>FWPV01007454.1_pt1 | contig 19829 bp, 16 predicted proteins | sample 2228371 | NCBI WGS metagenome assembly FWPV01 (sample SAMEA103939776, study PRJEB20133) | metagenome | reverse complement strand
ATCTGTTACCGTATGGTTCATCCTTCAGCGATGGTTTATGCAAGGATCTGGTATGAAGGCAACGCTGCCCGTTTTCTTTTTGAGGATGTAAAGCTTTCCTCGCAGAGGATAAGTGATTTTCTTCAATCAATAGGGGATGAACAGCTTCAAAGGGATTTCTTCAGATGTTATATATCCTCTCTTGCAGGGGTACAAGGCAGTGTGATTATAGATGCTACTGCATTGCCCAATCAGATACATTTTCCTTTTAGTGTATGGGGATATCATGATGGGGAGATAGAAAAGCAGATACGATTTCTCTTTGTTGTTGATAAAAATACAGGGATGCCATTGTTCTTCAGATACCTTCCTGGCAATATTGTTGATGTATCTTCTCTTTATGTCACTATAGAGGAACTCAGAAAGCTTGGCATTCCTCACAGTTTTGTTCTTGTTGATGCAGCTTTTTTCTCTGAGGAGAATATAAGAGGTTTATATGATAAGGGGATAGAGTTTCTAACAAGACTGCCATCGGGGAGGGCTTTATACAGGGAGCTAATTATAGGGGAAGGTGGCAAATTAGAGAGATTTGAACATGCAGTCAGATATGGCAAAAGGGCATTATTTATCAAACAGAAACAGGTCAACCTTTATGGAAGGCAGGCATATGCATATATAATCCTTGACCCTGAGAGGAAGGGGCGAGAGACAAAAAAGCTCCTACTTGATGCAATGGAAGAAGATATAGATGATATTGAGTATAGGTTATTAAAACAAGGTACGATGATTCTTATCTCATCATTTAAGGTTAGCAAAAATGAAGTAGTTCCATATTACTACATGAGGCAGAGGGTAGAGACGTTATTTGGTTTTTCAAAGGATGATCTAAGATTGATACCACTTAGGATTCACAAAGAGGAGACATTAAGGGGATATCTGCTGCTAATGTTTATTGTGTTAATAGTATTTTTGCGACTGAGAGAAGAGATAGGGGATAAATACACTGTCGAAGAGATTTTACTTACGATGAAGAATCTTAAGTGTAAAGTGTACCAAGATGAGATAGTTGTTCAGGAACTAACGAGGCAACAAAAGGAGATTGTTGAAAAACTGAATATCATAGTGCCTAAAAGGGTGGGAATTTAGGAATTTAGGAATTTAAAACCGCTCAAATACTGCATCTACCAAATTTTTCATGAATAATATGGGTTAGCGTATCAAATAAGAAATTAAATAAGTTCTTTTTTCATAATATTTTCAATGAGAGGATAATATACATTCCAGAAAAAATATGTCTGTTCTCCTTCTATTTCAGCATATAAATTGGCCATGAGAAATCTATAGTAAGAGACCTGCCAGAAAAACGGAACTTTTTTGATGTCAGAAAAATCTCCGGCAAAGTAGTAGGTACGATATGGTGATTTCGTTCTAATAACTGCAGGGAAAATTTCTTTTAAACCAAAATTATTCATAATTTTTTTGCCTCTGTCTGTTATATCAATTTTATAATATCCAAGGATTTCCGTTCCTTCCAGAGGTTCAAGAATATCAAACCAGTAATAGTAACGTGCATTATTACTTACCTTAAATTCTTTTAAAGCCTGTTCACTAAAAATGACCTTTATGATTTCATTCCCAAAATCTTCTCCCTGTTTTAATACGAACACTGTGTCATCAATATTTACAAACCCAAATCCAGGTCCCTTGAAAGTCCACTGTGTTTTGTATTGTCTTTCATAATTTTCTATCATCCAGATAGGGACTTCATTATTGTTGCGATCAAGGTCGACAAAGTATCTGCCAATCCAACCGTTCCATCGGACACCAAAAAGGTTTGCAAGTCTATATCCGACATCTCTATTTGTGGGTGTCGCAAAAGAATTAAATTCTCCTATAAGCAAAGTATCTTTTTTCAAAGCTTCTTCAATCGATTCAATTTCCCAGTGTTCCAGCCCTCCATAGATCAATCTCGATCTCTCTCCTCTTATATTTTCATCATAAAAATCCTCAGTGTATACACCATAAGTATCTGCAATATAAATAAAATCAACATTTTCAATATGGGAAGGCAGATGCATGATGGAATAATTGAAGTTTTTCAATGGGAAGAATCCATAATAATCTATATCGTACTTGAAAGATTTAAATGTTTGCTTGTTTATATATTTCAAATTATTTAGAACCCACATAAGAGATTTATGTTCACGATAAGTTGGGTTAGGAACAGTTTTGTCTACAATAATTCCATAAACAGGTTTAGATGATTCTAAATGCCATAGAATGGATGGCAAAAGAATTAAGCCTACAATAAGAACAATCAGAAGAATTGTAAGAAGCCTTTTCTTTCTATCAGGCATATTTCTTACCCTCACTTTCTTTATAATTCATAAGGCTCTCTTTTATAGGTATAAAAGCAATCTGAATCCAATTAAGTAATAGTTCCACCCTCCGGCTGTGCCAAGTGCATAATTCCCCCCTTCGCCAGACACTTCAGCAGCAATCCTTCTTGAAAGATTCATACCCAGGTGGCCATAACCACCGCCAATGATATCGTCATTCTTTTCTCCGTATCTTCTATAAGATTGATGTCCTATAAATGGTTCAAGATAACCATAAAATCTTTTTATCTGAAAATAAAGAGAGATGAAAAGCTGATGTGATATGAAATCGTCTGGATCGAAATAGCCGTTTCTACTCTGCCGGTTAAAGTCCAAATAGCGGAAACGATATCCTGTATTCATTGTCGGATTCGGAGTATAAACAGTATAACTCGTTGAGAGTTGAAAATCATTCGCATTGTTTGAGTCTGAATAATCTCTATAGCTATAGCTACTATAAATGGATAATCTATCAGTCAGTCTCTGGGAAATAAAGAAAGTTGAATTCAAAACTCTAATGTTGTTCTCTATGAGTTCTGCTATCTCTGTAAATGTATCTTTTGCTATGCTGGCACCTATTGTACCTCTCAATACATTAAGATCAGTTCTAAGATGCCAGGTAAAGAAGTCTGTGTCATTGCTGTTACTAACACGTGAAAATCCGATGCCTCCTCCTAAGCCGAATGAACCCACTATCTTTGAATATGTTCTTAGTGATACATCCTGAGCCTTTGTATCTCTAAAATTATCATTTGCATCTGTATAGCGATATTGTAAGTCATTTTTCCAGTTTCCTAACCAGAAACCAAAACCGAAGGAATAACGGTTGACGTTATTGTCATCAGAATCATGATAATAGGTGTATTTTGTGTCAAGAACTGGACCGATTGTTCTATCAAGTGTATAATTGAATTCTTCCAATTCTTTTTCCTGATATAAATATTCAGGCTTTAACTCTTTACTGGTTTCCTTTGCGGATTTGATATCTCCAGCTGAGAGATAGGCATATGAAAGCCCCAGACAGGTGTCAAAATCTTCTCCTTTTTTATAGATATCCTTGTAAACAGGAATGGCATTACGGTAATCGTTTCTCCATCTGAGGGCGTTTGCCTTAACGAGAAGCGCTTCATGATTTTCAGGATATTCCTTTAAAACTTCATCGGTCACTTTGATAGCTTCATCAAGTTTTCCAGACCATGAAAGGACTCTTGCAAGATGTATCTTAGCTTTGATATTATTTGGATCTTCTGTCAGTATTAGCCTGAGCTCTTTTATCGATTCTCTACGCTTTCCGCCCCAGGAAAGATATTGTGAAATCTGGAATCTTTCGTCTAATGATAAATCTTTTCTAAGATAATCTAATGCAAGCACATAATAATCAGCAGCAGATTTATAATCGTCACGAGTGACATATGCATCACCTATCTTTTTTTGAATGATCGCCTTCTGGGATTCGTCTTTAATTGCCTGCAGATCTTGTTTTAGAGTGTCAATGTCTTCAACTGAATAGGCATTGCATACATTAAATAACAAAATAATTATTCCTATAATTAGTTTTCGCATTTTCCCTCCTGATTGTTGAGATCAATTAACATAGTCTATATTTATGTCACCGAATGATGTCTGTTCTGGAAATTCGAAGAAAAGCCGATAACCTTCAGGATAGACAGCAGAATGAAATAATATTGCCCTATGTGATATATCTTCTTTCAACCATGAATATACTGCGTCATGTTCTTCTTTTCCCCATACCCTAATACCAATAAGATTAGCACCTATCTTTCTCGCCATATCAACAACAACGGTTCCTTTCCCATATTCTTTTACATCAACATCTATTATATTTATTGGTTTTCCAATATATCTCTCAAGCTCTTTAAAGTAATTATATGGAGTATCATAATATTGCAAAGGATAGCCATTGGCAGCGCTTGATACAACTACTGTTTCGTTTAGATCAATAGTAATTGGCTGACCTCCGATAATCACACCATCCTCTGTTTTTTTGATAGGTGCAGAACCTATTATTATTCCATCTGTCTGAGTACCAATGAGTTTATATACAAATCGGTCAGTAGGCATGTATATATTTACACCATTATTTGCAAGATAATATGCAGCTTCAACCTTGCTCTCAAAATCACCACATCCAATTACAAGATTGCTCTCTATGGAATCCCATGCAATAGCATTTATACCATGAGTATCATTGATAATTACTGTTTTATCATCTATTATTAAATTTGTTGGGTAATTATATACTTTGTCTTCAGAAAGGGCGAATCTATAAATACCTTTATCATCAGGCGCATACCACGTATCTTCGAATTTTTTTACTTTAGTTCCCCATACAGTAAACACATTAGCTGCTGTAAGATCCATTATTTCTTTTATTTTTTCACCTTCATGCCATTGTATAATTTTATCCTTTGTTACATCCCAAGGAACTGATATTATATTGTAAGCCATTAGCCAGTCTCTTGTAACCCTATCTACCTGAGTCTTAATCTTGGTATCCTTATTTATTTTAATAGTTGATTTCCCAATTGTTATTTTTCTGATATTATTTTTAGAAGGTTTTTTCTTTTTAATCTTAATAAGCTCAAAGGTATCTTCTGTATTAGTATTACTCGTAAAATCGCCTGATAGTATATTTTCCGTGTATCTAATACCCAAAAGCGAAATTTCTTTTTCTTTAGAATGGGTTAGTAGTTTATAAGCTGTAATGAATAAAGATTTTGCCTCTAAAATGTAGAAAGGGTTGTTTTTTACAAGACCATAGGTCAAATTAGCTAAAGCAAGACCATATGGATTATTTTCATTAGGATTGTGAATGGTTATAAAATATAATTGCTCAAATTTTTCCAGTGAATCATAGTGTTCTTTTATAACAGGAATGAAATCGAAACCACGAGGCAGATTGATTTTTAATTCAGGATTTTTTAACAATCTATAAACTTCTTTTAAAATAAGGTAAGATTTTTTAGGACGTTGAATATATTCAGTCGTGTTCCAACCCTTCCATATATAATATTTCATATCATTGAGATTTTGAGGAATTATATCTGTGATGTTTATTTTGTCTCCTAAATCCGTTGCAATTGATTCGTTTATATTAAGAGGTTTATAAGAAACTACCATAATTCTTATCCCATTTGTAATTTTTCGCTCTTTGGCAGAGTAGATAATCTGAAAGTGTGAAGGATCAGAAAAGTTCAATAATGCCCAGGGAATCCTTATTTCGATAAAATTATTCTCTTTACTATAGTAAAAATCAGACAAGCTTTCTTCTTCTATGTTGCCCTCTTTCAAATCAGATGCATTATATATTTTTTCAGGGAAGACCTTGCCATCCCTTGAGAATCTTCTTGGATGTATAGTTAATATCTCTGAAAAAGAACCGTTCTTATTATTGATAGGCCTAAAATTTGGATTCTCTTTATATCCAGTGAGGCCAGGAAACCTTAAAAGAGTTTTGTCAAATGCTGTTTTGTTATATTCGTCATCAATAAGGATTTTGCTATTTTTACCATGCAGTAAAATGACATATTCAAGGCCGATGGGACAATCGATGTTTAAATTAAATGGAAGTTTATGATCTCCTTCCTCAATACCAAATGTATCAATTCCTATCAAATAGGCAACGTTCTCCCAGTCTATTGCTCCTCCAATATCTAATCTAAGATATAAATAACCTTGGTCATAATCAGCATTTATACTCCTTAAGTTTCGTGCTGCGTCGAATCCATCGTCCAAGCTCTTTAATGGTAAATTGTCTTCCTTGCTATAAAGGAGTTTAGAGCCCTCCCAGGTTGAAGGCCTTCCTGTTAGTTTTTCTTTTACAACTGGAGTCATTGCAATAAGCCCATAGCTTTCTTCTGGATCTTGTGCATTAAACCATAAATGGTCTTCTTCTTCAGCTCCTTTGACTATCCAGCTTTTTTTAGCCCACTCATCAATCCATGCGAAAACGATTCCTCCAGCACAATTGGATTGCTTTATACTTAAAATTAATTTTTTTAAAATATCTGCTTGAAAATTTTCATTGTGCCCGCCGTGATTTAATCCCTCAGGATGATATCTTGCAATTCCTCTACTTGTAGGCACTCCAAATTCTGAAATCAAAAGAGGAATATCTCTGTAATGATTTTTCAACTCTAACAAATAATTGTAGTAATAATTAGATCCCTCGGGAAAAGATACCTTGCTGTAATTTTCTTCATACCTTAAGAATTCGGGGTAATAAGGATAAACATGATATGAGGAAAAAATTCCTGCTCTAAATTCCGTATTTGTCACAATTTTTGTTTCATCGAGGCTAACAGCATCTTCGTCAAAAGTCTTTGTATAATCAATAGTACCAAAAATCTCTCCTGTCTTTTTTCTAAATACTACTTGTTCTTGAAAGGTTGCCTCAGTTGGATGATACAAAGGGTCAAGTGGTGGCCAGTTCATAAAAGCCACTGGTCTCTGGATTTTATACTTTTCAAATTCATAACCAATTAGATAATCGAGCATTTCTGTCAACCAAACTTCCATGGCGTTTGCATCAGCAATACTTAAATATCTACCAATAAAATTGTTTTTAGAATCGATTTTGTTAAATGCTATAACTTCTGGTGGTTCCCATTCTCTGCCAAAGATAAAAGCAATGACATATTCTGAGATATCAGTTTTGTAAATTCCGTGAGCATGACCATATCGATGAGGTATTTTAGTATCACCGTGAATGACGTCAACAGCATTTCTTATTTCTTGTTTAATCTCGTTGAGATACCCTTCAGTTCTAAAATCAGATTTTTCAGGAAGTTCTGCCCATATGCCTTGTATTAAGTATAGTTTTTCTCCATCTTTTCGGCTTTTATTGTATTTTTTAAACGCACTATAAAACTGAGGTGGTAAAATAGTATAAACTCTCACCAAATTAGCATTCATTTCACCAATAAGCGTAAACCAATCAGAATAAGTTTTTTCATCTTCTGGAAACTCAGATGGGAATTTGCCGGGCACGGCGAAACTCATATTGACACCTTTAATGAAAATTGGATCTATTTCGCCTGTATCCTGTTTAACCCAGAAGTAATTGCCCTTCGCAAAAAATTTATGACCTCTGCTACTACTATAATTTCTTTCCTTTATTGATAGCACTTCAATTTTTTGTTGTGCAAGCGAGTTTTGTTTATCAAGAGTAAGGATTTCCTGAAAGATTTCTACTGCTTGTTGTGTTTCATTGAGCCTTTCAAATGTCAAACCAAGTCCGATGAGGCAGTCGACATTTTTTCGGTCTTGAGAGAGATATTTCTGAAAATTCTCCACCGCTTCATTGTATGATTCCTGATGCAAATATGCATATCCTAATCCACAATATGAATCATTGATATTTGGATTGAGTGAAATTGATAACTGAAAATTTTGTATTGCATTAATAAGATCTTTTGTCTTCAGAAAAGCCCATCCAAGCATATTATAATCACCTGCATTTTTTGGGGATTTTCCTGACAGAATTTCTATTACCTCATGAAATCTTCCTTCAAGATATTTTTCTAAAGCAACTTCATACAATCCTTTTGTTGAAGCCGAACTGATAGAAATTAGAAAGATGAGGAATACAATAAAGCAAATTAAAGTTTTATTTGATATATTAAATATCATACCGCATCTTTAACATTCGCGGCCTTTTTTCTCTACATACTCCCACTGTTTTATTCTGAAGATATATCTGAATATTGCTTGAAAACGCCAGAAGGAATTAATCTGCCTGTATCCAAAATTTTCGAGTATTCCATATACCAGCAGTTTAAACAAGTCAACCCATTTTGGATATCTCTTGTAAGTAAGTTCTTCTAAAAAGATACCGATGGTAGACAGGAAAACGCCATAGAATATCGCAAGTATCAGAAAGAGGATGAAGTAATCAATATTAATAATACCAAAAATAAAAGATAATGGAACTACTATATATCCAACTAATTCAACTATTGGCCCCATCATTTCGAAGAATAAATAGTAAGGGAAAATGAGCAGCCCTAATAAACCATATCTTGGATTAAGAAACATACCTCTATGCTCCATAATACTCTGCATGAGTCCTATATGCCATCTTCTTCTCTGTCTGCCAAGCATCTTTAGATTATCAGGAGCCTCGGACCAGCAAATGGGATCAGAAATAAATTTGATACGATATGGTTTTCTATGTTTTCTGTGGTATCTATGGAGCTTAACGATAAGTTCCATGTCTTCAGAAACATGTTTTGTGTTATATCCTCCAACAGCTATAACAGTTGCTTTATGGAATAAAGAGAATGTGCCTGAAAGTATCAGGATAGCATTAATAGCATCCCAGCCTACTCTACCAAACATAAATGCTCTCAGGTATTCAACTATTTGAAACATTACCAGATGACATTTTGGAAGCTTTATGTCTGTTATCTCACCATTTTTCATCTCAACGCCGTTCAATATCCTAACAACACCACCGCAAGCCACAACAGGTACGGTGCTGTCCATTACAGGTGTCATGAGTTTTATAAGTGCATCTTTTTCTAATACAGAATCTGCATCAACAGAACAGAAATATGGATTCCTGCTTGCATTAATGCCACAGTTAAGGGCATCAGCCTTCCCACCTTTTTCCTTATCAATTACCAGAAGGTTTGGAAAAGCTGAATTATAATAGAATCCCCTCACAGGTTTAGTCTTCAGAATATTCCGATATACCACATCAATTTTACTGAGTTTAAAGGTGTGTATTAAATTAGGCAGAGTGTTGTCAGTAGAGTCATCATTGATGACAATGATATCATAGAACGGATAATTCATTGCCAGGGCTGACTTTACCGTTCGTATAATTACATTTTCTTCATTATATGCAGGGATCAAAACCGAAACAGGAGATGTTTCAGGTGAATAACTGAAATCTCTAACAGCAGAATATTTTATACGTTTAATATATCTGAGAATTACGAATAGCGAAATTGTTAAAAGTATAGAATAAACTGAATTAACAATACCATAATAGAAACCAACAAAATAATTAAATCCTAATATTAGAGATAACAGAATACCTTTCATGCTGCTATTCCCTTTTGCATGATAAGATTTAATTCCTGTTTGATTTTTTCATTCTCGCCTTTAGTTAAATATTCAGCTAATGGTGTTGAATAATTTAATGAATGCATAATGCTGAGTATCTCTCTTGTTTTATCATATATATCCTTTTGTTCAGAAAGAAGATTTTCAATAAGAATTGAGACAAAATTTGTTTTTTGAATCTCCTCGCAGACACTCTCTTTTGCATAGGCGTCTCTGTATTTTAGTGCCCTAAGAAAAATATTAATTGCATCGTTACCAAATTTTGTTAATGCAAGAGCTGCAGCATTTCTTACCTGCCAGTTTTGGTCCAGAAGTAGACCGCCGAGTATATCAATAGCCTTTTTAAACTTCAAATTGCCAATTGCCTTAGCAGCCTGAAGCCTAACAAACCAGATCGGGTCATCAAGTAAAGGAAACAATAGACCGTGATCGAATTCAATAGAGACTTTGTCAGCCAAACCCAATACTTTTAAAGCCTTTGCCCTGACTTCTGCATTAGTATTTTTCAGATTTTCTAAGGCAAAAGAACATGATTTTTCAGTAATCGGCAGAGTGCTTAATACTTCAAGGATTGATGCCTTAATCTTTGTATCATCAAGGCTTTTGCCATACTCAATCAGGATAGGGATTCCTTCAGAACCAAAAGCTGTAAGAGAAGCTTCGATAGTCTTTTGAGAGATTAGAGATTCTTTATAAAGCTTCGGTAAGTAATTCAAGAGACTTCTTAATCCTTCTAAAGAGCCTATTTTGCTAAGAGCTCTTACTGCCACAGATAAGATTTCACTATTTTTTGTTTCCAGCTTTTTAGCTATCTTATCTATCGAATTTTCACTCAACATTTTACCCAAAATATCAATCGCTGAAGCTCTTGTAATGGTATTCTTACTCTTGAGTTTCTTTTCATAATAAGATATATAACCAAGCTCCCTACAAAGTATTTTCACATCTTCCTTATAGGGATCTTTTTGTATTAAATTAAGCAAGATATGTTCTATTGCTCGGAATTTGAGAGATCGCGGAGATGAACGGTATTCCTTTAAATTGTTAAATACCTTTTTAGTTTCAAGATCTTTTCTCAATTTGCTATTGTAGAAATCTCTTAATTTATCTAATTTCCTGTATTTCCAGTTATTTATGAGTCTTCTTAGTGTGGCGGATAGAAGAAAAATGATTATTAAGAAGATGATTGATACAATAATAAAGATCAGTATTAATTTTAATATATCTTGCATTTACATCACTTTATAGGGGCTCATTTTTCATTTCTGTAGTATAATAATTATATTTAAAAGATATGGAATATTAAATAATTATTTTTCATTTATAAGAGATTTGTTGTATTAAATATCCTGCTCATTTATTTTGTCCTCAATATTAATTATTTATATTATTTAAGATAAGTCAACCCTACCTAAGTAGGGGTTCAATTTCGAATCTTAATCATATCTTTATTTATTAACTATATTTGAGTCTTTGATATAATAAACTTTATTCATTAAATTAAAGATTGTAAGCTATATGGAATGGTATGAAATAAATGTACATATACCCCTGCCGTTAGTAGAATCAACATACAATTACCTATGGCCATATATTAATGGAATATTGATTGAAAGAGAAAAAAAGGATTATTTGATCAAGGCATATGTTTTTACCTCTAATCCCGGAAATCTTTTTAAGAAGTTGAATAATTTTTTGAAAATACAGGAAAAAGGTTATGGTATTTTCCATAAGCCACCCGAAATATTACATTTATATTCTTTTTCTTCGGATGAGTTCATTATAGTTCCCTATCCAGTATCCAGCATTCCCCCTTTAGGAATTCCCATTTTAATTCAAAGGGGCAGATCTTTTGGCATCGGGAGTCATCCCAGTACAAGTTACTGTCTGAAGGCTTTGACTCAGATTGTGCATGAAGGCCATATAAAAACAATTCTTGATGCTGGGACAGGGACGGGTATTCTTGCAATTGCAGCTTCAAAATTGGGGACTTTTGATATTACAGCAATGGAGATAATGCCAGAAGCAATTATAGAGGCGAGGGAAAATGTAAGATTAAATAAAGTAGAAGATAGAGTTACAATTCTTCAGTGTTCAGTTATAGAGACGAAAGATTTATATGACCTGATTATTGCTAATCTCTATGGAACTCTCCTAAAAGAGATTGCTTCATTGCTTGTTGAGAGACTTACTTCAAAAGGTTGGCTAATTATCGGCGGGATGAATGTGAAGCAAGCAGAAAACGTAATCTCTGATTACACCCGTCAAGGGTTGGTGCTTCATAACCTTTTGAACGATGAGGAGTGGTGTGTGGCAGTTTTAAGATCTAAGAAAAACTAACCTTCACTGGTTTCCTTTCAATTTCAGGTGCTTCTAATTCAAAGAATTCTTCCTGTTTGAACGAAAATGCAGAAGCGACAATATTTGAAGGGAAAGACTCGATGAGGATATTAAAATCTCTAACTACAGCATTGTAATATCTTCTCGCATATTCTATATTATCCTCAAGTTCTTTTAATTGGGACTGAAGTTGCATAAAGTTTGTATTTGCCTTCAGTTCAGGATAAGCTTCTGCAAGAGCAAATAAACTTTTTAAAGTATCCATTAACATATTCTCTGCCTTTGCTTTGTCAACAGGTGAAGATGCCTTCATAGCCAGAGATCTTGCTTCGGTAACTTTTTCAAAAACAGTTCTTTCGTGCGATGCATAGCCTTTCACTGTCTCGACAAGGTTTGGTACAAGGTCATATCTCTTTTTAAGCTGAACATCAATATCTGACCAGGAAGATTTTACGGTATTTTTGAGACGGATTAATTTGTTATAAATTACGATGACCGTAATTATTAAAACTAAAATAATCCCAAAAATTATAAGTAGAGTTAACATATTTCTCCTTTCAATTCCGATTTTTAAAGATTTTTATCAAAATATTGAATAATTTCATTTATTTTGATCTTTTTCAATTGCTTTGTTTTTCTATCTTTTATCTCAACAAGACTCTCTTTTAGATTCTTCTCGCCGATTATTATATGAACAGGAATGCCTATTAAGTCTGCATCCTTAAATTTTACCCCTGGTCTTTCATCACGGTCATCTATTAGAATATCGAAGCCTTTTTCAGTAAGCTTTTTATAGATATCAAAAGCACATTCTACTGTCTTTTCGTCTTTTAGGTTGAGGGGTAGGATTTCGATATCAAAGGGGGCAATGCTTTTAGGCCAGATAATGCCATCTTTGTCATGGTTCTGTTCTATCGCTGCCGCAGCAATGCGCGCAGGACCTATTCCATAACTTCCCATGATAAGAGGTCTCTCTTGTCCTTTTTCGTCGAGATAAAATGCTTTGAGAGGAATAGAATATTTTGTCCCGAGCTTGAAGATATTGCCAATTTCAATCATAAATTCAGTATGCAAAGGAGCATTACAATTTATACATAAATCTCCAGCTTTCGCAATGTGTATGTCATGCCATTCAGCTGTAAAGTGTTTGCCAGGATTTATTCCCTTTGCATGGTAGTGTTGCTTGTTTGCCCCACTAACATAAAAGCCAGTCTGGATACATGGATCACCAATAATCCTGATTTTATGATTCATGGGACCTATAAAACCTGCTTCAACCCCAAGGATTTCTTTAACCTCGTCCTTATGAGCAGGACGGTATTCACCTATTATTTTTATAAGCTTTTTCTCGTGTAGCTCCTGATCTCCCCTCACAAGTGCGAGTACAGGTTCTTTTTTGCTGATTAAAAGAATGCTCTTTATGAAATATTCTGGCTTGAGTTTCAAAAAATCTGATACTTCTTCGACTGTACGCTTTTCAGGTGTGTAAATCTCTTCAAAATTACATTCGATGGTCTCGATTTTTTTTGAATTTGAACGTGCAAGCTCAATATTTGCCGCATATCCACAGGAGTTGCAAAGAACAACCTCATCTTCACCTGCATTGCTTGGAGCCATAAATTCATGGGATATTGCTCCTCCCATCATACCAGGATCTGATTCGACCATATAGAAATTGAGTCCACATCTTGAAAAAATTTTTCGATAAGCCTCTGCATGAAGTTTATAACTCTTTTCAAGTCCATCGTCATCTGCATCAAAACTATAACTGTCTTTCATCAGAAATTCTCTTGTCCTTAATATCCCGCTCTTAGGTCTTGCTTCATCTCTCAGTTTGGTCTGAATCTGATACCATATCTGCGGTAAGTCTCGATAAGACCTGATCTCTTTTGTAGCAAGCCATGTAACAATCTCTTCGTGGGTCATCCCGAGGCACATATCACGTCCTGTTCTGTCTTTTAATCTGAACATCTCTTCTTTGATATCAAACCACCTTCCTGTCTGCTGCCAGATTTCAGCAGGATGTAATACTGGCATGCTGATCTCCTGAGCACCAATTGCGTTCATTTCCTGTCGGATTATGTTGTTGATTTTTTCAATAACCCTTAGACCAATAGGAAGATAAATATAAAGACCTGCTGCAAGTTGTCTGATATATCCAGCACGCAGCATCAAAATATGACTTGCTGCTGTCGCATCAGCCGGGATTTCTCTTAATGTAGGGATGAACATTTTCGAAAATCGCATTAGATAGCTCCTTTCCTGAGTATCATGTTCTAACTGATATCTAATATAGAAAAATTTAAAAAAAAAGTGTTAAATTAAAAATGTAAGAATGTAAGGAGGAAGAAAAAAGTGCTGAAAAGAGTACCTATGACGCCTGAAGGGTATCAGAAACTCAAGGAAGAGCTTGAAAGGCTTCTTAAGATTGAAAGACCCAAAAATATTAAAGAAATTTCCGAAGCAAGAGCGCACGGAGACCTGTCAGAGAATGCAGAATATCATGCTGCAAAAGAAAGGCAGTCTTTTATTGAAGGACGGATTCAAGAATTAAAGACAAAATTAGCCCTTGCAGACGTTATAGACCCTTCAAAGATCTCCCAGGGTAAAGTTGCATTCGGGGCTAAAGTAAAAATTTTTGATTCTTCAGCTAACGAAGAAAAAATTTTTAAACTCGTCGGTCCTGATGAAGCAGATGTTAAAAATGGAAAGATATCCATTAACTCTCCTATTGGAAGAGCTCTTCTGAATAAAGGCATTGGTGATGTGGTTACTGTCAAGGCACCTGCAAAAACAATGGAGTATGAAATATTAGAGATAAACTTTGAATAAATACTTCAAAGCTCTAATTAAAGAAAATTTATTTATAAATAGTAATTATTATCTACTCACCATAAAGCCTTTATCTCAGGTTATGAATCCTTACCCTGGCCAATTCTATATGATCGGAGTTAGTGATACATATGACCCTCTTCTTAAAAGACCGTTCAGTTTTTTTAAAAAATTTCGAAACGAAATACAGTTTCTTTATTCTATCAGAGGCAAAGGAACCTCGATGATGAAGAATCTCAAGAATGGGGAGATTATTCATGTTATAGGGCCTCTTGGTAAAGGATATCCATTACCTGAAAATAATACACTGCCAATCTTTGTTGCGGGAGGAACTGGGATAGCATCTTTATTTTCGATGGTTCAAAAACTCTCAAAAAAAGCATACCTTTTGTATGGTGCAAAATGCAGAGGTGAATTAATTAACTTAAAAAAAGATATAAGGCTGATAAAAGATCGACTTATTTTCTGTACAGAGGATGGCTCATTCGGTGAAACAGGGACGGTTGTGGATAAAATGAAAGATTATTTATCGAAAATTACTTTATCAAAGAGTAGCCCAGTTATTTACGCATGTGGTCCTAAACCAATGCTTGAGGCGATTTCAAAAATCGCCATTGAAAAAAACTTGAACGGATATATTTCACTCGAAGAAAATATGGCATGTGGATTCGGTGCATGTCTCGGATGTGTTGTAAAAACTATTTACGGATACAAACGGGTTTGTAAGGAAGGCCCTGTGTTTCCGATTAGAGAAATTGTCTGGTAGATTATGATAAAGAATATATCTATTGAGATAAGTCATCTTAAACTAAAAAACCCTGTCATGACGGCGTCAGGAACATTTGGATATGGAGAGGAATACTCTGAATTCATTGATCTGAATAAATTGGGTGCAATTGTTGTTAAAGGAATTTCTCTGGAGCCTAAAGAAGGTAATCCGCCTCCACGCATCTATGAGACACCATGCGGAATGCTGAATGCAATTGGACTTCAGAATATAGGATTGAAAAGTTTTCTGAAAGAAAAACTTCCATATCTGAGAAAATTTAATACAAAGGTGATAGTAAATATACTCGGGGAAACCATCCATGAATATATAAAACTTGCAAAGCATCTTGATGACGCAGGCGTGGACGGAATAGAATTAAACGTCTCATGCCCAAATGTAAAAAAAGGGGGAGTAATATTCGGAACTGATAAAAAAATACTTGCAAAACTGATAACTCAGGTAAGACAGTCAATAAAACATTCAATTTTGATTACAAAGCTTCCTCCAAGGATATACAACATTCGAGAATTTGCAAGAGTAGCCGAAGACAATGGTAGCGATGTAGTCTCTTTAATAAATACAATACAGGGTATGGTTATTGATATTGAAACAATGAAGCCCAAACTTGCAAATATAATCGGTGGTCTTTCAGGACCTGCAATTAGACCAATTGCTGTAAAGTTGGTCTGGGAAGTATCTCAGGCAGTAAAGATACCTGTAATCGGCATAGGTGGAATAATGAATGCTTCTGATGCAATAGAATTTATGCTTGCAGGTGCAAGTGCTGTACAGGTAGGTACTGGAAATTTTCTAAATCCTGCTTTGTCATTAGATATTATAGATGGAATAAAACAATATTTAGAGAAAAAAGATTTACAGAGCGTTAAGGATATTATAGGTGGTGCTCATGTCAAAAAACCCAATAATAACTCTGACAACTGATTTTGGTTATAAAGACCCATTTGTTGGAATTATGAAAGGTGAAATATTAAAAATAAATCCATCTGTGCAAATTGTTGACATCTCTCATGAAGTCGCACCTCAGAATATTATTGAAGCATCCTTTTTGATCGAAAAGACCTTTAATTCATTTCCCCATAGAACGATTCATGTTGTTGTTGTGGATCCGGGCGTTGGATCAGAAAGAAGACCAATATTAGTATCAGCGGAATATCAATATTTTATTGGACCTGATAACGGGATTTTTTCATTCATCTATAATCTTAGTAAATCATTCAAGGTTATTCATATCACTGCAAAGCATTATTTTCTTCCAAATCTGAGCTATACCTTTCATGGGAGAGATATTTTTGCACCCATTGCTGCATGGCTTTCAAAAGGAATTGATATAAGTAATTTTGGCGACCCCATTCATGACTATGTAAAGATCCCAATGTCTTCTCCTAAAATTTTATCAGATCTTAGCATAGAAGGAGAAGTAATTTATGTAGATCATTTTGGGAATTTAATAACAAATATTTCTGTCCATCAGATAAGAAACCTTGTTAAAAATTATCCATATGAAAAATTGAAAGTTATTGTTCGGGATATTATGGCACCTTTAAAAACACATTATTCAGAAGTAACAGATGAGATGCTTTATTCACTAATTGATAGTTTTGGTTATCTCGAGCTATTCGTAAATAAAGGAAATGCTTCAGAAATTTTCAGTATAAAAACAGGAGAAAAGGTTAGGGTTATACTACAAAAAAAGTAAATTTATATTCAATCTAAAGCTCACATAGCCTTTCATTGGATGAATGGAAAAATATTCAAAATTAAAGAAAGATAATACAAATAAAACATAAAGAGGTGATTATGATAGATAAAAGAAAGTGGTTACGATATATTTTCTTTTATTTTTTATTTTTGTCATATCTTGTTACCGCTTATATGCTTGTTGGATGCAATAGCAGGGAAACCTATAAGCGAGAGTTAGAAAGACGTGGTATAGCTTACTCGGTAGAATCTTTTCATAATATCGTAGGAGCTGGATATAGAGAGATAACAGAATTATTTTTAAAAGCTGGTATGGATATTAATTCGGGAGGTCCCAGTGGTGATACAGCTTTGATGGTAGCTTCTGTCACAGGTAACATTGAGATGGTTAAATTTTTAATACAGCAAGGAGCTAATGTAAATGCAAGAAATATTCACGGATATACAGCAATGATGTATACAGCATCAATTGGGAATTTAGATATTGTTAAATTTCTTGTCAAAAACAATGCTGATATCAATGCCAGAAATAACGAAGGAGAAACTGCGTTGATGCTGGCTGCATTGAACGATCAGCTTGAGATAGTAAAATTTCTCATAGAGAAAGGTGCTGATATTCACGCAAAAAATAAAAAAGGAGATACGGCTATTGAATATGCTTTTTTGAATGTACAAATAGCAGACTTGCTGAGACAGGCAGCGATGAATAAATAAAATATTTTAAAAAATTGTATTGTATTTTTTTCATGTATAATACACTTTATGCTTGTTGTTGGGCTTACAGGGAATTATGGTATGGGAAAGAGTACTGTTCTCCTTCTATTTAAAAAGCTTGGCGCCCTAACCCTTGATACAGACAAAATAGTAAGTAAACTCCTAATAAAGCCGTTGATTTTGGAAAAGATAAAATCAGTTTTTGGAAGAGAGGTATTTAATGACAAAGGAAGTCTGAATAAGGAAAAAATCGCGGATATAATTTTTAAAAACAATAAATTGAGACGCCGTCTCGAAGATATATTGCACCCTTTGGTTTTAGAGGAAATACAGTATTTCTTAAAAAAAAGAAGAGATAGAAGTCAGATTGCTATTATCGAGATACCTTTGCTTTTTGAGAGAGGATATGTGGAAAGATTTAATAGATCCATAGTAGTATACACAAAAGAGGATGTCGCCCTTCAGCGGCTTGAGATTCAAGGAATAAACCGTGAGAAGGCATTAAATAGACTGAAGTCACAACTTCCGATAGAATTAAAGATAAAAAAAGCTGACTATTTAATAGATAATAATGGCACAATCAAAGAGACAAAAGCACAGGTAGAGATAATTTATAAAAATCTTCTAAAAGAGGTTCAACATGAAAATTATAAGAGGACTTGAGAATTTTACATCACAATATCCTAATACTGTTCTTACAATAGGGAACTTCGATGGCGTTCACCTTGGCCACCAGAAAATACTATCAACCGTACTAAAGAGAGCCAGTGATATAAAAGGAACTTCAATGGTTATGACATTCGATCCCCATCCAATAAAGGTTTTAGCCCCAGAAAAAGATTTAAAATTGCTGATGACCTTTGATGAAAAGATAAGGCTTTTAGAGAAATCTGGTATTGACGTAATTTTATGTATAACTTTCAATAAGGCATTCGCCAGTTTATTGCCTGATGAATTTATTGAGCATGTCCTATTTGAAAAGATTGGAGCAAAAGATATTATTGTAGGATCGAATTATTCTTTTGGCAAGAATAAAAGAGGTACTATCGATTTGCTTAGAAGGTATGGTAAAAAATACGACTTCACAGTAAAAGTCGTAAGAAGTGTAAAGATGAACGGTATGGTTGTCAGTAGTAGTACAATTAGAAATCTTCTTATGAGAGGCGCTGTATTTGAAACTTCAAAATTTCTGGGCAGGGCATATTCTGTAGAAGGAATTGTTATTAAGGGGAAAGGAAGAGGTAAAAGTCTGATGAACATACCGACAGCTAATATTACAACTCCTGTTGAGATTACTCCAAGAGAAGGGGTTTATGCAGTAAGAGTGGGACATAAAGGAAATATATATGATGGTGTTGCAAATATTGGGAAAAATCCTACTTTCGGGAATGGCCAGACAAGTTATGAGGTGCATATATTAAATTTTTCAGGGAATATTATTGGAGAAAAGATACGAATATATTTTATTGAAAGAATTCGTAGTGAACGTTGTTTCCCTAATGTTAAGAATCTTGAGGAACAGATAAGAAAGGACATTGAACAGGCAAAACATATTTTGCGAACAAAACATACAGAATTATAGTGAGAAGCATCCCTGTCTATTGCTAAAAAAATCTAAATCTTATACAATTAATATTAATAATTTAGGAGGTTAAATTGAAGGAAGGAATTCATCCATCTTATATTGAGGCTAAAGTTGTTTGTGCATGTGGTGAAACATTTATAACAAGGTCTACAAAACAGAATATACGTGTAGATATTTGTTCAAAGTGTCATCCATTTTTTACAGGTAAACAGAAGATCGTAGATGCAGAGGGAAGAGTAGAGAAATTCAAGAAGAAATACGCAAGATCAAGATCTACTTCTGACAAGTAGATAGATATACTCCAAAAAGTCGTTGGTCAATTCTAAATGGCTAACGATTTTTTTTTGGATACAGGGATGTTGTTTTAACCCAAATAATGCAGATATTGCTCAAAAATTTATTTAACTCGATGAATTTATTA
>FWPV01007447.1_pt1 | contig 19838 bp, 15 predicted proteins | sample 2228371 | NCBI WGS metagenome assembly FWPV01 (sample SAMEA103939776, study PRJEB20133) | metagenome | reverse complement strand
GTGTCAGCAGTCGCCTCCCGGTTATGGATGATCACCGGCAGCGCCAGCTCAGCCGCCAGATCAAGCTGGGCTTCCAGCGCCCGGCGCTGGGTCTCCTTCGGACTGCGATCCCAATAGTAGTCCAGCCCGATCTCCCCGATGGCGACGACACGCGGTTGCCCGGCCAGCGCCCGCAGATCATCCAGAGCAGCGATATCGAAATCTGCGGTGCTGTTCGGATGGATGCCAACCGTGGCGAAAATCAGCGTTTCGCTGGTGGCCAGCCGGCAGACTTCCGCGCTGTTCGTCAGGTCAACTGCCGGGTTAACCACCGCGATCACGCCCGCCTCCCGGGCACGGGAAAGCACCGCAGACCGATCGCTTTCGTAACGCTCAAAGTCCAGGTGGCAGTGCGTGTCGATCAGCGGTGGCATCGTCATGACGCAGCCTGTGACATCTGGGCTTTGAGCGTCGCCAGGTCGGCATCAACCATCATCTTAATCAGTTCCTCAAAGCGCACCCTAGGCTCCCAGCCAAGCCGCTTGCCCGCCTTGGAAGCGTCACCAACCAGCAGATCGACCTCCGCTGGCCGCATAAAGCGCGGATCCTGGCGGACATAGTCGTGCCAGTCCAGGCCGACATGGCCGAACGCCACCTCGACCAGTTCTTGCACCGAATGCGTCTCGCCGGTAGCGATCACATAATCGTCAGGCTGATCCTGCTGGAGCATCATCCACATGGCCTGCACGTAATCGCCGGCAAAGCCCCAGTCGCGCCGGGCGTCCAGGTTACCCAGGGCGACATGATCCTGCAGGCCCAGCACGATCCGCGCTACCGCATGGGTCACCTTGCGCGTGACAAATTCCAGGCCACGGCGCGGCGACTCATGATTGAACAGAATGCCGCTCGTTGCGTGCATTCCATAGCTCTCCCGGTAATTGACCGTGATCCAGTGGCCATATACCTTGGCCACCCCATACGGACTGCGGGGGTAGAAGGGAGTCGTTTCCTTCTGAGGAACTTCCCGTACCTTCCCGAACATCTCGCTGCTGGAAGCCTGGTAGAAGCGGATAGCCGGGTTGACCTTGCGAATCGCGTCCAGCAGGCGCGTCACGCCGAGCGCCGTCACATCGCCGGTGAAGACCGGCTGCTGCCACGACGTCTGCACGAAGCTCTGTGCCGCCAGGTTATAGACTTCGGTCGCCTGGCTCTCCTCCAGCGCCGAAATCAACGATGTCTGGTCCAGAATATCACCGGAAATCAGGGTCAGTTGATCCTGAATGTGCCGGATGCGATCAAAGCTCACCGTGCTGGTGCGGCGCACCAGCCCATATACGTTGTACCCCCTGCTGAGCAGGAACTCAGCCAGATAAGACCCATCCTGACCGGTAATCCCGGTGATCAGTGCGTTACCTGCCATTCCCGTACTGCCTCCCTTGCCTCAGTCTTCATGAAACCCGACCATCATCCGCCTGTCCAACACGCTGACGCGCATCCTCCAGCACATCGCGCAGGCTCTGCTGAAAAGAGATCTGTGGCTGCCAGCCAGTATCCGCCTGCAGGCGGGCCGCCGATCCAATCACCAGTGGCCTGTCCACCGCACGCATCCGCTCCGGATCAGGCCGTACCTCAACGGACACCGTGGTGAAGCTCAGGAGCGTGTCCAGCAATTGTTGGATGCTGTATGCCCGGCCACTGCAGACGTTGTACACGGCGCCAGGCCTGCCCTGCGTGATCGCCGCCAGGTAAGCAGCTGCCACATCCCGCACATCACAAAAATCGCGTTGTGCGGCCAGATTCCCGACGTGAATCACCGGCTCCTGCAGACCACGTTCGATGCGGGCGATCTGCAGGGCGAAGGCAGGCGCGACAAAACTGGCGCCCTGCCCCGGCCCGATATGATTGAATGGCCGCACCCGGATGATCGGCAGGTTGTGGCTGAGGTAATATTGCAGCCCCAGCATATCCTGCGCCACTTTACTGACGCTATACGGATTGGCGGGCGCCAGCGGCAACTCCTCGGTTATTGGCATCTGCTCCGGTGCCACGTTGCCATAGACCTCAGCCGAGCTTACAATCAGGATGCGCGGTCTGATCCCCGTCGCCAGCACCGCCAGCGTCACGTTAAGCTGGGCACGGATGTTGTTCTCCAGGGTCTCCCAGGGGTCCTCAAAGGAGCGCGGCACAAAGGCCTGCGCCGCCAGATGGAAGATGGCTTCCGGCTGCGTCCTCCGCACCAGCGCTTCCACAGCAGCGGGATCGCGCAGGTCAATCTGGGTGATACTGGCCATCACTGCGCCCAGGTGCGGATACTGCCCGGCGGGCAACCGAACCGTCCCATGCAACTCGACATCAGGGACAGCAGCCCGCAGATAGTTGACCAGATGGCCACCGGCGAAACCATCTGCGCCTGTAATCAGTGCCCGCATAAGCCCCTGCCTGTTCCCTGGAGACCGGACAGCGCGCCCGATTATAACCGCTCTGCCGGAGGCCACCAAAACGCGTACAGACCAGGATGCACGCACAATGGCCGTGGGTGGGTTGTGGCAGCAGTCCGTCAGCCCATCAGTCTCCCGATTTTTACCTTTGCCCGCGATCCTGCCCTCTGCAGCCAGGCTCTGTCACCCCTGTAAGCCTGGCTGCCAGACTGGTTGTCAAAAATCGGCTGCAGCATATACTTATGCATGACCGGCGCCCCGGCGACCCCCGTCGGCCCCGCCGCCCTCACCGGCAGCGGTCTGCGCTGCCGGTGGCTGTCCGCCGTTTACCGATAATGAGGGAGCGCGCATCGCATTATGGCCGAACAACCGGTGACCACAAAGAGCCAGTCTGCCCCGGAAGCCCTGTCCTGGCAGTTCATCCTCCTGCTGGTCGTCATCGCCATCCTGATCCCCGTGATCTCAACCGCATTCAACAATGTCGAACGGGCAGCCCCCCCGCCCCCCACGCCGCAGGTCATTGATTTTTCCAGCGAAGCCTATCAGGGCCTCAATGACCTTGCCCTGGATCAGACCTATACTGACGCCAGCGGAATCAGTCTCAGCCATCCCGCCAGCTGGTCTGTGCTTCCCCTGCGCTCTGGCTTCTTTGTGGTCAGCAACTACGCGCTTGACCCAACCGCGCCGGAGTTTGCGGAGGATACCGTCCTGATCCAGGTGCGAAGTGGCCCGCTGGCTTCCTTCACGCTACCCGATAACACTACACCGGAGAGTGGCACGTCCCCCCGTGCCCTGATGGAAGTGGTCATTGCCGACTCGCCAGATCCGATCGAAATCATTGATCGCCCTGTGGGAGAGGCGGCTGGTGCCAGCATCCATCTGGAAGATCAGGACACCGTCCGCGAACTAACCCTTGTCACGCCCAACGCTGATGACCTGATCGTTATCGAGACCAGCGCCGCTGCCGGGATGTGGCCGAACGTTAACGGCCTTCTCAACCGGATCATTGACTCGCTGACATACACACCACCGGTTGAGTAAGTGGTGTGAGGAGGGTGTTTGAGCCGCCCACATAATTGAACTGATCGCGTCGGATTTCTTGATCTCCGGATGCCTTCGATGTACACTAGCCAGCCATTGACGTCAGAGATGCCAGCCGGACACAATTGCCAGTCCGTTCTGCTTCCAACGGACACCCGCCCGACCGGAACAGATAGCGCACAAGCTACCATGATGAGTGCATCTGCTGACCTACCCCATCCACTGTACTGGGAATCATCCTATGAGATCGTCCTCCAGTTGATCGCCCGTTACCCGGACGTCGATCTGGATTCACTGGGCTTGCAGGATTTGTATGAGATGATCGTCACGCTCCCCGGCTTTGTCGACGACCCGACGCTGGCCCATGATGGTCTGCTGACGGAAATCCTGCGGGAGTACTATGAGGAGGCGACAACCCATGACTGATGGTGACCGTGGTCTCAAAGCACTGCACAACCCGGATATCCCTGTGCCGGAGGAATTGCAGTCCACAATTGCGATCACCAGCCTGGATCGTATTTATAACTGGTGCAGAGCGCGATCGATGTGGCCTCTGCTCTTCGGCCTAGCCTGCTGCGCCATTGAGATGATCGCCGCTGCCGCCTCCCGTTATGACATCTCTCGCTTTGGCATGGAAGTGATGCGCCCCAGCCCGCGCCAGGCTGACCTGATGATCGTTTCCGGGACGGTTACCAAGAAGATGGTCGTGCCCATCGTTCGCATCTACAACCAGATGGCTGAGCCAAAGTACGTGCTGGCGATGGGTGCCTGCGCCAGTGGCGGCGGCCCGTTCAAGGAAGGGTACAACGTCGTCTCCGGCATCGATCAATTCATCCCGGTTGACGTCTACGTGCCCGGCTGCCCCCCCACACCGCAGGCCCTTATCCACGGGTTCCTGACCCTCCAGAAGAAGATCGAGAGCCAGTCGCTCCGCACCGTGCCGTGGTATCGCAGCGGCGAGAGCACCGCCGTCCCGATCCCGGTGCTGGGTCCGGATATCATTGACCCGCGCCAGGCCGAACTCATCCGTCGTCAGGCCGAACAAGCGGCCACCCGTACCGCAGCGGCCTCCTCTGAGGCTTAGGGAGCAAGCAATGGCTGAGAATCCTGCCGCCGAAGTCACGACCGCCAACCCTGTCGGCGAGGCAATCGCCGCGCTGAAAGCGCAATTCCCGGATGCGGTTGTCGACGATGATCGCAAGGGTTACACCGGGATCGTCGTCAGCCCGGAGAAACTTGTTGAGGTTGCCACCACTGCCCGTGATGCCCTGGGATACAACTACCTTGCCAGCGCCACTGCGGTGGATTACCTGGGCAAGGGTGACTACTTCGAGATGGTGTACCACACCTATCGCGTCCCGGCTGGCGGCCCCCCACTCGTCATCAAGGCCCGCACCCCGCGGGATACGGCCACCCTGCCCTCTGTGATCAGTGTCTGGCCCGGCGCGGACTTCCAGGAGCGTGAAGCCTATGACCTGATGGGCATCAGGTTTGAGGGACATCCCAACCTCAAGCGCATCCTGCTCTGGGAAGGCTTTGACGGTCACCCGCTGCGCAAGGACTGGAAAGAAGCTTATTACGAGCAGGATCAGAAGCCCTTCGACAGCCGCTGGCCCTCCGGCCACGTCTACCGCGCCGAGGAGCGCAATCCCTACGGCAGAAACGTGCGCTACCCGGACGGCTTCACGCTGGAGGACTACAACCCGATCGGTGAAGGGCCGAACTACGATGGGGCTGGTCTCGGCGTCAACGTCCAGGAGATGGTCACGCCCGGCCTCAAGACCGACCGTCTGGTCGTCAACCTTGGCCCTCATCATCCCAGCACCCACGGCGTGTTCCGCATGGTGGTCACCCTCAACGGCGAGACGGTTGAAAGCCTCGAGCCGGTCATGGGCTACCTGCACCGCAACCACGAGAAGATCGGCGAACGCAACACCTTCCTGCAGAACATGCCGTTCACCGACCGGCTGGACTACATCACCAGCATGTCCAACAATCTGGGCTATGCCCTGGCGGTGGAACACCTGCTCTCGCTCGGCCCGCGCTACCAGCCCCCGACCTACCGCGCTGAGGTCATCCGGGTGTTGATGGTGGAACTGACCCGTGTTGTCAGCCACATGTGGGCGATTGGCTTCCTGCTCAACGACCTGGGTGCCTTCTACACCCCGGCCCTCTACGCCATTGCCGAACGCGAGCTGATCCTCGACTTCTTTGAGGCTGTCGCTGGCAGCCGGATGATGTGCAACTACATGCGTTTTGGCGGTGTCTTCAAGGACCTGCCGGAGCGCATCCAGGGTATCCCGCTGCTGGAAAACGATCGTGTCCGCAATGAGGCCACGCTTGATTACCTGGCGAATCTCATCAACGAACGACTGCCGCGTGCCATCGACGAGCTGGACGATTACCTTACCCACAACGAAATCATCGTCACGCGCTGCCAGGGGGTGGGCATTCTGCCGCCGGAGATGGCGATTGCTTACAGCGCCGCCGGGCCGCTGCTGCGCGCCAGCGGGGTCCCGTATGATATCCGCCGCGCTGAGCCATACAGCATCTATCCGGAACTGGACTTCGACGTTGCGGTGCGCTACAACGGCGATATCTACGATCGTTACCTGCTGCGCATCGACGAGATGCGCCAGAGCGTGCGCATCCTCAAGCAACTTCTCCCCCGCCTGCGCGAAACCGAAGGCCAGCCGATCATCGCCGGCAGCAAGGCCTACAGCCCGCGCGTGCCGGAAGGGGAAGCGTATGGCCGGGTGGAAAACCCCAAAGGCGAGCTTGGCTACTACGTTGTTTCTGACGGTGGCCAGAACGCCTGGCGCTACCATGTCCGCGCTCCCAGCTACATCAACCTGACCGCTCTGAGCGAGATGACCAAGGGACACAAAGTCGCCGACATCGTCGCTATCCTGGGCAGCATCGACATCATCCTGGGTGAGGTTGACCGCTAGCCGGTGCGGCTTGCTAAGGAGACAACATGTACGGACTGGGCATTCTCAAAGGAATGGGCGTCACGCTCAAGCACTTTCTCGATACGTACATCGAGGACCTTCGCTTCCTTGGCAAGGGCAAGCGCACCGATGTTGCCTTCCATATTCGCCAGGGTGGCAGGAACAGCCGTCTGGGGCTGTTCACGGTCGAGTACCCGGAAGAAAAAATCGCCGTCCCGGAACGCTTCCGCTTCATCCCGTTTCTGGTCATCAACAACCTGGATGCGGAGGAAGATCCCGGCAAGGACTGGTGCACAAGTTGTGGCATTTGCGCCAAAGTCTGCCCGCCCCAGTGCATCTGGATCGTGCGTGGCACCGACCCGGAGACCGGTCGCCCCAAGCCTGCGCCGGAGGAGTTCTACATTGACATCGACATCTGCATGAACTGCGGCTTTTGCGCCGAGTTCTGCCCGTTCGATGCCATCAAGATGGACCACGATTACGAACTGGCCAGTTACGACCGCACCAGCCATCACATCCTTGACAAGTCCAGGCTCTCCAAGGAGTTCCGCTACTGGCGCTCTATCGCCCCCACCATCTCCGCAGAAGAAGCGGAAGCGCGTGGCGGCTGGGAGCACAAGGATGTCTTGAAGGAGAAGGCAAAGTCGGCCCGCGCCGCCGGCAAGACCACCGAAGCGAACTAGCGCTTCATATCGCCGGGACAGGAAAAACACGCCCTCGTTACAGGCGCAGGCTCTGCAACGGGGGCGTTCCTGTTCGGCTATCTCATCGCCGCCATTCTGCCAGGTGACCGGCCTGGATGGCTCAGCAGAAGAGGGGAACGCGCGTGTTATACCAGGATGATACCGACCTGCTTTTCCCGCCCCGGGTCATCCCGGCCCTGGCCGGGTTGCGTGGCCCGGAATGGCAGCGGTTGGTTGCGCACCTTGCGCCCCTGCCCCAGAACCACCCTGAAGTGCTGGGCTTCATGTTGATGATGGTCCGTCTGGACGGCTGCCTGAGTTGCTCTGCGGACAGCTACCGGGCGATGCGCGGCTGCACCCTGTGCGCCCAGCAAGCGATCACACGCTTCAAGGGTGCCGATCAGGAGCTGATTGCGCTCTGGCAGGCCGCCTGCCAGGATATTCGTCACTGGCTCAGCAGGGGAATTACTCCGGAAGTTCCGTGATCGACTGGACGGGGCCGCAGAACAGGATACAATTACGTTCATGATCATCTGAAAAACCTTCCGCTGGCAAGGCGTATGCCCTGCGCCCTACCGGCACTGACAGAGATGAGAGCCTATCATGACTGAACAATCCCCCCAGGTTCAGGCCGTCATGGACGCCCTGCGCACCGTCAACGATCCAGAGCTGCACCGCGACATCGTGTCCCTGGGCATGGTCCGCGACCTGCGCGTCGAAAACGGCGTTGCCCACTTCACCATTGTCCTGACTACCCCTGCCTGTCCCCTCAAGGATGTTTTCCTGCAGGAATGCCGCCAGGCATTGGTCGGCAGGGTCGAGGGCATCACCGATGTGAACATCACCTGGGATAGCCGCGTCCCTACTGACAGACGCCTGCAGGGCCGGCTGGATACCGCCATGCGCTCGATCATTGCCATCAGCAGCGGCAAGGGCGGTGTCGGCAAGAGCACGGTGGCCGTCAACCTGGCCATCGCCCTGGCGGAGAGCGGCGCCCGTGTTGGCCTGCTGGATGCCGATATCCTTGGCCCCAACATCCCGATCATGGTTGGCCTGACGAGTGGCAAACCGCGGGTCAACGGCGATCAGAAACTGGTGCCGTTTGAGGTGTACGGCGTTCAGGTGATGAGCATGGGCTTCCTGATTGAGCCGGGCAAGCCACTGGTATGGCGTGGCCCGATGCTACACGGCGTCATCCGCCAGTTCTTCAATGATGTCGCCTGGGACAAACTCGATTACCTGATCGTTGACCTGCCGCCCGGCACAGGTGATACCCAACTCTCACTGGCTCAGAGCGTGCCGCTCACCGGCGCGGTGATCGTCACCCAGCCACAGGAGGTGGCGCTGGATGACGCGGCCCGCGGCCTGCACATGTTTGAGGAGCTGGAAGTCCCGATCCTGGGTGTAGTAGAGAACATGAGCGGCGAGTTCTTCGGGGAAGGCGGCGGCGAAAAACTGGCGCAGGCAACCGGCGTGCCCTTCCTGGGCCGTATCCCGCTGGATGCCCGGATCCGCATTGGCGGTGATAACGGCAGGCCGATAGTCATTGAGCACAACGACAGCCCCGCTGCACAGGCATTCCGTCAGGTCGCCCGTGCCGTTGCCAGCCGGGCCAGTGTGATCATGCTCGGCGACAGCGATGTGATCCCGCTGAATGTGATCGGCTAAGCCCTGCGACAGACCGGGAGCCGGGATGATTACCCTGGCTCCCGGAAGCCCGGCCTTCATTCGTTACCCAGGACTTCGATCTCATCCTCGCTGGAGTGCGGCGGGTTACTCCGCCCGATCAACACCCAGAAGAGGACATTCAGCGCCAGCGCTGCGCCAAAGGCCCATGCACCTTCGCTGTGCCAGCCGCGATACACAATGTACCGCCGGACAAGCTCCCCCGCTGCCAGCGCCAGCAGGGCGATCCAGCGGCGACGCTTTGGTTCTGTGCGCTGCACCAGCAACAGCAGAAAGGCAAATACAGCCGTCAAACCTGCCCAGGCTTCCCAGTTCATGGTGGCCTCAACTGACCGGATAGCGTGCACCGGCCATTATAGAGCGCCCTGATGACCGTTTCCAATGACTGCCCGGCAGCCCGGCGGGAAACCAGACGCGTCCGGTTGACAACGTCCTATCGATCGCACACAATTAGGTACCCGGAACCTGTTCAATGGCCGTTCTGCAGCTCAACAAGCATCGCAACACGGCAGTCAAGGAGAAAATGCTGGATGGAAATCAAGACTTCGGAACTCAAGCGCGTGACTCTGATCGAGATTAGCGGGCGCATCGACAGCACCAATGCCAACGAACTGGGTGAGGCGCTGAACGCCGCTATTGACAGTGGCCGTACCCAGATCGTCCTAGATCTGGCCAATGTGGATTACATGAGCAGCGCCGGCCTGCGTGAACTGGTCAGCGCCCTGAAGAAGGTCAAGCGCGGCACGGGCGATCTACGCCTGGCTTCCGTCTCTGGCCGTGTGCTGGAAGTGCTGGAGCTGGCCGGTCTGGATACTATCTTCGAGATTTATCCGACTCAGGTGGAAGCCGTCGGAAGTTTCTAGCGGGCAGGACACCGCACTATGGCCGAACAACACCGCATGATCATTCCGGGCATCCAGCGCCTGGTGCCGGATGTCTGCGACTTTGTCGAATCGATTGCCCTGCGGGCAAACCTGAACGATCGTGCGGTCTACCACTGCCAGATGGCGGTTGACGAGGCGTGTACAAACATCATCGAACACGGCTTTGGCAACACCGGAACGCCCGGCCATATCGAAATCACCTGCTCCGATGAGCCGGATCGCTACCGCATTACCATTGTCGACGATAGCCCGCCGTTTAACCCGCTGCTCCAGGAGAGTCCGGACCCGAAGACTCCCCTCACCGATCGCGAACCAGGCGGCTGGGGAATCTTCTTCATTAAAAAGATGATGGATGAGGTCAGCTATACGCTGGAAAATGGCCGCAATAAGCTGACCATGATCAAGCTCAAAACGCCCGACAATATACGCGAACCGATTCCGGCGCTTCCGGACGAGCGAAATGGCATGATACGCGAATATCCCGGCGGTATCTGGGGGGTAGCGCCCAGCGGGCGGCTGGATAGCAACACCGCGCCGGCGCTCCAGAGCGTGCTGGATGAGCAACTGGCCAGCGGGCATATCAACCTGCTTATCGACATGAGCCAGGTCTCGTACATCTCAACCAGTGGCCTCAAGGCCCTGGTCAACGCCTGGCGAGGCGCTCAGGGAAAAGGTGGCCGCGTGGTACTGGCGGGCATGCGGACACAGATCTACGAGGTCTTTGAAACCGTTGGTTTCGACCAGATTTTCGACATCTTTGCCACGCCAGAAGAGGCCCTGCAACATATGAGAAACCAGACTGCCTAGAGCCTGCCACCCTGTAGCCGGGAGACTCCCGGCAGTCTGGATCACCTGCCTGCGCCAGAGGGACCGCGATCGCTGTGGACACGCTTGAATGGCTGCTGCTTGTGCTCCTGGCGGCAACTGCCGCCTGGCTTGCCTTCCGGCAGTTGCGCCGGCATCCACAGCGTGCTGCCGGGCTTGAGGAACTGGCGGGCTTTGGCCAGGCCATCCTGAACGCACAGCTACAGCTGGATGCCCTCTGCGAGCTTGTCTACCAGCAGGCCAGCCAGATCATCGACACCGCCAATTTCCAGCTTGGTCTGTTCAGCGAAAATGATTATACGATCGTGATCTGGCTGCGAGGCGGCATGCGGCTGGAAAGTCGACGCTTTCCCGGCGCAGCCAATGAAGGCCTGATCGGCTGGGTACGGCGGACCGGCCAGGGTCTACTCATCGGCGATTACGAAAAGGAATGGGATACCCTTCCCGCCCGCCCCAGCTACCAGGCCCACCCAGCCTACCGATCGGCGATCTTCGCCCCCCTGGTCGCTGGCGGCGATACCATCGGAGTCATTGCCGTCCAGAGCGAAAGACCCTATGCCTACGCTGCAAATGACCTGCGGCTGTTGATGGTCCTGACCAACCAGGCCGCCGGTGCCATCCGCAATGCCCAGCTCTTTGAGCAGGCACAGGCCCGCAACCGGCAGCTGCAACTTGTCAACGAGGTCAGCCAGCAGGTAACTGCCATGCAGCCGCTGCCTGACCTTTTCCGGCAGATCGTTACCCTCCTGCAGCAGACCTTCAAGTACTACATGGTCAACATCTTCACCCTGGATGAGAAACAGGGACTGCTCACCCTGCAGGCCAGCAGCCACCCTGCCCTGCACAACCATCTGCCCCAGATTCAGCTTGGCCTTGGCCTGATTGGCTGGGCGGCTGAACGAGCGACCACTGTCCTGGCTTCCGATGTCACCCGCGATTATCGCTATCTTGAGGTCGCTACGCTGGATGAAACCCGCGCCGAAATCGCCGTCCCGCTTGTCGTTGAGAGGCGCGTCGTCGGCGTCCTGGACGTGCAGAGTGACCAGATCGGCGCATTCGATCAGGAAGATGTGGTCATGCTGGAAACCCTGGCCAGCCAGATCGCCCTGGCCATCCAGGAGGCAGAGACGTACGCTGCCGAACGCCGTCAGCGCGAGCGCCTTAACGCCCTCACCGAGGCCAGCCGCGCGGTGGTGTCCATCCTTGATCTCGATGAACTGCTGGAAGAAGTCATTGATCTGCTGACGGACTACTTTGGCTACGATCGTACCCACATCTTCCTGCGGGAAGGCGACCGCATTGTCTTCCGTGCCGGCAGTGGCGTTCATAGCGGGCGCTGGGCCATCGAGCGGCTCGCCTACAACATTGATGACCCGGGGATCATCACCAAATGCATCCGCACACAACAGCCCATTCTCTGCAATGATGTCAGCCAGTACCCGGATTACGTGCCTGGCCCCGGCGTGGAAGACACCCGGGCGGAGATGGCCATCCCGATCCGCATGAGCATGCAGACTCTTGGCGTGCTGGATATCCAGAGCAAGGAACGCGATGCCTTCTCCCAGGATGACGCTGCCCTGGCCGAAGCGCTCGCCGATACGATGGCCATTGCCCTGCGTAATGCTGCCCTGTATAGCCGCGAGAAACGCCGCCGCATCCTGGCGGAGTCGCTGCGTGAGATCAGTATGAGTCTGGGGGCCAGCCTGGAAGTCGAACGCGTGCTGGATGACATCCTGGAAGGGCTGGAGCGCGTCATCGATTTCGCGGTCGCCATCATCATCCTCTACGATGACGTTGAGGAAGCATACCGGATCAGCGCCGTGCGCGGCCATGCCCAGGCGGAAAACCTCCTCGGCCAGATCATCCCGCCGGAAGCCGACATACAGACGGAGATCATCCATATCTTCCACGCCGACGGAACAGGCGACAGCGCCACAAACGATGATCACCTTCTGATTCCGTTGACGCTGGGTGAGGATTCCATCGGCTATCTGGCCGTCGACTACCGCGCGGGCAGACTTTCCGCCGACGATCTGGAGATGATCAACGCCTTCGCCACTCAGTCTGCCATGGCCATCGCCAATGCTCATCTCTACATGGCCCAGCGGGAAGAGGCCTGGGTCTCCACAGCCCTCCTCCAGGTCGCCGAGGCGACCGCCCGCGCCGACTCGCTGGATGAAGTGCTACGCACGGTCGCTCGCATCACGCCGCTGCTGGTCGGCGTGGAATGGTGCAGCGTGCTGCTGAACGAGGCAGAAGGATTCCGGATCGTGGCGCTTGAAGGCGCTTCACCGGAAGTCGAACAGTTCTATGTTGGCCAGATCATTCGCCCAGCCGCCTGGGAACCGCTCAACCGCATGTTAACGACCAGAGAAGCAGTCATGCTGGACCGGATGACGGTTCCGCCTCCCCTCGATGACGGTTCATCCCAGACAATTGATATGCCAGCACGTCAGATCGGTAAGGGGGTGATGCTACCGCTGTATGCCAGAGGTGAGATCGTTGGCGCCATGCTTATCGGCCAGCAGAGCGATGAGGAGGTTTTGAGCCGCCGTAAGATCGACATGGTCAGCGGCATCGCCAACCAGGCCGCCCTAGCTATCGAAAGCGCCCAGCTCTCCGCCGCCCAGCAGGAAGAAGCCTGGGTGACCACCGCCCTGCTCCAGGTTGCCGAGGCGGTCAATGCTCAGGTAGAACTGACATCCACCCTGCAGACCATCGTACGCCTGACGCCCCTGCTGGTCGGTGTCCGATGCTGCGCCGTGCTCCGCCGGGATGACCGCAATGGCAGCTTCTTCGGCGCGATCTCCTACGGGCTGCCACAAGCGGCGGAAGAAGCTCTGGCCACCGCCGTGTTTGCAGTAGACGACCACCCCTACTTGCGGGCACTGGCCGAGAGGGCCGTTCCGCTGCCAGCCGGCCCAACCTGCGATCAGGAAGTGCCGCCCCTGCTGCAGGAGCTATTCGGCACCCCTGATCTGCTCGGCTTGCCCCTGACAGCCCAGGGCCGCCTGGTGGGGGTGATGCTGGTCGATCATCCCAACCCTTGCAAGGCCATCGACCAGCGTCGCATGAACATCCTCACCGGCATTGCCTGGCAAACAGCAATGGCCATCGAAAATGGCCGCCTGCAGGAACTGGCTGCCGAACGCCAGCGGCTGGAGCGCGACCTGGAGGTTGCCCAGAGTATCCAGACCAGCTTCCTGCCGGATAGCACCCCCTCTGTGCCTGGCTGGGAAGTTGCCGCTTACTACCGGGCAGCGCGCATGGTCGGCGGCGACTTCTACGACTTCCTGCCACTGTCCGATGGCAAATGGGGGCTGGTGGTGGCCGACGTTGCCGACAAAGGCATGCCCGCCGCATTGTACATGGCCCTCAGCCGCACCCTGTTGCGCGCGGTTGCCCGCAGCCGTGACGATCCGGCAGCCATCCTGATGCGTGTCAACCAGCTCCTGCTGGAAGATACGCATTCCGACCTGTTCGTGACCATGTGGTATGCCATCTGGAATCCGGCGGACGGCACACTGCGCTATTCCAGTGCCGGGCACAACCCGCCCTTTGTGCTCCGCAGCGAGGGCCAGGAAGTACAGATTCTCAAACTCAAAGGCATTGCCCTTGGTGTCCTGCCGGATATTCACCTGGAATCGGGGACACTCACGCTTGCGCCGGGCGACATGCTGGTGCTGTACACAGACGGTATTACCGAGGCCCAGAGCATGGCCGGTGTGCAGTTCAGCCTGAGCAGGCTGATTGAGGCGGCACACCAGCACCAGCAGCAGGATGCCTCTCAGGCGACTGCGGCCATCATTGATACGCTCGACGCCTTCACCGGCGATACCCCCCAGTTCGACGATCTCACGCTGGTGATCGTGCAGCGCAAGCCGCGCCCCACCGTCTGATCCTTACTGCGTTCGCCAGCCGTCGATGTCGTTGAGGTTCGTCTGCTCCATCGATGGCGGCAGGAATTGATCGCAGGATTGCGCTACCGGCGGCAGATCGGTTCGCCGGCTGGTCAGCGGATTCTCCGGGCTGAAGTAATTCCATGCCGCGCGGGAAATCTCCTCGATCAGGGGCCAGGCAACCTGATAGTCAAAGAACTCGCCGGCCTGCCACACAAAGACCGAGATGATATAGTCGTGGCCGTTGGGCGGGAAGACAATCCCCGCATCAGCATGCATGGTGTTCAGCCAGCCGTTCTTGTGGGAAACGCGCGTCCCACGCGGCACGCCAGCCTGGATCAGGCGCTGCAGATCGTTGCCGCTCATCAGTTCCAGCATCTGCTGGCATTCGGTCTGCGTGAACTCGCCATCCGGGTAGATCGCCCGCAGCCCGCTGCCATACTTGGCGCAGTCGTAGATCATCATGAACAGCGTGCCCATGTCCTCCGCAGTCGTCTGGTTGTAGGGATCAGGGTCAGTGTCAAAGCGCGGATTAGGATTGGTCTGCGGGATCGGGTTGGAGCCAAATTCCTGCCCTTCCACGCCCAGTACCAGCGGCGCGGTGATGTAGGTGTTACGCGCCCCGACACTACGCGCCACATCCGTCACATACTGTAGACCCGGAAAGATATCTGTCCCGGCCCCACCCATGATCTGCATGAGCAGGTTGGAGGACGAGTTATTGCTGCATAACAGCGAATTGGCCAGCAACCAGGCATCTTCCTGAGGCGGAGCGAAGGTCTGATAGTGGAAATAGGAGATCAGAATGGGCACTTTGATCGTGCTGGCTGCGGAGAAGGCCACATCGCCATTCAGGTTGATCTCCTCGCCGGTCAGGAGATCCATGATATAGACGGAGGCAATGGTGGTCTGCCCATCATAGATGAAACCCTGTGAATCCAGATAGGCGATGATCAGATCGCGCAGCCCGTCCAACCCTCCTCTACCTGCTGCTGCCGTGGTTTCCACCGGCAGTTCCACATAGCGGTCGTAGGGATCAAACAGTCCTTCGGCGACCAGCGGTAACGCCGCGTCAATATCCAGCCGGTAACCAGGCTCGCCAGGCTCAAAGGTGAGGGTCGCCAGGTCTGCCCGCGACGTGCCGGGGGGACGGTCGTAACGTGCCGCCACATCTTCCAGAAACGCCCGCACCAGCGATTGCTGGTATTCTGCGACCAGCGGGACATTGACCGGCTCAACCGGTCGCCGCCACAGATAGTTCCAGAAGGCCAGCCAGAAGCTGGACTCATCCGTGCTCCGCGCCAGCGCCTCGGCCAGCATCACCTCGCTGTTTGTCCGGAAGCCCACTGACGCCGGATCCAGGATGATCGGGCTACCCTGGTAGCTGAGCGTCAGGGGAAGCGCATAGACCTCCTCCCAGCGCACCTGAGCCTCAACAGGCGTCAGGCCGCCCACAGGGATTCCGGCCACCGTGATATCAGCCTGGAGCCGATCCCGCTCCTGGCTGAACCGGATCAGTTCCACCACAAACAACAGGAGTGCAGCCAGCAAGAGACCTGCCGAGATCAACTCCAGCCATGGCCGTCGCGCCCGGCGACGAGACACCCCAAGTCCGCCAACCGTCACCCGGTCACCTCCCACACCTTTAACGCCTGTTCAATGGCACGCTGGTGAAAACTCAACAACGCCGGCAGCCTGTGCGGGGAAACCCAGTCATAGGCCAGGATTTCGCCGCTCAGACGCACCTCACCACCTTCCAGGCGACACAGATAGGCCAGATCGAGATGATCGGTATACAACCCCTGCTCCACCCACAGGGGTTGGAGAGTCTTCACCTGTAGTCCCGTCTCTTCCAGCAATTCACGCTCCACCGTATGGGCCGGGTCTTCCCGCCAGCCAACGTAGCCGCCGGGCAATCCCCATAGCTGTTGTGGCCGGTACACATGCTTCAGAAGCAGGATGTCGCCCTCAGCATTGAAAACCACCCCCACCGCTCCGGCGGAGAAACGCGCCTGGAACAATCGCCAGACACGGTGACCGATCCTGCCCAGCCAGGGATGGCGCTGGAAAGCATCGGCAATCAGCTGTTTGGCCTGCTGATTCATGATCCTGCCCCACAAGGTAAAAAGGGGCGGCGGTTTCCTCACCGCGCCCCCTACCACCATTTTCAGTGTAGCGCAGCCTTCCGGGCGCGTCAACGACATCGCGTCGGCCCTCCGCCCCGCAAACTGCGCTCTATGCTATACTGGCTACGGGCTTATTCCACGTGGCGTCAGGCAAACCCGGCGCTCAGACTGCCTGGAGGAGACCAGCCAGTGACAGAATTCCTGGACATATTCGTGCTTCCACCCGGCAACCTCCTGTACTTTATCGCCGTCATCGCCATCACCCAGGTAGCCCTGTTCATGGCTCTGGAACAACGGCGGCGCAATCCGAAGACTGAGCGCGTTGCAGGCCGTTATACCCTGGCCAGTCTGGGTATCCTCGCCGGATGGGTTTTGCTGGGCATCGGGGCGCTGGCCGGACCGCTGAGCGGCCAGCAGATCAGCGAGTTTCTACCGGCGGTTGAACCCGCCGCCAACCTGATTGTGCTCTTGTTTGCCGGCTGGGCCTTGCTTTCCGCCGAGAGCGAACCGCGTAGCCGCCTGTGGGATGTCGGGTTAATCGCCCTCCTGGCACTGACTCTGGCCGGCGGCGGTTTGACACTCTCCTACTGGACTTCCAGTGCTGCTACCACCGCCTTCAATGCCACCTGGCCGGCGGCGCTCTGGGTGCTGGCCGGTCTGACGCTGGCCGGTCTGATGCTCATCGCCACGATTATCCGCCTGCGAATTCTCCTGAACGCGCCACTCAAAGCGCTTTTCTTCATCGCTATCCTGACCGGCTACGGTATCGTGCTCACCCAGGCAGCCTCCGGCGCCCTGAGCGGGGATTACGCCGGCGCCCTCCGTGCAGCATTCCTGATCGGTATGGCTCTTTATGCCGCTGCCGTCTACCGCCATGTCATCCTCCGCCTCAGCCAGCAGGCCGCCCGACCCGCTTCGGCTCCGCCCAGGGCGCGTCCGGCACCAAAGGCCACAACCCCATCCACACCGGTAGAACGCGAGTCGGTGCAATTGCTGCGTGCGCTGGGTGACATGCTGGCCACCACCAGGCCGGATGCTATCCCATCGCAGATCGTGGCCGCGACTGCCAATGCCCTCAAGGCCGACGTTGTAGCCCTGGGTCGTGCAAAGAACGCCAGCTGGGTCGAGGTGGTGGCAGTCTACGACAGCGTCCACCAGAAACCCATCCAGGGCATGGATCTCAACCTGAATGACCAGCCCACCCTGGCCCGCGCCATCGCTTCCGCCCGGCAGGAGGCCCTCCACCCCAACCAGAATGCGCCGGAACTGGTCGATCTGTTCACCCGTCTGGACGTCAGTGGCAGTGGGCCGCTCGGCAGCGCATACTTCCAGCCGCTCAAAGCAGATGGCAAGACCAGCGGCGTGCTGATCGTTCTGTTCCCCCACACCGGGCGCGAACTGCGCACCGGCGAGGCTGCTCTGCTGGAGGGCCTCGCCCCGATGGCCAGCAAGCTGCTGGCCCTGAGCGAGCAGGCTGCCACCCCATCCGTGCCCGCCCCATCTGTTCCGGGCGCTGTCTCCGGCGAAATCGATCTGTCGGACGCGCTCCGCGCCCGACAGGCCATGCAGCAAAGCCTGGAGACAGCCCACGAGCAGATCGGGCATTTGAGCGCAGCAGTCGCTGACCTCAAGAACCAGCTGGAACAGGAGCGCCGCCGCCTGGCGGAGGTGCTGGCTTCCGATGAAGAGACACTCTCCATCTCCCAGCAGATCCGGAGCCTTAGCCAGGAGAGTATCGCCCTGGAGGCTGAACGTAACCAGCTCGCCAGCGAGCTACAGGAAGCCCGTACCACCCTGGCCGGTGCAACCGCCCGCGGCAACGACGAGCTTTACCGCTCGCTGATTGAGATGCTCAGCCAGGAACAAAAAACGCTGGAAGAGCAAAAAGCCAGCCTGGAACTCCAGCTCAGGGTATTACGCGAACAAACCAGTGACATGTTCCTGGTCCCTGCCTCAATCCAGCAGACGCTGGAATCCCTCTACGCGGACAAAGCGCGCCTGGCCGAGGAACGCGATCGGATCGCCGCCGAACTGGAAGATGTCCAGACGGAGCTTTCCCTGCTGGGCGTGGAAGGCGGCGTAGCGGGTCTGGCCCTGATGCTCGGGCAGCTTCACGAAGAACGCGATATGCTGCGTGCCCAACTGGCCGCCCTGAGTGAAACACAGACGGAATCGGCTGCAACCCGCAGCCAGATTGAGGCTCTGGAGAGCGAGTTGGCCCGCCTGGCGGCTGACCGTGAGGCGGCGGTCAAGCAGCGTGACGCCCTGCGCCAGGAACAGGCCGCCTGGCAGCATGAGCGAGAAGAATGGCAGGCCCAACGACAGCGCCTGGGTCAGCAGATCAGCGCCATCCAGCAGCAAATCAACACCATCAACGCCCAGCGTGATCAGATCATTGAGGAACGTAATGCGCTGGCGGCGGAACGCGCTCGCCTCCAGGAGGAACGTGACCGGCTGCTGGCGGATCGCACTGCTCTCCAGGCAGAGCGTGACCAGTTACTTGGCCGCTTGCAGGGCGATCGGGAAGCGCTCGGCCAGCTCAGTGTAGAGGGGATCGATACCCTCAAGTCCATGATCGACGACCTCACGGCTGAGCGTACCGCCCTGGAGCAACAACTGCTTGAGGCCAAAGCCCGGCTGGACACCCTGGAAACGAAAGTACGGACTTACGAGCAGCAGGCTGCCATCTCCGCCGAATCCCCTGCCGCCCTGCCCAGACCGGAACAGCCCGAAGTGGTGCTCTCCATCGCCCAGGAGCTTCGCACGCCCATGAGTTCGATCACCGGCTACATCGACCTGTTGCTGGGTGAATCGGTCGGCATCCTGGGCGCCTCCCAGCGCAAGTTCCTGCAGCGTATCAAGGCCAATACCGAGCGCATGGGCAGCCTGGTGGAAGACCTGCTGCAGGTTATTGCCCTGGACAGTGGCCAGATCAGTCTGGAACCGGAACCGGTCGACCTCATCGCGCTGCTGGACGACGCCATCACCGAAGCCAGCAGCCGCTTCCGGGAGAAAGGGATCACGCTCGACCTGGACATTACGGAAGCAGTTCCACCTGTCCATGTCGACCGGGATGCCATGCAGCAGGTTCTGACTCACCTCCTCACAAACGCGTACCTGGCCTCGCCAACCGACGGCGAAGTGCGCATCATCGTGCGTGCTCAGCCGCTGACCTACACCGATGCTGGCCAGGCGCCGGTTGAGCGCGACTCGTTGATCGTTGCCATTGAAGATCAGGGCGGTGGAATCCCGCCGCAGGATCGTGCGCGGGTATTCTCCCGTTTGCACCGGGCTGATCACCCGCTGATCCAGGGGGTTGGGGATAC
>FWPV01006994.1_pt1 | contig 19839 bp, 16 predicted proteins | sample 2228371 | NCBI WGS metagenome assembly FWPV01 (sample SAMEA103939776, study PRJEB20133) | metagenome | reverse complement strand
AGACGATGCCCACGTTCAGGTCCGTGGGGATGAGCCCCTTCCCGAACGGCATCACCGCGTACACCAGGAAGGCGGGGACGAAGACGATGATGGGGGCCAGGATGAACGGCCAGCGGTCGGCCGCGGCGGGGACGATGTCTTCCTTGGCCAGAAGCTTCAGGGCGTCGGCAGGCGTCTGCAGCAGTCCCTGGTAGCCTGTGCGGTTCGGCCCGATGCGCACCTGGAAGGCCGCCATCACCCGGCGCAGCCCCCAGATCATCGGGTACATCACGACCAGCAGCACGAATGTCAGGACAGCCACGGCCACAGCCAGCTCCCGTGCCAGCAGCCAGAGCGCGGCCGTCGTGCCAGACGTCATAGCCACCCTTTCCTCTGCCGGACCGGCCGTCCCTGCCAGCCCGGAGCATCGGCCGCATCCCCCGTCTTCCCGAACCTGCGGCCGAATGCTATTTATCCGCGAAAGACTGGCATTCCTCCCGCCCCGCGCATCTTTTCGCCAGGCCTACCTCAGGTGGCGTCTGAGAAGGTCGAACATCTGCGACGGCAGCACGGGGACGAACTCCTCTCCCAGCAGGCGTGACGCGTCAGCGGTGGTTGAGGGGGAGTGGAACCAGTTGATGAGGCACACGTGGATGAATGCGGGGCGGTCCTTCGGAGCGTTCGCGCGGATGGCCTCCGCCACCTCTCTGGCCGTGTTCTCGCCCGGCCCGGTACGCCCCGGCGCGATGAGCGACCGCAGCACGGGGATGCCGCCGGCCACGGTGAACGCGGCGTTCCCGGCAAACACTCCGGAGGCCCTTCCGTAATCGCCCAGGATGCCGGAGAGTCCCGGAACGGCGCGGGCCCAGTCCGCGAAGTCGGCCCGTGTCCACGGGATGTTGCTGGTATCTCCCAGTTGGATAATGTCCAGCCCGGTCCGCCGGAGCAGGGCGGCGGATATCTCGAGATACTCCCGGTAGACGGATGCCGGGTCCGGATATCTCTCCTTTGCGTAGAGCGCCGGCGCGATGAGTCCGATGCCGGCCGTGGAGCAGAAGAACTCGTCATTGTCCGTGCGTGTCCGCTGGAAATACTCCAGCACGTCCGGCATCAGGACGCTGGCCGCCGGGTTCATCGACCATCCGATGGGGACCTCTCCGCGCCTCGGATCCTCCCACCACTGAGGGCTTCGGAAATGCTGCTGCAGATACTGCAGGTTGTCCCCGTCGGTCACCGAGAAGACCACGTAGACTTTCGAAGGATTCGGCTCCAGCTGCCGGGGCGGCCGTTGCGGCGGCGGCCCGGTGTAGCGCAGCCCGGAGTGCACCGTCAGGTTGAAGCATCCGTCGGACACCAGGACGAACTTCCCCCGCAGGCTGGACAGGCGTTGCAGTTCGGCCTCGCTGATGCGTCCCGGCGGCTGCTCTCCGTAGCCACCCCAGCATCCCAGCACAGCCGCGTTCGGGTCGGCCTCGTCCAGGAAGCGCAGGCAGACCTCCTCGGCATCCCGGTCCATCCCGTGGCTCACCCAGAACGGGAGGATGCGGTGCGCCACCAGGTAGTCCCTGAGCACCGTGTGCCGCGGAGCAAGGAATGCCACGGCTCTCCGGCTGGCGCGGGGCCACAGCTCCCGCAGGACCCATCCGTACGCCTCCCCGGGACGGTCGAACCGCCCCCGGGCATCCAGCAGCACGGGCAGCTGCAGCCGCTCGTTCAGCGCGGGAGTCAGCGGCAAGGCGGATTCCAGAGCGCAGTAAAGCGTCAGCGCGTTCAGCTTGTGCAGGCGCAGAGGCTCAGCTTCCAGCCCCTCCTCGTAGAGGACGGCGCCCTTCACCAGATGCCGGAATCGCGCCACCAGGTCCAACGGCTCCTGCACATCCCGGATGTCGAAACCGCGTTCCCGCAGCCCTTCCATCCATTTCGGGATGCCGTGCGGACCGTGCCAGCCGGGGTCCTGGGTCAGCAGGATGCGGGGACGCTCGCGGTTCACCAGCCCCTGCAGGACGGTCAGCGCAAGGCGCGTCTCCGCGTCCTGCTCCAGAAGGTCCGCGTGAAGCAGCGTCCGGGCGGGAGGACGGGAGACGGGCAGCACGGTGTCAGCCGTCAGAGGCCCCCCTTCTGCCGCAGACCCGGCAAAGACTCCGGCAACAGCCGCGGCCGCGATGGCCAGCGCGGCAGCCGGAGGCCGCCGCCGTCCGGCCGGGACGGCGTCCCGGAACGCCGCATGCCGGCCAGTCGCGCCAATCTCCGGCCGCCTAATGCTCTTCCTCCACAAGGATGGTGAAGTGCGTCCCGTATTCGTCCGGCTGGAAGATGCGGGGGATGTACGGCAGTCTGGCATTCAGCAGGAAGCCCGCGAATGTCGCAAGCGAGCCCAGCAGGATGGTCAGCTCGAACGCGATGACCACGTAGGGCAGGATGGCCACCACCGGCTTCCCGCTCACGATCAACGGATACCTCAGCACCGTGTAGATGCACAGGGCGAAGCCTGCCAGCAGTCCCGTGATCGCGCCGGCAATCGCGAACACCCTCACGAACGTGGGCTTCTCGCGCAGGATCTGCTCGGCAGCCGGCACGGGGATGGGGCTGAAGGCGTGGATTCGCCGGGTCGGGACGCCGGCATCCACCAGCTCCTGCAGCTTGTGAAGATAGGAGTGCTCATCCTCGAAGCGGTATTCCTGCATCAGGTGTACTCCTCCTTGATCTCCGTGATGGCCAGCACGGGCAGCGCCTTGCAGAAGAGCAGGAACAGGGTGAAGAACAGCCCGAAGCTGCCGATCGTGATGCCCACCTCGATGAAGGTCGGCCTGTAAAGCCCCCAGGCGTACGGGTCGAAGTCCCGGGCCAGCGATGTCACGATGATGATGAACCGCTCCAGCCACATCCCCACGTTCACGAACAGGCTCATGACGAACAGGGCAGGGATGCTGGTGCGCACCTTGCGGAAGAACAGCAGGAGCGGCAGCACCGAGTTGCACGCCACCATCACCCAGTATGCGTACCTGTAGTGCCCCGGCTCATCCGCCCCCACCAGCCGGTAGACGAAGTGCGATATCTCGAAGGTGTTCGCGCTGTAGAACGCGATGGCATACTCCACGATGTAGGAGTAGGTCACGATGAGCGACGTCAGGAGCAGCATCTGGGCGATGCCCTCGAAGTGCTTCACCGTGATGATCTCCTCCAGCCGGAAGATCTTGCGCATCGGGACCATCAGCGTGATGACCATCGCGCATCCCGAAAGGATGGCGCCGGCCACGAAGTAGGGCGCGAAGATGGTGGTGTGCCATCCCGGGATGACCGACATCGCGAAGTCCCAGCTCACCACCGAGTGCACCGACACCACCAGAGGGGTGGCGAAGCAGGCGAGCAGGCCGTAAAGCTTGTTGTAGTGCTTCCACTGCTGCACCGAGCCCACCCAGCCCAGCGAGAAGACCCGGTACGCCCACATCTGGAACCTGTTCTTCGCGTGGCGGCGGGCGATGGCCAGGTCGGGGATGAGTCCCACATACCAGAACACCGCGCTCACCGTGAAGTAGGTGCTCACGGCGAACACGTCCCACACCAGCGGGCTCTTGAAGTTCGGCCAGATGAGCATGTTGTTGGGGTAGGGGAACAGCCAGTAGGCGAACCAGACCCTCCCCAGATGGATGAGCGGGAACAGCCCGGCGGTCATGACCGCGAAGATGGTCATTGCCTCCGCCGCCCGGTTGAACCGGTTCCGGAATCTCGCGCGGAACAGGAAGAGCACCGCGGAGATGAGCGTGCCCGAGTGCGCGATACCCACCCAGAACACGAAGTCCACGATGAACACTCCCCAGCCGACCGGGTTGTTGATGCCCGCTACCCCCATGCCGGTGAGGATCATATACAGCCAGAGCGCCATCCCCATCAGGAATGCCCCGATGGATACCCCCAGAGCCACCCAGTACCACTTGGACGGGCGGCTCATGGCGGCGAGGATGTCGCGCTCCAGCCTGTGGTGCTGCTCGACTGCCTGCTCTGTCACCGTCCTATGCCTTTTCCCTCTCAGAGTCCGCCGAGGGCGCTTCCGGGATGCGCCCGTTCACGTAGTGCACGGCCGGCTGCGTGCCCAGCTCCTCGAACACCCGGTGCGTTCCCGCGTGGATGATCTTCGACACGCGGCTCTCCGGGTCCAGACTGTTCCCGAAGACGATGGCCTTGGACGGGCAGGTCTGGGCGCATGCCGGGACCACCTCTCCGTCCGCTATCTTCCGCCCTTCGTCCTTGGCGTGGTCGCGCGCTTCGCGCACCCGCTGCACGCAGAAGGTGCACTTCTCCATCACGCCCCGCTTGCGCAGCGACACCAGCGGGTTGGAGACCCAGTCCAGCGGCAGTTCGATGGAGTCCGTCAGGTCCCCGTGAGGCTGCCGCAGGTCCGGGTCCCGGCGGGGCCGGTAGTCGAACCAGTTGAAGCGCCGCACCTTGTAGGGGCAGTTGTTCGCGCAGTAGCGCGTGCCCACGCAGCGGTTGTAGATCTGCGCGTTCAGCCCCTCCGGATTGTGGTAGGTCGCGAACACGGGGCAGACTGCTTCGCACGGAGCGGCGTCGCACTGCTGGCAGAGCATCGGCAGGAAGTCCGCGCCGTCCTCCCGGTCGTAGAACGGCTCGATGCGGATCCAGCTCATCTCGCGGCCGCGCAGATGCTGGTCCCGGCCGGTCATGGCCACGTTGTTCTCCACGTAGCAGGCCGCGACGCATGCCCCGCATGCCGTGCAGGCGTCCAGGTCGATGGCCATGGCCCAGCGGTAGTCCTTGTATTCCCGCTCCGGATAAAGGCTGAGCAGTTCGTGGTGGCCCTCTCCGTGGTCCTTGCCGTGGCCGCTGCCCTTGCCGTGCCCGTTTCCCTCAAGGTGCACCGGGTCCGGGATGATGCCCCTCCCGTGCTGGGACGGGGAGCCGCTCATCACGGGCAGCCGCACCGCTCCTCCCGTCCGCCGGACGCGGACCCCGGTGAGCCACGATACCTCTCCGCCGGTCACAGGGTCCAGGCGCGTGGCGGCCGGCCCGGCGACTCCGCGGTCCACCATCATCACCCCGGCGGGCAGACGCTTCTGGATCTTGGCCGGGAGCACCCGGGTCCAGCTGCCCGCCGCCAGTTCCAGCTCGTCGCCGTCCTGCAGCTTCAGCTGCTTCGCGTCCTCCTCGGACACCGAGACCCATTCCCCGTAGGTGATGGTGGTCAGCGGGTCCGGGATCTCGTTCAGAAGCTTCAGGCTGCGGCTGCGACCGTCGTAATACCTGAGCGAAGGGGTCAGCACCAGCGCGGGCTCCCCGGACGGCTCCTTCGTCCTCAGCGCTTCGGCTCCCACCGCGCGGGCGGAAGGGGGAGCGGCCGCGCCGGCGGCGGATTCGCGGAATCCGGTCTCGGAGAACTGCGTCTCATATGCCGGACCGTAGGCTTCGCGCCACTGCTGCTTCAGATATGCGGCGAACGAACGGAACTCCCGCTCCGCAAACATCTCGTCCAGCAGGTCCAGCAGGATGTCTCCCTCGGTCTTCGTGTCGTGCAGCTGCTTCTCGATGACCGGCTGGACCAGCCCGCGCAGGCCCTTCCTCGGCACTTCATCCCCGGCGGACTCCAGCGCGTGAGAGAGCGGCAGGACCAGGTCGCACTTCTCCGTGGTGGGCGAGATGGCGTCGGCGAACGCGACTCGCAGGGACGCCCTCTCCATCTTCTCCGCGAATCGCATCTCCTCCGGGGCCGTCCCGGCCGGGTCGGTGCGCGAGATGAACAGCACGCCCGCCTGTCCGGCCTCCAGCCGCCGCGAGAAGGCCTCAAGGTCCTTGAGGGTCCCCACGCGTCCCATCTCGAGAGCCCGGCCGAAGTCCAGCCGGGACATCATCCCCGCCGCCGACTGCAGCAGAGCGCACAGGACCGCCGTCGCCAGCCCGTTCTCCCCCCCCAGCGACACGCCCCCCGCCACCGCCAGCGGGCGCGCCGCGGCGCGCAGGCGGCCCGCAAGCTCTCGCAGCGTCTTCGCGTCCACGCCGGTCGCCCGGCTGACCGAAGCCTCGTCGGACGGAGGCGCCCCCGCCACCGCCTTTCCGTAGACGCCCAGCAGGAACGACAGCAGATGCGGCTCGCTGCCGGGCTTCACCACGATGCGCCGGTGCGCCTGCAGCCCCTCCAGCGACACGTGCGGCTCGGCGTGCACCCACATCAGGGCGTTCTCGCGCTTCGCCCGAGCAATCTGCCTGTGCTGCGACACCGGGCTGCCGAACGTCTGCAGGATGTCGGCCCCGATGGTCAGCAGGAAGTCGCACGATGCGATGTCGTACGCCGGCACCTCCCGGATGCCGAACACCACCTCGTTCGCCCGGCGCAGGGCCGCGTAGTCGAACACCTCGTATTCCGGAAGGCGCTCGAACCCGGCCTTCCGGCAGAAATCGTCTATCAGGCGCCCCAGCATCCCGGACGTGCGTCCGGAAAGGTAGAAGTTCCTGCGCCCTTCCTGACGGGAGCGGCCGACCGCCGCCACGATGTCCGCGTATGCCTCATCCCACTCGATCTCCTCCCAGCCGTCCGCTCCCTTCCGGCGCATCGGCTTCTGGATGCGGCGGGGATTGTACAGGCGCGTCAGCCCGGCCTGTCCGCGGACGCACAGGGCGCCGTCGTTCACGGGATGCCCGGGCGTGCCCTCCACCTTCACGGGCACCCCGTCGAACACCCGCACGCTCATCCCGCAGCCTGCGGGGCACTCCGTGCAGGTCGTCCGGATGTAGTACGGCTCCCCCGGGATTCTGCCCTCCGGGAGGGGGAAAAGCGGCGCGATGGCCTTGTGCGTGCCTTTCTTCGGCTCGCATCCGGCCACCACGGCGCCGCCCGTGGCGACGCCCACCGCCTTCAGGAAGTCGCGTCGGTTCATATGATAAGCTCCGCTGTTCCTTTCCTGGATGCTGCTCGGTCCGTCACTTGTGGCAGGTGTAGCAGTCCACCGGGGCGCCGTTCTGCCTGTGGCAGGTCACGCAGAAGCCCATCGAGAGCGATTTCGCCTTGTGGACCACCATCTCGTATCCGATCTGTCCGTGGCAGGTCTCGCAGGGGATGCCCTTGGTCACGTGCCGCTTGTGGGAGAAGTAGACGAACTCCGGCACCTTGTGGATCTGCGCCCACTCTATCTCCCGGTTCTCTTCCCAGTATTTCGTCAGCTTCTGGATCTCGGGGCTGTCGGTCTTGACCGCCTGATGGCACTCCATGCACTTCTGCACGGACGGTATGCCGGCCTGCCGCCCCTTGGCCGTATAGAGATGGCACGAGTCGCACTGCAGGTTGACCACCTGGACGTGCGTCTTGTGAGGGAAGGCGATCGGCTGCTCCGGCGTCGCGTAAAAGTAGTTCCAGTAACTGCCGAGGGCCACGATGATGGCCAAGAACAGCGCGAAATAGGCGTACACCACCCACGCGCCAAGTCGCTTCAGCATATCTCCCTGCCCATCCCTTTCCCCGGAATGCGCTTATCCCTGTTGCGGCTCGCGGCAATACGGTCTGCCATCGCGGGTCGAGGACCGTCCCTTTCTACTTCAGTGTCTTGATGTAGGCGATGATGTGTGCGATGTCCTGGTCGGACATCGTCGGCTGCGCCGGCATGATCGCCTGAAAACCCTTCACCACCTGCGAGTTCGGGTCTCGGATGGACTGGACGATGTAGGCGTCGTCGGCCACCACCGTGACCTCCTTGCCGCCTTCCAGCACCACCACCTCGTGCCCGTAGAGCCCCTTCCAGGTGGGGCCGATGTTCGCCGACCCGTCCACGCTGTGGCACGAGAGACAGCCGTTCAGCTGCGAAAGCCTCTCGCCCTGGACCGGGTCTCCTTCTCCCACGGCTTCCCCGGCCTTTTCGGCCACGGCGGCGCGCCGTTTGGATTCCTCCTCCAGCCGGGCGGCCTGCGCCTGCGCGAGCAGCATGTAGTTGTGGTCGCGGAAGGCGTTCTCCCGGGTCATCGCATCGGCCACCGTCAGAAGGAAGAAGAACACCAGCACGGCTCCCAGCGGACGGAATCCCGGCCGGGCCTCGGGGTCCACCAGCAGCCCGTAGACCCACCGCCCCGCCGCCGCGAGCGCCACCACCGACAGCAGCGTGACCTGATACATCGGGATGGATTTCCCCACGTCCGGGACGGTGATGAGGTTCCAGAAGATGAGCACCGGGAGCAGCAGGCAGGAGCCCATCGCCAGCCCCAGAGCGAAATTCCGCACCAGCCGGTTGTACGACTCCTCCTTCTCGCGGGCGGCCTCGGGGGCGAAGTAGAGGAACAGCACCGCCGTCCCCGTGATGGCGAACGACACCCCCAGGAACAGCACGAACCTCGCGATGTTGTTCCAGGAGAAGATGACGAACTCGGCCGGGTTCGTGATGAACGGCCACTTCTCGGGGTCGAGGCTCAGGCTCACCCCGCTGCAGATGATGAAATACGCCGTGAAGAACGCCCCCAGCGCCGCGGCTCCCAGGACGATGTGCAGGGGGTAGTTCGTCTGACGCAAGCGGAACGACGAGCGGTAGAGCGAGAGCAGGATGAACGCCACCGGCACAATGGCCGCACCGGCAGCGAAGCCGGCCGTGGTCAGCTGATGCGTCGCGTAGAGCACCTGCGCGTAGAGCACGGCGGCGGTGACCACGGGCAGCACTCCCAGATAGACCATCAGCCCTTTGTTCGACGCCGCCAGCCCCGCCAGATACTCGGACAGCGTCCGCGCGTCGTGGCTCGGGGTGTCGCGGTCCACGATGTTGAAGAACACCGAAAAGAGGGTGGTCCCGAGCACGCAGCCGATGTAGGAGAAGTGGACGAACGCCGTCAGCACCAGAAGATACTTCGACGCCGCCAGGTGCACTTCGGTCGGCTGGAACAGGACCCTGTTGAAGAGATCGAGACTGCCTGCGGAATCCATTACCCTCTCATCTTCCGGAGCAAGAGCGACGCTCCGGCCTCCATCTCAAAACCACCCCGGTCGCGGCGCATCTGTCAGCCGGACTTCACCAGCCGATCCGCCGAGACGATCACCATCACCAGCAGAGCATAGACGTTGATGCTGACGAACGTCCTGCGGAACGACGCCTCGTCAGCCGCCGGCGAGAGCAGCCTGCTTGCGCGCCAGACCAGCCAAGCGGCGCAGGCGAGCAGACCTGCTGCGGCCAGGTTCGAATAGACCGCCCCGAAAACCGGCAGCGTCAGGCACGTGACGGCCGCGGCCACGGTCCACACGAACGTCAGGCGGGTCAGCTGCTCCTCGCTGAACACCTGCGTCAGCGAAGACAGCCGCGCGCCCTCGTATTCCTTCCCGTACTTGCGCAGCAGCAGCCAGAAGTGCGGCACCTGCCACACGAAGAAGAACATCGCCAGCGAGATGATGGCCGGATGCGTCAGGTAGCCCCCCGCCGCCGTCCATCCGATCATGGGCGGGATTGCTCCGATGACCGAGCCGGGGATGACGGCGAACGGCGTCCACCGCTTCAGATAAGTGTACAGCCCGTTGTACCACAGCACGCACACGACCCCCAGCGCGAGCGGCCACGTCCCCGCAAATCCCCAGAGCATCATCAGGCCCATAAAGATGAGCCCCGCCGACACCCAGAACGCCTCCATCACGCTCATCCGGCCGGAGGGGATGGGCCTGTTGCGCGTGCGCTCCATCAGAGCGTCCGTGCGATGCTCCTGCACCTGATTGAGAGCCAGACTCCCCGCTCCCAGAAGGGCGGTCCCGGCCAGCACGGGAAGCAGGGCGGCATCCAGACGCTCCGCGCGCAAGATGTAGCCCGCCGCAGTGGACAGCGTGGCCAGCACGGCGATGCGGGACTTGGTCAGCTCCAGCAGGGTCTTCAGCTGCTCCTTCATCTTGCGCCGTCCCGCTCCCCGTTCATTTCAGCGACCTGATGTAGGCGATCATCGCCCTGATCTCTTCCGCGGAAAGGTTCGGCTGTCCGGGCATCAGGGGCTGGTAGCCCTTCACGATCTCCGCGTTCGGCTCCCGGATGGACCTCTCGAGATACGCATCATCCGCGCGGACGGTGCGCTCCTTGCCATCCACCAGCACTGTCACCGTGCTGCCGTACAGTCCCTTGAAAGTCGGACCCACGATGCGCGACCCGTCCGAAGAATGGCACGAGGAGCAGGCGTAGCGCGCCATCAGCTTCTCTCCCTCGGCCACCAGAGCCGCGTCGTTCGCGCCGGCCGGCTGCGCAGTCGCGGCAGCAGAGGCCGCAGGCGCGGGGCCGGCGGCCTTCGGGGCGGGCGGTGCGCTCTTTGCGGAAGCGCCCGGCGCCGCTTCGGTCCCCTGCGCGGGAGGCGCGGCCTGCTGGGGCGCCGCAGGAGCGCTCCCGGCGTCGGCGGCCTGCGCTGCCGCCGGCTGAGCGGGCTCCGCCTTCTGCTCCGACGGAGCGTTCTCCGCATACCATTTCTCGAACTGCTCCTTCGGCATCACGTGCACCTTGGAGAGCATGTAGGCGTGCTGCAGCCCGCAGTACTCGGCGCACAGGACGTCGAAGATTCCGGTCTTGTCCGCCGTCACGAAGAAGTGCGTCCTGCGTCCCGGCACGGCGTCCCACTTCACGCGGAACGCGGGCACGTAGAAGCTGTGGATGACATCCGCGCTGGTGATGACCAGCTTCACCGGCTCACCCGCCGGGATGCGCAGCATATCGGTCGTCTGGATGCCGTTCTCGTAGGTGTACAGCCACGACCACATCCGCCCGGTGATGGTCACTTCCAGCGCATCGTCCGGCCCCGTCCTCATGGACTTGAACCCCACGAAGCCGTACCAGAACATCACCAGCACGATGATGACCGGGATGATGGTCCACGCCAGCTCCAGCCCCGTATGGTGCGAGATGTTCGCCACCGTCTGCTGCTTCCTGCGGCTGTACTTGATGACGAAGAAGACCATCGTCGCCATGATCCCGACGAACAGCAAGACGCTGATGCCCAGGATCGCCAGCATCACCTGGTCTACGTGGCTTGCAGTGTTGGATGCTGCCGTTCCCATCCGCCTACCTTGCCAGGGTCGTGTCGGTGAAGGTCAGCCCGATGAAGATGGCCAGCGTGACCACCACCACGAGGAACATCACCTTGAAGACGCGGTCCTCGAACTTCAGGTGCATGAAGATTCCCAGCACGAGCGACGTCTTGATGCATGCCACCGCAAGCGCCGTCGCCACGCTCAGCCGCTGGAGGTCGATGCCCGAGACCGCCACCGTCAGTGCCGTCAGCATCAGCAGCGCCAGCCAGATGCCGATGAACGTCCCGTAGCCGACGACGTGCCCGCCGCCTTCGCCGTGTCCGTGCCCGTGGTCCATTACGGTCTCGCGCGCCTCCTCAGGTGATCAGATAAAACAGCGGGAAAAGGAAGATCCAGATGATGTCCACCAGATGCCAGTAGAGCCCCGCGTTCTCCAGACTGACATAGTCCGATGGATGGATGGTCTGCGGTCCGGGCTTCAGCCGCACCACCACTTTGATCTGTTCGACGTTCTCGTCCACGACGCCGCCCTTCCAGAGCGGCCGGCCTTCCCCGTCCACGATGGCGGGGCGCGCCCCGGCCAGCGCATCCTCCGCCTCATCCACGCGGAAGGAGTGCACCCGGAACGGCTTGCGGGAGATGACGACCGCCATCACCGCCAGAAGCACCATCCCGATGACCACGTGCAGGCCGTGCAGCCCGGTCATCGCATAGTAGAGCCCGAAGAACCGCACCTCTCCCGGCGGCAGCTTCATCAGCTCCGGAGACGCCGGGTAGATGCCGTGCGAGATCTTGGCGCTCCATTCGAAATACTTGATGACCAGGAACGCCAGCCCGCACAGCACCGTCAGCCACACCAGACCCACGGCCAGCTTCCGGTTGCCCTTCTGCATCGCCGTGATGGACAGCGCCATCGTCAGACTGCTGGTCAGCAGGATGACCGTGTTGACCGTCCCCAGCACCAGGTCCAGGTCCTTCGCAGCGATGTGGAAGTCCGCGAAGTTCACATGCCGGTAGATGGCATACGCGATGAACAGGCCTCCGAAGAGCAGCAGTTCCGTGAACAGGAACAGCCACATCCCCATCTTGCGGCCTGTGTAGTCGAAATGATGCTCGGCCTCCCGGAGCACCGCCCCGGCGCCCGCTCCCGTCGAGGGGGTCTGATTCACCTGGCAACCTCCGTCGGGAAGTCATAGGGCCCGCCGCTGAAGGTCGGGGTCTTCTCGAAGTTCTCCACGGGCGGCGGCGAGGAGATGCTCCACTCGGGAGTCACTCCTCCCCACGGATTGTCCGGGGCCTTCTCTCCGCGCCGCAGGGCGAGCAGCAGGTTCCCGGCCATCAGCAGGATGCCGGCTATCAGGACCCACGAACCCACCGTCGCCACCACGTGCCAGCTCTGATACTGCGGCAGGTAATCGTAGTAGCGCCGCGGCATCCCGAGCCATCCCATCAGCAGCATGGTGAAGTAGAGCACATTGAACCCCACGAACATCAGGCCCCACGCCGCGGTCGCGACCTTCTCGTTGTACATCCGCCCGAACATCTTCGGGAACCAGTAGTGCAGCGCTCCGAACAGCGCGAACCCGGTCCCTCCGAACATCACGTAGTGGAAGTGCGCCACTACGAAGTAGGTGTCGTGCAGGTGGATGTCCAGCGCCAGCGCTCCCTGCATCAGCCCGGTGAACCCTCCGATGCTGAACAGGAAGATGAACGCCAGCGCGAAGAGCATCGGCGGGCGCAGTTCGATGGAGCCCCGGTAAAGAGTGCTCACCCAGTTGAACACCTTGATGGCGCTCGGGACGGCCACCAGGAACGTCAGCAGCGAGAAGATGAGAGCAGCGCGGTCGCCGATGCCCGCGGTGAACATATGATGCGCCCACACCAGCGACCCGAACAGCGCGATGGCGAGGCTGGAGGCCGCGATGAACTTGTAGCCGAAGATGGTTCTTCGCGCGAAGGTGGGGATGATCTCCGAGATGGCTCCCATCGCGGGCAGGATCATGATGTAGACCGCCGGGTGGGAGTAGATCCAGAACAGGTGCTGATAGAGCACCGGGTCCCCGCCCCGGGCCGGGTCGAACACCCCGATGCCCAGAGTCCTCTCCAGCATCACCAGCAGCAGGGTGATGCCCAGGATGGGGGTCGCCAGGATCTGTATCCAGCTGGTGGCGTAGAGAGCCCAGACGAACAGAGGCATCCGGCCCCAGCGCATCCCGGGAGCCCGCATCTGGTGCACGGTGGTCACGAAGTTCAGCCCGGTCAGGATGGAGCTGAACCCCAGGATGAACACCCCGAACAGCGCCAGCGTGGTGTTTGTGCTGGTCTGGATGGAGTAGGGGACGTAGAAGGTCCATCCCGTGTCCGGGAGACCGCCCGTGAACAGAGAGGCGATGGCCACGAACGCCCCGATGATGAACAGCCACCAGCTGAGCAGGTTCAAGAACGGGAACGCCACGTCCTTCGCCCCGATCATGATTGGCAGGAAGAAGTTTCCGAACGACGCGATCAGTCCCGGGATGACGAACAGGAAGATCATGATCACGCCGTGCACGGTGAAGATGGCGTTGTAGACGGCCGGGTTCGAGATGACCGTCGGGCCGGGGGTCAGCATCTCCAGCCGCATCACGAACCCCAGCGCCACCCCCACCAGGAAGAACGTCAGCTGGGAGACCAGATACATCACCCCGATGCGCTTGTGGTCGGTGGACAGGACCCAGCTGAGGATCCCCGAATAGGCGGACTTATGATTCAAATAGTCCGGCAGGCCCTGCGTCCTGCCCGCGACATCAACTGCCATGGTCGTTGCCTTCTCCATCAGCAGCGGCTCTGCGGCGCGATGAGGCGCCGAGGTAGATCACGAAAGCGAGCGCCGTCAGAAGAACGGCTGTCCCGGCGATGCGCGTGGTGTTCAGCACATACCGCCGTCCGTCCGGGTCGTAGTTGAAACAGTAGAGCAGAATCTTGTTGATGGTCGGTCCCACCCGGCCCTGCGAGGCCTCCGTCAGAGCCAGCTTCAAATCGAGCGGGAGGAACGACGTGCCGTAAAGATACCGGACGATCTTGCCCTTCGGACTCAGGACGAAGATGGCGGCTGCGTGGACGAAGTCCCGGCCCTGCTTCTCGTAGCCGAAGCCCACCGCCCGGGTGATGGCGTCGATCTCCTCCTGAGAGCCCGTCAGGAAGCTCCACGCCTCCTCCGGGAACTCGCGGCGGTCGATGAGATGCAGATAATTCTTCTTCTTCTCCGCGGCCAGCTTCGGCGTGTCGGACGGGTCGAAGCTGATGGTGATGACGCGGTAGTCGCGCCCGGGCCGCATATCCATCAGGTTGAGCACCTCCGCCACCCCGGTCAGAAGGGGAGTGCAGATGCCCGGGCAGCTGTAGTAGACCAGCGACAGCACCACCGGACGGTCTATCAGGTCGCCCAGCCGCACCTCCTGACCGGCCTCGTCGCGGAAGCGCAGCTCGAGCGGCACCGTGTCGCCGAGATGCTCCGTGATGCCCACCTGCGGCGCGGACTGCTCCGGAGGGCCCGCGACGCGCGCTGCCGCCGGGGAGAGGGCGGCAGCCAGGACGAGCAGCACCGCCAGCGCTGCCGGATGTGTCTGAGATCTCTTCTCGCTCCGCTGCATCTGTCCGCCCGCCGCCTTTCCCGGTCCTACTCCAGCCTCAAAGCAAGGTCCAGCCCCGATACCTTCGGGTCGGACCGCAGGGAATTGATGATCACCAGCGCAAGCACTCCCGCGCAGAAGACGGGGATGCTCCAGCACAGCAGGCCCAGACCGGCCAGCCGGTCCGGCGCCAGAGCGGGCACCACCAGCATCCAGCGCTCCAGCCAAAGCCCCGCGAACACCATCGCCGCGATCCAGACCAGCCGCCGCGGCGTCGACTTCGCCGCCCGGCTCTGCAGCAGCAGGAACGGTCCGAACATCAGGATGACGAGGATGGCGATGCCGACGCCCCTCCAGGGGAAGAGGTACAGCCGGTGGTGGAGGTAGGTGGCCTCCTCCGGGATGTTCCCGTACCAGATGGTCAGCCACTGGGCGAACACGAACCCGGAGAACAGGATGCCGAACCCCATCATCAGGTTGCCCATGTCCGAGAAGCGGTGCGAGTCCAGGTGCTTCTCAAGACCGGCCGGCCTGCCCGCCAGCGTGGCGACGATGATGATGGCGGCCATCGCGGCATACTGGTTGCCCACGAAGTAGTAGGCCCCGAACAGCGTGCTGTACCAGTGCGGCTCGAGCGACATCACCACGTCGAAGGCCAGCAGCGTGTAGACGACCACATACGTCAGGACCAGCGCGATGGCCAGCCGGTTCACGAAGGAAGCGGCCTCCTCGGGCGGGTCCTGCCCCTCCGGCGGCTCCAGCTTCCGGTAGGCCAGCACGAACCAGTAGCTGAGACCGGTGAGCACGAGCAGCGCCACCGCGTTCCGCGCGAAGAAGAACCCCTCATTCAGCCACCTGGCCTTCTGCGGCACCGGGTGATGCAGCCAGGTGAGCCAGTGCTCGCGCCCCGCATACAGCAGGACGAACATCAGCAGAGAGACGGGCAGGAAATGGAGGGCGGAACGGGCCAGCCGGTTCACGCCCGCGGCCCAGGTGGCCTGTGCGGTGCGGAGGACTGCCGCCCAGATGATCATCCCCTGCGCGATGCCGCCCCAGAACAGGAAGTTGACCAGCAGCATCCACCAGAACTCTTCGCCGCCCAGGAAGAGCCCGGCGAGCGACCCGGCTCCGCCGGCTGCGGCTGCCCCCGCGGCGATCCTCGCCGCCTTTGCGCTCCAGTCCGCCGTGTCAGCCGCTGCTGCTGTCGCGTTCATTGCGGAAGCTTCCATACGTCTTCTTTTCCTGCCGCCTCGACCCCGCTCCGCCGCTGATTGTGATGCTTTGCACAAAGCCGTCCCGCTGACATCCCCTCGACGAACGGCCTGTGGGTATCCACGTTCATTATGCAATCAGTTCTCACTCTCCGGCAACGGAAGCGGCGACTCATTTGCAAAGTTTTTCACGATGTGCCCGCTCAGCCCCGGGCTCGCGTGAAGCTCTCCCCTCGGGCCCACTCCGGATGCCAGTCCGCGCCGGGATGTTCCTTCGCCGCGCCCGGCCCGGCAGCCTCCAATGCCGCGCAGGGAGTCCCGAAGCGCGGCAGCGCGAACGGCAGGTGCGTCCGGCCTCGCGCCAGAATATGCTCCCCGTTTGCCGCATCCCCCTCGAAGGGCGCCCCGTGGTTCCACGGCACCCACGAGCGGGCATTGCAGTAGTGGCTCACGAACGCCCGCCTCCAGCGCTCCGCGGACCTGTTCGGATGCGACCGGTGAAGCAGATGTCCGTGGAAGAACACGGCATCCCCCGGCTCCAGCACCACGGGGATGGGACGGGGATACCTGCCCGCCACCGACGTCAGCGAGTTCACCGAGTCGTCCTGCACGCTGGCGTGCTCCGCGTAGTCCAGGTCCGCGAACGCTTCGTAGGAATGGACCGTCACCGGATGCTCGGGATGCGCCCGCACGGGTTCGCGGTGCGACCCCGGCGACACCCACAGGCACCCGTTCTCCTCGTCCGCCCGGTCAAGCGCCACCCAGACGCCGATCAGCGTGTCCGGGAACGTCAGGATGTAGTGCGAGTCCTGATGCCATCCCTGCCCGCCGCGGCCGGGCGGGTTCAGGAACAGCATGGTCTGAAGGGCGAGGACGTCCGGGCCGATGAGCGCTTCCAGCACATCCAGCGCCCGCGGATGAAGGAGATACCTCTCGCTGACCGGGTCCACGCGATGCAGCATATGGATGCGCGTGAACCGGTCCATCAGCTGCTCCTCCCCCGCATCCGGCGGCGGGGGTTCCAGACCGGGAAGCTCCTTCCGCCCGTAGAGCAGGTCCAGCGCGTGCTGCAGCAGTTCCTCCACCTCGTCCTCCGCGAACAGCTTCCGGACGATGAGAAACCCGCCTGTCTGGTAGGTGACGTACTCGTCCACCGTCACCCGGCGGCGCCCGCCTTCCCGGGACTCACTGCATCTCATCGAGGATCTCCTGCACCTTCACAGGCCTTCCCTCGGCGGCGCTGCGGTCCAGCGCGAAGCAGACCGCGTGCGTCTTCGCGGCGTCGGCCAGATTGACCGGCGATTCCCTGCCCGAGACGATGCAGTCGCCGAAGTGGGCGATCTCCCCCTGGAACGGGTGGTGCGTCACATCGCCGGAGTCGGGCCGGATGGTGGGCACCTCCACCCACCCGGTGGAACCTTCGAAAAGCTCCGGCGCCCAGATGCGGTTGTCGCGGATGCTCCCCCTGTCTCCCAGCAGGTCGATGTTGAACAGATACGGGAAGCAGCCCTCCAGGATGGACGACAGCTTGCCCACGGCTCCGCCCCGGAACTTCACCACCCCCACCACGGTGGGAGGGTATTCGTAGTCCGGGTTCACCTGCGTGGAGTAGGCGCAGACCTCCTCGACCTCGTCGCCGGTGAAGAAGCGGATTGCGTCCACCGCGTGGCAGCCGGCGGACAGGAAGGAGCTTCCCGCCACCTCCTTCTTCACGTTCCAGCGGTACTGCGGGTAGCGCGGCCCGATCTCGTGCCAGTAGTCCACCTCCGCATAGAAGATGCGCCCCGCGGCGCCCTCGTCCAGCATCCTGCGGATGAGCTGGAACTGCGGGTTCCACCGCAGGACGAAGCTGACCACCGTGCGCACGCCCGCCGACTCCACCGCCCGGAGCATCCTTCCGAGCGAGGCAGGGTCGTTCGCGACGGCCTTCTCGATGAGGATATGCTTCCCCGCCTCCGCTGCCCGGACGGTCTGTTCGGGATGCAGGTTCGGCGGCGTGCAGATGGAGACCGCCCGGACGTCCGGGTCGGCCAGCATGGCCGCGTAGTCGTCGTAGCAGCGGACTCCTTCCAGTCCGCATTCCGCGGCTTTCTGACGGGCCTTCTCCACCGTGCTTCCGCAGATGGCGGCCACGCGGAAGCGCGGGTCCGCGCTATACCATCGGATATGCTCTCCGGAGACCCACCCGGTCCCGACGATCCCGGCGCCGATCGTATCACTCATGGGTTCCGTTCCCTCCATTGCGAAGCCCGCGCCGGAGCGCGGGCGCTCCCGGAAGGGTTCCAGTCAGCGCCGCCTTTTTCCTTCGTGGCGGGCAGCGGCTGCGGCCATTATCCGGCCGGTGAGAGGGGAGAAAAGGGTGGGGGAACGGCTCACCTTCGGAGATGCGGCTGGCCCTCCCTGCACTCGAAGGAGCCGGACCACGGCGGGACGGGAAGGAAGGGTCGCGGGACGGGGCGTTGCCCTTGCCCCTCGGGGCGGCGAGCCTCTCGACGGGAGAGCGGCAGGCGCCTCCGCCGACAGGGCCCGGCTGGATAAGCCCGCCCTTCGCTCTCGCAGCAGGACGGCCCGCCGTTCCTCGTCTCCGGGTCCCGGGCGGGCCGTACACTCTTATCCTTCCCGCTCCCGGACGACGGCGGGGTCGTTCGGGAGCGGCGCACGTGTTACCGCCGCCGGCGATCCCTTACTCGCCGTCCCTGCGGACCCGGTCCGTCCTCTGGCGCGCAGGGTAGGTGCCCTGCTTCTGGCACTCCGAGCAGAACCCGTAGACCTCGAAGGCGTGCCCGGTCACCTGGAAGCCCTCTTCGCCTGCCGGATATCCGAACTCCGGTGTCCCCGGACAGGCTTCCACGCAGATGTTCTTGCCGCAGCGGATGCAGACGGCGTGATGATGGTGCCGCTCCCCCTGGTACTCGAAAAGAGCGCTGGCAGAGTTCTGCAGGTTTATCTGCAGCGCCACTCCGATGGTGGTGAACATCGTCAGGTTCCTGTAGACCGTGTCGATGCTGATGTGGGGGAAGGTGGATTTCAGCTGCGAGTAGATGTCGTAAGCCGAGATGGGCTTTCCTGCGGCCTTGAGCACCGCCAGGATGTGACTCCGCTGCGGTGTGAGCCGCAGGCCCAGCGCCTTGAGCTCGGCGTCGATTGCAGGCAGCGCCGTTGCTGTGTCAGGTGCGTCCACTGTACTTCAGTCCTTCCGGCCCTCCCCGGGCCCGAAAATTTACCCCGACTTTTCGACTCCCTTTATAGCTAAATCTTTCACATAATGTCATTTCCCTGACAAGAGAATGGGGCAAAAAATGACCCGGACATCCGGCATCGGGTGGCCGCAAAGGAAAAGGGCGGCGCTGCCCGCAGGCGCCGCCCCGGCCCGTGACAGGAGTCCTTCCGGCTGCGTCACCCCATCCCGAACTGCGGGAGCCAGCCGCGGTTGGCCTCGAACATCTCGTCCACCATCGACCGTATCTCGGCCAGACTGAGCACCGCGGACGTCAGCGGGTCGTAGCAGATTGCGTGGAACACCTTCCGCCGGTCGCCCTCGATGGCTCCCTGCACCGCCAGCTCCTCGCACTGAGAGCTGATGCTGTTCAGCAGCGCTAGCTGGGGCGGCAGCGGCCCCACCTTCATGGGGTTCAACCCCCTCCGGGACGCCAGCACCGGCACCTCCACGCAGCATCCCTGCGGAAGGTTGTCGATGAGGCCGTTGTTCAGCACGTTCCCGTTGAACTCGAACATCTCCCCGTCCCCGATGACCGCATTGAAGATGCTCGCCGCGTATTCGTGCCCGCGCTCCAGCCTCACGGGCGCTTCCAGCTGCTCCCGGATGTGGTCCCGCCAGGTGTCCGCCACCTTCTGGTATTCGTTCAGGATGTAGGCGTGGTGGCCCGGGTTCCACCCCGTGCCGTGGGTGCAGTATTTCTCGATGAGGTCCGGACGCTTCCGGAACCAGGCGTTGTACTCGGAATTGTGTCCGCTGGACTCCGTGACGTAGTAGTCCAGGTGAAGGAACATCTCGTTGCGGACCTGCTCTTCGTTGTACACCTCCGGCCGCGTCTCGACGGCCTCG
>FWPV01007444.1_pt1 | contig 19844 bp, 17 predicted proteins | sample 2228371 | NCBI WGS metagenome assembly FWPV01 (sample SAMEA103939776, study PRJEB20133) | metagenome | reverse complement strand
CCCGCTCAAACGGAAGTTCGAACCAATCTTTTTTAGAAAATCCCGACCCTGTTCGGGATTTTCTTGCAAAGCGATAATTTGGCCTTGTTTTACGCTACTTATAAATCGGATAGCGAGTTCGAACCGATTATTGCTTTTTTGCTCAAAAGCTGTCAGCTTGTCTTTCAAAAGTTGTTTTTGATTGACAAGTTTATTTTTGGCTTGCCGGTATTCTTCCAAAGATAAAACATTTTCAAGGTAGGCATTCATTAGTTTTTCAAGTTTTTCGTCAATTTCTTTTATCTCGTCCTGAATCTTTTGAGCAAAAAAGCGCGATGATTGCACCATTTCATTTTTCTCTTTTTCTAATTCTTTTAGCATCCAATCGGCGCAATCATTAGACAAAGAAACTTTTTGAATTATTTTCTTAATTTGAGATGAAATTTTTTCTTCTCTGGTAAAAACATTTTGCGAGCATTTATGATTCGGGTTTTTCTTGGTGCAGTAATAATAAGTGTAGGATTTTCCGAGTGCAATTCAAATTTTAGGCAATTCCAAATAACTAGAACGATAACTTAACCAGTAGTCCTCCCATTCATTGTTCTTCCATTTCAGACGTAACGATGTAACATACTGAGCTCCTTCTTCTGTCCATCGCATTCCACTACGCTTTAGCCTGTCTCCTACTACATGACGACAGGCACTCTCCGTCGGACTGCTTGTTATGTGATACCATTCTCTTTCATACCTAGGATAATCCATTCTATCTACATTATTCCGATAATATACTATCGTCTCTTTCAGTTTCTCTAATGACTTCTTTGGGCATTTGTCTGAAAGTGTTTCTAACTCTGACAACACTTTCAATCCTCCTTCTTCCCTTAACTTCATCTTCATAATTCCTAACCAATTCTTTGACTCTTCCGTATCTTCTCCATAGGTAAAATTCCCGAAGTCTTTAAGGTGTTCTACTGCATGAATGAAATCCAATATCTCTTTACCCTCAGGAGTATGATTCTCCTTCAACTTCCATATCCATTTCGCTCCATCACTTACCCAGATTATCTCTTCGCCATCTATTATCCCTCGCTTCTTTAACATCAACCACAGATGCTCTCCTAATTCATCTGGACTGGCAAACATAGCTTGGTAATGAAGATTATTTGACAATGCGTCTTTTGCTATCGGTGTATCATATGTCGTTATTACTTTCATCTCTTTGTAACCATTTCTGGTCGGAACCATTACTCCATCTAATCCTACATATCCCCTTGTTACTGACTTTATATCTGGTTGTGGAACTGGTCGTTTATGTGAAAACACTGCTGTAACTTCTTCTGATTGACTTCTAGTTATATCTTTGCCATATTTTTGAGTAATCCTTCTGACAGTGCTTGCTGAAACCTTGACCGGAAATAATTTTGATAGCTTCTTGGCACTCTCCGCATAACTATCTTCTATGGCAAAAAGACTCATAGCTTCTTGAACTGCATAGGTGCAACTCTCTCTGGGGATTGACAAAGATTTATCTAATGGAACATAACCACCTTTTGTATTCATTTCTTTGTAGTATGCTCTTTGAATTACTATGTCACCCATCAATGTAGTTATTGTTTTTGGGACATCTCCTTTGTATACTGCCTTTCCAGTTGGTGTTGATATTACCCTTTGAGTATAACCCGTTCCTCTACTCTTTATTATCCATTCAATTATTAACCTTCCTATTTCCAGCATTACTTTCAAAACATTAGACTCTATTTCATCAATAGATGTTTCCTGCTTTGTTCCAAAGAATTGAATTAACTGACGAATTTGTTTGATTATTTTATCAATTAGAGTTAATATATCTAACAACATCAGGATACCCTCCTTATTTAATAGTTTATTAAATTATTTTTTATTGAGGTAGAGTATCCTTTTTTTGTTTTTTATGCAATACCTATTTGCCAATAATTTGAACTGGACTGATCAGAAAAAATATGCTTGACTTATATTTTTGTGTATATTAGAATAATAGCTTAAATTTACTTTTAAAGGAAAAATTTTAGTAGATATTAAATAAACTTGGAGGCTTATAAGAAATATTATGAGAAGACTTGCTGTCTTAGACAATGAAAAGTGCGTTGGATGTCAAAGTTGCATGTTCGCATGTGCTAGACGAACAGGTCAAGGCGGTTTGGCAGAAAGCAGAATAGGTATCAGATCAGAAGGTGGCATTGAGCATGGCTTCGTTGTTATCGTTTGCAGGGCTTGCGAGCAACCACAATGTTGCAAAGTTTGCCCAACAGATGCACTTGTCCCAAAGAAAGGAGGAGGTGTTACCTTCAACCCTGATAAGTGTATAGGCTGTCAACTATGTACCAAGGCATGTCCCATAGGTGCAGTCTTTTGGGATGCAGAAATAAAGAAGCCAATGATCTGTATCGCCTGCGGATATTGTGTAAAATACTGCCCTTGCAAGGTTATTGATCTTGAAAGAATTCCCGATAAAGAGCTTTCGGAGGTATAATATGCTTGAAAATGATACTTTATCACGTATACTTTATATTGATCTTACAAGACGCAAAATATGGAGTAAAGACCGCCCTGAAATTTTCGATGATACCATCGGAGGTGTCGGAGCAGGTATTAGGCTTCTACAAGAGGAATGCCCAGAAGGTGCTGATCCGCTTGGTCCTGAAAACCCTATCATACTCACAGTAGGACCTCTAACAGGGCTTTTCCCAATGGCGTCAAAAACAGTTGCAATGTTTAAATCTCCCCATACAGGGAACCTAGGCGAGAGTCATTCCGGAGGAAGAAGCGCAACGTCAATTAGGCTTTCTGGATATGGTGCAATTGTTATAAGAGGTGTTAGCGAATCCCCGGTTTTCATCTCTGTCCATAATAACCAAGCATATATTAGAGATGCTTCAGCTTTATGGGGGATGCACAGTTCATATACAGTTGGCAGAATTATAAGAGATTATGAACCAGACCCAGGTATAAGAACAATTATCCGTATAGGTATCGCAGGAGAACGTATGATCTCCTACGCCAGCGTCTCTATGGAAACATATAGACATTTCGGAAGGCTTGGGCTTGGTGCTGTTTTTGGAAGTAAAAAGCTTAAAGCACTAGTATTTGCCGGAAAACATTCTATACCTGTGTCAAATAGCAAGCAATATCTTAAAATTTATGATGCTATATATCAATCCGCATTGGATAAAGCCACAAAGAAATATCGCGAGCTTGGAACGTCTGAAAATGTTCTCCCGTTGAATGAATTAGGCAGTTTGCCTACACGAAACTTGAAACAAGCTAGATTCGAAAGTGCCCATAAAATATCAGGAGAAAAATTTGCAGAGGATTACCTTGGACGTAGGGTTGCATGTGCACATTGTCCAGTTGGCTGTATACATCTAGCAGCACTGAGACAACCATACAAAGATGAACCATACTTCTATAAAACATCCATGATCCCTTACGATTATGAACCAATATATGCACTTGGGTCAATGCTTGGAATACCAGAAATACCTGAACTGTTAAAACTGTTAGAGATAGTTGAAGCCTTTGGTTTGGACTGTATGAGCACCGGAGTTATACTTGCTTGGGCGACAGAAGCCTATGAAAAAGGCTTGATCTCTGAAAAAGAGACTAAAGATGTCAAATTCTCTTGGGGGGATCATAAATGTTATATGAGAGCTGTTGAAAACATCATCGATCAACCAAACGATTTCTATAAAGCCCTTGCCAAAGGTGTTGAATATGCCTCTGATATATATGGCGGCAAAGAATTTGCACTTGCCTATGGAAAAAATGAGATGTCTGGTTATCATACTGGTCCTGCTGCACATATAGGTTTCTTCACAGGGGCTCGTCATAGCCATCTCGATAATGCAGGTTATTCCGTCGATCAAAAGACACTTATAAAGGAAAAGATATCACCACAAGAATTAGCACGAATGTTAATCAAAGAAGAGCAATGGCGACAGATATTGTCAAGCCTTGTTGTCTGTTATTTCGCAAGAGGAATATACACGCCAGAAATTGTCCTCGACGCATTGAGAATATCAGGTTTTGAGATGTCACAAGATGAGCTTAATCAGATCGGAGCTAAAACGCTTTTTGAAAAAAATAAATTCAAATTCCGTGAAGGATTTAAGCCTGAACAAATGCGTATACCGCGAAGAATTTTAGAAACTATTACTCCTGTCGGATATTTAGATGAGGAATATATAAAGGAAGCGATAAAATACTATATGGAAGAAGTTATGCTTGAACCTGAACCAGTGATCCCAAATCCTGTTTAATTCAGTCAAATATTAGCACACGAATAACACAAATTCTTTAAAAATTGGTCCTATTCGTGTGCTATTTATAAAGAGGTAATCGAATCGAAAATGACAGAGTTGAATGAGTCTTTTTCTGCCAAGATATTCAATGCATCAATTGAGTTCGGAGTTGACATCGTTAAAAATCTTCCAAATTATGTAGAAAAATTCAAAATTAATAATTTATTGATAGTCACTGATGATGGCATTATAAAAATTGGTATATTCGACAAAATATCAAACATTCTTGGACCAAGTAATATTAAATACACAGTTTTTAGCGAAGTTCAGCCTAATCCTACTGATAAAAATGTGTTAGAAGGGCTAAAATCATACAAGATCAATAATTGTGATGCGATCTTATCTGTCGGTGGAGGGAGCCCAATAGACGTAGGAAAGGCTATAAGAGCAGTCTTGGCTAGTAATAATGATATAAGCAATTGTTATGTTCCTGCTTTTGTTTCAGGAGATAAGCCAATATTGATCGCCATTCCAACAACTTCTGGGACAGGTTCAGAGGTATCAACTGGAAGCATAATAACCGATACTAGAATAAATCGCAAACGGATAATCCGTCATATCCCGCCATCGTTAGCGATAATTGATCCAATGCTTACGATAAGTGCCCCGTCATTTTTAACCGCAGCAACCGGTATTGACGCACTTAGCCATTGCATAGAAGCCTATGTTTCGCCAAGATATAATCCATTAGCGGATGCGATCGCGTTAAAAGGCATCCAACTCATATCAAAAAACCTAAGACAGGCGGTGAGAAACGGCTTGGATGTGAACGCAAGAAAGAATATGTCTTTGGCTTCTATGATGGGAGCATTAGCCTTCAACAAAGGTCTTGGTGCCTCACATTCGCTTTCACATCAACTTTCAACAGATGCAGATGTCCATCATGGTGTTGCCAATGCTATTATGTTACCCTATGTTATGAGGTTCAACTTGAGATTCGCTATTGAAAAATACGCTGAGATCGCCTATGCTATGGGAGTAGAGACCTATGGAATGTCAAATATACAGATAGCAGAGGCATCAATAAAAGCGGTTTATGATCTTTGCAGAGATATTGGTTTGCCCAAAGACCTCTCTGATGTCAATTTGAATGATAACGTGATTAGAATTATGGCTAAAAAAGCTATGGAAGATCACTGCCATCTGACAAATCCAAGACCTTGCAGTGAGGAGGATATGCTTTCACTTTATAAATCCGCTCTCCAAGGAGAAAAGATAAAATGAGATCAGCCATTTGTAAAGAGCCAAATAATATAGTTATAGAGGAGATTAATCCGCCAGAGATCGATGATGATGAGGTGCTTGTCAAAGTGAAATCTGTCGGAATATCGGGGCTTGATGTGTTAGTATATATGGGGCTCTATCCTGCTATATCTTATCCGATAACTCTGGGACACGAAGTTTCTGGCGAGATCGCTATGGTAGGAAGAAAAGTCAGTAATTTCTCCATTGGTGATAAGGTCGTTGTAGAGCCATTGATGCCTTGTAAAAAGTGCCAATCATGTTTATCGGGAAAACAGAATTACTGTCAAAATCCCAAAATTATGGGATATAATGTTGCAGGAGCGTTATCGGAATACATATCAGCAAGCGCGTCTTTTGTTTATCCCAAAGATGCTAATATCTCTTATGAAGAGGCATGTCTTATTGAACCATTGTCAACATCAATATATGTATTGAAGGAGACCGGCATTGGAATTGGCGATATGATCGTCATAATAGGTGCCGGGTCAACAGGGCTATTAACATTACAAACTGCCAAAAGATCAGGCGCTTCTGTTATCATTATGGATAAATTTATTGAAAGGCTTCATCTATCGGCAGATTTTGAAGCTGATTATACAGTTAACCCATCTTCAAATGAAGCGAACGAGCTTGTGATGGCTGTAACAAAGGGATTGGGAGCCACTTATGTATTTGAATGCACAGGTGAACCCGAATATCTGGAAAAAGCATTTGATTTTGTCAGACCTGGTGGAACTGTCGCATTGCTAGAGCCTTTTGGAAACAAACCTGTCCAACTACCACTGACGAAAATAACGATGAATTGTATAAAAATTATCGGATTTACAACATATCTTGGCGATATTTCAATTGCTATTGATCTGGTTAATTCTGGTGCGGTTAATTTGAATGCCATAATCAGTCATAAATTCAGTTTTTCAGAAGTAGACGATGCTTTTAGGAGCTTAGCACAAGGTCAGGAAGATATAACCAAAGCAATTATAATATTATGAAAAAATAAATGAGGAATAAAATTATGATCGTTCATACGTTCACACTCGGACCCATGCAGGCAAACTGCTATATTTTGGAATGCGAAAAGACAAAATCTGCGGTTATAATTGACCCTGGCGATGAAGCAGATGCAATACTAGACTTTATTAACAATCGTAATATAAAACCTGAATTCATAGTAAATACACACGGACACATAGATCATATTTCTGCAAATGATGAAGTGAAAAGGAAGACTTCTGCAAAATTGTGTATCCATAGACTTGATGCAGATATGATAGTTGATCCGCAGAAGAATCTGTCTTTCTTTCTTGGCGTGCCTATATCATCGCCTTCGCCAGATATAATTCTTGAAGATGGGGACATTATAGAATCAGGGACGATCAAATTACAAGTCATTCACACGCCTGGACATAGCCCTGGTAGCATTGTCCTTTTGACTGATTCTGCTATATTTACCGGCGATCTGCTTTTCGCTGGAAGCATCGGCAGGTATGATTTCCCCGGCAGTTCGTATAGACAGATTGTTGAATCATTAAAGAGAATAATAAATCTTGGAGATGACCTTATCGTATACCCTGGACACGGCTTTGAAACAACTATTGGTGAAGAAAAGGAGACAAATCCTTTTCTTATTGACAATCAGGAGATGATAAAGTGAATATAGGGATAATATCTGATACACACGATAATATGCCAAAGATAAAAGAAGCAGTATCAATATTTAATACAAAACAGGTGCAATTTGTTATTCATGCTGGCGATTATGTTGCCCCGTTTTCCCTTGCCCCACTTGACGATTTGAAATGCGATTATATCGGAGTCTTCGGCAATAATGACGGTGAACGGACGGGTTTAGCAAAAAAATCTAAGGATAGAATAAAAGTTCCTCCTCATAATATAACATTAGAAAACAGGAAGATCATTATTCTCCACGAACCAAATAATATTGACAATTTGATCAAAAAACAAAATTATGATATTGTTATATATGGGCACACACATAATCCCGTAATAGAAAGACACGAGCGAACTTTGGTTATTAATCCAGGGGAGTGTTCTGGATGGCTAAGTGGGAAAAGCACAATTGCAGTGTTAGACCTTGATAACTTAACAGCAGAGATTGTTGATGTATTTTAATGTCAAACAAACTAAACCAATAAACTTTGCGGTGATAATATCTGTTTCATTACATATCGTCATTTTTATTTCTTTTGCTGTGATAAGATTAAACGATGAGTATGATATTAAAGGTAAAATATCTGTCGCTCTCATTAAAGAAAAAGAGACTAAATTAAGTCAACGTTTGATGCCCGTGAAAAAAGTTCCATCCTTTGTTGACACTTATCAAAAGTATGATCTTGGAACGATAGCAAAAATTGAAGTAAGCAATACCCCATCACCATTTGTTTATACAGAGAGAGAACCTTCGACAGTGATCTCCAAACTCGAAGGTTTGCCCTATGAAATACCAAAGGATGTAAATCTGCCTGCAAAACTTCATAAGCCTGATATTTATAAGACCGATGTAGACACTAAACAAGGCAGTCCCAAGCCCATTAATACGAAAATAGAGCTGGTTGATGGAAGCAAGTTTGTTAAAGAGCTTCCTCAGGAAATTGAGAAGCCGGAGATCAGATTTACAGAAGAAAAAAATAAAGTTCTACAAAACTATCTCGCTTTGGTGCGAAAAAAGATAGAGTCAAAAAAAAGATACCCTATTTTTGCAAGAAATGCCAGTATTGAAGGACGGACAGAGGTAAGGCTAACTATATTAAAGGATGGTCGACTTGGCAACGTGGAGGTAATAAGGTCATCAGGTAGCGAAATTTTAGACAGTTCAGCACTTGAGAGTATCCAAAAAGCCAGTCCATTCCCGCCAATTCCTGATATTTTGGAGCAAGAAAAAATCGAGGTAGGTATCTCTTTAGTATATAGTTTGGAAAAATCATAATAGATAATAACCTAGACCAAATGCAGTAGGTCCTGCATGCGAAGTTATGACACTTCCCGTATAATTTCTATAAAGTTCCTCAAACTGAACCTCTGATTTAAGTTGGGAGATCAATTCATTACAGTTTGATATGTTTTCTCCAAAGATAAAAGCGCATCTCATATCTTTTCCTTTTTGTGCATCCTCTTTGACTATCTCAACCATTCTGCTTATCAACCGATTGCTACCACGTATTCGTTCAACAGGAGTGACAAACCCATCCGCAACTGCCAAAAGCGGTTTTATTTTCAGCATAGTTCCTAAAAATCCCTGTGCCTTGCCTATTCTCCCTCCTTTTTGAAGATGATCAAGACTGTCAACAGAGAAATAGACCTTGATCTTTGACTTCAATTCATCGGTCAGTCTCAAAATCTCTTTTATATCTGCACCATCTTTTGCAGCTCTTGCCAATTCTAATACTATCATTCCCAATCCCACCGATACTGTCCTTGAATCTATGACGTTGATCTTGTATCCTGGTAGTTGTTTTTGGGCAGTTAATGCGGATTGTGCGGTTTTGCTCATATCCAAAGATATATGAATAGAGACAATATCATCCTTATCACCTATTTTGGTATAGGTTTTTATAAATTCTTCAACAGATGGCTGGGAAGTTGTGGGGAAATCATCAGTATCTTTCAGCATTTGAAAAAATTCTAATGACGTTACATCATAAAAATCACGAAAGGAACGACTTCCTAAATGGACAGTAAGTGGGACAACCTCAATCCCGTATCTTTCCACAATTTCTTTTGGGATATCACAAGTACTATCTGTTACTATCTTTACCATATTCCACTCTCCCCTGATGATTAAATGATAATTTTTTGAAAAGCATCTTAATAGCTATACCTGTTATAATAATACCAGCGACGAAATAGCCTAAAAATACAGGTAATAATTTTCTTTTTCTACGTTTTGAAGCCATCATCTATCACCCTTTCATAAACTTTCATCAGATCATCAAAAGCATGATCCCAAGAATAACGTTCAGCCAAAATCCTTGCGGATTTTCCCATTTGCTTTCTCAATTCATCATTAACGATAAGAGTTTCTATATTACTGACAAAGTCTTCAAATACCCCAGCTTTACATAAAAACCCTGTCTTTTCATGCTCCATAACTTCTTTTGGACCTCCCTTGTCCATAACTACTACTGGAAGCCCAGATGCCTGTGCTTCAAGGACAACTAAGCCTAATGTGTCTGTGACTGATGGGAAGGCAAAAATATCTGCCGATGCAAAAGCCCTATAAAGTTCCTCCCCGTGCAAGAAGCCTGGTGCAGTAACATCATTGCCCAGATCAGTTTTTAACGATTCTCTGAGAACCCCATCTCCTGCAACGAATAGATGGATGTTCTTATGCTTTTTACGTAATTCAATAAAGGCGTTTTTCAGTAATTGAATATTTTTCTCTGGAGTAAGCCTTCCTGCGAAGAAGATGATGATTTTATCGCCAAGTTTTCTTCGGAGAGCTTCATCTCTTTTTTCAGGATGGAATACAATAGTATCAACCCCAGAGCGAAACAAACCAAATGATTTTCCATTTATGTATTGTCTGATCTCGTCCTGAGTGTATTGAGAGGTAGCAAGTATGATATCGCAATTTCTATAAAAACTATTGCACATCTCCGCAACACGATAACTGAAAAAATCTGATCCAGTCCTTGCTTTTGTAAAAGCAGGGATATTTGTATGAAAAGAACCAACCAAAGGTAATTTGGTTATCCTTTTTTTACGAAGGAAAGCGACGTCAATACCGATCATCAGGAATGGCACTGTGAATGGAAATCTCACAAGATTTCTTCCAGAGACATATATCGCATTTGCCCCCATTGTCGATGGCTGGGTAAAATGAACAATGTCAAAAGAAGCTTTCTTAAAATCCTCTAACAACTTTGGATTAGGAATCATTAGGTCTAAGATCAGTTCATTGTAGAACGGTAAATACCAAGGAATTACAGGCTTAAATTTTTTAACGACGACTGTTTCGCTTATTTTTTCAGTCTTGTTTTCATCGCCGTTAGTATAAACTGTAAGAAATATTCCCTGTCTGCTTGCATATTCCGTGTATCTTTGTGCTATAACTGCGACACCATCAGTATAGTTTTTATGAGAGTCATAACTGTCTGTGAAAAAGGCTATGTGCATTTTTTGATCTCCAAACTGGTATGCATTTTAGATGCAAAGCAATTTCAATATATGCCAAGATGCCTTTTTGTTGATAACATTGTAAACTTCTTTAAGGTATCTTTATTTATCCAATAGCGGTTCCCATCTATACATCAATACTTTGGCTTTCCAGTCATCTTCTACAAATATTAAATATTCGCCATTTGCGCGTTTACGAGCATGATAACCATAAGGGATGTCAACCCATCCTATCCTTCCAATTTCATCGCTTGTAGTCATATCAAGGATATGTTCACCTGTATTTTTATCATAAACGTGGATATTGCCTCCTTTGAATGTTTCACCTAAGAACAGATAATCGCCAACTATTGACATACTCATTGTAACGACACCGTTCTCTGTGTCCCAAGGAGTCATAAGTTTGTAGCGAATTTTTCTTTGAGAATTGCTCCAATTGTCATATCGGATGACGACCTGACCAAGCTCTTTCCAGTTACGGTTATCATATGGATTATCAAGAGTCCATCCGCCGAGATACATTACATCATCCGACGCATCATATTGTATTCGCCTTATCTGTGTGAATGGTTCAGGCATATCAGATAATTGCATTGTCTCAAAATTCCACACAGGATTTCCATAATTATCAAATCCTTGAAAAGGAAATTTCCTTATCCCATCGGAGACAGTTGCCTGCCAAAGATCACCGTTATCGTCAATATAAATACCCCAAGTATGAGGAGAGTTTTTGCCTTCATTAGTAGAAAATTCGCCCGCGTCGAATCTCCCATTTCCATTGGCATCGCGCCAAATATATTCCCCTTTTTCTGGCTGATTTGGCGGCCACCCCTGTCTGTCCTGATGTCCTGCCATAAAAAGAACAGATGGAATCAATATTTCACTGTCTTTATCTTCATCAAATCTATATACCTGCAAAAGAGATTCCATATGCATTGTATTAACAGTGAGAAATTTCTTGCCTTTTATATATTTTATTTGTCCGCCACCAGACCAGATATGTAAACGAGGGTCTTCTGGATATTTAAATTTATCAACGGTATAGCCCTTATAGTCCCATTGTTTGCCAATTGGTTTTGAATAATCCATAACAAAATGCTCTTCTTTTGTATAGACATCAATTTCATCAGGAGAATTCGGATCAATGTCAGCACAATCAATGAAATGCAAGCCAAACAAACGCCAATTAAGTTTACCTTCTGAAGAATAACTTTCTAAAACAGTGCTTCCACCTCCGCCCCCTGCTTCTATCGCACTACTCGCACTGTTTGCAACATATATATTTCCTTTGCCATCAACGCCAACTCCAACAGGATTGTTGAATGTCAGATCAGAAAATTTGCCCCTTGTAGCATATATACCGCCCTTCTTTCCGAATGTATCTTTTAGCTTTGGAGACCTCAGTATGTCAGTATAGATAAGTATCTGCTGATTAATTCCTGTATCTGTAATATATAAATCATCGTCTTTGCTTATACAAATATCACCGGGCTTAACTTCTGCTGGTAAAACAATTTTCTGATCTTTTCGTTTTCCATCAGGAGAAAAACATATGACCTGTGCTGGTTCGCTCTTTTGAATTACCCATAAATTGCCCTTGGTATCCATAAATATTCGACCTGGTTTTTCTATATCCCACGAATACATTAACTCCATTGTATCGGAATTATAAACCCTTATTTTATTATCATAGGGACAACTAGCAAAGAGATGTGTCTCGGTAGCATAAAGCCCTGTGATGTTTGCATTTATTTTATCTGGAACTTCATGCACAAGCAAAAAAGCACTTTTAAGTGTATCGCCTTTAAGACCTCCTTTTCCGCTTGAAAATGATGCTGGCTTTTTTATATCTGAAATAAAACGTCTGCTGATACCAAACCAAGTATATCCTTTTGGGGGCCATGTGTTTGGTTCTACTAATCCACCGCCTTCATTTCCAACTACCTGCTCAAAATATAGATATTTGCTATTTACAGCTATACTTGATCCTCCATTATAGCCCCATCCGTGAGTATGTTCCGCAATTCCAATAATATCACCATCTTTATATACAGTTATTTCTCCGCCGGCTTCATCCCAGAATAAAATTGAGTATACAATCCCATCATTTGTGACATAAATGTCAAGTATATCTTGTTGAACCCATTTATTTAGTCCTGAAAATGAGTTTCCTATCCACGACACCGAATAATTTTTATTTATCCCCTGAGATAGACACGAAATTGCGAAAGCAAGAAAAACTATCATCAAAAAACTCTGCAATATAAAGTATCTCATTTATTATCCTCTTAGCAATAGCGATAAATTAAATTAGCAAATCTTATCTCATTATTTGTTAACTGAAAACATCAATATTTTACAAAAATTTATCCATAAAAGCAACAAAAATAACTGAGATTAGAACAAGGGTCGTATCAAAAAGAACAATTTCATTAATATTTTGAGGTTTTAGCTATCATAACAGTCTTAATGACATAAAAAAAGCGGGACATTTCTGTCCCGCTATGTTAAGGAGAAGGTCAGAACACTGAAAATATATCCGCTTATTATATGTTATCTGCCCCTTACTCTCTTTCTTGTTGAGCTGTCATCAGAACCGCTGTTTTCTTTTTTATCCTTATCTTCTTCATCATCTTCGCTTTTGTTATTGCTTTTGACCTCTACATCTTGTCTGGGCTGTTGATTTGAATTATCCTCTCTTCTCTGAATTCGCTCTGATTGTCTTGGTTGTTCGCTCTTTTGCTGTTGAGAATTATCTTGAGACCTTATAGATTCTCGTCTCTTCTTTTCTTGATCTTCTTCACGAGGGGCAGTTTCGCGTGAAGTTGATCTTTGTTGTTCCTGAACATTGCTTTGAGCAGGAGACCTTCTTATTATTCTTTCGGTTTCCGATCTTTCTGTTGTCTCTCGTGGAGTCCTGATTATCGTCTTATTTGTGGATTCTGATGTTTCAATTCTAGTTGGTGTCCTTTCAATAGTTCCTGACCTTGTTTCAGGAATAGCTCTCCGCAAAGATTCAGGTGATTCATTTCGTCGTTTCATCTCGGTTACTGCTGGACCTCTTGTTTCAATTGTCCTTGCTCTAACCTCCGATGGCGACTGACGTGGGCTATTTGCTAAAACGCTTCTGACCTTCTCTCTTGATTGCTGAATGTCAGTTGTTCTATTGGTTTTTGTTGTTACGATATACTCTTTTCTTACCTCTTCGTGGGCAGGCGTCCATTTGTTGAGACGGCTCTTATCCCAGTTTTGACTAGGCTTTCTATCATAGTAATATACATCGCTCCAACTTATGTAACGGACGCGATATGGGCTTCTAACATAATAGATTCTCAGATAGTCGTCGTAATATCGTCTGATCTCAACATATCTTGTGCGATAGTATGGGTATGTGTATCTAATATAGTAGTAATCTGAAAAATAGAACACAGGTCCAGTATAGAAATACCAATATGTATAATCATACCACGGTCGCCAAGAATAGTCTCTGATGTAGCTTGTAACTACTCTTACTGCTGGCATATAAGTGTAAGTTTCTACCTCTATGTATTTTACATCTATCCTTTGTCTTCCCTCTGCAACTATATGGAGTTCCATAATCCCGTTTTCAACGTGGTCATCTGTTGAAATTCTTATAATTTCAATCTTTTTCCTTGCAGGCAAGGCGAAAGTGTCGCCAAATAAAGGCTTATCTATACTTTCGTATCTGCCTTCTGATGGATAGTATTCCTCGTAGTCATCTCCGATCCTTGTCCGTCTTATCCATACTCTTCCTGCAATTTCATTATTGGTATCGTCTCTATATCCATCGCCGTCATAATAAATCTTTATTCTTGCCGATCTGGCATTCATCGGTATCCTAAAATAATATATAGCACTTGCAATCCCATAATCATAATCTCTTTCGTCATATGTAGACCAAGCGGTTAGCCTTATTCCGTCCGAAAATATAGGGCTTTCAGTAACGGAAGAAGCACCTCTTTCGATCCAATCATCTGTCTGGTATCCACGGCGGTATTCTCTTGTAATCCTATCGCCATAATATGAGCTATATGGACTGCTACTTATTCCAAAAGATACGCCCCAATCTGCAAAGGTTGATTGGGCTATAAATATAAGAACAATAACCGATATAAACAAAACAAATCTGTTTAATGTATATCTTTTTAACATCATAATCGACCCCCTTTAAATTTTAATTTCATTATCAATTCCAAATCTATTTTAAGCAATTTTAATGCCAATTTTTAAATATGTCAACTTTATAAACAATATATTAGTGTCAATCTCTTGAATTAACCTGTCAATCGTTGATATTACTATGCAAAACACATCAGATGTTAGTCTTGTGACTATCCTTAATTATACGGTTTTATAATATAGTTCTATAATATATTTTCTGTATCCAAAACATATTTAGTATCATTTTTACAACATACATCTGTAAATAAGAATTTATCTTGGTTTTTGGCTATTGTATTTTTGATACATCTTAGTCAAAGAATTGTGTCCCCGGTTTTAGGTATCTCTTTATCCCGTCAGGATTGATCTCGACACCCAATCCGGGCTTATCAGACAAAGTGATATAACCGTTTTCTATGATGGGCTTTTCGGTTACCACTAATTCGTCCCAATGTTTTTTCCCCAACCAATGCCATTCAAGAACGAGAAAATTTGGGATACTAGCGCAAACATGACAGGACGCTATTGTTCCCAAAGGACCGCATACATTATGAGGAGCCATAGCTATATAGTAGATTTCAGCCATATTGGCAATTTTCCTACCTTCTGATAGACCGCAACATTTAGGTATATCAGGCATTATCACATCAACCGCTTGTTTTTCAATAAGTTCTCTAAATCCATAGCGTAAAAATAGGTTTTCTCCTGCACAGATAGGTGTTGATGTTGATCTTTTGACTTCTCTCATAGCGTCAACATTTTCTGGTGGGACAGGTTCTTCTAACCACATCAGGTTGAAACATTCCATTGCATTTGCAATGCGAATAGCAGATGAAGTATCGTATCTTCCGTGCATATCGACTGCAATATCAACGTTCAGACCGACAGATTCACGGACAGCGGACACTTTATCAACCATAGTTTGTAATTCTCTGGGAGTTACAGACCAATTCCAAACATCAATTTTGAATGGATTCCTGAGATCGTCTATATCAAATTTGATTGCGTTAAATCCCATATTGACGACCTCTTTGGCTCTATTTACGCAAGATTTCGGATCATCCATTGAACCGCCACAGTCAGAGTAAAGCCTTATTTTATCACGAAATTTACCGCCGAGTAGTTGATAGACAGGAAGATTTGTGGCCTTGCCGACAAGGTCCCATAATGCTATTTCTATACCGCTTAAAGCTGATATAACGTTCCCTGCCAAAGCACCATCAAAGATATATGCACGCCTGATCATCTCAAAAAGCCTGTCAACATTCATCGGGTCTTGGTTTATCAGCATTGCCTTCATATCCTTGATTATCGCGGACGATGCAGATCGCCCATGTATACACTCCCCTGTGCCTGTGAGACCTTCGTCAGTATAAACTCTGACATAGGTTGAATATCCGTGTCCCATGACCTCTATTGTTTGAATGTCAGTTATTTTCATCTTCACACTCCAAACTAATACTTCCTATCTTTCTTTTAAACCAATTTGATCTCATCAAGAGAAATTGCGATAGGAGTCCTGTCAATATTACAAAAACACAGAACATATATGGAGACTTTATTCCGACGTATTTTGCGATCGCCCCCGCAATAAAAGGACCTATGAATGCCCCACTGCTTAGTATTGACTCGTGCCACCCGCTTTTATTTCCTGTATCAATATGACCACAGAGGCTATAATACAGACTCGAAAAGTAGACCATGCCAGTTTGAACTCCAAAAAGCATCAAAGCGATGCCCCAGAGAATTGGATAATTCGTTATGTAGATGATAAGAAAGCCTATACATCCAAGCATCTGACATACAAAGGAAAATTCTATGCGATAATGCCATTTTTTCGTTGCGCCAAGGACATAAAATGTAAATACCTGTGTCCCTGACCAAATAAGCATCAAAATACCATAATAACGGGGTAATATTCCAAGATCACTTATAAGTTTGGGGAATATATACCTTAGAACTCCAAGAGTAACCCAAGCGAAGAAGATGGCAATCCAGCTCATATATAGAAATTTCATCCTTATATAGGCTGGAATGTCATTCTCATCATTTTTAATATTATTCGAACTGCCAATATGATTATTTCTTATGTCAGGTTTCGAGTAGAAACTCACTATCAACATAGCGACGAACGCTCCACTGCTTGCAAAGTAGAAAGGTATTTTGTAATCCAATTCGTAAGCATATCCACTGATTGCATTTCCTATCATAACTCCGATCGTCCAAGCAAGATTGAACATCCTGACACGTTTTTCAAGAGGACGTCCATCAGATATCTCGCCTATCCAAGCTTCATAAGGAGACCAAAAGGCTGATAGAAAAAAGCCCGTTAGCGGAAAGAAAACAACCAATGGTTGTAAACTTTTAATGTTTGGCAGGAAAAAATAAAGTATAGAAAAGCATAAAGACGCTATTTGTGGGACTTTTTTTCGTCCGACGCGGTCTGATAGTTTGCCAAAGATTCGGCTGAATATCACATATAATAATGTGCTTATTGAGGCTGTTATTCCTATTGTCAATGAAGAAGCGCCAAGCTTGGATGCATAAAACGTCATTCCAAGAATGGCGCTATTAGTGCTCATATCCATCAATAAGGCCGGAAGAAATATCAGATTTCGTTTAATTATCATTATATTTCATCCTATCACTTAATTGTCCACATCGTCAATGTTTCCAAGTCCTTTATGTAAATTCTATTTCCTGATACGACAGGATGGGCATAGGTCTGCGCATCTGATACCTTGATCCGTGCCAATTCATTATATTTTTCTCCGTTAGGCTCAAAAAATGTCAACTCTGCATTGTTTGGCAACGCTACTAAGGCAGAACCAACGTCAAGAATAGACGAAAATCCTTCACTGCCCCGCCAAGTTCCATCAATCCATTTGGTCTGACCAGTTTTAGCATCAAGGCAGAAGAGATTGTTTTTATCGGAGAACCCAAAAAGAAGACCATCTTTTAGGACCGGTGTATTGAACAGGACTGCCACTCCTTTATTGTTCCAAAGCTCTATTGGAACAAAATTTCCATCTTTTTTCTCTATTTTCAACGCATTAGTGCCTCTTGATGCTCCTGTAAGAATGATATTTTGACCATCAATGATTGGAGTTGCGACCTTATAACTTCCGCCTTGTGGTGCAAATGGAAACTGCCAGAGAAGTTTTCCTTTTGCAACATCAATTCCGATGATGTTTTTTTCAGCAATTGTCACAATTTGTTTTGACCCATCTATCACAAAAAGGACGGGAGAAGAATACTCTGGACCTTCGTCGAACCATCTCCATTTTTCATCGCCAGTGTTTATATCATAAGCGATAACTGCTCCATTTCCTTTACCGCCGAGATGCGCTATACACATTTCATCGACGATCATCGGAGACGTAGCCGTAAAAAACCTGGGCACAAACCCGTTAAATGGGTCTTTACGCCACAAGACTTCGCCGTTATCTGCATTTAAGCAAGATAAGACTCCGCCAACGCCGATCGTAAAGACTTTTCCATCTGCTACTGCAACTGAACTCCTAGGACCAGGATGTCTATCGCCGACTTCAGCTCGTGTTCGATATTCATTACGCCATAGCTCTTTTCCGCTATTTGCGTCCAAGCACAATATAACCTCGTTACTGCCTTGTCGCACAAATACATAAATTTTATTGCCAACCAATGCAGGCGTTGAATCTCCTAAGCCCACTCTTACATTCCAATTTCTGGTCATTTCTAAGGGATATTTTTCTGGTTCTGCAAAACCTATAACTTTTCCATCACGGTTTGCCCCTCGCCATTGAGTCCAATCCTGTGCAAATATCTGAGTTGCAAGAGCCAAAACTATAATTGTTATATAAATAAGTATTTTATATTTTTTCAACAACTACTCCTCCTTATGCGTTAATCCAGACGTCTTTAATGAAGTCCATAGATTGGCGAATAACATCTTCGCCTTTTCTACCACCGGTCTCTAGTGATAACCATCCATCGTAACCAAAACCTTTTAGAACACGGAATACAGATATGAAGTCAACCGTCCCTTCGCCCACGACTTGATGATGTAAGTCTCTATTACGATCGCTTAGATGGACATGCACTATTCGTGATTTAACTAATTTTGCCAATTCCACTGAACTATCGCCAGATTCCATCGGGTTAGACGTATCAAGATTTACCTTTAACCTGTCATCATCGACTAACTCGAGAATTCTCATAAAATCAGTAATTTTCGTCCCAATTTCAGGGTGATCTTCCAGAGCTAACATTACGCCTTTTTCTTCTGCATAATCCAAACTTTCTTTCAAACCATCTGCGACCAGCCTCAGAGTTTCATCAACAGTCTGCCCTTTGCGCCACTTTCCAGCAGTAAGGCGGACTATATTTGTTTTGAATATCGTCGCAGAATTTATATCCCAACGAATGGATGCCAGTTGTTCTGCCCTCTCAGGGGATTTCGGCACAGAGAGATCTGCATAACTTGTAAACATAGATACCTCTAATCCTGCTGAATGTATGACGTCAGATATACGAGACATAGAATCACTGTTCCGTTCATCCTCTTTAAGGTAAAGTTTATAAAATTCAATACCATCTAATTTAAGTCTACAAGCCATTTGGACCCAATCGGTTATCTGCATAGTCCGTTTGTTTATAAGATCATCAAAAAAACAAGTGGGAATACAACTTAGTTTCATAATAATTTCTCCGCAATTTTGTAGTTTTCAATAGTTTTTCATCAGATATTTTAAGTCTACGTCTATTTTGCGTCAATACACTTTTTCTGCTGATCCACCATCAGTTTTTTAGGATATAGATATAGACAAGAATTAGAAGATAATGGAAGGAGTTGAAAATTCAGAGAAATATATGCCTCCCTTGGTTGTTATTATAAAAATTACTAAAGTTTGGACAATTTCACTTTCAAAATTGAATAAAATCGTTTATCCTCTAATATATAAAAAACATAAAACAAGGAGGATA
>FWPV01006197.1_pt1 | contig 19849 bp, 20 predicted proteins | sample 2228371 | NCBI WGS metagenome assembly FWPV01 (sample SAMEA103939776, study PRJEB20133) | metagenome | reverse complement strand
TATCCAAACCCTATCAGCGTTGATAGAAATGAGAGTTATATCAGTGTTGATAAACAATGAAGTTATATCAACACTGATAAATATCCAAACCCTATCAGCGTTGATAGAAATGAGAGTTATATCAGTGTTGATAAACAATGAAGTTATATCAACACTGATAAATATCCAAATCCTATCAGCGTTGATAGAAATGAGAGTTATATCAGTGTTGATATGTCTGGTATAATTATCAACACTGATAGAATTCCAATTTCTATTCATGTGAATATGTCTTGGACATTTATTCGTGTGATGTGAATATGCCTCCAAAATCTATCAACTTGATATGTCTGGGATATTTATCAATACTGATAGGTATGGAGTCTATATTAACACTGATAGAATTCTCATTTCTATCAACTTGATATGTAGTGGATATTTATCAACACTAATATGTCTCTAATTTCTATTCATGTTGATATGTTTTTGGATATATATTTCGGATGTCTATCAGTGTTGATAGAATTCCAAAATCTATCAACACTGATAGTTTTTAGAAAATTATTTCCCCGAATAGGATTTGGGGATGACGATAATTGGTTGATAGATATTTGGTCAAGAGCGAATAAGTGGGAATGTAGCTGTTGATGTGCACCTTATAACTGAATCTTTCATAGCTAAATATTGGTTGATAATATGTAGAAGGAAGTATCTATGGATGATGTTTGACAGATAAATATACAGGATGTTAAATATTAATATAGGAAAGGGCAAGATTTGAAATTTGGTTACACACGCTATTTGGAAGGAAGGGTGTGTTAGTATTTCTCGAGGATGTTGAGTGATGTAATATTTAGTTTTTTTTAATATGGGTATCTGAAAAAGTTAGGGCATATGAGGGGAATTTAATTAAACTGTCGCTCGGTGTTGCCTTCACCGGAGGATTTAATTGAGGAGGAACCCTGGGATAGGATTTCTTGGATTTCATCAGCGAGGAGGGTACCTGACCAATGTTGATGTTTAAGAGTGTCGATACGTTCCTTTCTTTCTTCTCTTTGAATGTCACGGACATAGGCGAGGACTTTATCATGGGAGAAAAGGCGGGCGAAGCGGGTGGAGGCGAGGCCGTTGACATGAAAGGAGGCGAGAGTGATGAACTGCCAACAGAAGCCGAGTTTTGCCAGACGGTCAGAAAAGGTTTTCAATTCATCATCGGTCAGATTGAAGGAGTCCCAGTTAAATGAGGGTGACAAATTATAAGCCAACATCATGTTGGGATACTTCTTTTTAATGGAAGAGGCGAACTGAGTAGCTTGGTCAGGGTCGGGTTTTGACGTTTCCATCCAAAGGAGATCGGCGTAAGGGGAGTAGGCGAGACATCTTTGAATACAGTAGTCGAGGCCATTTTGGACGCGATAGAAGCCTTCGGGAGTACGGCATATTTCCCAGTCGAAAGTGAAGGATTCACTGAGGGAGAGGCGAGCTCGACGGTAGGCGTCTTTAAAGGAGTGTAAGTAGTCACTACGGCGGAAGTCAGTACGTCCAGCGTTTTTATAGAGTTGAGAGACAGCATCTGGGAAGGTGCAGATGTAAGTTCCGGAGGAGGTTTTAAGTTGTCCGAGAATGAAGGGGTGGTCACGTTCATCAATGTTAGAGTCGAGAAAGGTGCCACTTTCTGCATCAGTTCGGGCGATGAGAACGAGGCCATTTTTCATGAGATCGGCTTGAAGACGGGCAGCTTTAAGTCGGGTAATTTGTTCTGAGATGGGGACGAGGACTTTTCCAGAGAGGTGTCCACACTTCTTGACGCCGTGTTTCTGGTCTTCAATATGAATGCCGGCAGCTCCTGCTTCAATGAACATCTTGGTCAACTTCATGAGAGAGGTGATACCGCCGAAGCCGGCATCGGCATCTGCGATAATGGGACGATAGAAGTCGACTTCATTTTGAAGAAGGCCTTTCTTTTTCAGAAGACGTTGTTTACGGTCGTGAAACTGTTGAGCTTTGAATAGTTGTTCCACCTTCTTTGGAACAGTATCATAAGGGTAGTCAGCGAAGTCAGGACCGGGTTCATTGTTAGAGGAGGCGGTTGAAGCACACATCCAGCCGGAACAGTAGATTGTTTCTAAATATGGACTTGCTTGTATAAGTTGAACTGGGTCCATAATACCGTAGGTTAAAGAGGTGGTTCCATTATTAAAGTGTCGGCGAAGGAGTCGGTAAAGTTTATCTGAGAGGATATTGGAGGCCCATACAGTTGAAATGGATGGAGTTAAGGAAATGATATCAGAAGCCAAATATGAACGGATTGTATTTCGAAAGCGGTCTCCATCCATCCAGGTTTGAAGACTAAATATGTCGGCAGGAATTACTTTAACCTTTGGCGTAATCTGGAAAGATGGAACTGTCCGGCGGAAAGTACGATTACGACGATACATCTTCTTTCGAAGGTGTCTGGTTCTGTTTTAAAAGATTAAATAATTAAGCTTCGTAGTTATTTAATCTTTTATCTTTATCATGGATGGACGAAATGTGTTTAAAGGAGAGTAAAGAGTTAGTTTATGGTTGTCGAGGAAGGCATGCGACAGAGAAGAACAGGGTAATTGATGAGACGTCACCAAAGATTTCAAGGAGTTCAATCTGACCACACGTATTAAAGTGGAATCTGGCAACATAGTCATTGGTTGAAATGGGACCGGTTTTATCACCACAGCGGGGTTGAGCGGTTATCGTAAAAGCTAACTCGACATCCCCATCGCAGTTGAAGAGGACATTCGTGATTGGACCGAGATTGGCACCTCCGACGGTTGCATCTCCGAGACGCTTGATAAATTCCTGAATACCTTCATGGCCTTCAAATGTGCCAGCAAATGGGACGATAGGGACTTCTCCGAGTTTGGCGGAGTCAGCATGAAAGACGAGAGAACCGTCACGAGTGAAAAGAGAGACAAATTGTGCAAAATCGCGTTTTTGGAACAGTTCTTTGGCGAGATTGGCCGTTTTAATATTGCGATTGATGGTCGATTTGCCCATGTTTTAATATAGAAGAAAAAAAATATTTGCTAATGCTAATGCTAATGACTTAAAGATAATTTAAAGTTTAGGCCTTTTAATGTTAAAACTTTAAACTTTTTTCGCGTTTTGTTCATGTTGAAATTTCGGAAGAAAAGATGGAAAATGGAGTCGGACTCAAATCTGGTCAAAGTCAATCAGAAAATAGACAGAGATTTCAATTAAATATTTTTAACTCTTTATACAGGAGGAGTCTCTTGTTTTCTGGAGGGGGGGATGTTTTTGGCGGCGTTTGATTATCAAATCTTTAATTTTTTCATGGATACATTTCGAAAATGGACGGGGGCGATATGGGAGAGAAAGGGAAAGGTGGGTACTTTCGAAAAATCCTATACTCATATGAATCCAGAAGATGATGGAGTTTGGATCCGAGAGAGAGATTATGGTTTTATATCTAACGCGTCCTTTATCGTCAAAGTAGCTGTTTAAGATACACACGTCGTTTGGTTCGATTCTTCTGGTGTTCCATGCTTCTTTTCGAACCAATAAGATACAAGGATGCCAGAACACGTAATTGATCAGATCTGAAACTGGATAGAGGTACTGATTTCGTTTCAGGTGTTGAGAATGGGAAAGTGTGACGATATCCAATGAAGAGAGGTGTATTACTTTCTCGAGAACTTTTGGGTAAGTTTTTTCTCGAAATTGTTCACACTTTCGACATCCGTCGAGAAAGACGGAAACTAAGATGTTTTTTTTGGAGGACCATGTTTAACATATAGTTTTCGATACTTTAACGTGTTTTAATGTGGGTTAATTAAAAAAAACGTGTAACAGCGAGGAGAAAGATGGACCGAGTTTTTGGAAAGTTTAATACATAAGAATTTCCCGAGTGTTATACTTGAGGACGAGAGTGTACTGACGTAGCCAGATGTTACCAAGAAGAAGGGAACTGCCGATAGGGAGGGAGGAAGAGGAGACGGAGCCTGGAGGTGAGGTGAAGGTTATTGAGAAGGTGTTATCATTATGGGAGGGGGAGGAACGTTCAAACCAGAGAGTGACCTGGTGATGTCCAGAAAGAAGATGAGAAAGATCTGGAGAGACGAGAGTTTGTGTAGATCCTGTATCAAAGATGGCAAAGCGTGGAGTGAGACTTGGAGGATTCATTTGACCATCAATGGACATGCGAGTTATGTTGGCCATGGTAAAGGCGATACCGAAAGAGGGGATGGTCATGAGGATAGGGTTTACCGATGGAGGGAGGAGATCATTGACGTGGCCAATATAAAGGTGACCTCCTGAGAAGTCAAACAAGACTGTTTTCTCGCCACAAAGGGAGTCGAGAAAGACAGGGCCTCCGCCAAATAACTCATTGGTACTGAGGCCTTGAAGTCCGAGGACATTGAGAGGGTCACCATCTCGACTTGACGAGGAGGTAATGACACCGAATTCGACTTCTTTTCCAGAGCGGAGGTCGGGAGAGTAGTCGAGAAGGAGGGCTCTCCACCAGAGATAGTTGGTTACTTGGCCTCCGACGAAGCGGATGGTAGATTGGACTCCACAGCTAATATTGGAACCGATTGACATGTTCCAGACTCCATCATTACGGTCACAATGGGAACAGTTGGGGCCACTGACGATAAGGATATTGGATCCTGTGTCAACGGCGACTTCAAAGGGGATTGCGCGTGTTTCATCACCGAGATGAAGACGAGTCATAAAGATGCCACCACCATCCCAGAGAGGAAGTTTGAGGCGGGGTTCAGATCCGGTACAGGGTTTGGGAGGTTTTGATCGACAGAAGAGTCTGGGATAGAGAAGGAACAAGGCGAGAAGGAGAATAAAAAGAGAGACAATCAGGAACCAAAATCGAGTCAGAGTCATTTTGGGACTCGGATGTTTATATGAAGTTCGGATAATATGATAAGAAAATAGGAAATAATTGTTCTTTTAATTTTTTACATATTAGGGGAATCTAATTTAGACGATGCCGGAGGGACCTGAAGTTCGAGTTATTGCTGACTGTCTTCGGAAACTGTTAGTTGGAAAACAGCTTCTCCAAATTACAACTAATGATTTGACACGATATCGGAATGGGATACCGCGATATTCGGATGTGGAGAGATATCTTCCACTTTGGGTTTTGGATGTGACGACTCGTGGAAAGAAGATTATTTTTTGCTTTTCTGGAGATTCGAAGGAAGAGAGAGAGATTTATCTTGTAGTGTCACTGGGAATGGAGGGACGGTTTGTCTTGATGCCGGATCAGCATAGTGGAGTTCAGTTTGATTTTAATGATGAGGAGAGGAACACTGTTATTGATATTTATTTTAGTGACTCCCGACATTTTGGTCTTCTTGAATTTGTTTTTGGAAAGGATGAGCTTTTTCAGCGATTGAAAGATATTGGACCGGATATTCTTCAAGAGGAGATTTCTACTGAGAGGTGGCGGGAAATTGTGAGAAATCCACGTTTTCGGAATAAGATAATCTGTGACTTTCTTCTTGATCAAAAGAGAGTTTCTGGAATTGGCAACTATCTTAGGGCGGAAATTTTATATCGAGCACGTATTCGACCCGATCGTCGTCTTTCGGAATTAACGGATGAGGAACTTGAACGAATACGAGTTGAGGCGATTCAGACTGCTCGAGAGTCCTATTTTGCCCACGGTTTGACAATTAAAAGTTATTGTGATCTTACTGGAAATAAAGGTGGTTTTGAATGTCAAGTTTATAAACAGAAGACAGATCCGTTTGGAAATCCCGTTGTTGCACAAGTTTTAACTGACGGTCGAACTATTTATTGGGTTCCTGCGCTTCAACATTAATATGAGAGTCGAATCGTGACAATCTCATATTAATGTTATGGGGAGTTTGAGGAAGAATCACTATTTTCGTCGAATTCAGAAGCTGAATCCGAATATGATTCACTTGGAGAAAATTCCGAGGATTCCGAGTCTGAATTTGTATTACAGGAACTCGATGAAATGTTTTGTTCAGAATTTAAAGGTTTTCTCTTTGACGAAAGAGAAGATTCAACATTTTTAGAAGCAGAAGAATCTTCGTCAGAGTCTTTGTCGAGACTTTCGAAAGATTCGAGAAGTGAGACGAGAGCTTTTCCGAAGTGTTTTAATTTTTTCTTTTGATCATCGCTGATATTTTCACTTGCAAATTGCTGGAGAGAGTTTCGAATTTTCATCTTAATATCGAAAAAGGTGTTCTTCTGGCTTTTCTTATGACAGCATGAGTTCTCTCTATTTGAGTTTCTTTTGAGATTTCTGTATTTTTCCGGATCTGGAATAGTGTCACTTTCTTTTGGAACTGAAATTGGAGGATTCATTTGGTTTGTTATTATTTTGTTTTCCTTTTAAAGAGATTCTTGAGAAAACCTTTAACCCAGATTTAAATTTCATCTCAAGAAAAAGTAAATGACACGGGGAGTGATTCATCTTTCAGTTACGGATCCTTACGGACGCTGTCCCACCAACGATCGATCTTCTTCCGAAAAGGACTGGCACCAAACGGTCCACTATTTCATTCTTCCGAACAATCTCTGTATCTTTACAGAAGAGGACTTTACCTTACAATTAATCTTCTATCTAACAGAGGAACCCTCTTCCAGTCTGGAACCTCTTGTTTATTTTATTTCGAATGCGATTCAAGGGGGAGGAGATTATCAATTAATCTCGTGTGACCCTCAGAAACTTCTCTCTTTTTTTCCTCGATGGAGAAATCAGTCTCCCTCTGTAGATCATCAACAAGTGCTTGTCTATCTTTCTCAAGCTGAACAGGAACTCCTCTCATGTTTGGGATCAACGGACGAAACTGAGGCGACTCTTTCTCATCTTCTTAAGGAAGTTAAAATCCAAGTCGATCTTTTAAATTCGTCATAATAATAGGCTTTCTTTCCTATCTTAAAATGCCAAAACGAAGACAAGAAACGGACACATATCATCTTCTGTTGAAAGAAAAGAAACGGATCCGACGTCAGTGTAGACATCAGTGGGTACAATATCCATATATCTGGGGATATGAATATTGTCGGAAATGTTATAGCCTGATTCGTCAGAATCAGACAGAAACCGTTCGAGAGAGCCAGTCAAGTCCTTCATAAAGGCCTTTTCCTGTTATAGCGTTACTGACCTATATCTTCCACTTATGAGAATGTAAGGGTAGGGTTTGTACCATCTTAGTAAATTAAGATACTGACACAGCTCCCGGTAAATCTTGCTTGTTCAATAGAATGAGAAAGACAAACTTTTCTAAGGACGGTTATCGTAAGAGTAAGTCAAGTTTTCAATGGAATGTATTAAGACGTTTTTTGTCGGTTGAGTCAATGACAAAAATAATACCATCATAAGTATTATAAGAGTGTTTCTAGAGAGGGCGGATCTTATCTTGACCGCCGATATCCCATACTGTAAAGGATAGTCGGTTATATTAAAGTGTTTCCACATTAAACTTAAGAGTTGGTGTGGTTGTAAGAACTTTTGCCAATTTCAGTCGATAGAGTATTGTTGTCTTACCAGCATTATCCAGACCAACCATAAGAAGGGATGATTGCTTCTCCTTAAACAGAGAGAGAGAAAGAAAAGATCGAGCCCATATTTAGGAGAAGTCGAACAATCGAAAATCAATCGTTGGATCGATTCTTTCTCTTGTTGACTATTGTATTTCGGTCTTAAAACGAAACGATATTTGGATAAGTTTTCCATTATCCAATATTTCTCGAACATGGACTGGAAATGATTTGTGACCCCATTAGTTTGAGAAACGATCTTGATCTTGCGAGTTTAAATAAATATTCAAGTGTCAACTATCTTCAATAAGTTCTGAAAGAATCCCATTAAAGAAGGATTTCGGGAAAGGGTTAACAATGAGTTTCGATATTTTGAAAAAGAGAAAGGAAAAAGTTTCAAAGTGTTAAAATAATAAATTTTTAAATTGAGATAATGATATAAGAAGAGAAAAGCGAAAAGATTTCATCTGAGTAATTAAAAGACCATGACTGGCAAATCGGGAAAATTCTTTAAACAGAATTACTTTTTCAGCGACAGTGAGAGTGACGACAAAAAGTACAAGAAACGCAAGCGTCACGATCACGCTGCACATAGTGAGTCATCATCCGATCTTCTTTCGGAGTCTGACTTTTCAAAGGACGAAAATTCTCAAGATAAGAAGAAGTTCCACAAGAACAAGAAACACGAGGAGTCATTTGAAAAGAAGAAGGTGTCGAAGGAGTGCTCGGAATCAGAGCACTCTCGCAGCTGTCACAGCCATCACAGTCATCACAGCCGACACTTCCACGACCACAAGAAACATAAGGACAAGGAGTATTCCTACGAAAAGAAGGAGAAGGACAAGGAGGATAAGGAATCCAAGAACTGTGAGAAGAAGCACAAGAGTAACGAACACAAGGACAAGAAACACAAACACAAGCATCACCACCATCATAGCGAGTCGTCTTGTTCCTCGGAGTCAGCCTGTGTCTTCTGTTACCGCCATAAACAGGAACATTGCAAGAAGTGTAATCGCTGTCACAAGTGTGCCAAGCGCTGTAAGAAGCACGGTAGGAAGTACTGCAAGCGTTGTTAAACTTTTTATTTCTTAAAATTTAAGTTGTACTCGCATCAGTCCTGAGAATTCAGAGCTGATGTTTCTTTTATTTCTTTTGGGTCGAAGTTGAATTGGAGACAGATGTTTAAGATATCTTTTGTCTTCTTTTGCTTTCAATATTACCTTTTCAGATGAAATCTATCTCTAAGAAGTATCTTTGTTAGAGAGACATAAAGAGAATAAAACGAAAGAATGGTATGTTTACTTTTACTTAGGGACTTCTGCAATAACATTAACAAATCGAGGAAGATAGATTGCCGGGGCAGACTTTAAGATCCAAATTTATCTGCTAAGTTCAATTTATTATCACGTGATGTGTCTGATCGTATGATCTGTTCTCCCTATTTTCTAAAGAAACGTGAAAACTTCTAACCTCAACGTTAATTTAATAGAACTGAGTTATTTTATATGTTTGTCTTCTCCTTTTATTTATTTTCTGAAACGGAGAAGACAAACATATGAATGTCGAAGAGGATAATAATATCGGGGTTGAGATAAGACGATGGATGAGGTTTAGGGTTGGGAAGACAGGAAGAATTCTGAAAATCACTGAAAAGGGGAGAGTTCTATCAATGGGGATTATTTGTGACAAAATTGAAGATGGGGAGATTTGTATATAAAGAATTCATAAACGAATATGTGGTTAGAAAGGAAAATGGATGTGGACCAGGAGTCTGACAAGAGAGGAAATCGAGGGACAATCATGCAAGAGAGAAAAGATAATACTGCATTGACGGTAAATTCAGAAAAGGAGTTATCTTCATGTTTTCGAATTAAGGAGGAGGATGTTAGGAGGGACGATGAAAGTGTCAAGATTTTTTCTCTACCGCTGGAATTAATTTTGTTAATATTTGTATATGTGGATGGAAGGACACTACTACGGAGTCGGAGGGTTTGTAAATATTGGCGTCATTTAACACAGAATGAGTACTTGTGGAAGAGGAAGTGTCAATACTTGAATTTAAATCTGACATTGAAACCGATAACGAAGACGTTTGAGTGGTATTGTCTGGCATATAGTTTAAAATTTTTGGAAATACCATTCCATTATGTTGTGGGGACAGGGGAATATCTGAATGGTATTTATTCAGGAGATTGGGTCAATGGGAAACCGAATGGGTATGGTTACTATAAGGAGTATTCCAAAAACAGGACGATATCGATATATGGGGAACATAAAGACGGTAAACTTTTTGGGGAAGGGACGACAATTGAACATGAAGGGGATTTGTTTCATCTTATTCAGGGGGGTTTTTCACAATTGGAAATGGAGAGATTTGTCGAGCGGTATACAGGACAGTATATTGATGGAATGAAAGTGTATGGAAAGAAGTGGTATCGGATGGGACAGGGATATGATATATATCATGGAGAGTGGGCGTACAATACACGAAATGGATATGGAGTCTATATGTGGGTAAATGGAGATAGATGTGAAGGATATTGGAAAAATGGTCAAATTCATGGGATAGGGAAATATTACTGGTCGGATGGGAGGTGGTATGAAGGAGAGTGGCATGATCATAATCAGAAGGGGTATGGAGTACATGAGTGGCCGGATGGGGTGAGATATGAGGGTTTTTGGAAGAAAGGGAAGAGACATGGGTTTGGAGTGTTGATTTATGGTCCAACACTTTCGGAGAGGTGGGAGGGAGAGTGGGAGAACGATATTCGACGTCATATGGAGGGTCCATTGCCGTGGGATTCGTTCTTTCGGCTAAATCATGATCAACAACGTTGTTTAATTTTGAAGTTGAAGGAAAAGCTTACAAATCAAATGTTACAGCCGAAATATTTTCGGATAAAGGGTTATTTGAGAGAAGGAAAAGAAAGAGAGGAAGTTAATGTGTCAACTATTTTGTCAGAAACGTAATATCATTACTATTTCGAAGGGGAAATAGTAATGTTGTTCGGAAAAGAATGAAGCAAGTTTAGAAGGTGATATCGAAAGGACTTGGTTCGTAATATGACTTTTCTTTGAGATAACGTGTTAAAATGAGTGTGGAGGCGATCTGATTAACGAGAAAGACATAAAGAAGAATGTCGATTTGAGAGAGATAGACTCGAATTGCCACTAGACCTTCTAACCAGAGATACATTGTCCAAATGATTGAAATAAGATAAATCTTCCATTTTTGTAAGGATATGACGGTGATGGTGATATTTTGGATGGTGTTAATAAGCCATGGTGAAATAACATTGAGAGCGATGGTCATAAGAGTTTGATTTATAATGACATAGAGACATAATAGGAGATAGCGGATCCAGGTATTTATCGGTGTGGAAAAGAAGAGAAGATGTTCTGACGGACCGAAACGGAAGAAAGTGCTATGATAAATGTCCATATAGCCCAAGAGGGCGAGAATGAGAATTATCCATAGGAAGATGGTAAGAGTAATGTACTCGATTTTCTGCATTATTATTTAACGGAATTTCCCATGATGAAATCGGGGCTTCAAATTATTTTAACTTTAACTAAATCTCATAATCTCATGGGGACATTTTTTTTGTACTCATGAGATGAATGAATAACGTTATTCAACAGGTTAGGCCGAGAGTTGTTCGAGAGGATCTTCAGGATCTCCAACCGCATTAATGACAATTCCATGATTTAAGAGGTCTCGGATAAGCCGAAGAGTCGGGAGGACACGATCTTCGGCTTTAATGATCTCCGTTTCAAGATTGAAAATGGCATCCATACGTTCAATATTTTCGTTAATATCGTCGTTAAGACGATGATATGTGATATTACCTGTTGCTTGATCAACATGTTGGACGTAGAAACGTTTACAAGTGTCCCCAGCCTCCATTCTTCGTTTAACCTGACCTGATTCCAGAATCTCACGAGTGATAACATCTTTCAGGGTATAAAATCGGAAGTCCAAGAGAAGACGATTCTCTCGGTAACGGCGATCCGTTTCATTTTGAAGAGTTGAAAGAAGATGATCTTCTCTCCACATATTTTCGATTTCTTTCTTTTCTTCCGAGTCGACACTTTCATATCGAAGAGTTCGAAGATACTCAAGGTTTCGATTATTGGCTGAAGAGACAGCTGAGATGAGTCGATTGAAAAATTGGAGAGTTCCCGGTGGGGCTGCAAATTTACATTGCAGAAGAATGTTATTAATAAAGTTCACGTTACCGGTACTCATTTCGTCAGAACAAACGACGAAAAAAGCAGTTGATATTATATAATTTTATTAAAAAAAAAATAAATTCGATCAAAATCTTTAAGATAAAGAAGAAAAGAAAAAGAGTCGAGAAAGTGGCCGAATCAACCGAGAAAGGAAAAAGAAATATTTAAGTAATTAAAAAAAAATAAATGGCGACGGATCCATTTAAGGGAGAAGTGGTGGAATTTAGTCATCCAAATGAGGAGGACTACCAAAAGTTTGTCGACTTTCTGTCGAGACATTCACTTCGGCATACTCATTTTGTTATAACTAATATGAGCAAGGAGGGGCATCCGTGGGAGAGGAGGATATCGTGTAAAGATGCTTTTGCAGTGAATGGAAAGAGAGGGAGGACGATTTTTCTGATTCGAGGACAGAGGTATTTCTTTACTTTTCGGCAAGCGGAGATGCCATTGAGGACGGACGGACCGTATGAACATCTTTTATGTTTTACGACCGATCCAATGGGAGGGCCCGAGGCTCTTCCCTTGACTGGAACACCGGCTCCCTTTGGAGAGTTCAAGACGGTATCTTTCCGTATTGATGATAAGTTTCCGGAGACCTTTTACTATCAGTGTCATAAGCATCCATTTCTTGGAGGGCCTATCATTGTTCATACGCATATTTTTAAGGAGATGACGAGGGAAAAAACGGAGAGACATCGAAGTCAATCTGAGAAGAAGGAGAAAGAGGAGAATCCGAAAAGGAAAGTTATAGAGTATACGACAGAGTCGATCGGATCCTCACATGAGAAGAAGGGTCTTCGGAGAGAGGAGATTTCTGACTCCAGTACGGAGGGTAAGCGGAGACATCGCCGGAAAGTAGTTAGGAAGACTCAGAAGAAGAAGTGGAAATAGTTACCGTTCCGATATCCGGAGGATGAAGTGTCACATAATCTCCAATTAACCTGGAGCCAGATTTATAAAGGTGAATTGTCATGAATCGATCGTCTGAAAAGAGACAGGTATAGATGATGCCTTTCGAGAGGTGTTTTTGTTTACAGGGTGCGTTATATTCCTGATTCTGTTGATATGAGCCTGTATACTTAAGATGAAGAGAAGGACCGATTATCAGAGTGCCACGGACTTGAGGAAGAAGTGAACTTTGGAACGTACCCAACATTTTAAATAGGCGACTTAATATCTAATCGATGGCGATTAGATATTAGAATTGGAAGTAGAATTGGAAGATTAATCATCTTCTTGTAAGATTTTCATGAGGTCGGTGTAGTCTTTTTCTGTAATATCTCGAGGATTGATTTTTTCGACACGTTCGACGAATTTAGCGAGACGTCCAGAAAATCCGGAGCGGATTTTGTCATCTCCTGTGCGCCAGTTTTGTATGGTTTTCATAGTATAGGCAAGTTCAAGAAAATCGTTTTTAGCTGTGGTGACTTGGTTTGGAGCGTGCATCTGCTGAGAGGTCCACTTTGGACTCCAAATCCAGCGTTTATAACCATAGGAAAGACGAACCGTTGCGACTCCGCCGTAATCAATAAGGAAGTATTTGGCCTTTCCACGGGATATACGTTTCATAATATTATTAGGTTTAATATCATTGTGAATTCCGAACTGGTGAAGATAGGTTAACTGTTGCATAATTTCAGAGGCGACGACGAATTCATTATCATCTTTTGAGAGAGGGTGGAGTTTTTCCATAACGAGAACTGGAGCTTCCCAAAATCGATAACTTGACGAGAACCAGGGTGTGTCACAGCCTATCTTTCGAAGACGTTTATAAATACTTATTTCATAGAGGGTATCTCGACGGTTGGACTGGTACCACTTAACAACGACGGGAATTTCTCCATCGAGCTTTCCTTGAATGACATAGACGTAACGTCCATGAGCAATTTCCTTTTCCAAAGTGACGGTGTGTCCGCGATGATCATAGCATGAAACATAGGGGAACCATTTTTCATCAAGAAGATCACCCGAGGGAATTGAACGTAACATGGCAATTCGATAAGCGATCTTTTTCAGATTGAGAGTGGTGGTGCGGTAAGAGTTACGTTTATAGTAACGGTAGGCTCTCCGATAGAGCTCATTTGCGAGAGACTTCACATCTGGATCATCTTCAAATTCGGAGGAAAGAAGAGATAATTGCTTTTTAAGAGGTGGAGGTAGGTTATGATAATAGGCCACAATGTCAGTTCGATGTCGATTCTGACTTTCTGAGTGGGTTGGCATTCTTTTCCTTGTATTTCAAAAAAGTTTAATTTTTAATCTTGATTTAAATTCTTTAATATAGAATTCTCTTCTTTCTCAATACTTCAATACTTAAAAGCCCTTCCTCGGAGAAAGAAGAGAAAAATTCGTTTATTTACTTTTCCTTCTTTTCTTTTTCTTCTTTCCTCTTTTCCGGAAAAATGTCACTTCCATTGACATCCTCCTCCGTTTTCTCTTTTGTGTTATGGATATTATATTCCTCTTTGAGGAGAAATGAATCCTCTGTAAGAGGCGTCGTCGAATCATATGTATAACATGAAAGAATACCTTTGCTTCCAACTGTAAATAATAGAAGAATGTTTCGATCCTTCTTTAATAAACATTTCGCCGTTGGATCTTTAAGTGTCACCGTCGATACACTTCGAAGATCATACCAATAGGGTATCCGACTTTCCGTCTGACTGACTTGAATTGCTGGAACAAGTTCAAAGATGTGAACAGTCCCATGGTCACTCGACACAGCCAAATACCGAGTTTCAGGATCAAATACTATCGAATGAATGGTTGCTCCATCAATCCCTCGACGAAACTCATAGAGTTTCTCCCCTGTTTCCACATTGAAGACACGAATCATTGTGCCCCGTTGAGACGCCGTCGCAACATACGACCCATTCGGAGACAGTGCTACATGTTGAATTGGATGATAGTGAACTTTCACCGTCTTTCCGGGAAGACCGTCACCTCGAATGGTGATAGTACCAACCTCCTCCCCCGGAGCCACGAGCACAAATGGAAAGTTGGAATGAGTCTGGATTGCACAGATACCCAGGGGATTGTCAAGAGTCGGAATCTGTTCAAGATATCGCAGTTGTCGAAAGTCCTCATTAATGGCATAGCACTCAACCGATTTGTTAAGGACAACAACAATCTTATCCCGAGACATTAAGACATTTCGAACCTCCGATGCATACTGAAGTTCAAACACAGATTTACCTTGAAGATCATCCCAAATCACAACACGATTACAGGGATACTTTTTACCACCCCAACAAACGAGAAGATTCGTTCGATAATAGAGAGTAATTCCACCAACACTTCCTCCGATATTCCGAGCAAATCGCAGTTTAAGAGGTGAACTTGACGTTGGAAGTGTGTAGACGGCAAAACCATCTTCGGTTGAACATGCTAAACAGCTTCCGTCCTGATTAAAACTAAGATAATGATGGAAAGACATGTTATTTATTTGATAGAAAAAAACATTTTCGATATCAATCAGTTTCAGTTTTATTTTTCCCTCTCATCAGAGAAATAAAACGTTGTTTTTCCAAGATCCAATTCAATGGGTGGATGTCTTACGACGACCGCAATACAAACGCCTGGATTCAATACCAGAGGATAAATTCTCTCTGGTATAGTTCTTATCGAATAATTCCCGTACTGGGTAATAAGTAGCTATTATAAGAGTGGTACTTATTAGAATGGAATTAAATGTTTCAGATATCGCCACATCGGGATTGACAGCATTATTAACAATATTAAGAGGTGAAACTTTCCTGAAGTTGTCAGACCTTAAACCTAAATATCCTGAAATAGGTCCTTTCAATTCTGATATTACTAATCGGCTCGATATTAACGATTGACCTGGAGGAGCCTAAGGTCCAGTTTTTCCATTTGATCCTATAACAGTCTTTGCCTCGTTTTTCTATTGGAAGTTCGATGACTTCTGCGAGATCTGGAAAATAATATAACATGTTTTATCTTAATCGCAATGTATTTCGATGTTGATAAATTTTCTATTTTCATCGGAGAATCGGAAGAGATGAAATAATTAACGTTTATTCAATTGCAAGACCTGCACTGAACGTTGTCTTTCCAAAGCCCACCGAAGAATTTTCTGGAAGTTTCACTGCGACAGCAATAAGATCACCTGCATTCAAACTTATAGGTGTTGAGGAAGTAGTAGAGCTAGCTCTAAATATAGTACCTGATGGGTTACTTAGTGTAATAGTGGTACTTTCAATTAAATTAAATGTTGGAATAGATGTCGTTGTGTCGGGAGCACTAGCAAGATCAACACAAAACTTAAATGATAAATCCCCTTCAGCAGTGACATTGGTTAATATACTCGCGTATATCGAAATTAATTTTCCATTTCGAGGCATACGAAAATATGGAACAGTATCTACTTTAATATCAGACACAATATTAGGACTAAACGTCTCTGAGTCAAACCCTAAGCCTAAATATTCTGCAGTTTGCCCAGTAATATTAATCTCTGATACTGATAAACAGTACGGTATTATCGTTGGATTCCCCGGAGAACCCGTATCTCCTTTATCTCCTTTATCTCCTTTATCTCCTTTTTCTCCTTTATCTCCTTTATCTCCTTTATCTCCTTTATCTCCTTTTTCTCCTTTTTCTCCTTTTTCTCCTTTTTCACCGGTGGCTCCCGTGGGTCCTGTGGCTCCCGTGGGTCCTGTGGCTCCTGTGGGTCCTGGAACTCCTTGAGGACCTTGAAGACCTTGAAGACCTTGAGGACCTTGAGGACCTTGAGGACCTTGAGGACCTTGAGGACCTTGAGGACCTTGAGGACCTTGAGGACCTTGAGGACCTTGAGGACCTGGTATTAGTTTACAGTGCTTTTTCTTTTTGTGTTCTTCGATGAAGATGATTGGAGGGCAACGAGGCATTTTTTTTTAAAGTAACATGAGAAAATATTTAACTTGTTCGAATCAAACGAAAAGTTTCGTTTTATCTTATTCTAAAGTTAATTTCTCTTTAACTTTAGAATTGGAAAATAAAAATAAGCTAATTAGCAGAATCCGAAGCCGAATCCATCACAGAATCCGTCCCAGTCACAACAGTCATCAAAACAACAGTCATATTTAAAGTCACAACAACAATCGCTCCAGTATTTACAGCAGCGGGGGCGATGACAGCAGACGTCTCCACAGCCGGACCAGACTTTTACTCGACAACAAGATCGAGGGCAACATCTCCGACGTTTCCAAACATAGCACTTTTTCTTTTTCCAACAATGACACATGGTATTTTAAGTATGTTGGAAAAAAAAATACGTCATTTCCCGATATTAACATTAAATCGGTTAGAATATATAAACTTTCTTTTTCAGAAGAATGATTGATCGAATTCCAGTCCAGGAATAATATGGTTTTGAGCAAGGATTCTTTGATCGGGATGAGATAAAGGTCCCATAAATTGGGTGTAAAATCGAGGGAAACAACATTTTCTCGAAGGACAGAATCGTCGTCGACAACGACATGAATAACGAGAACATGAGGAATCTGAACATGAGGAATCTGAACATGAGGAATCCGAACATGAGGAATGGGAACATGAAGAGTCCGAACATGAGGAATGGGAACATGAAGAGTCCGAACATGAGGAATGGGAACAGGATTCAGAGCACTCTAAACGTTCCGAAATAATAATTTTACGACGTCGAAATAATTTCCGTTTACGATAGTGGCCCATCTTTTTTTTTCGTCTCGTGCTTTTAAAGAGAGTTAATAGAGAAATAGTATCTGAAACAGTTAATCTCTATTAACTCTTTTAACATTTAAGAGATTATGTTATCATGGAAAATCTTCAAGGTTTAATGGCATTTGCGGTTATATCTTTTATATTTTCTGTGATGATAGTATTTCTTGTTCTTACGAGGTCTACGGTAGCTCCATGAACTCCAGGAACACGAAGACGAGGAGGAATCGGAGCAAGAGGAAGAGGAAGAAGAGGAGGAGGAAGAGGAATCAGAACAAGAGGAGGAGGAAGAGGAATCAGAACAAGAGGAGGAGGAAGAGGAATCAGAACAAGAGGAGGAGGAGCAGAAAGATATTGATGAAGAGTCCGAGCAAGAGCTTGAAGAAGAGCTTGAAGAAGAGCTTGAAGAAGAGCTTGAAGAAGAGCTTGAAGAAGAACATGAGTCATAAGAGAATGAACTGCAAGAGTCACAGAAGAATGAAATACAAGGAACGAATGAGCTGCAAGAACTGAAGAAGTCGCAAAATTTGCACGAAGATCCACAGGAATTATAGGATTCACAGAGAGAATCCGACCAAGAACTGAAACTTGAGAAACAGGGCATTTTAGTTTTTAAAGGTCAAGATAATATTTCATGAAAATACGATCGAGAGTCCAATTTAAATTTTAAACTCATGATGTCTAATTAACGATTTATCATGTTAGATAGTATCGGAATGGGAAATAATTGTGACGATTGAACCATCCTGCCCCGTCATATATTAAATCACTGCGATGGAAACCTCCTGGACATGTTACTTGCTCTATCCAAGCAAAACAGGGACAGGAAGGGGATCGGCGACAATTACACCAGCAGTGTCGAGGACATTTCCTTTTCTTGTAAAAGTTCCGAGGCATTCTTTCTTTTTGTTTACTCGTTTTTCTTTTTCAGGGAAGAAATATTTCTCCTGAAAAGGAAAAGAAAGAGAAAGAAAACAAAATGACAATTTTACAACTTGAGTATCGATCCAAGGTAGTTTCTTCGAAGAGAGATAATTCCGATGTTCTTATTCGGAAGGAGTGGGATCTGACTGGAGAGCAAATATGGGGTATGATGATTATGACATTTATTTTATTTGTTGGGTTTGAGAGTGTTACTCTTTGGGAAGTGAACACAAATACATTCCGACGACGAAAGATTTTTCTCAGCTATTTACACTATCTTAAAGAGCCCTATATTGTTGCGTCGTCGCCACGATATTGTAGTAGTCGTCCCATGAACACATGGGATGAATATATACGGAGTTTCAACTATTATGATAGTGATGCGAGGAATCTGGACGGATACTATGTTTATCATTTAGCTGGAAAGGCTGAAGCTATTGTGAAATTTAAGACGATTGAATTTTTAAGGGGGGTTCTAACGGTGTGTAAAGAGTTTAACTTACAAATGGAAGATTATGTTCAAGATGTCTTTGACAGGTCACATTGTCCAGATCTCGATTTGATTTTACCTTTGAAGTGTTTTATTTCCTCAAGTAAGTCAGAACAGGATTGGGAGGGAGAGAAGTCAATTTGACAAAATTCCAGAAGTTCGAACAACTGTTCGGGTTGAATCTCAGGGGAGCTGTGGCCACCTTCAATGGTAATGAGTTTCTTTTGAGAATGAGGAATGGACTGATAGAGTCGAAGAGCGTTAAGATAGGGGATGATTTCATCATGAGGACTGTGAACGATGGCAATGGGACATGTAACTTGAGAGATTAAGTGTTTGTTTGACATTGGGTCGATGATCAAATGGAAGAGTCGAAGGAAGTTCTTAATTAGAAAAGGGATTTCGCGATCAATAAGAATGTCATCGAGACTTGAGAAGGTTGCTAAAAGGATAAGACAATTACAAGGATAGTGACTTGCCAGATAAGTGGCGACATAGCCACCAAGACTTTCTCCCCAAATGAGGATTTGGTTTGGGGAGCAACGTGTACAAAGATAGCGATAGACGATTTCTCCACTGGAAATGATTGACTTTTGTGTTGGGACACCCTTGGACTGACCATAGCCGGGATAGTCAAACAGACAGAGATTTAGCTGATAACGGGAACAGAAGTTGATAATGTGATCATAGAAGGAAATGTTTCCGGCGTTGCCGTGACAAAATAAGATAACTCGATGTCCGGGATAGTTGTAAAAGAGCCACGTTGATATGTTATTCTCAAGAAGTAAATTTTCATAGGGAAGTGTTGGTTCCCAGTGTTGGTCACGGAGGGGATTAAAGAGAAGTCGAGAAAAGAGTGTCGATAAAACGAGATAAACAAAAATGATAAGAACGATAACAATCAGAGCAATAGCTATCATTTTTTTTTCTCTTTGGAAAATTCTTCTTATTCTTTGGAAATATAATGAGGTTCCCAGTGTACAATTC
>FWPV01007439.1_pt1 | contig 19853 bp, 14 predicted proteins | sample 2228371 | NCBI WGS metagenome assembly FWPV01 (sample SAMEA103939776, study PRJEB20133) | metagenome | reverse complement strand
AATCCTTCGCCTGATTCGCAAAAGCTAGTTGTGAGTTTCGCTCCTCTGCCTGCGCCGGAGATGCCGGACTTAGAATCAACAATTGGACAATCCGTGTCAACTTCGTCACAGTTCATTAGTGGGGCTAGTCCTAATATCACGGTAGAGGGGTAGCAGCCCGGGTTTGCCACTAGGTCAGCCTGTTTAATAAGAGATCGTTTTATCTCTGGTAATCCATATACGGCCTTGGTTAACATCGATGGTGCGCTATGGGTACCATACCACTTTTCGTACACTGCTAAGTCTTTCAATCGACAGTCTGCTGAAAGGTCTATTACTTTCACACCAGCTTCCAGGAGTGAGGCGGCTGCCGCAGCAGATTCACCGTGAGGAAGGGCAAGAAATGCTATATCCCCGTTTGGATTCTCTAGCAGATGAGATAGCTCGACGAGCTGAAAATCAATGGATTTTGTTAAAAATGGAAAAGCGTCCTTAGCCTTGCGTCCAGCCCAATCCCTGGAAGAGCCAGCGACGATGTGGGCTGACGGATGGCCCGCCAGCAAGCGGATAAGCTCTACTCCTGTGTAGCCTGTGGCGCCAAATATAAGTGCTTTTACCATTGGCTGACACCGAGAATCGTTGAAGAGTCTATCCGGTAGTTCGGCGCTTCTTTTGTGATAACAACATCGTGAACGTGGGACTCTCTAAGACCTGCGCTCGTAATACGTACAAACTTGGCACGACTTCTCAGCTCATCAAGATCGTGTGCGCCAAGATAGCCCATTCCTGCTTTTAGTCCCCCTATTAGTTGGTTGACAGAATGCGCGACTGGGCCTTTGGCCGGAACCATTCCCACGATTCCTTCAGGCACCAGCTTTTGTTCGGGTACTCCCTCATGTTGACCATATCGGTCTTTGGAGCCCTCCCGCATGGCCTCCAACGATCCCATACCGCGATAGGATTTATATGAACGCCCCTGATAAAGAACGATTTCACCCGGGCTCTCGTCTGTTCCGGCAAACAAGCCACCGATCATAACTGTATGAGCCCCTGCAGCCAAAGCTTTGGTTATGTCTCCAGAATATTTTACCCCACCGTCTGCTATAATTGGTACACCAAGTTGCTTGGCTTTTTTAGCACAGTCCATTATGGCCGAAATCTGTGGTACTCCAACACCTGCCACAATTCGGGTAGTACATATAGAGCCAGGACCTACTCCCACCTTCACTCCATCAGCGCCGGCCCTTACCAGATCTTCAACTGCCTCGCCAGTGGCGACGTTCCCACCTATCACAGCCAGGCCTGGGAAATTGATCTTCAGATATCGGATAGTCTCTAGAACATTTTTTGAGTGCCCATGGGACGTATCAACCACAATAACGTCAACGCCTCTCTTTACTAAAGCATGTACCCGCTCTTCTTTATCCGAACCAACCCCAACAGCCGCGCCAACACGCAAACGGCCCATGCTATCCTTGGACGAATTCGGGTACATTATAGCCTTTTGTATATCCTTGATGGTAATTAGTCCTTTGAGGCGATTCTCTGAGTCCACAACAAGAAGCTTTTCAATGCGATGCTTGTGAAGAAGGGCTTTTGACTCCTCAATACCTATCCTCTCATCTACAGTGACAAGGTTGTCTTTGGTCATCACCGCCTCGACTTTGATATCCAGATTTTCAACAAATCGTAAATCTCTATTGGTCAATATGCCTTTTAGATACCCGTTGATGGTGACTGGGACTCCAGATATGTGGTATTTTTTCATGATTTCAAGGGCATCGGATATTTTCTGGTCCGGAGTCACAGTAATCGGATCTACGATCATTCCTGACTCTGACCGCTTAACCCTATCAACTTCGCGGGCTTGCTGCTTGATGCTCAAGTTCCGGTGGATAATGCCTATTCCACCTTGACGGGCAAGGCTTATGGCCATCTCCGACTCGGTCACCGTGTCCATAGCAGCACTGACCAAAGGGAGGTTAAGCCTAATTTCTCTAGTCAGATATGTGCTAACGTCAACGTCGGAAGGGAGGACCTCCGAGTAGCACGGGGTCAAGATTACATCATCGAATGTCAACGCCTCTTCGATGGCCATGGATGAACCTCTCATACTTTATATTGAAGACTACTGATCTAGTAACCTTAAATGTTTGGTCTAAATCTCCCTAAAAAAACAGCCAGGCATCCCGTACTCACCAACCCAGATCGTCGATCATCGGTGTGACCACAACATAATACTTCACTACTTTCTTTTCTATCTAACTTCCAATCTCGGCCATGCGACTTTAACTGCGTTAAATATTTTTCCAACCGCGGTTGTCGTGGATTCCATGAGAAGATCGAGGTAATTCTCCCACTTCTTCTTTGGGTAGATAAGCTCCGGTTCTCCTTTGACACCAGCTAGTTCGCAGGCTATTCTTACTCCATCGTAAAAGTTACCAATGGTATCCACTAGCCCCATCTCTTTTGCCTTTTCTCCAGTGAAGAATCTTCCGTCAGCTATTGATCGCAACTGGTGTTCGTTAATCTTTCCGTTCCTCGCCTTAGCCACGTCATGGATAAACTGTTCGTGAATCTCCACTGCAAAGTCCTGCAGAATTTTGTGCTCTTCATCGGTCAAGGGTCGAAACATTGATCCGATGTCTTTATATTTACCAGCCTTTATAACCTTAACATTTAACCCAACACGGTCCATGATCTTTTCAAGATCTGCCAGCATCATTATGACGCCGATGCTCCCTGTTATTGTTCCGGCTGAACACACGATCCTATCTGCACTGCTGGCGATGTAGTAGGCGGCCGAAGTTCCCATGGTCTGGATCGAGGCCACTACCGGTTTCTTTTTCCTGGTCTTTGTAATCTCTCTATAAATTTCTTGCGCTGGCGCCACGGCCCCTCCAGGACTGTTAATCCGGAAGACTACCGCCCTTACGGACGTCTTTTTCTGAAATTTACGCAGTTCTTTGAGAATTTCGTCCGCGTTAGTCAACTCTCCTTCCAGGGTAACAATGCCTACCTTACTCGACTCAAAAAGGCTGGGAAACCAGCTTACTGTCGAATTTTCATCGGTGTTTCGGGTTATAAGCACGGATATGCCCAAAAATACCAGTATAATGATGATGATAGCCAGTAAGGATTTTCTTGTTCTAGACGGCTTGCTCTCCACTGGAAGGTACACCTCAAAAAAAGCTAATACTAGTAAGCGTTCATCTTGAATGACGTAAGTTATCAAAAATACTTTCAAGTCGCAAGCATTGTCGCCAAAGGTCTTGTCTCACACCTGTTTCAGGCCGGCTAGGGAATTCAAGGCCACTATGCCAACTCTGAAATGCAGTAGCTCGGTACACGCAGAAAGCGGGGCGATATCCCCCTCAAAAATGTCACAAAAAGGGTCAACAGCTCAGTTGCCCGCTAATTCCATTATTACAATGAATAAACTTTGATGCCCGTCTATAAGCGCACCTGATCGCATCGGCTTTTATTACTTAGTCCGGTTTGTTACGGTTTTCCATTGTGAGGCAACATTCATCAAAAATATTACAAGGCAGCGTAACTGTGTCAAAGTCATTCATGTGAGGCTATGTTTTTCTATTAGCGCGCTCAAGAAATCCTCGTTGTTTTTAAGCACAGAGTCTGCGCGATATTCTTCGAGACCCGCTCCTATGAGGATTTCTCTGGCACGATTTCTGTCGATAAGGTTATCGGGAGAATGCGTATCAGTATCGATGACGAGTACTGCATCGGCTTCCAGAGCCAGCCTGGCGACATGACCATTGGTCAGACTGTGCCCAGCACGGGCAGTAATTTCAAGTCTGACGCCGTTTCTTGCAGCCAACCTAACTTCAGGCAAGGTGATAAATCCAGGGTGTGCAAGTATGTCAACGCCTGCCTCGATGGCAGCTTGATTCGTACCCGGCGCAACGGGCTCAACCGGCGACTCCCCATGAACAACCACAACCACGGCACCGAGTTGCCTTGCCTCCTCCACGAGGCTACCAATCTGATCTGGTGGCGCGTGCGTTATTTCAACTCCCGGAAGTACCGTGGTGGTTTGATAGCGGTTAAGTTCTTTGCTGACTTTGATTATCCTCGGCAGAACGAAGTCGAGAGTAGAACCGTCAACATGATCCGTCAAAGCTATTGCACGGTATCCCTTCACCGAGGCTCGTCTTACTAGTTCGCTAGGGTTTAGGTCGCCGTCACTAAAGAGTGTATGGGTGTGAAAATCAATCATCCCAGTTCCTCCAAACTTTTTGCCTATCTTGATATAACGAGAATTGAGAAAATGAAAGCTCCTATTACGAAGTTCTTTGCAGAACGAGGCTTAGTAAAAAAATCTTTGCCTATGAATTTTTTTGGTCTAAGATGCCAACTAATTGATTGGGAATAGGAAAGCCGTTTTTGTGGTGTTTACTTCTTATACAATAAGTTCAGTTATATGCGTAAGGAAAGGTCATCCTTTATTTTCACTGGTTTGGGCTATATCGGTTGCTTTTTTGATTGCGCTAGCTCCGGGGCTTTTGGCTTATGATTTGGTAGATATTGTAACAGGCGTCATAGATTCGCCTCAATTCAAAGGTAAAGATCCCCTGAGCAGTCTCAGACTTGCTGCTGAATTGATACACGACAAGAAGCTCAAAGCTTCTGATCTATCCTTCGCGCTACTGGACTGGGCTGATCAGTATTTGAGAGAACCGTCTGATTCGATGGAACGCCTCAAACGTTGGACTCAATTAAACAGCGATGACAAACTCAATCAACTGAAATTACCAAGAGATTTTTTGAACCGTAATTTACTTGCAGAATATCTTGTGCACAAGACGCCTTACCTTAAATCCTCCCCGCTAAAGAGACTAGAGATCATTTCTGGACTGGAACATAACAAGTTGGTGGAGGAGTCTGTGGCGCTGTCCTATGCTCGGTTGTACGGTGGCGCAGTTTTGTTCGGTTCTAAGAATGATCCGACGCCGACTCCATTGGAGGCTCTGAATACGTTGAAAAAGCTGGAGGATGGGAAGCTCATCGGATGGCATTATCGTATGCCCGTGGAAATGGTTCTCGTTGCAGAGGCTTTGGCTGTAGATAAAGACTACCAAAATGCCTCTCCACTCGAAAGACTTTCACGGCTACGAGATTGGGAAAAGAAAGGTATCTTAAGTCTTCAGAGTAAACGCGAGCTAGAAAGACTCCCCGCGTGGAGATTACTCACCTCAGACCCATCTTTTTTGAGAGCAGATGCAAGGAATAAAAGGGATAAATTAGGAAAACTTGAAGCAGAAGGGCTTATCTCCTCATCAACTTTTGCGGAATTGAAGAGCGTGTTTCGGCCAGCCCCGTTGGCTCCTGCCATTAAAACAAAACCGTCACCGATGCCGAAACAAACCCCAGCCTCCAATAAGTGAATCAGAATTGAAAGGAAATTGATGTGTGCGGAATTGCGGGCTTTGTGAGCAATACATCCTGGAATAGAGAAGCTGACTTAGAGTGGATCGACGCTGCCACCCAGATGGTTGAAACGGCGTTGACCGACGAACCTGAACCCCTTGAGACCATTGATAGATCATTGTCATTCCTGGCGGGCAAATTTGATGACTTGATGTCTTTTGGGCTCCACTATCGTTTAATGACACGAGGAGACATTCTCCCCAAGATCGAACGTTTAATGAGCCTGATGGAAGAAGCCCGTCAGAAATTGGAATCCGTCGTGACTTCCCAGGGACCCTCTGAGACCTTAGAGCGGCTCGTTGAATCGCTTAGAGACTTTTCCTGGCAATTGGAGATGGAAGTGCTGGGCGGAGCCTCCCGGTCTCTGGGATTACTCCCCGAGAACTTGCATGAAGTGAAGAACTCCCGAGGGACGGCCTTCCTGGCTTGGAGCATCGAACAAGTCTTGGAAAACCTCGATCGCTTGGAGGTAAGAGGACGCGACTCTGCAGGCATCGCCATTCAGTGTTTAATTACTGAGCCTTGGTGGGCACAGGAACAGCTCTCACAATTAAGCTTAACCGCAGCTCAGACGAACGAAGACATTGAAAATGGAGTGAAACGCAGCGTCCAAATAGTCAAGGTAAATCAGGAGCATACAGCGGTAACATTCATTTACAAAGTGGCAAACCTTGTAGGACGTCTGGGGGATAATACAGCAGCATTGCGGGCACGCATCCGGAACGATTCGCTTCTGTGGAACGCAGGCACTAAACTCGCTCAGGTGAACGTCATCTCGCATACTCGATGGGCATCTAACGGTATAATCAGCTTGTCCAACTGCCATCCTACTGATGGTACTCTCTTGGGCAAGGAACATGAACCTACAATTCAAGACAGGGGTGCCCAGTTCGTTCTGAATGGAGATGTCGATAACTACTACGAACTGCGCTCTTCCTTGGTAGAAGGACGCGGGTACGCCATCGACGCAACAGTAACCACGGATGCCAAAATACTGCCCCTTGTATTTCGACTTGGTACAGATCCTGCCCAGTCTTTCGAAGATAGGTTCGCCGATGTTATGAGGTTGTGTGATGGATCACTTGCTGTGGTCATGCAGCATCCTCTAGCGCCCTCCTCATTGTTCCTGGGAGAGAAAGGCAGCGGCCAGAGCCTGTTTCTTGGGCGAATCAGGGACGGGGTTGTGCTGGCTTCAGAGGTTTACGGTCTGGCATCGCTTACAAGGACGTCTTATGGTCTGGTCGGAACTGAAGGCGGCGGTACCCAAGTGGTGGTTACCCCGGATGATCAAAATGGATTTATGTTTCAGGGGCGGTACTTAGACGACAAGAGTCTGTTTGAGCCGAAACCCGAGCCCATTTATATCCACTCTCGTGACATTTTCCGCGGGCGTTTTGACTACTACTTCGAGAAAGAGATCCACGAAGCACCCCTTAGTGTACTTAAGACCATCAAAGGTAAGTACAGAAAGGGTATAGGCAAGATAGAATTCAATACTGAGGGCTACGAATCTTTTGGAGCATTGGTCAGCCGCCTGAGAGATCCTAATCTCCCAGCAATCAGGCGAGTTATGGTGATTGGACAAGGCACGGCTTCCATAGCAGCTATGGGAGTAGCGCATCTTGTGGGTAAATCTCTTGCCAAGTCCCGTATAACGGTTCAATGGAGTAAGGCCTCGGAAATGTCCGGATTTCTCTCAGGCGAACCACTAGTCGATACCCTGCTCATAGCAATATCCCAAAGCGGCACCACCACGGACACCAATCGCACCGTTGATGTAGCTGCATCACAGGGTGCATGGATCCATGCTATCGTGAACAGACGCAACTCGCCTTTGGTGGAAAAAGCTGATTCACACTTCTATACAAGCGACGGCAGAGACGTTGAAATGGCCGTGGCCTCAACAAAGGCATTTTATTCGCAAATTGCTGCTGGCAAACTCACTGCGTTGCTCCTCGCACAAGAATTCGGCACCTTATCAGAAGATGAAATAATGCGTGATATAGAGGAATTAGAAAAACTACCTTCGGATATTCAAGCGGTACTCGATTCAGCCCCCAACATCCGAGAGCTGGCGGAACGTTATGGCCCCACGAGTAGGAACTGGGCGGTTGTTGGAAACGGCCCAAACAAAATAGCAGCAGATGAAATTCGCATTAAACTAAGCGAATTGTGTTACAAATCAATCCCATGTGACTTTACCGAAGACAAGAAACACATAGACCTATCAACAGAACCTCTCACCATAGTAGTTGCAAATGAACTCCCCGATGAGATAGTACAGGACACGGTGAAAGAGGTAGCTATATTTAAGGCACACAACGGAAGACCTCTCGTCATATGCGCTCGCGGTGAAAAACGATTCGGTGAGTACGCAGAAAGCGTCATAGAAGTGCCCTGCACGGGTGGCGACTTGGGATTTGTGACAGCTACAGTCGCCGGTCACTTGTGGGGCTTTTACGCGGCCAAGGCCATAGACTCTAAAGCAGATATCATAAGAAATCTTCGTACCATGCTTACCGTGGCCCTTGAGAATCCCCGTGCTTGGAATGCAAACACTTTCCGAGCAGGCTGGCACGAGTTAGCAGCCATTATTGAGGAAGGCCAAATGAACGCAGCCTTACCCGCCTCCACGGTGGCTGCCCTCTTTGTTTTGCGCGATCGCATCCTAGCAGACACACTGCAAGAACCGCCCGCTGAAATACTAGTGCAAGGCATAGGGCTCCTCAAGCAAGCCCTCGAGGAGGTAACCCGACCCATTGATACCATCCGGCACCAGGCAAAAACAGTAACCGTAGGAATCTCTAGACCCCAACTCGTACTTCCCACGATATTTGTCAGAGCAATGAACAAATTGCATGCAGAAATCAGCGAAATAAAAGAAGTTGACTTGAGAATGCTTAAAAACCTCGGATCTATACTCGCTGATGTGACAGGTGGTCTCTTCTATAAAGTGCTAAGTGAAACTGAGACAGTCGCACTCTCTTGCGCCCCGGATTCGCCCCCAATACAAGTTGTAGGAAGATATGGAATCTGCGAAGGCAAATCGTCTCGTTACGACACGCCTGATTGTGCTGGTGGCAGCAAAAAAACAGCTCTCAGGCTTCGAAGAGCTGTTTGGAGCTCCGGAAGGCTCGGACAAGAGAACCTCCTACTTGTACCGCTTTATCCTGAAAAAACCGATGATTGCACCGGCATCCTCCTCTTTCACGTTGTATTCGCGGATCGGGCTTCCCTTCAACAAAAACTTGGGGTTCTCCGCAGCTTGGGAAACAGGTATCATGAATTAATAGAAAGGCTAGACGACACTGGCTTGCCTTATTCTCTGGAAGATTTTTTGGAAAAAGTAAGCCCTAGAGACCTTGTTCTGATGCCTGTTGACAATTTAGTGTTGAAGAACTTGTCCAAGTAGATATAAATTATCTAAAAAAATGTAAGTAATAGTGCTAACCCACCAAAATATCTTCGTAACTAACAACTTTGTTCGTAGCTGATCTGTGAGTTTTCGGCGGAATTGACGTGCTTTTTGGCCGATTGTGCCTCTAGAGGTCTTTTCATTCTCCATAGGCCTAGGGCAGATATTCCCTCGTGGGCTAGTGTCTCCTCCTAATGAAAAAGGCCACCAATGTCATTCCCAATCTGACCGGGAAGTCATGTCCCTAGATTCCCACTTTCGTGGGAGTAACAGACCCAAACATGATCGGAGTTAGCGTCTAATTGCGATAAACGCTATAAAATGTCCCTCTCTTTTCATTTCCCGTTTTGACTCCTGGTCAAGGGCGTTGTTGACAAGGCAATACCAAGGTTTGCACGCGTCTTAGCTTATCATTCAGTCAATTTCTGCCAATTCATGTAGAAATGGGTGCATTATTTTCTGTGGTGTCCGATGACGCGTTAAGGTGCCCGTTTTGGTGCTGTATGGGGATAGATCTGCTGAAAACTCTTGACATTATATGCCGTTATAAAATATATATTTCAATTAGTTGAACTGACTACATAATGCAATACATTATCTATGAGTCCCCCGCCATGAATCCCAATAAAACACCAGCGAATCATATCACCATGATTATCTGTTTTGTCTTTGCAATGCTGGCCGCGCAACGGGGAACCGCATACCCTTTCGAGGTTTTCCCTCGTCCCGTGAATGAATATATTTCGGCAGTCGGAGACACGCTCGCCAAAATAGCCGGGAAATACTACGGAGACAGTAGGCTAGGCGGCGTACTCGGGAGCCAAAACCCTGCAGTGGTTGCCCCTGAAGGGCCGAAGCGAACGGCAACAAAGGAACTCATCCCTGGAACTAAGCTCTATCTTTATGATTCTAAGTCCAATGCCGTAGTGGCAGATGAGCGTTACAGCCCGCCCACTGGTATGCCAGATGAAGTTCGCTATCTAGTCACAAAAGTACCATTCCAGGGTATTCCATATGACAAAAAATATTTCAGATACCGTTTGAGTTCATTCCCTACGCAACCTTGGGGATATATTGTAAGCGGCGTCGATCGAAACAAAGAACGTTTTCTCGAACGCGACCTAATCTATATTCGATTTCGTCCTTCCAAACGAGACAAGATCCTTGTGGGCGAGCGTTTCGGCATTTATCGTGACAAGGGACCTTTGTATCATCCGAATGATTTTACCAAAGAAATAGGATACCTTACCGACGTAGTGGGCGAAGTAGAGATCATCAGCACAGGACATGACCTGATAACCGGTATAGTGTTGGAGAGCTTTTCTGAAATAGAACGGGGCGACAAAATAACTTTCTATGTGCCTCGCACCAAGGAGATCGTACCCTCAAAGACTCATCGGTTGTTCACCGGTACTATATTGGTGACAGCCAATAAGGAGGGCTATTCCCTACTGAACAGCTCGGCAGAAAACGATGTCGTCTTTGTGGACCGCGGAGAATGCGACGGTGTGACTGACGGCACCTTGGTAAATATCTATCGTCCAGCGGAACCTGTTACTGACCCGTATTTTTCTCGGTGGACACTGCCCCCCCATGCCTATATAGGCGAGGGAATTGTCTTGAAAACCTTTGACAGGAATGCGAGCATTCTTATCACTCGTTGCAGGGAAGAAATAGTTCCGGGCGATATTGTCAAGAGCGTTTCGGATTGATTAAATATTCTTGGATCAGCCGTTTACTATGCTTGTGAGAGGAATCTTCTGTCGTGAATGAATCGGCGGATCAATCGCCTTTGTTCTATTGGTTGGCACTAGAGCGTGTCCCAGGGTTGGGACCAATATCGATTGCCAGACTCATAGGCGCATTCTCGTCCCCTCAAAAGGTCTTCGAAGTCAGCAAGCAAGAAATAAGATCAAAGGCTGGGTTGTCAGAGCGCGTCGCTGACAATATTGTCGGTTTTGACACTGGTCAATCTGATATTATCGAAGAGATACAAACTATTGTAAGCCTTGGTGCACACGTGATTACCCGATGGGATGCAGACTATCCTGAAAATCTAAAAGAAATTTACGACCCGCCTGCCCTTCTTTTCGTACGAGGTCGTTTGAGCCCGCAGGACACTAAAGCAGTTGCCATTGTAGGCACCCGAAATCCCACCCGTTATGGGATTGAGCTCGCGGAGACCATCACCAGGGACCTCGTTCAGGCAGGCGTGACCATCGTAAGCGGCCTAGCCAGGGGCATAGACACCGCTGCCCACTGGGCCGCAATAAGGAATGGAGGCCGCACTATTGGGGTCTTGGGTTGCGGAATTGACATTTGTTATCCTAAAGAAAATAAAGATCTTATAAGTGCCATGGAAGAGCAGGGAGCAATCATTAGCGAGTTTAGGCCAGGTGTAGCACCACTAAAAACAAACTTTTATCGCAGAAATAGGATTGTGTCAGGTCTCGCCAAAGGTACGCTCGTCGTAGAGGCTGCTCCCCGAAGCGGATCCCTCATAACTGCGGCCCATGCCCTGGACCAAAATCGAGAAGTTTTCGCCTTGCCAGGTAGCGTATTCAACAAACGATCATGGGGTCCCCACCACTTGTTGAAGCAAGGTGCGGCCCTAGTGCAATCAGCCCAAGACATAGTGGATATACTATTTTCGCCGGAAAAACCGTCAAAAGAGCCCACTGGCCAGATTCTGAGCATCCCAGAGGGTCTCTCAGAGGCCGCTACAAATGTCTTGGAGGCCCTAGATCTTGACCCGGTACATATCGACATTCTCTGTGAGCATCTTGGTATGGACGCAGGCAGGCTAGCTGGTCTACTGCTCGAACTCGAACTCCTGGGTCTAATTCGACAACATCCAGGAAAGATGTTTTCTAGAAGTACATAGGCACACCTTCTCCCCTTAATTTGAAAAGACTTTCAGCAAAATCCTCGTTCATCAAAAAAATTTTTCAGATGGCCTTCTCTCAGGGACGTAAGTGTGTTCTATTTTACCTTCATTCCATTCTTGAGATACGTACAACTCGCAATAGCAGCTCCCATACTCCTTCACATCCGGCTCCCGGTACTCACACGGACAAATAATATCCTTATCTTTTTCTCTATTTCCGGATGCCAATCGACATGGACAGCTCATATAGCCATAACGCTCTTTGTTGGCCATAAGCCCTTCAAGCAGCTCAAAAACCTTTGTAATATCTTTGTTGAAAAAATAGCCTTTAGGTTCCTGTACCTTCCGGAGCATTTCGTAGAGCTTTTCTAATTCGTTCATTTGTTTTCCTCCTCAAACAATTCCTGGATGCCATTTATGTCATCGAAAAGGTATTCAGGTCTGAAATTGTAATGCAACAAATGCTCACGAGTTGTGGCGCCAGTAAAAACGAGGGCGGCATCCATCATAGAGTTGCGTGCAAAAAGCACGTCAGTGTCCATGCGGTCTCCAACCACTAGACACTCACTAGGCGTAAGGTTAAGCCTTCTTAGTGCCAACCTAGCCATGTCACTATGTGGTTTGCCGAACACTTTGTCCGGCTGTCTCCCTATGGCGGCGGAGATGGCAGCTACTATAGCTCCTGAACCTGGCACAAATCCGCCTTCCGTAGGGAACGTAGTATCGAGATTGGTAGCCCAAAACAATGCACCTTTTCGTAGAAACTGGAAGGCAGTATTTAGCTTGTCGTAGTTAAAGTTTGAGTCCATTGCTACCACCACAATATCAACTTTCTCGTGTGACTGGTCGATGACACCGCCGGCATCCGCTATGCCCCTTACCAAGGGTGGTTCTCCCACCACATATAACTTGGCCCCTATCCAAGCCCTACTTATTTCATCAAGTAGCGCAGACGCTGAGTTAATGACCTGACCCTGGGAAACGCTTAAACCGAGACGATTGATTTTTTCAGCCAACTGATGAGCAAGTCTTCTAGCGCTGTTGGAAACAAAGATCCACTTCACCCCTTTCTCAGAAAGCCGGCTATAAGTTTCAGCCGCTCCAGGTATTAATTGGTCTCCACGGTTTATGGTGCCGTCAAGGTCGGCCAACACTGCTCTATATTTCTGTCTAGCCATCGTACTATTTTATACGCACTCTCTAAATCTCTGTTGGAATAAATCGGTTTTCTAACGGGATGTTCGATGAGCGTTCGTTTCACTTTCGATTGCGCAAAGGCTGCGATGGAAACGTCGGCTTGGGCTCCCGGCTATGACGAAGAGTCATTGCTGTCACCCCCGAACTTTAACGGCGATCCATATTCCTGGATTACCAATTGCATGCGAATGACCAATTAAACCATGCTCAGAATTCACGTTTAATCAAGACAAAAGCTATAATCTCGAAATCTAACTCAGATTGACTCTCTGTTTTGAATCATTTTTTCTAAGCCGATTTAATCCTTAATTTTATTAGGATTTATCAGGAGCTTGCTTGATTAGTCCATTTATCTCTCCTCCATGTAGTATGATCATCAGCAGAGGCGTGAAGCGATTAAGCAACCTCAACCAACAACAGCAGTTAGACTAAATCTTTAGTCCATCTGGCTATTAATTTTGCGATTCAGTGCCAATTTCATTTGATTGGTTTAGCAGGATGGCCGCGTTGCGCCAGTTTTTTACACATTCTAAATTAATCTGTGCCGTGGCGTAGTCATCTTTGGCACGAAGAGCCTTTTCAAAATCTTCTATCGCCTCCGCCAAACGGCCAGTCTTATACATATAGTAGCCCCTGTTGTTAAGCAGCACCGGGTCGTAGGGATCAAGGGAAACAGACTGATTGAAATCCTCCAATGCCCTGGTTTTCTGTCCCAAGTGGTAAAATGCAATTCCTCTCATGGTCAGCGCCCTTGGAGAATTCGGTTTTTCTCTCAAAGCCTTTTCAAGGTCTTCAAGGGCAGCCGAATACTCGCCCAATCGAAGGTAGGCCAGAGCACGATAAAAAAAAGGTCTGAAGTCCCCTGGCAGGCTTTTCATAGCGCTTCCAAAATCTTCCACTGCCTGCTCGTAAAGCGATACTGCTAGATTCGATTTACCCTTTAATAGGAACAATTCACCATCTGCCGGGTCCAGACGAATCGCTTGAATAACTTCGTTTCCAGCCCTTGCAGGCTCGCCAAGTTCCAAGAATACCTTCGCCCTTTGCTTGTATGCCTCTATAAGCTTCGGGTCTAGTGCCAAGGCGCGGTTGAGATGCTCAAGGGCCCCGTCATAATCCCTTTCTCGGACTCGCAATTCTCCTAGAAACAAGAAAGCAGAAGCATATGATTGATCCAGATAAACGGCCTTTTTTAGCAGCCTTTCTGCCTCTGAGAACGACTTTTTTAATAGCATTGCCCTTGCCTGCAAGACCAGGAATTCAGGAGTCTCCCCATCTGATTTAATCCTGGGAGCCAAGCTCTCCATTACCTTGTCAGGCTGATTGGTTTTGAGGAAAAGTTCCACTTTGTCCCGTACTATCTGAACATCGTTAGGGTCGATTTGCTCAGCAGCAGTATAATCTCGCAGGGCTTCAAGGTATTGCTTGAGTTTGGAATGTATTCGGGCTCTCAGAAGCAACGCTTCCTTGCTCTTCGGTGCAAGCTCAATCCACTGGTTTGCGTCTGATAAAGCAGCTGATAATTTGCCCAAGGCTAAGCGAAGTTTTGCCCTGGCCTCAAGTGCCGATGCGAACTTAGGTTCATAATAAAGGGCACGACTGTATTCGTCTTCAGCCTTAATCTTAAAGCCTTCCTTCTCGTATATCATTCCTTTTAACACGTATCCCCTGGGACTGTTTGGCCGAGAAAGTAGGTGGAGTTCAAGGATTCGAGATGCCTCATCAGCCTGATCAAGCTGAAAAAGACATTCTGCCTTCTCAATCAAAGCTGGGAAGGCCCCTCTAAAGTGAGCGAATGCGGAGTCAAAATCTTGTATGGCCTTGAGACAGTCTCCAAGTTCTTTGTAGGCCACAGCCCTTTCAAAAAATAGCCCTGAAAGTGTTTTTCCTTTTAGCGATTGGTCTTTTAAGGCCTCATCCAAGAGAGTGATGCGGTTCGCGGGGCTCTTTTCATACTTGAGGCGATCGAGGATCGTTCCGGCTTTGGATTCACTCCTAGCAAAGGGGGCCATGGCCAGAGACTGCAATATTAGCAGGAAAAATAGCAGACAGACTAGGCGGTGCATTTGCATGGACTTGCTGTTGGATAATACTCTATAGGAGACATTCAATAGTTGGACAGATGCCGGTAATTGTTGGGTCAGCAGGAGTGGAAACCAGCCTGTGCTGGGAAAAAAACATTATATCACTGTGTAATTCCAAGCCTTATCTTTAGTTCCTTCACAATAGCCTCTAAGATCTGATCAAACTGGTGTTGCATGCGGATCATGTTTTCTCTCATTTCCAGGATAACCTCTACGCCCGGCAGATTAACATTTAGATCCGATACGAGATTATTGATGATTCGGATGCGATCAACCTGATCCAAGGTGAACACTGGCTCTGGGAAGCAATCTACCTCGCGTGTAAAAACAAGTTCTTCTTTTTCTAACTCATCGAGGAAATGTTCATCAAAGCCGAATATCTCAATGACTTGTTGCCGAGAATAATAATCCTGGCTCATGCCGTGCCCCTAACCGTATCGTGTTAACTCAGTCGTCATCCATTCATAGGTGAATGTCTCTTCTAATATCTCCCTTATAGAATCTATCAAGTTTACGGGCTAATTCCAATGCCTCTTGTTCATCGGTGGTTGGAATCTGAACCCTTACTGTTACGTAAAGGTCTCCAGGAACCTTTGTCTTGAGATTCGGTACCCCCTTCCCCTTCAGTCTAAGACGTTGACCAGACCTTGTGCCCTTGGGCACGCGAAGCTGGACAGGGCCGTCGGGTGTGGGAACAGTAATTTCTGCTCCATTCATGGCTTCTCCAATAGTTACTGGAATGTCCACACGGAGCGAATCTCCATCGCGCTTGAATATTGGGTGAGGTCTCACCTTGGTTACAATATAAAGATCGCCAGGTGGTCCGCCCGCCCTGCCAGGGCCACCTTTTCCAGCCAGTCTTATTCGAGAGCCGTCATTTACACCGGCAGGTATCGTCACGTCGATAGTTTCAGTCTTCAAAATCGTTCCCGTCCCATTGCATCTGATGCAGGGTTGACCTGCTCGACCGGAGCCGCCGCAATCGGGGCATGGCTGACTGAAATTAAATGGTCCTTGAGCGACCTTGGTCTGTCCCGTACCCTTGCATGTCTTACAAACTGAGTCAGCAGAAAGAGATACCCTACCAGTGCCGCCACAGGCCGCGCACACATCTTCTTTTTGGAGTGTAACCCTTGTAGTACCACCTCGGATAGCCGTCAAGAAGTCAATTTCTAAAGACGACTCCACGTCTCTGCCTTTGGCAGGCCCCGTGGCCTTACCCATACCAAATCCCGTCTGGCCAAAAATGTCGCCAAAAACGTCTTCGAATCCAGAGTACTTAAACTGTCCGAAATCAGTGTAAAAAGTCTGATCTTGCGTCCCGAATCCGCCTCTTTGCCATTGGCGGAACTTCCGAGCTTGCTCGGGATCAAAACCAGCCTTCAGACCTTCTTCACCAAATTCGTCGTATATCTTGCGCTTATCCTTATCAGACAAGGCTTCGTACGCCTGTGATATGGCCTTGAACTTTTCTTCTGCTTCTCTATTGCCAGGATTCACGTCGGGATGATACTTGCGGGCAAGCTTCCTATAGGCCTTCTTGATGTCTGCCTCAGACGCGTCTCTTTTCACCCCTAAAATTGAATAATAATCCTGGGAAGCCATTACTTGGGCTCCTTTTTATCGCAAAACTTTGGAAATATTTTCCGTCCCATCAGGTTATAGCGCTTTACTTATGCAACGTCTCGTATTCTAGATGTAGTGAGATTAATTTCTCATGGATAATTAATTACTATAATACGGTTGTCAAGTTCAGATGCTCTTGTATTTCATGACGCGGATAGAGGCAATTTGTTTGCGTGTGAAAAGACACGGTAGCGCAATCGTGTCATGCTCAGGGCCGTGTTTTGGCACAAATTTCTGAAAAAACACCGCTTCTACAATTTAGGTCATGGACATCCGCCTTATGACTGCGAAAATTAAGGGTGTGGTGCTATATTATGTGCCCAATGCGCTGCCAGTAGTCCCTTCGGTTCAGGGAACAGCAAGGAAAGCGCAAATATACATTATTGAGGGGCTGGCAGCCAACGTATATTGCAGGTGTTCTCGCATGATTATAGATTTCCACATTCATTTATTCCCGAAAAAAGTCAGAGAGGATCGGACAGATTTCTGCGCCCGAGACATAGGTTTTGCTTCTATCTATGCATCGGCTAAAGCAAAGATAGCCTCAGATTCTGACATCATCCGGTATTTAGATGATTCGGCAATAGACAAGGGAGTTGTCTTTGGATTCCCGTGGAAGGACCCAGAGCTAATCAAGCGGAACAACAATGAAATATGGGAATTTCACCAGCGTTATCCTGACAGAATTATTCCTTTTGCTGTTCTATCGTGTCGAGACATGAACTCGGCGCGTCTTGAAGCAGAACAAACACTGAGAAGCGGTTTCGCAGGTCTAGGAGAATTGGCGTTCTACGACCTGGGATGGAATGTTGCCCTTGCTGAGGGATTGCAGCCCGCGTTGGATGTGGCCGGCGAACTGGGGAAGCCTGTCCTGTTGCATGTTAATGAGCCGGTGGGCCACCAGTACCCGGGAAAGATAACCGTTGATTTTGCCGCACTGGTAAAAATGATTGAGGTGAATCCTTCTGTAACCTTTGTGTTGGCCCATTTTGGAGGTGGGATATTCGTGTACGGGCTTATGCCCGAGATTAGTAAAGCTTTTGACAAGACCTATGTGGATACTGCTGCTTGCCCCTATCTCTACGATCCGAGAATATTCAAAGTAGTGTGCGACGTGATGGGAGAAGAAAAAATAGTCTTTGGCAGCGATTATCCCCTATTGTCTTTGCCTAGGTACCTCATTGACCTTGAGAAGGCTCAAATATCTCCGCAGGTCAGAAGGTCTATCTTGGGCACGAATGCTCGGAAAGTTCTCCGCATATAAGAGCCTGAATAGACCACGGAGTCTTTTTATCCCTTGACATGGCTATAGTTACGGCTATGCTAAGGATATCTGTGGTATTGGGCCGGCGAAAGCTAGACGAAGTTCTATTTGTGTCCACGGAGTATGGAACCAATGATGTTGAGACTATCTAAGCAATGGTCTTTTGTCTCCCTCTTATTCGTGTTCATCCTGCTGCTGGTTCAAGTAGTATCTGCAACGGAAAATCCCGTAACGGAAAGAGTCTTGAGTCTTGCCAACCCCAATGAATATCGATCCCAGGAGCGGATAACCAGAATAGCTGCTGTTCCCAGGAGCGATTTGGAAAAGCTGGACCAGGAGCTCTTACCTCACCTCGCGCCAGGTGGGACGCTAGCTTATTCTCCTGCTAGACAAAGATTTTTTTATGATCTCACAAGCTCAGACTACAGCGAAAGCAGACTATACTACCCTGGCAGCTCGTCGCTGGAGAGAATAAATAGGGATCTTGCAAAGTTGGCCAGCCTGCCCGGTAACCTGATATCAGTCACAGACCAACAAAGCGGCATGATATTGGATGACGCATCTCGGCTGAGCCAAATTGGAAGGCTCGTAGGTGATCCACGTCCACTGTACGCAAGCTTCGAGATACTGGTCGATCGATCTAAATATTCAGTACAGCTTTACGGAATAAAGGAAGACGATAAGCGTACTTTGTTGTTCGAGTGTCAGGCAGGTCTTGGTTCGCCTGAGTATCCCACCCCAAAGGGTACTTTCTACATCGTCCGAATCTTTGATGACAAACCTTTATGGATACCACCGCCTGACCGAGAGTGGGCCTGGGGTCAGAGCCCCAGTCGCACTGTCTATGGCGGCCACATGATGCCCCTTTTTTCCAAGAGGATGTCGGATAGAGAGCTTGCTGCCTACAACCAAGGCGAACTGATCGATTTCATATCTCCACCGGTAAGGATGGTGGATAGTGGCGCATACCGTGTCCATGGTACGGATTCCCCCTGGAGTGTTGGTTCAAATCAATCGCACGGGTGCATAAGATTACTTAACAGTTCAGTGGCCCGGCTTGCAGATACTTTGAAGCTCTACGTAGGAACCACGACCAGAGGTGAGACCGCAAATGGTCCTTACGTTAACTTAGCGCGTCCAGTACGGATCGTCTTATTTTAGTCAGCACGCCTCTTTTGAGGCATTTTGTAGTCCCTATGTTGACCCTGGAACAAGTTAGGTCGTTAAGTAGCTGCGGTGAATTGGCCTGCCCACAGGAGATGAAAGATGAAAAATGTGTTACTCATGGTGCTTGCAATGATGGTCGGCTCGGCGGTTACTGTTTTGGCTGCTGCACCGTTGGAAACAGATACTTTCACTACTCAGAGCGGTGATCTTAAGATCACCTTTGTTGGCCATGGCTCCCTATTCTTTCAGTTTCAAAATAAGATTATACATGTTGACCCCTACGGAAAGCTAACCGATTATGGTACCTTACCAAAAGCTGACATAGTTTTGATAACCCATAGTCATCCGGATCACTTAGATCTAGGAGCCTTGGCAAAGGTCCTAAAACCAACAACCATTTTAGTATGCCCACCAGAGTGTGCTCCGAAGCTCAAAGGGCCTATCGTCTTGAGAAATGGCGATACCAAAACACTCGAAGGTATCAAGATAGAGGCAGTCCCTGCATACAACATGGTACACATGCGAGACTCTGGGCAACCCTATCATCCCAAGGGGGTGGGCAACGGCTATGTTATTACGTTTGCAGAAAAGAGAGTTTACGTGGCAGGCGATACAGAGAATATTCCGGAAATGAAATCTTTGAAGGACATCGACGTTGCGTTCCTGCCTATGAATCTGCCCTACACAATGACGCCTGAGATGGTGGCAGACGCGGCAAAGGCCTTCAAACCGCGAATCCTTTATCCATATCACACTGGCGATACGGATGTTTCCAGGCTCGTTACA
>FWPV01007438.1_pt1 | contig 19863 bp, 14 predicted proteins | sample 2228371 | NCBI WGS metagenome assembly FWPV01 (sample SAMEA103939776, study PRJEB20133) | metagenome | reverse complement strand
CAAATTAAAATCCACCTATGTGGATGCGCTGTTTGAGCTCATTGATCCCGATACCGGCAGAATCCATACATCGTATAATCAAACCGCCACCGCCACCGGAAGGCTCAGCAGTTCTCAGCCCAACCTTCAGAACATTCCGGTACGGACGGAAGAAGGCAGAAGTATCCGAAAAGCATTCATTCCCCGGCCGGGGTGGTATTTTGTCTCATTGGATTATTCTCAAATCGAACTGCGGCTGTTGGCCCATTATTCCGGAGACGAGCGTTTGATTGACGCGTTTCTCAATGATGAAGATATTCATGCGCGGACGGCTGCGGAAGTGTTTGAAGCCCTGCCCAGCATGATCACTCCGGAGCTCAGACGACAGGCAAAAGTCATTAATTTCGGCATTATTTACGGCATGAGCCCCTTTAGTCTTTCCAAAGAGCTCAATATCAGCCAAAAAATGGCCAAAACATATATGGATCATTATTTTAATCGGTATCAAGGAGTGAAGCGGTTCATTGACGATACCATTCAGTCTGCCGGAAAAACCAAATACGTCGCCACGGAACTGGGAAGAATCCGCTATATACCGGATATTCTTAGCACAAACACAAGCCAACGAAAATTTGCAGAACGCACGGCGGTGAATATGAAAATTCAGGGAACCGCAGCGGATCTAATCAAGTTGGCCATGATCCAGGTGGATGCGGCCATCTCAAAAAAGAATATGCGCTCGATCATGCTTCTGTCGGTCCATGACGAGCTGGTGTTTGAAACCCCGCCGGAAGAAATAGAGACATTGAAATCCACGGCCAAAGACATCATGGAAAATATCTGGGAATTCAGGGTTCCCTTAAAGGTCAATGTGGCGGTGGGAAAAGACTGGGCAGAAGCGCATTAGGACGTTTCCCATTTATCAAAAATTATTTTCTGGGTTTTTCAGGCGGCGGGGCAGAGGCTTTCACCACGTTTTCCACCGTACGATAGATATTCGGGAAATGATCGTGAAAACTTGACGGCGATATATTCCCCACCTCAATGAATTTGACCACGATTTCTTTAACCGTTTTTAAAATCAGTTCTTCATCTTTTGTTGACATGTCTGTTCCTTTTGGGTTGAAGTTGCCGGCAATGATTTGTTTTGCGAATTTTTCATATCAAATGAAATCGCGCCTGACAATCCATAACTTGACACATGGAGGTTTATGTTTTTATAGTATACCCGTTGCATGTTGAAAATAGACGCCGGTAATATCCGGCGTGAAAAATTCGGGGAAATCATGTTGCGAAACGATCTGATTAAAATTGGCAGAAATGAACCCTGCCCCTGCGGCAGCGGATTGAAATATAAGAAATGTTGTATGAATCTGGCCGCCCCCAGGCCCGTGGATATGGCCAAACTCTATGAACGCAGATATGGGATCCGGTTAAAAACCCCACACGATGTGGAAGGGATTCGGGAATCCGGCCGGCTTGTTTTAAACTGCTTGGATCACCAACCGACCCATATTCGGCCTGGCATCACCACCAATGATCTGGATCGGTTGGTCCATGATTATGCTGTGTCATCCAATGCTGTTTGTGCGCCATTGAATTATAAAGGGTTTCCCAAAAGCATCTGCACTTCCGTCAATTCGGTGATCTGTCACGGCATCCCATCAGATCAGGTCCTAAAAGAAGGCGACATCATCAATGTGGATGTCACCCTGGTGTATAAGGGCTATTATGCGGATGCCAACAAAACCTTTATTGTCGGGGAAGCATCCGATGATGCCAAAAAAATTGTCAGTGTGGCGGCGGGGAGCCTTAAAGCCGGCATGTCCATGCTCAAACCCGGCAATACCATCGGCGATATTGGTTGGGCCATTCAAAATTATGCGGAAAGCCGGAAATGCGCTGTGGTGCGGGAGTTCGTGGGCCACGGCATCGGTTTTGAATTCCATGAAGCGCCTCAGATCCCCCATTATGGAAAAAGAGGGGAAGGGATTGTGCTGGTGCCGGGCATGGTCTTTACCATTGAACCCATGATCAATCTGGGCAAGGCGGATTTATTTATCGCATCTGACAACTGGACCGCCATTACCAAGGACCATAAACTTTCGGCCCAATTTGAGCAGACCTTTCTTATCACCGAAACCGGCTATGAAAGTTTAACGCCCTTTGTGCTGTAATTCCGAATCACGTTCTCCGGAGGCCTGTCAAGGGCGGTTATGCAGATGCTTCCACAATCTCTTGGAGGTGGCCCGATCCCTCAGAAATGTTATATTCATGCTCAGATACCGGAGCGTACAGCCGGATTAGTCGGTTGCCCAGCATTTCAGCTATTTTTCGATAAAATATCATGCCGTTTTCCTTGTTTTGATTCAGCAGCTTGATGAGATCCCCCCGGTGGATTTTATTCACTGTGGTGGGTTCAACGCATTTTGCTGCCACAGAATATCCGCCCCGACCCACGATGCTGGACCATCCGAAAATTTCACCCGAGTGCGTCAAAATATACACCGTCTGGTTCATGGGTTCATGCTCGAGCTTGACGCATCCCTTGATCAACACATAAAAATAATCTGCCGAATCATCCTGGTGAAATATATAATCCCCTTTTTCATAAGTTTGTTTTGTCGTAATGGCCATTAATTGCTTGATAAAATCATGATCCAGCTCCCAGAATAATTCTTTTTGTTTTAAATACATACGCTGTCCTCCTTTTGGTGTGGTGGGTGAATGTTTTATTTTTTGGGTAAATCTTCCCATCGTCCCTGGAGTTTATTCATCACTGCCGGGAGGGTGGTATATTCCATCTCTTCCATAGGAAGTCGATGGGGTTCAAAGGGGCCGTGACGGCGCAATAAATCCGCCAGCATGTTGCTCATGCGGCGGGCCTGATCAAAACCTGGATCGTCAAACATGTCTCGGGGGCCCACCAGATGTCCTCCGGCCAATTGAAATCCAAGCGCAATCACCCGGGGCGGGCCGTCAAACCGGCTGGGGGTGGCATCTTCCACTGAAACGGGCATCAACGGGCCGTAATGGGAACCTCTCATCCATCCTTCCACAATCTGGGGCATGGTAAACGGCTCCAACACCTCGCCCACGGCCGGAAATTTACCCTGGCATCGGGCAATCACCACTGGATCATCTTTGCCCACGTATTTGCCCGCCATGAGCGATAACCGTTCTGTGGAAGACACCGCTGCGATGTCGCCGTCTTTGGCATATACGGCTTTGATGACATATCTGCCTGAGGCGCCGATGAAAACCAGAAGATCATATATTTCCTCGGGAGCGTCAAAAAATATCCGTTTATATCCTTTGACATCGTGCACCTCAAACCGAAACCCATCATGGAGACTGGGCGCGATGATCAATCCGGCGGTGTTGAATGGATCCGCGAAGATTTTGTATAACGGCAAATTCCAGGCGCCGGCGGATGTTTTGTCCGCCATGAAAATAATCACCGGTTCTGCCTCCCGTTCCTCAAATTCCATTTCAGCCACGCCCGGCCCCATGCCCTTGACCGTTCCGGAAAAAGCGTCTGAGAGCAAGTCCTGTCCGGCGCCGTAGAGCTTGAGCTTTCGGGCGATTTCAGCGCATTGTTCAAAAACCTCCCATGCTAATGCATGAATGTCAGGGGCGTCAATTCCTTGCCAGTGGGTCATGATGAGCTCCAGATCATCCCCGCAGGCCGTGACATGAAAATCAATAATGGTCTCCTGATGTTTAGCACCTTCCAGACGGTTGACGGCTTCTTGCATTAAATCTTCATGCATGGCCGAATGGCCGACATAACCGCCCACATCCGCTTTGATCACGCTCAGCGTAATGGTTTTTGGCTTCACAGCACCCTCCTCAAAAGATTTTTCGGCTTTTTTTCAATTCCTATTTTCTAACTTTTATATTGAAGATTGTGCATGGAAATCGACATTTGTAAATGCCGGATACTGTAATTGCCGGCCGGATATGTTTTGATTGTTGTTTTGCGCCGTGGAAACGTGCGCTGTGCTTGCGGGTTCAATTAACGGCCGCTGCAGCAAGGATTCATATAATACGATATATTGCTGCGCTGTGACTTGATGATTAAAGGCAAGAGCGCTTTGCCGCATGATCCGCTGGATCTGGGGATCTTTTTTGTTCTGTGGCATCCGATGAAACTGTATGGCCTGGTCAATGGCCCACTTCAGACCATCAGCATTAAATGTTTTAAACAAAAAGCCGTTGCCGCTGTTTTGCGGTATATTCAATTGGGTGATGGTATCGTGAATGCCGCCGGTATCATGGGCGATGGGAAGCGCGCCGTAAATTGCGCCGATCATCTGGACCAGACCGCAGGGCTCATAATAAGACGGCATGAGCACAAAATCCGAAGCCCCATAGGCCAGCCGCGACAATTGTTCATTGAAGTTGCATACAGCGACCCTGTTGGATAAATGATGGAAATCCACGATATGTTGGAAATGCTTTTGATATTCTCCGTCTGCCACAAAAACAATTTGTAGATGCGCATCCCAGTAACGCGAAACGATATGATACAAAACCTCCGCCATTAACTGGCAGCCCTTCTGGGATGCATCCAGCCTGGAGGGCCAAAACAACATTGGCGCCCGCGCATCCTGGATCAATCCTAACTTTTTCTGAAGCGCCTGCTTATTGGATTTTTTTCCCACAGCATGGTTTTCCGGTGAATATGGGCAGGCCAGGGCGCCATCCTTGGCAGGATTATAGGACGGATCCGGTGCATTGAGAATCCCCATGGCGCATCCAGCGGCTTTTTTATTGGCCAGTTCCTTTTGCAGGGATACAGGCACAAAATCGTGCCGGCCTTCAATGATTTCTTCAAAAAAGCTGGGGCTGACGGTATTGACAAAATGCGCGGCAAAAACCCCGCTGGCAAGCAAATCCACAGGGATTGAATCGCGGGTATGTTCATACGCAGAAGGAAAGGATTCATAATACAGAGACTGCCAGAAAGAAGCGGCATCAATGCCCCGGCTTTCAATTTCAGAAAGCGTGATTTTGACTGTGAGAATATTATGAAAGGTAAACAAGCAGGGGATGCGGAGTTGTCGGGCCATGGCCGGAATCAGGGCGGTCATCCAGTCATTACAGTGAATCAAATCCGGTTGAACCCGCGGCACAATATTATTGATGACATCCCGCTGAAAGGCCAGAGCGATTTTGATATTTTCGCGCGGATTGACATAATAATCCAAGTGATCCAAATAAAAAAAAGCGCGGTCCTTTGCCAAATGAATTCTTTGATCCGGTACATTTTCCTGGATGATGTGCCGCTGGGCTTGGATGGCGGCCGGTAATTTGCCCCTAAATATCGCCCGATAATCCGGAATCGCCACATGCACATCAGCACCCTGTTGGTAGAGGGCGCTGATTAAAGAAGAGGATACATCCGCCAGACCTCCTGCCCGGGCATTCATATATTCGGCATCATCTCCCATCCCGCTGGGGAGAAATGCCACTTCCGGAGTGACAATCAGGATCCGCGGCTTGGACGTGCGAAAGGCCATACTCATCGTTTTTCCGTTTTCAATTTTAACGATTATTCAGCAATTTCAATGGGCTGAATATATGGTATGATTTCTACCTGGGTTTCTTTGACATCTTTGATGCGGGCGCATATTTCTTGAACTTTTTCTGCCAATTCCGCTTCCTGAAGCAAAGACGCCTGAAGCGTCACAAAGAGCACCCCGTTTTTTGCCCTTATGTTTTTGGGAGGAAATTTATTGATCAAAAGCGCTTTTGCTTCTGCGGCAAGGGCCAGATCATGCAATGCCTGATTGGATTCGGGCGTGGTTTTGAACTTGTCCAATGCCGCAGCATGACAGATAATGTCGGCCGCGTCGTCCACGGAAAGTCTTTCAATGTTGATGACAAGGTCATAGAGACCGGGGTCTGAGATGTCGATGCCGTAAAGATACTGTCCCCATTTTTTCCGTTCTTCATCCAGTTTTCTAAGCATATCCAGGGCCTTTTCAGAAGAAACCCCTTCCGACTGCATGCAGTAGCTCACCCGGTCCTTGATATTGGCAATGACCCGCACTTTCAAGGCGTGCGAGATGTTCTGGACGAAAACCTGGCCGGCAAGTCCGTGATACACAATATTGTCTTCTTTCAACCGTTTCAGGAGGGTGGATTGTACATAGGAAATGTATTTTTCCTTTTCCACACCCAGCCGTTCCAAAAATCCAGGCGCCCGCTCCATGGATTTTTTCAGCTTGATTTCCGGGACATTGTATTGTTTGGAGGCCTCCAAAAGAATGTCCCGGGAAAGGCAGACATATCCCAATTTTTGAGCGGTCTTTTCAGCCACTTCTTCTCCTTTATGATGTGCGCCACGGGAAATAATAATAATGGACATGGATATATCCTCTTTATGATCCGGTGATTATTTTAATGATTTCAATCCTGCAATAATGGATTCCACCGCTGTGTCATAACTGATCCGGCCGGTATTGATGACCACGTCATAATTGAGAGGATCCGCGGCATCGATATAAAAATATTTTCGAATAAAAGAACGCCGGTCCGCATCTGTTTTTAAAACGATTTTTCTCGCCTCGATCTCAGAAACGTTGAGCCGCCTGGCGATATTTTTGATCCGTTGGGGCAGAGGACAGATGACCCGGATCCGCAAAATTTTCTCCACCGGCAATATCACATGGCCCCCCCGGCCCACAATCACCGCCCTGCCATGCTTGCCGATGGTCCCGATGACTCTCATCAAGTGCTTGAGATATTCATCGGGCCATAAATGCTTTTCATTGATCATGGCGGAAATGGCTTCTTCCAGGGTGGAAAGTCCTTTTTCATCCAGTGTTTTAACGATACGCTTGCTGATTTTTGCGCTTTTTGCCATCTCATCAATGATTTCCTGATGAAATAGGTCATATCCCAGTTTTTTGGCAAGTTTTTCGGCAATAAACACTCCGCCGCTGCCATATTCCCGGGAAATGGTGATAATATTGACTTCGCCGTATTGTTCTTTTTTGGCGGAGCGGATTTTCTGCCATTGGAGGATCTGGTCTTCCACGATTTTTTCCAGTGAACGTGTGATGGTTGTTTTCATATGCCCTCCTCTTTAGCACCGTTTATGAAGATGGTTTTTCAGGCGATTTTCCTTTATCATCTGGATTTTCTTTTGGATTTTTTATGCAATACTCCCTCCACGAGCAGTCCATCCGGTCGCAATGCGCATCGGCTTTTCCGAAACAATCCGGATTGCCCTCAATTCGCTGAATGCTTCGGATCAGTCGTGTAATATCCGGTGTTTGAGCAGGGGATGCTTCCGTTTTATTATGATCCGGCATAGTTATAAAACCCGGATGGGATGGCGTCATTGGTTTAGGTGTTGTTTCAGCCACATTCTATGTTTTTATTTTTGATGGATTTTTTGGATTTTGTCCATAAGGGAAGGGCTTCATTTTTCATGAGGAATAATCCCGGATGGGAATTTCCCCTATTGAATATCTCGGATGAGGGGAAACCCAGAAGATCGCAAAGAGGTTGGTGAAGAAGAGGTGAAAATATTGTCTGCGTTTGGCAGGCGGCGTTATTCTTTCCAAAGATCCACATCAATGAGGCCGAGCTTGGCGGCATACCGGACCAGTTCGATGGAGGTATGGAGCCCCAGTTTGTGCATGATATTGGAACGATGGTTTTCTGCGGTTTTGGGACTGATATAAAGCCTGTCGGCGATTTGCTTGGTGCTCAACCCTTCGGCCAGAAGAATCAAAACTTCCTGTTCCCGGGGAGTCAATGTGTCATATCCGGCGTCGTCGGCCACGGTCTCTTTGGCCGGCAGGCCTACCAGTTTTTTTACCACCTGATGGGAAACCGATGTGTCCATAAAATAGTTTCCCTGGAACACCTGATCCATTCCTTTGAGCAACATGTCTCCGGCGGATTCTTTCACGATATATCCCATGGCTCCGGTTTGAAACGCTTTGACAATATAATCGATTTTGGAATGCATGCTGACGATCAAAACAAGGGTATTGGAAGAGCATTGAATAATGCTGCGGATTAATTCAATGCCGCTTTGGTCCGGCAGGGATACGTCCACAATGGCCAGATCGGGTCTTCGTTCCCGGACTATTTGAAGGCCTTGATTTCCCGTGCCAGCTTCACCGACAACTTCATAGCGGGTTTCCCGGGCGATAATGGATTTTAACCCTTCACGGAAAAGCGGGTGATCGTCAATAATGATGATGCGTTTTTTTGGATTCATGGTCGAATTCCTGAATGGGGAATTTAATGAAAATTTTAGTTCCTTTATTGGGATAGGATTGGACCGTCATTTGGCCCTGGAGCAGGTTGACCCGCTCTTTCATGCTTCGAAGTCCCATTCGCTTCCCGCTCACAAAACGATGTTCCCTGGCCTGCATATCAAACCCAATGCCGTTGTCCTCAATGCGGAGAATGATATCCGGATAGGCGCCCACCAGTTTCACCGAAACCCGGTCGGCGTGGGCATGTTTTCGCACATTGTTTAACCCTTCTTGAATGAGACGATAAAGATTGATTTCAATCAAGGGGGTTGTTTTCATTGTTTTTAATCCGGCGGGTCGAAATTCCACGTGAATGCCGGTATTTTTTTCAAATTCCTCGCAATAAGTGGAAAGCGTCTGTAACAGCCCAAATTCCTTTAAGCCCGGAGGTCTTAAATCATAGGAAAGATTGCGAACCGTTGAAATAGAACGGTCCAGCAAGGACGATAAATTTTGGATTTTGTACCGCATTTCCGGGGAAAGTTCTTCATGCTTTTCAAACAGCGTATCAAGGGCGATTTTTAAAGAGGAAAGATCCTGGGCCACGCTGTCATGAAGTTCCCGGGAAATCATTTGGCGTTCATCCTCCTGGGCTTTTAGGAGCTGATGGGATAAATTCTGAATATGTTTCTCCGCCCGGGTTCTTTCCGTGATATCCTCCACCATTTCAATGGCGGCGATGATATTGCCGTTTTCGTCGTGAATAGGTGATGACACAATCCGATAGTGAATAATGGCGCCCCCGGCCGGGGTTTCAGTGATGGCTTCATGAACCTGGCCGTCTTGCAATGTTTTGACCGTGGGGCAATAGGCGCATACGGCATCCCGGGGTGGGTCATTGTAAGATTTATAACAAATGGGGCGAATGGCAGGGTTAATCTTGGGGAACCATTTTTTCATTTGGTTATTTAAGGTTAAAATTTCCATTTTCGGGCTGATGAGGGCAACCCCCAGGGCGATGTTGTCTACCAGGCTCCGATAACTTTGTTCGGATTTCCGCAATTGTTCCTGGACCCGCTTGCGTTCCGTGATGTCACGAACCATGGATTCCACGCCGACAATGTTTCCGTCGGCATCATAGAGCAGATGGGCATTGATGGACCCATACAGCAAGCGATGGTCTTTGGATTTGGCGCAAAATTCAAAATCCGTTACTTCGCCTGATTGCAATAGTTTTTGAAGGAATATGTTTCGATCCTCTGGATCGGCATATATGGTCAAAATGGATTGGCCGATGAGTTCTTCCCGGGTGAATCCCAGATATTTTTGAACCGAGGGACTGATTTCTAAGATTTTTCCTGAAAAATCCGTTTGGCAGAAAACATCTTGAATATTTTCAAATATTTTTATGGCATTTGCGTATTTTTGTTCAAGGGAGATGATTTTTTGTTCCAATTCTTCATAGGTTGGTTTTTGGGACATTTTTGATTCCCCCATCAACGCCTCAACCCATTTGATTGAAATATTGAAACGCGCTTATACGTCCGTCAGCCCATATCCTCCGGCCCTGATCAAAGGCCGTTTATAGGGGCTGGTGAGTGAATATTTTATCAATATTCAGGGCTGCTAGAAATCCGCCGTGCACGGCGTCGTTGATTTTGCCGGGTTTGATGCAATCCCCAACAGCGGCAAATGGAATATTTAATTTTTTGATTTTTTCCGACAGTGCCTGAACCGGCTGGGAACCGGAGGCCACGATCACTGAATCAAAAAACATGGACCGGATTTCTCCGGAATGCTCAAAGGTCAACCGGCCGGATTGCACATTCACAACCTTGGCATTGGTTAAGATCTTGACCCCGTATCGCTCCAATTTGTCCATGAGCACCCATTTGGTGGATTTGCCCACATCCGCCCCGGCTTTGGGCAGCATTTCAAATACGGTTACTTCAGAGGTGCCTTTGAACATCAATTCGCGCAGGCGCGGATAAGGTTCGGCTTCATATTCAACCAGAAAATGAAGGATTTCCGCATTGATGGTGCCTTTGGCGGCCACAAAAAGAGCGGTTTCAAGGCCCACGGCGCCGCCGCCGATGATGGCCACCTGTTTGCCCAGGTGCGGGTTTTCTTTGAGCACCTGCCAGGATGTCAGCACGCAGGGATCCTCAATGCCTTGAATGGGGGGGAGTAAGGGTTTTGCGCCTTCTGCCACAATCACATAATCCGGCTGTTTGTGTTGGATATCGTCAATGTCGATAGCTGTATTTAAAAACAAAGGAATATTGAACTTGCGGATCATGGCGCGATAGTATCGAATAAATTCCAGCAATTCTTTTTTATGAGGCGGTGCCCCGGCGATCCAGACCTGTCCGCCGATGTCGCTGTCTTTTTCGTAGATTTCAACTTGATGGCCGATCTGTGTGGCAGTTACAGCGGCTTCAAGTCCTGCCAGGCCCGCGCCAACGATCATGACCCGTTTGGGGGATCGGGTTGGAAGAATTCGACGTTCTTGTTCAAACCCTGCCTGGGGGTTGCCCGCGCAGAACACCGGCATCCCGTTGAATATCTGATCCGTGCACCCTTGGGAGCAGGCCACACAGGGTCGGATTTCATGGGCCCGGCCTTCAAAGGCTTTTTGGGGCCAATAAGGGTCGGCAATGAGCACCCGGCCGAGATTGACCATGTCTGCATATCCATCCCGGATGATTTTTTCCGCAGAATCCGGGTCGGAAATCCGATTGGATGCCATGACCGGCACGGAAACCGCATTTTTGATATTTCGCGCAAGAAACGCATAAGCGGCTCTCGGAAGTTCCATAGGAAGCTGGGGAACCCGGGTGATATGCCATCCGCCCGTGACATTGAGAGCGTTTACCCCGGCGGCTTCATAGGCTTTTGCAATACGGGGCGTTTCCGCATCCGTATTGCTGCCGGGAACAAAATCATTGCCTGCCATGCGCACGGTCAGCGGCACATCCGGCCCTAATTTCTTTCGGGTGAGCGCCACTACTTCCGTGGGAAACCGGAGCCGGTTTTCAAAACTGCCGCCATAGGCGTCGGTTCTTTTGTTGGTTAAGGGGGACAAAAATTGCGTTAACAGATAACCGGCGGAAGCAATGATTTCCACCCCGTCAAAACCGGCTTCAATGGCTCTGACCGCAGCATCGGCAAAGGCGTGTTGAACCCGCTCAATGTCTTCCAATGTCATTTCGCGGGGCATTGTTTTGGAATAAGTCGAATACACGGCAGACGGGGCGATGGGCTGCTGGTTATTGATGAGAAAGGGATAAGCATATGCGCCGGCATGGAAGAGCTGAATCCATGCCCGGGCGCCTTCGGATTGAATCAAGGCCGTGAGTTTTTTAAACGAAGGAATTGCATCATTGCCGGCAATGGAAAGCGCCGCCAGCCCCACGCCCACATCATCAATCCCCACAGGTCCCACGGTGACAATGCCTGCGCCGCCTTTGGCTTTTTCTTTGAAATAATTGTAATACCGGTCGTTGAGTTTGCTGTCATAGGAATACAGCAGTCCCAGTGCCGGATAGGCAATGCGGTTTTTGATTTCAAGTCTGTTGATGGTGATGGGGGTAAACAGATAGCGATACATTTTTTTCTCCAGAATATTTCGATGTGATTTCGTTATGTCCAATACGGTTTGATCTGATCTTCAAAAATGGTCAGGGCCGCTTCCGCACCGTGGCCGGAAGCGGTAACGATTTGATTGTATCCACCGGTGACATCCCCGGCGGCATAGACGCCGGGGATATTGGTTCTGTAATGATCGTGGCGGATATATCCCTGGTCTGTGATTTCAACGCCTATTTTTTGCGCAAGGTCTGTCACAGGGGTATATCCAATGGCGATAAACACGCCGGAAACTTTGAGCTTTTTTGTTTTTTTCGATGGGGTGTGATGCAGTAAAACAGCTTCCACGCTTTTTTGCCCCAGAATTTCTTTCACCTGGGTATTATAGAGAATGGGAATGCCGCTGTTTTCTAATTGACGGGCCAGAAAATCCTGGGCATCAAGCCGATCGGTCCAATGCACCACCGTGACATCCACGCCGATGTTTTTCAGGTGAAGGGATTCGGTGACGGCGCTGTCGCCGCCGCCCACCATGACCACTTTCTGCCCCACAAACAAGGGCCCGTCGCAGGTGGAACAATAGCTGACCCCGCGTCCGGCCAGGCGGGATTCGCCGGGCACATTTAAATGTTTGTGGGTGGCGCCGGTGGCCAGCAGCAGGGCCTTGGTGACGATTTTACGGCGATTGGTGAAAACGATCATGGGTTTTGTTTTTTTTACCTCAAAAATTTCTTCACCTAAAAAAATTTGAACATACTGCAATGCATGGGTCGCCATAATTTCAACCAATGTTTTGCCGCCGATCTGGGTCAATCCTGGATAATTTTCAACCACAGGGGTGGTGGCCACCTGGCCGCCTAGGATGTTTCTTTCAAGGATGATCGCTTTTAATCCGCTGCGGGCCGCATAAATGCCGGCGGTCAAACCAGCGGGTCCTGCGCCCACAATAACCAGATCCGTCTCAATTTCTTGCGCATCTTCATCCGGAATAAAAAGGGTCTGCTGCTCCATGCGCTGAAGGGAAAGCATGAAGAGCTCTTCGGTCTGGGCGCCCTGGGCGATCAGGGTTTCATTGGCATATGTCTGGGGAACCGATTGGGCATTATATTGACGGGCAAGCTCTGGATTGGCCTGAATGTCAATGATTTCCAAAGAAATCAGGTCGGGTTTTTCAATCGCCGCTTTCAGGGCGTTTATCGCCTGCTGAGGACAATATGGGCATGAAAAACTCACAAAAAGTTTGATGTGGCGGGGCTCCCTGATTTGGTTTAAAACTTTCAGCGAGGATTTGCTTAAATTTGTTTTTCCAAATCCGGCCATAACCAGGATTTCGATAAAGATTCTCCCTTCTTCACCCAGGGGCGCGCCCAACCATCGGATGTTGTATTTTTCAGGATTGATGAGAATGGTGGGAGCATGCGCCACCCGCCATTTTTTTGCCAGATGATGGGATAGATCGAATTCACGTAAATCAATTTTGCCGGTGAGTTCTTTGAAATAACCCAGCGCCTGTTCCGCCGTCCGGGTGAAAATATCGTTTTCGCCGGGGATGGAAAAAAGGTATACAGGAATAGACACTGGAATTTTATCAAAAATTTTTTTCAATTGCTTCTCAGCTGCCTGGGAATTTTGATGCGGGGCCTGACTCGCATGGGTTGCCATGAAAATGCCTCCTGTTTAAAGTGGCGATCCTGATTGCTTGCCGGAACAATTTTTGAGAATTTTTACGCTTTTTTGATTTCATTGATCATCCGGTCCGTAAATAAAATAATCAGCCATATTCATGAAAAATGTCAAGAAATAAGGCGGTGCGGCAAAGGCGGTCAAAGCCGGGGTAACCGAAAAAAACAAGAAACATGTCGGCCGCAATAGATATTCAAACACCTGTGACCGCAGGTCATCGTTTTGACGATGATAATCAACCGGTTGCTTGCGCAGCCGGTTTTGATAGACCGCGAAACATTTCCATGCAAAATCCGTATGTTAAGATCTTTTTCAACAGAAGCCGGTCCTTTTTGATGGATTCTCGCATTATAGTAATATTTGATTTTCTTTTGATCGGGTTTCACCGGCCGATATCACCCGGATGGCTGGCTTTCCTTTCACCGGACATTTATTTTCGCAGATGCCGCATCCCACGCAGCGGGTCAGATCCACAAACGGAAGCTGTACGGGCATTGCCGGGCCGTCTGGTTTTTGAATCACATCCATTTTCAGATAAATGGCTTTAGGCGAGGTGGGGCAATGTTCTTCGCACACAATGCAGGGCTGGTTGCCGGACCAGGGCAAACAGAGGCCCCGCTCCACATAAGCGGACCCGATGCGCACAGGGGTTAGAATTTTTTCTTTTGCGGACAGTTCGGCGACGGCGCCGGTGGGGCAGACGCTGCCGCACAAGGTACAGGTATACTCGCAATACCCCAGCTTCATGATTAAATGGGGCGTCCAAAGTCCATTGACGCCGGCTTCGGCAAAGGCCGGCTGAATGGCGTTGGTTGGGCAGACTTTCATACATAATCCACACCGGATGCATCGCGCCAGAAATTGGGGTTCTGCCAGGGCGCCCGGCGGTCGAATCAGTGCGGAAGCCAGTGATTTGTATATTTTTCCGTCTAATTTTGAAAGAAAAGGAAGAAAAAATCCCGTTACCATCCCCCCCAGCACATACCGGCGGCTAAGATCAATTTTTGAGGTTTTTGAAAATGGATTTGCAAGGTGAAAGGACACGGCATTTTCAGGACAGCACTCTTGGCAGTTAAAGCACATAAGGCATTCGGCGCTCTGCCATGCCGTGCCGGGTTCGCAGGATGCGGCGCCTGAGCAAAGTTTTGTGCATAGGCCGCAATGGGTGCAGCGGGTTGTATGTTGCACCAGCCGCAAGACGGCGAATTTTGAACACACCCCCAGCAAGGCACCCAGCGGACAGATGACACGACAAAAAAACCGCGGTCTGATCCGGTTCAAAAACAGGATGAATAGAAAAATGACGCCGATGATCCATCCGGTTTGATAGGCAATATACTGAACCCCGAAAATCCGGGTGACCAGAGAATCAATGCCGTACCCTATGTCATTGAATAATTTGACATCACTTTGGATCAGCAGGGTCATCAGATCCATCAGGCTGTTGCCTACGGCTGGGAAAACGGCCATTCCCAAGCTTCTGAAGAGCAGGGAAAAAGGATCCAGCCATCCGCAGTAATTTACGCCCGAACATGCGGCTGCCAGAAATGCAATCAAAAGAAAATATTTTATTTTCCGTTCCGGTCGGAGGGAATTGGCGGCAATAAGCGCTTTGCCTTTAAGCGAAGGCCGGGCGGTTGAGACAAACTGATGAAGCGCGCCCAAAGGACAGATAAATCCACAGAAAAATCGACCCAAAACAAAAGCCGAAAAAAGAACAGCTATTGCCCAACCGAATCCATTGATCCATTCACGGCAAGAAAGAACTCCGGAAAGCCATGCCAAAGGGTTAAGACGCCAGAAAAAATCAACCGGCCCGTTGACCCGGATATCATGGTTTTCAGAAAAAGAAGATGTGTAATCAATATAGACATCTGTCGGAAGTTTTGTGGCGGCCAACAGATAAACGAAAAAACAGAAAAAAAATATCTGCGAGAATCGTCTTAACCGGATCAGATATTTGATATTCACACAGCTACCTGAAATTGAAAGATTTTTCCCATGTCGCTTGCGCCCATGCCACGTTCTTCAGCGATTTTGATAAATCCGACATCCAGCGGATTTTTGCCGAACAGGACTGCGGCTTTTGCATCTGCGGCCACGGGATTATTGCTCAGAATCAGCCGGTTTATGATTTTGACGTCTTTTTCATCGCCGCCGGACGGTCCGTTTGCGATCATGATGCGGGTGGCGTCAATGAGGGTGAGTGTGGGTTTAAAGAACGCAGCCAGATCCACGATGGTTTGATGGATGTCCTGATGCAGGGCAGGCCGCCTGCCGCCAACCGCGCCGATCCAGTTTTTCATTCCAAGTGTCAATCCGCTGAGGCTGTGAACTTTGGCCACCGGCAGATTGATGATTTTGTCGGCTTCAACGATCGGCGTAAACACCGGCCAGAGCTTGACCCGTTCGCCTTTCAGATTCATTTCTTTCATGAGCGCAGATTTCGGTTCCACCAGATCTGCGCCTGTTTTTTTGGCAGCCTGGCCAGCGCCGGTGACGGAAAAGCACCGACGGGCGTCGTGAATCGTGTTATCTGCGATGCGGACATTTTTGGCGCCGGCCTCCTGGCAGAGCTCAATGACCGTCTCAAGGACTTCCGGATGAGTGGTTGCGGCCAAATGGGGCGGCTGAGCCCAGGAAATATTGGGTTTGATGACGACAACGTCGCCTTTGGATATAAACGCAGAAATACCGCCCATGGGTTCAAAAAGCTTTCGGGTCAAGGTTTTGATGGAATATCCGGGGTTTTTGCCGAAACCTTCCACGATCCACGGCCCAGGGGGTGTTGCCGCATGCAAAGGATCGGACCGAAGCGGAACCCAAAGGCCAGACGTCACAGCAATTCCGGCGGTGAATTTTAGAATGCTTGAAATGGCCTGCCGGCGGGTGATGCAATGGTTATACATGGTATGGCCTCGCTAAATTGAGAGTTTGTTTATATTTTTCCCTTTGTTATTTTTGCTCTGGGATAAAAACACAGTTCCAGTCATCGGCCGGCGGATGTTGGATAAAATGCCTGCATCTTAATACAAAGGTATGGCTGGGCGGATCGGCGTCTTTGGCCGCTTCGAAATATTTCAAAGCGTTTGCAAATTTTTTTTTTCGATAACAGTCCAATCCCTTGATGAAAAGGGATTTTTCTTTTGGCATCACATAACCGACGCCGCCTAAAGCCTCAAATATTTCAATGGGCTGGGTTCTGCCTTTGATCACCACCAGGTCGATAGGCCGGGTGACAAACGCATCGCTGATTTCTCTGCGGGTGGTTTCCTCCAGGAGAATAGAGGAACCATAGAGTTTATTTAAATTTTCCAGGCGGGATGCCACATTGACAACATCTCCGATGACCGTGAAATCCATACGTTTTTCAGAACCGATATTACCGGAAATGACCGTTCCGGTGGAAATGCCGATGCGGATTCGGATGGGTCCCATGCCAAGCGTGCTGATTTCTTGGTTGAACGCGTTCAAGGCTCCGATCATGTCCAAACTGGTCTGCACCGCCCGTTTGGCGTCGTCCGGCCTGGGGTATGGCACGCCGAACACGGCCATGACGCCGTCGCCGATGTATTTATCCAGAATCCCCCCGTTTTGAAAGACAATGTCCACCATAATGCGATAATATTTATTAAGGAATTCCACAATTTTTTCCGGCGGCAGTTTTTCGGATATAGCGGTGAAATCACTGATGTCTGAAAATAAAATGGTGGCTTTGTTGCTGGTGCCCCCCAAGGCGATCCGCTCCGGGTCGTTTAATAGTTTTTCTGCAATATCCTTGGTCATATACCGGGTCAGGGTGGATTTCATCCGTTTTTCCATGCTGATGTCCTCAAAAATCAGCACCTGGCCTTTTTGTTCGCCTTTGGCATCCAGCAACGGGATAAAGTTAATATTGATGTATTTTTCTGTATGTCCCATGCGAAGTGGAATATCATATTCCGCCACAGGTTGTTTTGTCTGATAGACCAAAAGGATCTGTTGCATCAAGAATGGATTGTCATGTCCCAGGAGGGTTTGGATGTTCCGGCCTATTATTTGGTTTTGGGTGGTTTGGAAAAATTTCAAGGCAGCGTCATTGGCGGTGATGATTTTATGATAATTGTCCAGGGTCACGATACTGTCGGTGATGGTGTGGTGGATGCTTTCCATGTAATTTTTCATGTCCCGGGCGGTTTCATAGAGCTGGGCGTTTTCAAGGGCCACAGCCACCTGCGCGGAAATGGCTTTCAGAAGCTCCTCATCCTCTTGGGTGAACATGCCGGTTTTTTTGTTCATGGATTGCATGACGCCGATGATTTCGCCTTGACGATTGATGACCGGCGCGCAAAGAACCGATTTGGTTTTATAATTGGTGCGCTTGTCCAGATCCGGATTGAACCGGGGATCTTTGTATGCGTCCTTTACATTGATGGTTTGTCCGGTCGCGGCGGTGTAACCCGCCATGCCGGTGCTGGATGGAAATCGGATTTCCGAGATTTCAGCGCCTTGTGCCACTTTGGACCAAAGTTCGTTTTTTTCCTTGTCCAGGATAAACAGCGAGGAACGATCGGCGTTGAGAAGTTTGGTGATGATGGCGATAATTTTGGCGATGAGCGGATTGATTTCAAGGGTTTCTGACAGGGAAATGGATATATCCAGAAACAATCCCATTTTCCAGCAGCTTAAGGACATTTTGTTGTAAAGATAGAAATTTTCGACTGCAATGGCCGTTTGATACGCGAATGCTTTAAACAGCTCTTCATCCTGTTCGTCAAAAACGCCGTTTAATTTATTGATGACTTGGATGACACCGACAATATCCCCTTCCAGGTTCTTTACAGGGCCGCAGAGAATGGAATGGGTGTGGTAGCCCGTCAACTTGTCCACTTCGGGATTAAAGCGCCTGTCTTGATAGGCGTCTTTGATATTGAGTATGTGATCATTCTGGGCGACCCATCCGGCAATGCCTGAGCCAATGGGGATTCTGATTTCCCGATGGGTTTCGCCTTCAGCCACCTTGGACCAAAGCTCTCCGGCCACGGCATCCACCAGGAATAAGGTGGCCCGCTGTGCGTTTAACACTCTGCTGGCAGTCAGCACCACCCGCTCGATGAGCCCTTCAATGCCGAGTCTGAATTTTTGGATGTCGGAAAGATCAATAAGATGGCGGATGCCTGTAAAGGCGGTTTCTATTTTTTTTGTTTTTTGAATGGTTTCCTGGAATTTCAAGTTGGATTGATGGAGCCGGCGGGTGACCAGTTTTAGAAAATTCCGGGAAAGTATTGGAATATGATCAAATGCGGCTTTTAAATCCCAATATCCGATTTCCACCAATTGGGATTCCTCCAATGCAGCTACAGAAGCAGAGCGTCTGCCGCCGGAAAAAAAACCCATCTCCCCGATGGATTCTCCCGGTTCCACAATGCCCAGGACATAGGTTTCGCCATAGGCGCCCCGCCGAAAAACCTGAAGTTTTCCGGTCAGAAGAACGAAAAACGAATCGCCCAGGGCGTCCTGATCAATGATCACCTCGCCGGGCGCAACGGTTTTTTCATGGATAAAATCCGAAAATTTATTGATTTCAAAATCCGTTAAGCCCAAAAACAAGGGGCTTTGGGCAAAACGGTCCCGTCGTTGGCGGTAAAGCGCATTTGTAAGTTCCTTATGGGTAATGCATTTTAATTCCAAAAGGATTTCGCCAAGACGTTTATGAATACCTTTTTCACGAAGCTGTTTTTGAATGGTAAGCCCGTTTGAAATGGCCTGGGAATCTAATTTTAGATATTCCCCAATTTTTCCTGGCGGCTGGATGATATGGTCGTCATGGCTCATTTTTTTAATTTTATTTTGATGATTGAGCGTTTGCGGATATTGCGCCGGTCAAAGGCGGTCATCACGATTGTAAATAATCAAAGACAAAAAAACAGTCCTTTGTGCGCCGTTTGTTATTTATCAAAATGTGCGGTATCCGTCAATCTCAACCATAAGATTATTTTATCGCAAAATCGCCGTCCAGTTCATCGGCCACATTTTTTTTGCACACCCGGCATTGCTGCGCGCCTCTGAAAAGAGGGCTGCCGCAAAAAGAGCAGTGATATCGGTTGCATTCAGACTTGGCCCATTCAATGCTTCCTTTTTCGTGGCCGAGTTCGGCGACTTTTTGTCTCCAGATCGGAATTGTGCGTTTCATGACGCGGGCGCCGGTGGTAATGGCGAAATTTTTGATCTTGTCGCATGGCCATTGACTGCACTGATGGCATGAATAAAATCCTTTTGCTCGGATGCAGGCGCGAATGTCGCACGATTGACAGTATCCATAGAGTTTGCGCGGGGGGTCCGGCTGCATGCATCCCAGGCATTCTGTTTCTTCCGGTTGGGTGCCGTAAATCTTTCCAAGTGCGGCCTT
>FWPV01006349.1_pt1 | contig 19867 bp, 19 predicted proteins | sample 2228371 | NCBI WGS metagenome assembly FWPV01 (sample SAMEA103939776, study PRJEB20133) | metagenome | reverse complement strand
GCCGTTTTTAATTCACTAATAATGAATGCAGGCACCAAAATACTAAAAGGTGTCTCCTCGGGCGTTGCTATAGGTGGATGTTTGGCAATACCCATAAACAACGAAATGTCTGACTCGCGGGTTTGCTCGATCATAAAGGCATGAAATGGCGCTGCCGTTTTTGCCAAGGCTTCTTGCGCGCCGATTTGCTGATTGATATATGGCTGTAGCGCGTCCTGATTCACTTTATTAAAGACTGGCTGCATGATGAACAGCGTTAAAAATAATGCAAGTCCGATCAGGATTTGATTGGAAGGCGATTGCTGCAATCCCAGTGCCTGTCGCAGTATGGAAAACACAATAATGATGCGCGTGAATGAGGTCATCATCATAAGTAGCGCTGGCAAAAACGTCAGCGCCGTCATAATCGCCAGAATTTGCAGTGTCACTGTATATTCTTGCGAGCCATTGGGATTGGTTTTTACCGTAAGCGCAGGCAAACCCGGAATAGCAGGTAAACTACCAACATTACTCGGTGATACCTGTGACATCGGCAAGCTGCCAGCACCGGGATCGGTCACATTAGGCGTATTGGTTTGTGCGGTCACAGCAGATGCCGAGAGCAATACAACTACACTAAAGACCAAGTGCATTAACCTTGTTAAATATTGATTCCAGTAATTAACCATAACTCTTACCTTGCGCCGGAATTATCATTGTTATTCTCGCCCGCAGCGCCCGGTTTTTGCTGCAAAATTGACATAAGCTTGCGGCTAAAATCGGAAGCGCGATCATCCTTTTCAGTTAAAACCGCAGGCTCCTGAAAGCTGTGCAGTGTCGTAATACTGGTCGCGGTAATGCCTAGCAATAATTGTTGGCCTGCGGCATCCACCAACACTATGCGCTCGCGTGTTCCCAGGGGCATAGCTGCAATAATTTTGATGTGTTGGTTTTGGGAAAAACCCACATGTCCAAAACGCTTCACAAACCATGAGATGGCAAAAATTAATCCGATGATGCCAAATAGCGCCACAGTCACACTCAGCAAATGACGACCGCCGCCAACACTGGTAGCAGTCACGGGCGCGGCGGGGTTTGTCGTTGCCAGCGTTGTTGCTGGAGCGGCTACGGGGTTTGTTGCCGATGGATTGCTGACAGATGAATTGGCGACAGCTGAAGTTGCTGTTGTAGAACCTGGCGTTGTGGGTGCAGCGACCTGTTGTTCACCCGAGTGAGCTTGACTGCTTGAGGTGCTATCGGCATACGCGGCGAGTGCAAAGCAGCATAGCCCCGCACACAAGATTCGCATTAACATTTTTACCGGTGCGGGGGTCATGGAATTTCCTAACGCAGTTTTTTAATACGCTCAGCAGGGCTAATAACATCCGTCATGCGAATGCCGAACTTTTCATTCACTACCACCACTTCACCGTGGGCAATCAAAGTGCCATTAACCAACACGTCCAATGGTTCACCCGCAAGGCGATCCAGTTCAATAACCGAACCTTGGTTAAGCTGTAATAAATTGCGAATAGTAATAGAGGTGCGCCCTACTTCCATGGAAATAGAAACCGGAATATCCAGAATCACATCCAGATCCGGGCTGCCCGGTGTTTGCTTGATTGCTTCGCTTTTCAATTCATCAAATGACACAGCGTTGGCCATTGCCTCATCTACTTCAGCCTGCTCGGCCATCGCTGCGGCCCAATCGTCTGCCATTGAATCTTGATCAATATCATCACTTGCCATTTTTATCACCTTTTGCCGCGTGGCTTTCGCCTTTCATATTTGCGATTTGCTCTGCTTTAGTGCCAGTAATATTGTAGGCACTACTGCGATCAATAAATTCTTTAATTTTTAATGCGAGAAATCCGTTGGATTGCCCCAGCTGGGTTCTGAACATGGGAACACCGTTGGCTGTGAGCACGTGATAATCGGGAAACTCTACCGGAATAATATCGCCCTCTTTTAAATCCACTATATCGCGCAGGGTGATATCGCGACGCACTATGTCGCATTCCAAATCCACCTTGGCCGAGAGCACATCTTCACGCAGGGCTTTCTCCCAGCGCTCGTCGTGTTCGTCGCTGTCACTTTGCAAACCGGCATCCAGCACTTCACGAATGGGTTCGATCATGGAATAAGGTACGGTGATGTGCATTTCACCCCCACCACCATCCAATTCAATATGAAAGGTGCTAACCACCACCACTTCGCTTGGGCTAACAATATTGGCAAGGGATGGGTTTACTTCTGAATGCACATATTCAAACGTAATGGGAAAAACCGCTTTCCAGGCTTCGGTTAAATCCACAAATGCTTGATTCAAAACCATTTGTACAACACGTAATTCTGTTGGCGTAAATTCGCGGCCTTCAATTTTGGCGTGACGACCATCGCCCCCAAAAAAATTGTCCACTAACTTAAACACCAAACGTGCATCCAGAATGATTAATGCAGTGCCGCGCAGAGGGCGAAACTTCACCATGTTCAAACTGGTGGGAACATAAAGGGTGTGAACGTATTCACCGAACTTTTGAATTTGCACACCACCCACTGAAACATCGGCAGTACGGCGCAGCAAGTTAAACATACTAATGCGGGTGTAACGGGCAAAACGTTCGTTGATCATTTCCAGCGTAGGCATACGCCCGCGCACAATGCGATCCTGACTGGTCAGGTCATAGGTTTTTACCGTACCCGGTTCAACGTCCGACTCGGTATCTATATCGCCGTCGTCGACACCATGAAGGAGCGCATCGATTTCGTCTTGCGAGAGTAAATCTTGCACGGCGGATTCCTTATTGCATTACAAAATTGGTGAATAAAACCTGTTCAACATTGGCGGTTGTAACGCACTCTTTGGCACCACTGGCCAACAATGCATCCTGTTCTTTCTTTAACAAACCCTGTATGACCGTCAAGGCTTCCGCTTTTGCCTGCTCTTTACCCTCCGGTGTCTGCAAGCTATTAAAATCTTTGCTGCTGAGTAGCATCACTAGTGCGTTGCGAATAGCGGGCATATGTAGTTGTAACAAACTGTCCAACAGCGGGTCGCGGTGCATTAGGCTAATTGATGCCTGCAGATAGCGTTGGCGACCATCAACAGAATAATTGATAACAAAGTTGGGGGTCAGCTCCACATACACAGCTGGAGCCAAGGTGGGATGAGGGGCAGCAGCTTCGGCAGGCGCTTCGGCAGGAGGTGCCAACATTTTCAGCGCGACAACAGTGCCTCCAACGGAGAGCGCCACCAAAGCAACGCCTACGCCAATCATCATCAGGAGTTTTTTCTTCTTTGGGGCTGCTTCGGCGTTAGCGCCGGCATCATTTGCTTTTTTGGGGGCCTGAGCCATGTCAAAACTCCGTCACTTGCTGGGCTAATAGCGGGCTTAAAGGGGGTTGAGCAATACTTATGCCAGTATCGCCCTACCAGTATAGCCTTAGGAAGCTTAGCAGCGGATGGAAGCTTTGCTAAAGAGAATGAAATGAGCCTTGTGAAGTTTGATGGGTGGATCAGGCGTAGTGATCCACCAACCGATTGGAAACAACTAATTGGCTGGCCGTGGGAGTCAGCTCTTCGTTATCAATAGTTGCAGTACCTTTACGTGCGGCTTCGTCGCGCTCTTGATCCTGCTGCGAAAAAGATTTATCCGACACATCAACATTACCCAAATTCAACCCCTGTTCGGAAAACATCTCACGCAGGCGCTGCAGCTGCTGATCCAGCGCGTCTCGCACAGCAGGATGAGGGCTTACAAAACTAATGTTCACTTGTTCCTGATTAACACTCACCCTGACTTGCATTGGCCCCAGCTCCGGCGGATCCAAGCGGATTTCTGCGGCACTGACATTTTGCGCGGCGAGCCACAAAACCCGCTCACCCACTACCTGCCCCCATTGCGGCTGCCCCATAGGTACAGGCACACCGGTTTGCACGACAAACCCACGAGCAGTGGGTGATTGGGCCTCAGCCAAACGGCTCAGGCTTTCAATGGCTGGTGCGGCAGCAGATAACGCCTTGGGCAACTCTGCTGTCGGGGCTTGCTTATCCAACGAGCCGGCACTTGCCTCGGCCAACCTGGCCATTACAGCTTTGGCATTCAGCAAGAGTAGATCGGGGTTATCGCCGACTTCACCGCTCGTTAGTAATTCATCGTCAGCAGCTACCTCTGGTGATAAGGTCAGCTCTCCTTCAACACCTGACTCCGGCAACCATTGGCCAGCGGCCAAACCCTGGAGTGGATTTAGGCTTACTACGGCATTTGCTCCCGATGTCAACGCAGCAGAGCCTGCCAATTGATTGGCAATATTGGAACTCACTGTGGCGCCGCCAGCCGATGCGGTAACTAACAAGCTAGCCAGCTCTTCTTCAGATAAACCTTCCAGATTAAGCTCAGAGGAGAACTCAGAGGAGAGTTCAGTAATTGTTATTTGATCAGTCGCTGGCACCAGCTCCACATTGGTAGTCGGTGTTAGCGTCAGATTGGCGACATGCTGATCTGGAGCATCGACTAACAATCCGTTCAGCAAGACGCCCTCATTCAACGGCAGGTTTTGATCTTGAGGCGGTAACACATTCAAAGTAACCGTTGGCTGCAAAAGTAATTCTTGTTCCAGTACCGCTTCTGTAGAGCCCTCTTTTTCCGTAGAGCCTACTACTGCAGCAATCCCGCCCTTGTCTTCCTTTGCGTCAACCTGTCCATCTGGCGGGGTGTTTGACTCATTTTGCACAGGGGCGTCTTTTAGCGATGTTTTATCCGCAGCTGACTGATGGTCATTTTGTTTGGCATGCTTCACTTCAGGCTTCACTTCGCGCGTAGCTTCGGGGCGATTGCTGCTTGGCCGGGAATCAACCCGCGCAGCTTCTTTGCGTGTATGGGCAACTGTTGTATCGCTCTGCGCTGGCGCTTTTTGAGCAGGACGTGCGGCAACTTTTGGCCGTACTTGTGCCATAGCACTTTGAAAGCCGTCTGCTGCTTGGTTGGATGCTTGTTGCTTGGTAATTTTCTTGGTCGCAGGGCTGGTTTTGCCTGCAGCGAGTAAACTATCCAAAAGGTTGCCGCTATTCATTGATCACTCCTGAGCTGACCGCGGCAAGGCTTTGCCGCTGGATCAACAAAATGGTTCTATTCAGGTAGTGATTTGCAAGGGAGGTGCCAAAATGGCTAAGCGAGAGTACGCAGTAATTCCTGAACCTGGGCAAATTCTTGTTCTATTTCTAATAAATCCTGATCCAACTGTTCCAAATTGTTCGACATCGCCTTCTTTTCCAGGGCGTGACAGAGCGTGGTAAGACGCAAAGCGCCTATATTACTGCTACTCCCTTTGAAGCTATGAGGATCAGCCTCTGTGCCATCAACAACCTCACGTAGCTTTACAATGCGATCGCTGGAATCCTGAATAAATGTGTCGATCAATAAATCAAAATCCTCCTCCATCACTTGGCGCAGAGTATTGAGGGTTTCGTAGTCCAGATGTTCCATGATTGTGTCGCTCACTGGTATAGGTTAGTCATTGTCTGGCTAATCATCACTCACCCAGGAGAACTCAACTTCAACAACATTGCCCGCCCCCAGGTAAGTTACCCTACCACAAAGTTTCTCCACCAGTGCAATGCCCCGGCCACTGTAGCCAAAGGTTGATAGGGTGTTCTCACTGCGCCCGCTGTGATCAAAACCATCACCACTGTCTTCGATACGCACCTTGAGTAGACCGTCATTTTCGTTAGTCTTGTGAGTGATATAAATGCGAACGAACCCCTCGGTTACACTGTTGATTCGCTCTTCACGTAAACGATAGTAATCAGCAAACCCCTCCGCAGTGGATTTGAGTTCCGAGTCCAGCTTTAACACGCCATGATCCAGCGCATTGGTGTAAAGCTCCGCAAGAATGGTGTAAAGCGTGCTACTAAAAGCGCGTAAGCTGGGCACTTCCATAAGCACGTTGAGCAACATGGGTAGCGGATCAAACACTTTGAAACTTGTTGGTTTCACCTCAAAGCGCATAGCCCATTCAATTTCTGAGTTGCCATACTTATCACTGGCCTGCTGGGCAAATTCATTGACTCGCGCAGGCTCATCCATGCGAATTTCCAGCAGCGACAAATCGTCGTCTTTTTCACTGCTGCCAACAAATTGTTGTACGTTTTCGATAATTTCCTTGAACAAATTTTCCGGTTCCATATTCTTTTCAAAAACAGCCTTTAGTCGCTCCTCACCAAACATATCACCAGCAATGTTACGCGCCTCGTGAATACCATCGGACCAGGCAAAAATACGATCTTCTTTTTCCAAATCAAAATATTCACAGTTGTCTTTAAAGGCGCGATTGGATAGCACCCCCAGTGGCAGATGCGTGGATTTCACCGCGCTGATACGGCGGTCTTTGTGGTGATAGATAAAACAGTCCGGCAGCCCGCCATTCCAGATTTTGAGATGCTTCTTGCGAAAGTTGATGTCCATCATAGTGGCGCAGCAAAAAATGCCCACTGGCAGGGTATTTTTGAGTTTGGCGTTTATCTCGCGCAGGATATCCGTCATGGAAAACCCTTTGGGCACCATGCCATAAAAGGTTGATGCCAAAGGCATAGCACCTATGGCTGCCGGCAAACCGTGCCCGGTGAAATCGCCCAGTAAGACCATCATGCTGCCGGAGGGGCGCATGGCCGCCACCAGTACATCGCCATTGAATACCGCCAGGGAGGACAAAAAGTAGCGGACGTTGCCTGCATTCAAACAACCGCTGTGGGCGACATTATCAAATACATGCTTAGCGACGGTTTGCTCCTGCAACAAACGATTGTTGTACTGCACAATTTGGTCACGCTGGGTGAGCATGGTGCTGTGCATTTCGCGCATGCGATTGAACGATTTGATTTTGGCTTGCAGGATCACCCTGTTGTAGGGCTTGGAAAGAAAGTCATCGCCACCTGCATCGAGGCATTGCACGAGGGATTCAGTATCCGACAGGGAGGTGAGGAAGATAATTGGAACCAGCTCATCGCCCGCTAACTCTTTTATTTTGCGCGCGGCCCCAAAACCATCCAGTTCCGGCATAAGGGCATCCAGCAATACCAAATCCGGCTTTTCAGCAGCATAGACGGCGATGGCCTCAACACCATTGCGCGCCGATACCACTGTGTGGCCCTCTTTTCGCACAATACTTTCAAGAATCAGGCGGTCTGTATCCGTATCGTCTGCGACCAGAATTTTAAGGCGACGCATATCATTCATAGAATCGCATCCATACATCGGATAAGCCGCCTGCAACGGCAGCTAATAACACTACTGAATATCAAACAGCTGTTCAAAATTGGATATCAAAAGGATCTTTTTTACATCGGGAGCACAGTTGACTATCTGGATATTGGACTGCTCACCACCGGCATAGTCGCGCAGCAGCAACAACATACCCAGCGCCGAACTATCAAGATAAGAAGTACCCTGTAAATCAACCCGGTAGTGGATTGGCGCTTGCGCTAATTTTTCATAGGCGCTGCGAAATTCCTGATGGGAACTGAAATCGAAGCGCCCCTGGATGTATATAGTGACTTGATTGCCATCAGGGGATACTGTTGACGTGATCGCCATGTCTTACCTCTTCAAAAAACGTCCGGATATTTCCACCAACACAACCCGGTAGCTCACTCGGCTCTGGGTATTGCGCTTGCCAGGGATTGCACATGCTAAGGATAGACCATAAAACAAAGCACCAAGGCCAATTTGGTTTTTTACTCCCAAACTTTAAATTTTTATTTCAGTGAACGGCAAGGCCCTGGATGGTCTGCGCCAGAGCGACTTAGTTGGTATCACGCTGACGTAACAATTGTTGCGCACTCAACTCATCCAGCTCTTTTTGTAACCGCTTATCGGCAATCAGATCATCCTCCTGCTGCAAGCGAACAATCAGATCTTCAATAGACTTGCGTTTTTGGTGCTTGACCCGCCATTGCTGCTGGAGCGATTCCAGCAGTTTGGTCATGCGCGCTACCTTGGCCTCCTGCTCGGTACAAGCCTCATTCAAACGATGGATAAAACTGCTGTAATTGATCAGCTCATGAGCCAATATTCCCTCGCGCAGCGCGCCCTGGGCATGTAAATATTGTGCCGCATAATCCCGCAATTCCACTAATTGGCGCTGCTCCTGGGCGAGTTGTTCGCGGTACTGGCTCAATTTATTGGCAGCCTCGTCCTCCTGCTTTTGCGCCAGGGTTAAGACCACCTGCATACGTTTTGCGCGGGATTCAGCCATGATTTACCAAACCGGAAAGGTTAAGGGGCAGGTTAACGGGGGCGATGTTGCGCCGCCAAGGGGCTGGCGCCTTTGGCATTGGCGGGCGGTTTAAGCAGCGACTTAAGGTTGGCGATGGACTCAGGCATGTGCACTCCCTGTCGAATACCTTGCTGGATAAAGGCACGCAAATGCGGGAAGCGCTCGATGGCCATATCGGTATCCGGATCGGCGCCGGGAGTGTAGGCACCGATGGAGATCAAATCACGGTTTTGTTGATAGCGCGCCAGCAATTGTTTGAAGCGCTGCATCATCTTCAAATGCTCATCATCCACTATGTTTTGCATAGCACGACTAATAGAGGCTTCCACATCGATCGCGGGGTATACCCCCTCTTCTGCCAAGCGGCGCGAGAGCACTACGTGACCGTCCAGAATCGCACGCGCTGAATCGGCAATGGGGTCTTGCAGGTCATCGCCCTCGGTGAGCACGGTGTAAAAGGCGGTGATGGAGCCTTCCCCCTGGGCTGCGTTACCGGCGCGCTCCACCAATTGGGGAATTTTGGCGAACACCGATGGCGGATACCCCTTAGTCGCGGGCGGCTCACCAATCGCCAAGGCAATTTCACGCTGGGCCTGTGCAAAACGGGTTAGGGAATCCATCAGCAGCAATACGTTCAAGCCCTGATCGCGGTAATACTCGGCGATACGGCTGGACAACTGCGAAGCACGCAGGCGCATTAGCGGCGCATCATCAGCAGGTGATGCCACCACTACCGCGCGGCGCAAGCCTTCTTCACCCAAGATGTGATCAATAAATTCTTTTACCTCACGGCCCCGCTCCCCCACCAGGCCCACTACCACCACATCGGCAGTGGTAAAACGGGTCATCATGCCCATCAACACACTTTTACCCACGCCTGAACCCGCCATTAGCCCCAAACGCTGGCCACGTCCAACGGTTATCAGTGCGTTGATAGCGCGCACGCCCACATCTAGCGGCTCGCTGATGGGGTGACGCTGCAAGGGGTTGATTTCTCGCGGGTTAAAATCCAGAAATTCATCACCAATCAGTGGACCTTTGCCATCCAGCGGTTGACCTATCCCATTAACCACACGCCCTAAAAGTTGAGGGCCAATACGCATACCCATTTGGGTGGCAACGGGTACAACACGCGCGCCTGGCTGCAAGCCCTCGACACGTTTGATGGGCATCAGGAACACTTTGTCACCAGAGAAACCCACTACTTCCGCCTCTATGCGGCGATTGTCGTTGTTGATGATTTCGCATTGGCGGCCAACGGAAACATTCAAGCCAACAGCCTCCAACGTCAGGCCAACGGCACGAGTAATGCGACCTTCCGCCTGGGGTTCGATAAAGGTGATTTTGCGCGGAGCGTAACTGCGCAAGCGGGACTGGATGGTGTGGCGTTCAGCCATGATCAAGCCTCGTTGCCGGGTTCAAGCAAGGAGTGTTCACCAAGCTGACTGCCGGAAGCGTCCTCCTCGGCATCATCACCACCGGCCAGTTGTTTAGTGACGAATTGCTCCAGCACCGCTTGCAAACGGGTAGATACCGAAAAATCCACCCGGCTTTCGGGCGTTTCTATGCGGCAGCCGCCGGGCAATAATTCACTATCGCCAAAAAATTGCCAATTGAGCTGCTGTTCAACTGCGTAGGTTTCCACTGCTGCCAGGTCATCCGGGTTCAAACACACACGGATATTTTTACTGCCGATGGGTAGAGCAGCGATTGCGCTTTTGACCAGGGCCAGTATGTGGGAGGAGTCGGTGAGCAGTTCGCGCTGCACCACACATTGGGTCAGGGTACAAATCACATCCAATAACAGCTGCTCGGTATCATCGTCCTGACTGTTAAGTGGCTCCAACAAAGCGTTTGCCAAACGCTGGAAACGCTGCTGCTCGGCCACCAATTGCGCACGCATTTCCATAAGTCCTTGCTGGCGACCTGCTTCAAAACCTTCGCTGTTGCCCTTGGCAAAACCTTCTTTATGGCCCTGTTCAAAACCATCTTTTTCCGCCGCATCAAATATCGCCTGCATTTCCTCGGCAGTCATACCCACTTGCGGGGGAGCCTCTTCCGGTATTTCTACGGTTTCAATGGTTTCCTGCTCGCGGCGCAATAACCGCTCACGGCGTTCACGCGCCTCTTTTTCGGCGGAGGACAGCACCCGGCCGTTATCCGATACCGGAGGCAATACCCAGGTGGTGACCTGGGCGACATCTTCCGCGGCAATGCGCTTAGGTAGGCTGTTATCCGACATGCTGGCTCTCAGATCTTGCGTTAGTAAGTGATGGGGTTAGATCAATCCAGCGATTACACCATTTGATCGCCACCACCACCCAACATAATTTCGCCCGCATCCGCCATGCGGCGCGCCGTAATGAGAATTTCTTTTTGTGCTGCCTCCACATCGGCCAAACGCATTGGCGGTTTGGTTTCCAGATCATCCCGCAGCAATTCAGCGGCGCGCTTGGACATATTCTTGAAGATTTTTTCCTTGAGTTCGTCGTCGGCACCTTTGAGCGCTACCACCAGGACATCGGAAGACACTTCGCGCAGCAGCGATTGAATGCCGCGGTCGTCCACGTCTTTGAGGTTGTCGAAGACAAACATAAGGTCCTGGATCTGGTTGCCCATGTCCTCGTCGATCTCTTTGATGCCTTCCATCAACTCGGCTTCAATGGAGCCATCGAGGTTGTTCATAATCTCCGCCGCCACCTTGTAACCGCCCATGGCTTTGGTTTGCGAGGCGGCATTGCCGGAGAATTGTTTTTCCAAAATATCGTTGAGTTCCTGCAGCGCGCTGGGTTGTACGGTGTCCAGCGAGGCGACGCGCATCATAATGTCGAGGCGCACTTTCTCGGGGAAATAAGTCAGGATTTCGGCGGATTGGTCGGCCTCCAGATAGGCAATCACAATCGCCTGGATTTGCGGGTGTTCGTTGCGGATCATATCAGCGACCGAGCGCGCATCCATCCACTTCAAGGTATCCAAACCGGTGGTATTGCCACCAATCAAAATACGGTCGATCAAGCTATTGGCCTTATCCTCACCCAAGGCGGTGACCAGCATTTTGCGAATATAGTTGTCGGCGCCCACGCCCAAACCAGTCAGGGTGCGTACTTCATCCAAAAAGTTGGCGAGTACCAGTTGTACTTCGGACTGCTGCACGTTTTGCAGTTGGGTCATGGCACCGCCAATGCGCTGCACTTCTTTAGGCCCCATATGCTTGAGGATCTCGGCAGCGTCCGCCTCACCCAAGGACATCAGCAGGATTGCCGCTTGATCCACATAGCGCAGTTTAACTTTGGCCTTCTCGACCGCTTTATCATTGGCATCAGTCATCGCGGTTTATCCACTTTTTAACCACCTGGGCAACGCGGCCCGGGTCGTCGGCTATCAAGCCTTTAATTGCGTTAATTTGCTCTTCGTAACCCTGCTCTGGCCCAGGCAGCATTAGTGCGTGGCCGCCGGTCAGGGTAACGGTTTCGTCAGACATACCGTCCAACCCGGCAGCACCCGCGGCCTCCAGCGCCGCCAACTGGCGCGCCTCTTCTTCCTCGGCAATCGCACCGCCTTGTTTGGCGAGGCTTTTAAACATGGGGCGCAGCAAACCAAATACGATCAACAGAATCACCAGTACACTGGCGATATATTTAATGTTGGGCATTATCCACTGCTGCCACCAAGGCACAGCTTCCATACCCGCCATAGGATCAACCACACGGTTGGCAAAAGGCGAGTTCAATACGTTCACACTGTCGCCACGCACGGCACTGAAACCTACCGCGTCACGTACCAGTATAGACAAGCGCTCCAATTCGGCCTCAGTCCAGGGCACCGGAGTTTCGACTCCCTCGGCGTTTTTCACAATCTTATCGTCAACCACCACTGCAACAGTCAAACGTTTAAGGGTGCCCTGCTGGTGTTTGGTATAACTCACGGTGCGATCCAACTCGTAGTTGCGTGTCGCTTGCTCGCGGTTATTGGTGGGGGTGGCAGGAGCGACTGGCTGGCCGGTGGCAGGGTCAATTTGCTCCGGCGCTTCGGCAGTGCCCGGGGGTTGATTGGTAAGCGCACCGGGAATTCCCGCCGCAAGGTCGCCGGCACGGCGGGTTTCGTTCAAGGTCTGCTCGGAGCGAATCGCCGGCAAATCCGGGTTAAAGGTTTCGGCCGCTTGCTCCACCGCAGTGAAGTCCACATCGGCACTCACCTCTGCACGGAATTTTCCACCGCCCACCACCGGTTCCAAAATACCGTTAATGCGGCGGATGATGCTGCTCTCCACTTCTTTGGCGTATTGATGCTGTTTTGCCGCCATCAGTAAATCTGCACTTTCTTCGCCGGTCGATAACAAATTGCCGTGCTGATCCACCAGGGTCACATCCGCCATTTTCATCCCGGGTACTGAGGAGGCGACCAGGTTCATAATCGCTTTAACCTGCGCGGCATCCACGGTTCTGCCCGCAAATACTTCCACAAACACAGAGGCAGTAGGGTTAGCGGTGTCGCGCACAAAAACGGTTTTTTTCGGGATCGCCAAATGCACCCGCGCGCTGCGAATACTGTTAATGCTGGTAATGGTGCGCGCCAACTCGCCTTCAATACTGCGCTGGTAGCGTGTACTTTCAATAAATTGACTGGTGCCCAGAGGCTGTTCTTTATCCATCAACTCAAAACCTTGCACAGGGCTTGAGGGCAGACCAAATTCCGCCAGTTTTAAACGCGCCATATGCACATCATCGGCGGCGACTAAAATTGCACCACTGGGGTCCACTTTAAATTGAATTTGGTTTTGCTCCAGCACATCTACCACATTAGCCGCGTCCAAATTATCCATGCGGCCGTAAAGTGGACGATAGTCGTCGCCTTGCATCCACATCACTATGGCAAAACCAATCGCTACACTGGCAGCCAGGGTGACCATCAAACCAATTTGACGCAGCAAATTTAAATTGCTGAGCCCCTCTAAAAAGTCGCCACCCAAGCGTGACTGCGCGGGCGCTTTTTCAGAATTAGGTGCGGCGGATGTGGCCATAATTATTTACCTTGTGAAAAACCTATTCAGTGGACTGCAGAAATTTGTGTGATTAGACCTGGCGCGATAAAGCCTTAAATCGGCATATTCATCACATCGCGATAAGCTTCAATTAACTTATTGCGCACCTGCACCGTCGCTTGGAATGCAACGGAGGATTTTTGCGAGGCGATCATCACATCGGTAATGTCCACCCCTGCAACACCACGCTCGTAAGCTTCTGCCATAGCGCTGGATGCCTTTTGCGTTTCATTCACTTTATTCACCGCTTGGGTCATTAAATCGCCAAAGCTCGGCACCTTGGTCGCGCCCTCTACCGGCAACGCGCCCAAGCTGCGCATACCAACGGGCGTATCGCCCACACCTTGCGGCCGCTGAAAGGCTTGGGTTTGCGCTTTAAGCGCACGCATGTCGCCAAGTAACCGACTAATGTCTACGCGATCCACCATGATAAAGCCCTCTCACTCAATCAACGGGCGACAATAATTTGTCATTTCGCCCGATTTATTCATCACTACCGGGGATTTTGCACAAAGCAGGCCAACATTTGCCGCTCGGCAAGGGATTGCCATTAGTGCGTACAGTTTCTGGGCGATTTCATCAATTTGTCGTGTTTATTTCATTGCTTTGTCATTGAAGCAGGATAGTTTCAGTGGCGTTTTCCCCGATTGCGTTTCGTTTGTTCTATCTATTCCTTTGGTTTTGCAGGAGAGAGAAATGAATCTGCTAAGTGCGCACCATGAGTTGGAAATAATTGAAGACGCTATGGCCAGTTTTATTGCTGAGGTAGTTGTTTCCAAAAGCAAAAAACAAAAAATCCGCCGCAATATGGAATGCCGTCGAAAACTGGAAGAAAAATGGGAGGAGCGCCGCTTGCGCCGCGAGACTTGCGAATATGAATTTGAATTTCTGCATTAGCAAAAAATGTAACAAGCTCGCATAAAAAATACCCGCCAATAACAACTGGCGGGTATTTTTTATGGCAACAGTAACGGGGGCAAGACAGTGTTGATTACTGGATCAGTTACTCTGTAATTTCATAACCCTCTTCACGCAGCCGCGCAATTTTATAACGCAGGGTGCGCGCACTAATACCTAAACGCTCAGCAGTATTTTTACGGCTGCCGCGTTCGTTGCGCAGGGTGTTCATAATAATTTCGTATTCGCGCTGTTTTAAATCATTACCCAAGGCCGGGTTATTGAGCGATGAATGTTGCACCGGCTGATTGCTCACCAGCGCCAAATGCTCGCTATTCACCGCACCGACAGAAAATTGACTGGGTCGATAGGCGTTATTAACAAACGCAGGATTTGCAAATGCTGGTGCAGTAAATTCACTAACTCGTTCGGCCGCATAATCATCACGCGGCGCACCTATGGCTTGCGCGGCTTGCAATAAATTGGGCTTTTGGCTGTAGTGACTTGGGCTTTGCGAATAGCTGCCCTCGCCGCCCAAACCTAAATCTTCCGCTTGGATCGATTTGCCCGGCTGCAAAATTAATGCGCGCTGCATAATATTATCCAACTCGCGCACATTGCCCGGCCAGGGGTAAGTCAATAACATTTGCTGTGCAGAGGGCGACAAACTCACGCCGCGGCGATTTTGTTTGTGCGCGTGTTTTTGCAAGAGTTTTTCCGCAAGTGGAATAATATCTTCCAAGCGGTCGCGCAGTGGCGCCCACTGCAGCGGCAACACACTCAAACGATAATACAAGTCCTCGCGGAATTTTCCTGCAACCACTTCACTGCGCATATCGCGGTTAGAGGTGGCGATTACGCGCACATCCAACTTAATGGTTTTACGGCCACCCAAGCGCTCTACTTCGCGTTCTTGTAACACACGCAAGAGCTTGGCTTGCAGGCCAATATCCATTTCTGAAATTTCATCCAGCAATAAAGTGCCGCCATTGGCCTGTTCAAATTTACCCGGGCTGCTGGCATGTGCGCCGGTGTAGGCGCCTTTTTCGTGACCAAACAACATGGCTTCCAACATATTTTCAGGAATGGCCGCGCAGTTAATCGCAATAAAGGGTTGGTTGCGGCGCGGTGAGTGGTCGTGAATATAACGCGCCAGTACTTCTTTACCTGTACCGGACTCGCCCACAATTAATACGGTGGAATCGGATTGCGCCACCCGCTGCGCCAGCTGCAATAATTGTTTGCTGGAGGGCGCCATAGCGACAGGTTCGTCGCCAGAAAATTGCGCCACGCCTAAGTGGCGCGCCACGGTTTCCACCAACGTTTGCGGCGCAAAAGGCTTCACCAAATAATCCACTGCGCCTTGTTTCATCGCTTCAACGGATTCGCTGATGCTGGCATAGGCCGTAATCAACATCATCGGAATTTGTGGGTAATCCTGCTTTACGCAACGCAACAGTTCATGGCCACTCATGCCACCCATGTTCACATCAGACACAATCATGCGAATGTCGCTGTAACGCGCCAGCTGCTGCAAGGCTTCTTCGGCACTGCTTACGGCAATCACCGCATAATCAGCTAATTGCAATGTGTCGGTTAATGCTTCACGCAAGTTGTTGTCATCTTCCACAACTAACACGTTGATCGCATTTTCAAAGCCAGCTTGTTGCAATGCTAAGGCCATGATTAGTTCCCCTGAGTTTGAAAAGTGGCAAAAGGAATTAACAAGCTTGCGCAGGTTCCTTTACCCAAAGTCGATTGCAATAAAAATTTTCCGTGATGGGCGCGTGCTACTGCTTGCACCACACTCAACCCCAAACCTGTGCCCTGGGCTTTGGTGGTAACAAATAAATCGCCCACCGAATTGAGCAGTTCAGGTGCCATGCCGGGGCCTTTGTCGCACACACGAATCCATAAGCGCGGTGTTTCCTGATCCAGTGACGGGTTGTTTTTAATCAAATTATTCAGCGCTTTGGGGTAGCTGTTAAATTCAATGCGCAAATGCGCTTTGCGCTCTACCGCCTGAATGGCGTTGTTCACCAAATTTAAAACTGCGCCCACTAAGGCATCGCGATTGCACTGGATTATTTCTTCACGGCAATTCATCACCCAATCGCAAGTGGATTCACTGGTGAGCAGCGGCACTTCCATGGCGTCAGCCAGCTCGGTTTGCAATTGCTCCACACTGACCATATCGTTCAAGGGCAATTCGCCTTTCACGTAGAGCAGCATGTCTTGAATTTGACGCTCGATATTATTCAAGCGCCCCAGAATTTTTTCGGAAAATTGTTGACGGCGCACTTCATCCAATTTGCCACTGCACAAATGGCCGGCATACAACACAGCAGACGATAATGGCGTGCGAATTTGATGGGCGAGCGCGCTCATCATTTTGCCCAGTGCAGACAAACGCTCGTGGCTGCTCAGCTCACTTTGTAAACGGCGGGTTTCGGTTTGATCGGTGAGCAAAATAATTTGCCCGTCTTCGCCCAAATTGCGGGTTTGAATGCTAATGCGGCGGCCGTCATGTAAGGAAACTTCGTGGCCATCGTCCTGGCGCGGCGCAAAACTGCGTTTAATCACCTCGCGCCACAGTTCACCCTGCAATGGCTCGCCCAGTAACTCCAAGGCAGCGGGGTTACAATCCGAAACGCGGCCGGACGAATCCAGCACCACGACACCACCGGGCAAAAAATTCAGCAGGCTTTCCAAGCGGTGGGCGAGTTTTTCTTTCTCCGCTAATTCTTCTAAACGACGGTCGCTTAAGCTGGTTAATTCTTCATTTAATTCGGCAACACGGTTTTCCAGCAGGTGATATGAATCCGCTAATTGGCTAGATAGCTGGTCAAACAACACGAACGCGCTTTTTAAATCCTGACCTTTTTCGGCCAGTAATTTCTCTTTAACCAGCGGCGATGCTGCCAGCACACCCACCGGTACTTTTACCGTATCTGCCGAGTGCACCAGGCTCAAACCGGCACCATCTACAGTGTTTAACAGCGCTTGTGTCATAAAAACCCCTAATCGCCAATTTCACCCAGCCACACTCCAAAACCGTCAATAAGCTAACGCTTGGAGTTGCCATCGGGCGTTTGTACAAGGGTATTTGCAAGCACAGTGCCAATGTTATTTTTATATATTTTTCAATGGGTTATAAAAATATAAACTGCAATAAAGTCAAACATTTGGCTGAATCGACTTTCAACACTGAGGCGCAATAGCGTATAAATACCAGCTCGCCTATGGGCGTCAGCAAACGACTTTGTAAGGGATTAACATGAAACAGCAATCAACTCGATCACCACAAATCACCCGTTTTACAGGCTTGCTAGTCGCCCTTTTAGTTCTGGGTAGTGGGATTAGCTCCCTGCAGGCTGCCGAGGTGTACAAATACAAAGATGCCAATGGCAAGTGGCATTTCACCGACAAAAAACCCAAAAACACCGAAGCTGAAAGCCTCAAGCTCAAAAGCACCAGCGCCAAAAAAGTGGAGCCAGTGTTTTACGTCCACACGGATGAAGCCAAAAACCAACAGCAGTTAATGGTTAAAAACCCGTTTCACGCGCCTATCCAAGTAGAACTGCGCTCAGCGCAGCTGGCCAAATCCAAACCGATGATTGTGCCGGCACTAAAGGAGCAGGCTTTATTAAGTGCTGGCAACATCGAACCCTTCAAATACAAATGGCAACTGGGCGATAACACCATCACCCCTAGCGACCAGCATTACGCACCGCCAGTCGATACCCAAGGCTGCTTTAAAATCACCCAAGCGTTTAACGGCAAGTTTTCCCACCAGAATGACAGCAACCGCTACGCCGTGGATATTGCCCTGCCTGTAGGTAGTGCCATTAAAGCGGCGCGCGCCGGCGTTGTAGTCTCAGTAAAAGACGATTACCACATGGGTGGGGTGGATCAGTTTTTTCTGGATAAAGCCAACTACGTGCGCGTACTCCACAGCGACGGCACCTTCGCCCTCTACGGCCACATACTGCTTGGCACCGCTGCCGTAAAAGTAGGCGACAAGGTCAGCGTTGGCACCACCCTCGCCCGCTCCGGCAGCTCCGGCTACTCCAGTGGCCCACACCTGCACTTCGTCATCCACCGAAACAGCGGCTTCAAAATGACCTCAATCCCCTTCCATTTCATCACATCGCAAGCACAACCATTCATGCCCGCTGCGGGGCAGCGGTTGTGTGAGAGTTAGAATTGCCCGATTAGAACAACAATCGCACAAAAGTTAACTGGCATATTTTTCATCAAGTGCGTACCATGCGCGGCGACACCCTTAAGGTCAGTGTCGCCCTCCTCTGCTGCCAAACACCGCTGTGTGTTTGCCACTTCTCAGCTCGCCAGACCTTGCCCGCTACGCGGGAGGCCGAGCAACAGGAAAACTTTATGTCGTTTGATACTCTCGGTCTTCGGGCCGATATTCTGCGTGCTATTGCCGATCAGGGTTATAGCACTCCTACTCCTATTCAGTTACAAGCTATTCCGGCCGTATTAAAAGGCGGGGATATTTTGGCGGGTGCGCAAACCGGTACGGGGAAAACCGCCGGCTTCACCTTGCCACTGCTGGAAAAATTAAGCCAAGTGCCCGCTGAAAAAACTGCACAAGGCCGTCGCCCCGTGCGCGCCTTGATTCTGACACCCACGCGCAGGTGTTTGAAAGCGTGCGTGATTACGGTAAATACCTGCCCTTGCGCTCCACCGTAGTGTTTGGCGGCGTGAGCATTAACCCACAAATGATGAAGCTGCGTGGCGGTGTGGATATTCTGGTCGCCACGCCCGGTCGATTGCTGGATTTGGTTAACCAAAATGCCGTCAGCCTGCGTCAAGTTGAAGTGTTGGTGTTGGACGAAGCCGACCGCATGTTGGATATGGGTTTTATCCATGACATTAAAAAAGTCTTGGCACTGCTGCCAAAACAGCGTCAGAACCTGCTGTTCTCCGCCACTTTTTCTGATGAAATCAAAGCACTGGCCGACAAATTATTGAATCAGCCCACGCTGATTGAAGTGGCGCGCCGCAATACCGCCTCTGAGCGTGTGACGCAAGTTGTACATCCGGTGGATCGCAATCGCAAACGCGAATTGCTGTCGCACATCATTAATAAAGGCGATTGGCAGCAGGTGCTTATTTTCACTCGCACCAAACACGGTGCGAATAAATTGACCGAGCAATTGCAAGACGACGGTATTAGTGCAGCAGCGATTCATGGCAATAAAAGCCAGGGTGCACGCACCAAGGCGCTGGAAGATTTTAAACGCGGTGCGATTCGCGCACTGGTTGCCACCGATATCGCCGCGCGCGGTATTGACATCGACCAACTGCCTTACGTTGTGAACTATGAATTGCCCAACGTGCCGGAAGATTACGTGCATCGTATTGGACGTACCGGTCGTGCCGATGCCGAAGGTGTGGCGGTATCGCTGGTGTGTATTGATGAAGATAAATTTCTGCGCGATATTGAAAAATTAATTAAACGCAACATCGACAAAGAAACTGTTAGCGGTTTTGAACCAGACCCTAATGCCAAACCCGAGCCGATTGTGTTGGGGCGCCGCATGACAATTGGTGCTGGCAGTGGGAATGGCCGTAGCGCACCTAAAAAACCAGCGCTTGGGCAAAAACCCAAAAACGGCAACAAAAACAAAGATGGTGCCGCGCGGCCAGATC
>FWPV01007437.1_pt1 | contig 19869 bp, 20 predicted proteins | sample 2228371 | NCBI WGS metagenome assembly FWPV01 (sample SAMEA103939776, study PRJEB20133) | metagenome | reverse complement strand
CCACCAGGTGGCATAAGTGGAAAAGCGATACCCCCGGCGGTAGTCGAATTTAATGGCCGCTCTCATTAAACCAATATTTCCTTCCTGGATAAGGTCTAAAAGGCTCAGGCCACGATATTGATATTTTTTAGCAATAGAGATGACCAGGCGAAGATTAGCCACGATTAGAGCATGGATAGCTTCCTCCATCATTTTCTGCCCTCGGTGGAGAGAAGCAAGAATATGGCGCACCTTTTGGTTATGAGGCCTTCTTTTAGCTTCGGCTAAAAGAACTTCTTCTATTGATTTAACTAAGGCTACTTTCATCTCCGGCCGGAGACCGAGGGAGAGGACAAGGTTAATCATCCGCCAGACAATTCTGGCTCGTTTTAACCTGTGCTTTCGAGTTCGAGGGTAACTTGATAATTGTGCTTCGAGCTTCCTTATTTTGGCTAAAATAGAGAAGATACGGCGTCTCATTTGCCGGGTGGAAACTTCCTTTTTTGGTTGATTCCCCGGCTCAAAAGAAATATAGACCGATTCCGGGTGTTGCCGCCAATACTCCTCTCGTTTTTTAAGTTCAAGCCATGCCAGCCGCGTCCGGGCGAGGGCTTTGAGGATCATTAATTCTCCCTTTTCTTTCTGCCGGGCTAACTTTACCTCCTCTTGCGGGCTAAGACGCGGAATCTTACCCATTTCTTGCATATAGACTTGAAGCGAGTTAAATTCATCGGCCTTCTCTTCCTCTTTTTCTGGCCGTGGCTCGTCAGGAAAAGATAAAGTTTGGTCTAAGGCGTATTCTACCTGGTCTTGTTGCCGGTGAGTTGATTTATTAACCACGAAGTCCATTTCCGGCCAGGATGGAATCAGAGAAGGTTCAGTTAAATCGCCAAAACGACCTTTTGGTCTCATCCTTTCCTCCTATTCTCTATTAATTATATCGGAATAGTATCAATAAAATCAAGCAAAATTGCTGGCTGGGATGGTTGAAAGGAGGGAAAGGAGGGGAAACGGAGGGTAAAGGCTCCTGTCCAGCCAGCCAAACAGGAGCCATAATATATATACCATATAAGTTTATAAAAATCAATAGGTTAAAGATCATCAAATCACGTTTTCAAGCATTTCCAGAGGAATTAACCAATCATTTTTCCCTATAAAATAACTATTTTTTTGAGCCATTCGTTGCCAAAAAAACTCTTGGACAAAGCCAGGGGTGGCCTCTAAACCACCCGCCAGCCTCCTCATCTCTTCAAGGAAAAAATAAAAGGAAAGGAAGAGAAGGAAAGGGAGAGAAAGAAAGAAGGAGGGGGAAGGGGCTGGCTGGAGGGAGGGAGGAAGGAAGGGAGGGAGGTAGAATGAAAGTAAAAAAAGGAAGAGAGAACATAGATGAATAGGTGAAGATATGCAGGGGAAAATGGCAGACGCATGGATGAAATAAATAGATAGAATGAAATAAATAGATAAATTATTAAAAAAAGGGGGAAAAAATAAGAAAAAAGGATCATTTATCTTTAGGTCAGAGGCCAAATCAGAAGAAAAATGATTCATGCTGGCTTAAAGTGGCAAAACAGGCTAAACAAAACAGGAATAAAACTGGAATATTCTTGATTTCCTTAAGTTGTGATAAAATTAGGTAAGAAGAGGCGGTAAGTGGTCAGTGATGCGGAACCTGCAAAGAAAAAGCAACCAAAAGAGATCCCCCTTAAAATAGAGAGGCGTGCTGATCCGAGGGTTAAGATAGAGGTGAGGGGTAAAATAAAATTCGTGGGGGGACCCTCCTGGACTAAAAAACTTCAGCTCCTTGATTTTTGGACCTTCACTTCTGACCTTTCTGCTGGCGGAGCCAGGATTTTTCTCCCATTTGAAGTTAGACCAGGGGAGAAGGTTGAAATTGAGTTGGTCCTTCCCCGGGTCCGGCGAATGATAAAGGCCCAGGCCGAAATTAAATGGCAGAAAAAAGGTGCGGCCAGCGACCTGTTGGAAACAGGTCTACAGTTCAGGAAAATCTCTCCAGAGGATAAAATCTTTTTACTCGAATTTCTTTATCTTAACCACAAAGCAAAAAAACAAGCCAAAGGAGGCAAAAAATAATGCTGGGAAAAATAACCCCCTTCGTCCTATTTTTCATTCTGTTTGGACTGGTTCTCTTAAGTTCTGTTTTTATGAGTTCGGGACAGGTTAAGACCGAAAAACCAGTTCTTCATGCCCAACATTGGGTAGCCATCACCGGCAAGCCGTTGGCTGCCACCGCCGGAGCCATGGCCTTCATGAAAGGCGGTAATGCCGTCGACGCTGCTTGCGCCATGTTGGCCGCAGTTTGCACGATGCATGATGTCTTGAGCTGGGGCGGGGAGACGCAAGCCCTTATCTATAACCCGAAAACAAAAAAAGTGATAGCTGTGAATGCCTTGGGAGTAGCCCCGACCGGAGCCACCCCTGAGTTTTTTAAGAAGAAGGGGTTTAAATACCCACCTCCTGATGGCCCTTTATCCGCTGTAACTCCCGGGACTCCAGGTGGCCTACTGGTGATGTTGGCTGAGTTTGGAACTTTAAGCTTAAAAGAAATATTGGCCCCGGCCATACAAATGGCCGAAGGCTACCCGATGGAAAAGGAAACCAGCGACCGGATTGAAAGGGAAAAGAATAAGATTAAACAATGGCCTAATTCCCGTCGGATTTTTTTACCTCATTTAGGTGAGAAATGGGAGGCCCCTTTCGTCGGCGAAGTATTTCGTCAGCCTGAACTCAAAGAGACGCTACTCAAACTGGTGGAGGCGGAACAAAAGGCATTAGCCGCTGGCAAGACCCGGAAGGAAGCGATATACGCTGCCTACGACCGGTTTTACAGGCGCTGCCTACGACCGGTTTTACAGGGGAGATATAGCCCAGGAACTGGTGCGGGGCACGCAGGAGCAGGGAGGCTTAATTACCCTGGAAGATCTGGATAAGTGGCAAGTTTATTTGGAAGAACCAGTCATGACGACTTATCGAGGGATTGAAGTCTATAAGCTAAACTGCTGGGTGCAAGGTCCGGTTATGCTTCAAGCATTGAACATGCTAGAAAATTTTGACCTGAAAGCCATGGGTTATAACAGCGCCAAATATATTCATACGCTTTATCAGGTGATGAACTTAGCCTTTGCGGACCGCGATTTCTATTATGGCGACCCCTATTTTCCCCCTGAAGAACCAATCCGGGGTCTTCTTTCTAAAGAATATGCCCGTGAAAGAATTAAATTAATCAACTGGGAAGCTAATGACCCTGAAGTCAAGCCCGGTGACCCATATCCTTTCGAAGGAAAGAAAAATCCCTACCTTCATTATTTGGCGAAATGGTCTAACCGGAACTTCAATGGTCTAACCGGAACTTCATTAAAGAAGAGAAAGAATCAGAGTCAAGTTTAGAGGAAACTTTTAGACGAGGCACTACTTCTATCCAGGCTGCTGACAGGGAAGGATGGGTGGTTTCGATGACACCAAGCGGTGCCTGGATACCTTGCTTTGTGGCCGGCCGAACAGGGATTGGCCTGAGTCAGCGAGCCCAGAGTTTTGTCCTGGAGGAAGAAGAAAATCCTTTTAACGTGATTGCGCCTGGGAAAAGGCCGAGGGCGACGCTTACTCCCGGGTTAGCCTTAAAAGACGGCCGCCCCTTCCTTTCTTTTGCTGTTCAAGGCGGGGATACCCAGGATCAAAATTTGCTCCAGTTTTTCCTGAATGTGGTCGAGTTCGGGATGAATGTCCAACAAGCCTGTGAAGCAGCCAATTTCACCAGCTACCAGATGCGTAACTCTTTTGAAAATCATGACTGCTCTCCGGGAAAGCTGGAGCTGAACGAGAAAATACCGGCTGAAGTCAGGAATGCTTTGAGCCGAATGGGCTACAAGCTCAGTTTTCGGCGCTATACCTCCGGCCCGATAAACGCCATCTTTTTTGACCACCAGCATGGAACTTTTTGGGGCGGGTCGAGCAATTATGGCGATGATTACGGGGTAGTCTGGTGAGTTGAAGGTTAGCTGGACATATAGCATATAGCCCAAAAAAAATAATCTTCGATTTACTTTATTCGACCTCCTGATTCTTTTTGACTTAAAATCCAGGCTATGGTAAGAGGAAGAAAATTAAAGAAAGGAGGTAGAAATGAAGAACAAAGCCTATTTTAAATTTTTTGCTTGGTTCTTTATCCTTTCCCTGGTAACCTTCTGGCCGGCAGTTAACCGGGCAGAACAAAAACCATACCGTCTTCTGACGATAGACACCTTTATGGAAATGGAAGGGGTAGGCAATCCTTCGATTTCCCCAGATGGCCAGAACATAATTTTCACCCGCTCCTGGGTCGACAAGATGAATGACCAGACGCGCTCTAATCTATGGCTGGTGGACATCGAGGGAAAAAGAATCAGAGAGTTAACGCATGGCAACTGGCGCGACTTTTCTCCTGTCTGGTCGCCGGACGGGAAGAAAATCGCTTTTCTTTCCGAAAGAGATGGCTCGACCCAAATCCATGTCATGTGGCTGGATACGAAAGAAGTGGCGCAACTGACCCATTTGGAGCGGGCTCCAGCCAACATCACCTGGTCGCCAGATGGGAAAAAGCTCGCCTTTACTTATTTTGTCCCCGATAATAACCCTATTTTGCCGATCAAACTTCCCCCTCGCCCGGAAGGAGCAAAATGGGCAGCTCCCGCCGTCGTTATTGACCGGCTCTCCTGGCGCGCTGATGGCCGCGGACCTCTACCCAAGGGATATAATCATATCTTCATCATCGACGCAGAAATAGGAGGCACGCCTCGTCAGATAACCAGCGGCGATTATTCTCACAATAATCCCGAGTTTTCCACCGACGGGACTAGGGTTTACTTTTCGGCCATTCGTAAACCTGAGGCCGAATACCAAAGCAACGATTCTGAGATTTATGTGGTTGACCTGAAGACATTAGAAATAAAAGCCCTGACAGACCGCAAGGGCCCGGATACTAACCCCCTCGTTTCGCCTGACGGACAGTGGATTGCTTATACCGGCTATGATGACCGAAATTTCACCTCTCATCTTTCCAGCCTTTATCTCATGGATAAAGAGGGAGGCAATAAAAGACTCCTGGCTGGCCAGCTGCCCAGTTCTCCGATGAATATTACCTGGGCCAAAGATAGCAGCGGCGTATATTACCTCATGCCGGAAAAGGGCGAAGCTAATTTATATTTTGTTTCTCTTGACGGAAAAATTAGAAAGATAACGCAAGGGGTACAGTTCATTTCTTCTTTTTCCCTGGCTAACAACGGTCAGGTCGCAGCCGTGGTGACTACTTTTCATCGACCAGGATATTTGGTCACTTTCAACTTGAAACAACCTCATCAATTCCGAGAGTTGGTGGATGTCAATCAAGATGTTTTGGAAGGGGTCAAATTAGGTGAAGTGGAAGAGCTCTGGTTTAAATCAACCGATGGGCTGATGATTCAAGGTTGGCTAATTAAGCCGGCTGAGTTTGACCCGAATAAGAAATATCCTCTGGTTCTCTGGATTCATGGCGGTCCCTGGGCTATGTATAACGTGGGTTTCAACTGGGATTGGCAGAATTTTGCGGCCAGTGGCTACGCTGTGCTTTACACCAACCCTCGAGGCAGCACGGGCTACGGCCAGGATTTCGTCAACGGCATTCAGTTTTCTTATCCTGGCAAGGATTATGATGATCTAATGGCGGGCGTGGATGCAGCTTTAGCCCAAGGGTTTATCGACGCCGATAATCTTTTTGTTTGTGGTGGCAGTGGGGGAGGAGTGCTTACGGCCTGGATAGTTGGCCATACCGACCGCTTCCGAGCTGCTGTTTCCATGCGCCCCGTGATCAACTGGCATTCCTTTGTCGGGACGACCGATGGCCATATGTGGTACCGCCAGTTTAAGAAGTACCCATGGGAAGACCCGCTGGAATATGCCTTGCGTTCGCCACTTCATTACGTGGCTAATGTAAAGACGCCGATTATGATCATGACCGGTGAGGCTGACCTGAGAACGCCGATCAGCCAGAGTGAAGAATATTATCGAGCCCTGAAAATGCTCAAGAAAGAAACCCTGTTGGTCAGGATGCCCGAAGAATACCACGGCTGGCGTCGTCCCTCGCATCGCTTAGCCCAGCAGCTTTATCTGATGGCCTGGTTTGAGAAATATCGAGTAAAGAGCGGCGAAAAAACGGCGGGAGAGAAAAAATAACCCTATCCTTTATTCTAATTCCAGTTCCATCTGGGCCCGTAACTTAATCTATGGATCATAAATAAAAAATCGTAGAGAAAGCACCAAAAGTAAAAAAATAATAATTAGCGCCGAGCGCAAGATAGCGCGTTGAAGGCCGATTAATGTTCAGTTTTAAAAAAACACAAATAATTAAGGAGGGAAATGATGGTTTTCCTTAGAAAGAAGAAAGAGCTCCTGCGCCTTTTGGGCTTAATTTGTTTTCTTTTCCTGGTACCGTCCACTTTTTGGGCTGAAAGAACAGGTTATAGCCGCGAGGAAATGGTCCGCCGGCGTCAGGCTTTAATGGAAAAAGTAAGTGATGGTTTGATTATTCTTTTCGGTGAGGTTATGGACCAGCCGGCAGCTCATTTCCGTCAGGATAATGATTTCTTCTATCTTACCGGTGTGGAAGATAAGAACGCAATTCTGGTTCTTAACCCAAGAAGTAAAGAATCAATTCTATTCTTGCCGAGGCAAACAGCCAGGGAGGAAATGATGGAAGGGCCTAATTGGCTTAAAATGGAGAAGAATGCGGAACGCCTGGGCTTAACTCGAATCCAAGAGCTCAGTGAATTTGAGGAGTATTTGGCTCGAACCTTATACCGGATGGAACCTCGTTTATATGTCAGACTTTCGCCCCGCGACCAGGTGGATATGAGCCGAAGCGAAACCAAAATTTTTATCGCTCGCAAGAATAGAATTCATTATAACGACCAGATTACTCTGGATGAACACCGGATTAATAAGCTCCGCGAAAGATTCCCCGGAGCAGAAATGCGCGACATAGCACCTTTTATTGATGAAATGAGGTTGATCAAGTCAGAAGAGGAAATAGCTATTTTAAGACGAAATGGTAAGCTTTCTGCTGAGGCCGTGTGCTGATGCCGTGAGGCAGGCCATGCTGGCTTCGCGTCCTGGCATTTTTGAATACGAAATAGAAGCCGCGGCTATTTATCATATCCTAAAAGGAGGAGCTCGTGGCCCGGCTTATGCGCCCATTATCGGGTCGGGCCCGAACACTTGTATTCAACATTACAATAAGAATTCGCGGCGGGTGGAGGCGGGGGACCTTATTTTAATGGATTTTGGAGCTGACCTTGACCAGATGTGCATAGATATTACCAGGACCTGGCCTGTTTCAGGCAAATTCACTCCGGAACAGAAGGAGGTCTATGAAATTGTTCTTACCGTCGAGAAAGCCTGCCTTGAGGCCTACCGTCCAGGTGTCGTGGCGGAAGATGTCCGCCGGCATGTTGAATACGTGTTAAAACAGAAGAAGATGGACGGCCGTGGCTTGCGAGGTGGCGTCGGGCATTATGTCGGTCTATCCACTCATGATGTTGGGCCAGCCGGCCTCGCCCTCCGGCCAGGAATGGTTTTCGCTATTGAACCAGCTCTTTACTATCCCAGCTCTGTACTATCCAGAGAAAAATATTGGGATTAGAATTGAGGATACCGTGCTCATAACAGCGGATGGCTGCGAAGTCTTGACGCGCGATGTTCCCAAGGAAATAGAGGAAATTGAGCAGCTTTTAGCCCAACGTTCCCGGAGTGGAACCAGATAATTCTTATCCTGCCGGTAATGACTTATGTTTTCCGGCGAAATAAATTATTGATTAGCTTCATATTTTTTATAAACCTTATTTTTGGCTGGGGACAAAGAAGATAATTATCCCCGAATTGATTATAATATTTCAGGCCTAACTGGTCGTGTCTTCGGAGGAGAAGAATCTTTTTCGGGAAAAGGAGGAAGAGATGTTTTTCTTTAAAAGGAAAAGAAGGCAAAAGACACCCCAGCGATTTTGGCGAGCCTTGTGGCTGCTGTTAATTATTCTGCTTTTAGCGGCCAATACTCTGGCTATAACTAAACCTGAAGCTGTAGGAATGTCCAGCGAAAAGCTAAAACTCCTGGATGCCTTGATGGCGGAATGTCTGGAGCGGAAGTATTTTCCTGGGGCGGTAATTCTAGTGGGCCGAAAAGATAAGGTTGTCTTTCGTCAGGCCTATGGCTATTCCCAGCTTATTCCTGAGCCGAAACCTATGCAGGCGGAAATGATCTTTGATTTAGCCTCGCTGACAAAACCCATAGCCACGGCTACCTCCATCATGATTATGGTGGAAAGAGGTAAGCTCAGTCTCTACGAAAGAGTTAAAGACTACGTGCCTGAATTTTCTACCTATATTAAAGAAAACGGCCCTCCGGCGGAAGATGCTCGCCTATGGCATCTTCTTACTCACACTTCAGGCTTACCCGCTTATACTGAGGCCAGGGAGGTGGAGAAAATCTATGGCTCATCCTGTTCCACCGAATCTTTAGTAAAATATATCGCTTCGCTAAAAAAAGAGTTCGCCCCTGGCCAGGATTTTCGTTATAGCTGCCTGGGTTACATTACCCTGGCTTACATTATTAAGAAGGTGAGCGGCCAGGACATAGCAACTTTTGCGGCCGAAAACATCTTTCAACCTTTAGGGATGAACCAGACGATTTTTAATCCGCCTCTTTCCTGGCACGACCGTTGCGTGGCCACAGAAGTAATTTCGGGGAAGCCGCTTTTAGGCGTGGTCCATGACCCTTTGGCGAGGCTGCAGGGAGGTGTCTCCGGCAACGCAGGTTTGTTCTCGACAGCTGATGATTTAGCGGTATTTGCCATGATGATGCTTAAGCATGGAGAATGGAAGGGGAGGAGAATTCTCAGTCCGTTGAGCGTTAAAAGGATGACGGAAGTTTTTCCTGAGGTTTCTTTTTCTGGCCGAGGCCTGGGTTGGGATATTAGTTCATCTTATGCGAGTAACCGCGGCGACCTTTTCAGCCGCCGTTCGTATGGGCATACAGGATACACAGGAACTTCTATCTGGATTGACCCAGAAACAGAAATTTTTGTTATTTTTTTAACCAATCGCGTTCACCCGGATGATAAGGGCTTAATCGTGCCGATAAGGTCAAGGGTGGCTAATATCGTCGCCGCCTCGCTCCTTAAATTTTAAAATTTTCCGTTTTTGTCCAGGGTGCATGAATTGATTTTGAGATAAAGGGAAGAAAAAAGGTGTTAACCATGAGCCCCCAAGAAGAAAAAGTCTACAGGGTTTTGGAAAGCCTGGGTATTTCTTTTGTTAAGTATGAGCACCCGCCAGTTTTTACTGTAGCCGAAGCTCGGCAGCACTGGGCCAATTTGGCCGGGGCGCGGTGTAAAAACCTTTTCTTGCGGGATGAAAAGGGTAAAAGACATTTTCTGGTTATTGTCGAGCATGAAAAGCCGGTGGACCTGAAAAAACTAGCCCAGATGGTGGGCGAAAAAAGGCTGAGTTTCGCTTCCGCTGAAAGGCTGGAACGTTACCTGGGCGTTGACCCGGGAGCGGTTTCTCCTTTTGGCCTTATTTTTGACCAGAAAAAAGAGGTTGAGGTTCTCATCGATTCAGACTTGGAAAAAGCAACCACCATTTACTTCCATCCCAATATAAACACCGTCACTATCGGACTTAGTTTGGCCGATTTTAAAAAGTTTCTGGCCTGGACCGGTAATTACCTTCGCTTCCTGAGGCTTTAATTGAAGAACCGAACCAGATGGCAGCCAGATGTCTTCAGCTTCCAGTCTTTTTCCCCGCTTATCCTGTTTCTTTTTTCTTCATTAATATTTTTATCATTCTCCTTTTCTTCTTTTTCTGATTCTCATCCATCAAAAATTCCTTCTATGTTTACCACCACAACTACTCTGGCAACGACCACAACCACAACTGCTACAATAAAATATACTAATATTTTTTCATCATCATCATCATCATCATCATTTTCTTCTTCTTCTTGTTCTTCTTCTTTTCCTTCTTCTTCTTCTTCTTCTCCTCCTCCTCATTGTCCCGTTTATTTTTATACCAATTCATTTTCATCTTCATTTTCGCCTGTATCTCTATCTCCATCTCCGTCTTCTAATCATCATCCTGGATTTCATGCCGCCTCTTCATTTTACCAGCTGAGTCCTGGCCCCTTGGATTTCCCTTTACCCAAAATAATAATGAGAGATAATCAAGATGAGCCAGGTCAGAGCGAAGAACGCTTTATTAGCGAAAAAATAAGAGAAATATTCATGGAGGTCAGAAGAGCGGCGCTTGTTTCTCCGGAAGGGTGGCGAGAATGGCAATCGTTCCTGGGGCAAGACGAGGATGATACTTATAAAGATGAACATCTTTTTATTTTGATCCAGGAAGGGGAGGGGGAAAGCCGGGTTTTTCTTCAAGTAACCAAGATGGAGAGAGATGCCCGTAACCCTGTCGTTCAGAGAGCCCGAGGCACAAAATTAATTGAAGCCACCGTTAAAGAAGAAAAGGTTTTGATCGCCCGAAATGATTTTGCGCCAAAAGAGGCCAGGAAAATACTTCCCGAAATACTGCGGTCAATAAAGGAAAAAAAGAGGCTTCTCGGCATAAAGGATATTAGTTGCGACAATGAAATATTGCCAAAGGACTTCCCTTCAGGCAAAATACTGAAGGCGCGCCCGTAGCTCAGTGGATAGAGCGGTGGACTTCGAATCCAAAGGGCGGGGGTTCAAATCCCTCCGGGCGCGCTCCTGTTTTTTCCCTTAAATTCCTTAAAAAAATAAGTTGGCGGGAATAGTCCTGAAATCATAAAACTCCAGCTTTAAGAAGAAAAAACTTAAAAATAGAAATATTTATTAAAAAAATTTTTCTTAAACAAGTTGACAAATGTCACAAAATAACTTATATTGTAAACTGAAAGAGTGAAAGAGGGATAATGAGCGATACCAGCAAAAAGTGCAAGTTAGACTCAAGCTTTCCTATAAGGTTGAGAGCAGCCCGCTTAAAGGCCGGCCTTAGTCTCGAGGACCTAGCCCAGAATCTCGGGGGGATAGTTACCAGACAGGCTATTGCTAAATATGAAAAGGGACTGATTAGTCCATCTCCTGAGGTTCTAAAGAAACTCAGCCAAGTCCTCGAGATACCTCCTCCCCCGGATATTCCAGAAGAGATTCCCGAACGATCAGTTTTCAAGGTAAGTAAATTGCGAAACAATTTCCTCCTGCAAATTCACCATGGCCTGCCTGAAGATACCTCATTTATCCTGGATAAAGCTCCTCCTACAGGTTTTTCTTATGAAGAAGAGTTTCCTGCCTGCTCGCGGAGAGCATCTTACCTTCGGGAGACCTGGCCAGAGCTGACGCAAGAAGGAGAACTTGAGCTGAGGCCAGAACCCCAGCTACCCAGAAAAAAGCAGGTTGCCCTGAGGATCATCCTGTCGGAAAAAATGAAAAACTATCTCTGGCTGGAAAAATTATTGAGGCAGGAGAAAGCCTATGAACCACCCTTTTCTTTATCAATTCAAAATGTTGAAGATGCCGAGTTAGCTGCAGAAAAATTGCGCCAGTGCTGGGACCTGGGCACCGGAGCAGTGACCAACCTTATGACTTTTTTAGAAGAAAAGGGTATAAAAAGTTTCATCCTGCAGGGCTTAGAGAAAATTGAGAGCCTGTGTGGCTTCTATCATCAACAGCCATTTATTGCCGTGGAAAATAATCTACCAGTGGATAGACTCAGGTTCAGGGCAGCCGCCGAAATAGGTCAGATTCTTTTCGGGCTGAGTAATGAGACAAAAGTAATTAAACTTTATAACCGCTTTGCCGCAGCTTTTCTCCTTCCAGCAAAAATAATGGAAGAATACTTTCTACCGGTCGGAAGAAAAATTGCCTTTAGCGAACTCGCGGAAATCAAGTTGAGATATGGAGTCTCGCTCCAGGCCATCATGCGGCGAGCGCTTGACCTAAAGTTAGTAACCGAAAGGCGCTTCCGCTCCTTCCGGGAAATGATGACGGAAAGAGGATGGCTGTGGAGAGAGCCCGTGGATTACCCAGGCGAAGAAAAGCCCTCCCGGTTCAGGCGATTAATATATTATGCTGTCTCATCAGAAATTCTGGACACGGCCCGGGCGGCAGCCCTGGCGGAGATTACACCAGAAGAACTAAAAAAGGAAATTGGAGATATATTTTGAAATATTTTAAATCGGTGAAATCCCTGACGGATTGGACAAAGGTATGAAAGAGCAAAATTTAGCCAGGGGGTTGATGATGGCCGTTTTAATGATCCTTTTTAAAATCCCGCCTTAGCCCCACGGTTAAGACCACATTTTATATTTAAAACTAAACTAAAACTAAAATTTTTAAGGAGTCAAAATAATGGAAAGGATGGTTAATTTTTATCTTCGGGGAATGGAAATTGAAAGTCCTCAGGCTCATGAGGAGATGATCCTTTTTCCGATTAAATCAAAGCTTCCACCAGGCCCAGATTATGTCACCCTTTCTGAGGCGCTGGAGGCGGGCTTTTTGGAAATTACAGAGGTCAGCCCAGGTGGTTCAGTGCCTGAATTAAAAGCCATTAACCACGGTGAAAAACCAGTTCTTATATTAGATGGCGAAGAATTGAGGGGAGCCAAGCAGAACCGTGCTCTCAACACCACCATTATGATTGGTCCCCAGAGCTCCGTCATCATCCCGGTTAGTTGTGTGGAAGCTCATCGTTGGCATGGACCATCCCTTCATATGGAAGCCTCTGATCCTTCATATGGAAGCCTCTGATCATGTGATGGCTTCTCAGATCAGGAGGAGAAAAATGGAACAAGTTCATTTTCATTTAGACCGAGAACAGGCCTTTCGGGCTGAACAGCATGAAATCTGGTCCGATATTGAGAGTATGGCCAGGTGCCTGAACGTGGAAACGAGGACGGGGGCCATGAGTGATATTTACCATTCAAATGAAAAGGAGCTGGAAGAATACCTGAAAAGCTTTGAGTTGCTTTCTGAGCAGAAAGGGCTACTAGTATTTATAAAAGGAAAACCGGTGGGGTTGGAGTTTGTCTCCCGGGATACTGCCTTCAGCCGTTTATACAACAAATTGCTGAAAAGCTATATACTGGAAGCTATCTATCTGCAACATGAGAATCGGTTCAAGCCAAAGAGGTCAAAAAATGAGAGCCAGAAAAAAAAAGCTTCCATCGTCCCGGGAATGGAACAAGCCCGGGGTTTTATGGAAGAAGCCACGACGTGGTGCCAGGAGAAAAGATTCGCCTCAATCGGGATGGGTATCTCGTGTCGTTACCAGGGGGAGAAGATCGTGGGAGCAGCTCTGGAAGTTGATAGCTCAATACCTCACCTGGCATTTTTCGCTATCAGCGAAGGTTACAAAGGCGATAAGCCTTTCCTGGAAGAAGACAACTTTTCCCCGCTTCGCATCAGAAAAAGATATGTAGATAATCGGTAACGAAGATCAATTAAATTGATGGCCGATGATAAAAAGTCCAGACCAGAACAGAGATAATGACCGGTTTTGGGTCTTTTCATGAAAAAAGCTTTATGAGTGAGGAATATATTCATCATCCGGTGCTTCTCTTGAAGCAACTCTCGTTTGACGAAATAGCTGCTCAGGTCGGCGACCAGTTTTTCATATAATACGGTCATGAATTTAAGAGGCAGCTTTTAGATGGGTTTAGAAACGAACCAATTTGGAAAGAAGGATTTTAGGTAGATATATGGGTGCTGGCCAAGGGGGATTGGGGGATTAAAAGCGAAAGGAGGGAATCTTATGATATTTTTATAGCCAGCACCATTAAATATTATTACCCATTCTTATTTCATGTGTCAAATTTCTTCCCTGCCCGGCGAGTAGGACCATTTAATCATGATATTTAATCTTCGGTCACCATCTCTTTTTCTTTTTAATTTTATTAGTAGCCAAAGATATTTTGCTTTCCTATTAAAATTTAATTCCCCCATGATTTCTTTAATAGAAAAAGAAGAATCTTTATTTGTTTTTTTCACAGAGTTCGCGATGCTCCGACCTCCGGCTCTTATTTTTTGATTTTCCGTTTCTATTTTATTTCTAATCCTTCGTTCCATCTTATCCCTTTGTGTTTCCAAGGTTAAACGGGTTTGGTGAGGAAGGGTGAGGTGACAAATCCTCTCAACTGATGATTGACAGAAATTAGATAACGTATGATATTATAGCGATAAGATGCTTGATTACCTTAAAGTTCACTAAAGGGGGTGAGCATGGCCAAAATACTTCTTCTTGACTTTGCGCCAGAAGATGCGCGGCGGCTTCAAGCCGATAAATGGGATACAGAAGTAAGAGAAACCAATTGGAAATCAGGCAAGGTGGAAAGCTTGGTGCCGCCTCTGGATTGCCAGCTTATCTTTTTTCAGGTGAACCTCGGAGATGCTGGGGCAGGCCTCCACATCGGAGATGCGGCTAATTTTGAGGCCATTTTACAGCAAGGGGGAGCGGTTGTTTGTTTCCTGGGAGCAGCCGAAGAATTTCATTTAGAAAACCTCTTTGGACCTATTCCGGGCTTAAAGCTCGAGGTAAATAAAAGGCCCAATTTCATTAATTTTATTCCTGATGAGCCAGCCGGTCTGATGTTACGGGAATTCAACTCGGACATCATTCAATCCTTGGAGCTTTTTACCGAAGAGGGAGAAGAGAAGAGGATTATTCCAGTAACCGAAGCGCAAGAAACTTCCCCGGAGCAGGTAGAGGTCTTAGCGCGAAGTTATCGAAGACGTCCTGTGGCCGCTAAAATCAAAAAAGGCAAAGGATATCTCTTTCTTCTCCCCTGGTTTGGAGACAAGAACATTGAAGTTGTCCGTTTTATGCTGCGTCAGGTTTTACCCACCGCCATGCCTCATCTTTTCGAAGAAAACCCTTTTGCCTGGGTAGAGAGCCCAGAATACTATTTTCCCGCTCTTACTTCCATTTTTCAGGAAATCCAGGAAGAATCCAGACGCCACCGCGAAACTATTTTTCAGTTAAGAAATAAGGCTGAAGAGGTTAAAAAAACAGAACAGCAGCCTTTCACTCACCTTCTTACCTCGCAGGGAGAGCGTTTAAAGCAGGCTGTGCTTCATGCCTTTAAATATATTTCCTGGCCCGAAGTAATTGACGTCGACCAGTACTGGAAAAGGGTGATTCGGATCAAGGAAGAAGATATCTGGCTTATTGATGACCAGGAAGACCGAGCCGTGGAGGAAAAAATTCGCACCAGTCCTTTAATTTTAGTCATCATCCGCAGCGGCCTTGGTTCGGCACCCGAGAGTGATCTGGGGGTTCTGCAAAAATATAAGGCGCGGCGGATGCAGGAATTTGATAACACCAAGATGAAAGCCTTGCTCGTGGGTAACTATCATTACCGTCAAGAGGCGCGGTCGCGCCCCATTCCTTTCACCCAAGAGCAAATCGAAGAAGCAGTTACTGACGGCAATGGCCTGCTCACCACGGCTGACCTTTATTTTGCCATAAAAGCAGAAAAGGAAAATAAAATCACCCGAGAGGAAATCATAAGGTCGATTCGAGAAAAAACAGGGCTTATTACTTTTGAATATTAATACTTAGAAAAGTTCATTTATTTTTTCAGGAGTGCGGATGGAGGAAAAGCAAAAGGGGAGGACAATATGTTTTCATTGTGGCGCGGTCAATCGCGTACCGCCAGAGGCTTTTCAGCCCGGGAAAAAAGTACTCTGCGGCCGCTGCCACAATGCTCTTCCTGAACCAGGAGTCGTGCTTGACCTCTCTCCCGAGAGGGTTTACGTCCTGATCAAAAATGGTTCGTTACCGCTTCTTTTTGAGTTTTATTCCACCCAGTGTCCCCATTGTTGGCGCATGCATCCGATCATCGAAAGGTTAGCTCGTCGTCGGGCGGGTGAAATGATGGTCGGAAGAATCAACACGGACCATTACCCAGAATTAGCTTCTGGCTTTGGGGTAAAAGCTGTTCCCACTTTTATCATTGTCTGTCCGTCAAGGAACAGAGGTTGGGCGCACTTCCGGGGTGATGGACGAAATGGAATTTTCGCTCTGGGTGGCTAGCCGGGCTTAAAAAAAGAGGAATGCCGAAGCGGGGACTCGAACCCCGACTCCCAAAATAACGGGAACTAGCCCCTCAAGCTAGCGTGTCTACCAATTCCACCACTTCGGCATCCCGTTTTATTTTTGGGAATTGGGTAAAGAAGAACTCGTTTCCTTTTTTTCTTGTTTCGTTTCTTCCGTCTGATTAGCCGGCGCCTCTTTTTTCTCGGTGGTGCTCGCCTTATTTTTTTCTTCTGCTTTTTGTGTCTCCGTGGCTGCAGCCGGAGCACCCTTGACGACTGATTTTTCTCCTTTAGTAGAAATTAGCCATAATCCTATAGAAGTAATCATAAAAAGAATGGCCGCTCCGGTAGTAATCTTGGCTAAAAGAGTGGTTGCTCCCCGGGGACCAAAAGCTGTCTGGCTGCCTACGCCACCAAAAGAGCCGGCTAAATCAGCTGCTTTCCCTGATTGGAGGAGAACAGCCACGATAAGAACAACGCAAATGATTACATGCAGCAAAATAACTAAAGCGCTCACGCTTGCTCCTTTTTGGCCTTCAGAGCCTCCTCAATAATTTTAATAAAATTTTCTGCTACCAGAGAAGCTCCGCCAACCAAAAAACCATCTATATCTGGTTCAGTCATTAAAGAGGCGGCATTATCTGGTTTAACCGAACCGCCGTAAAGAATTATAGCACATGAAGCAAGCTCTTGACCATATTTTTTCTTCAGGAGCTGGCGTACGAATTGATGAGCCTCCTGCGCCTGGCCGGGGGTAGCTGTTTTTCCCGTCCCGATAGCCCAGACAGGTTCGTAGGCAATAATAACTCGGCTAAAGTCATCCTGGCCAATTCCTTGCAAGTCTTTTTCGATTTGGACCTCCAGGCGTCGGAGAGTCGTCCCCGCTTCTCTTTCTTCCAGGGTTTCCCCGACACAGAGAATGGGAAAAACCCCCTGACGCAAAGCAGCCTTTACTTTTCGGTTAATCATCTCGTCCGTCTCGCCAAGAATATGGCGTCTTTCCGAGTGGCCAGTAATTACATACTGGCAACCAGCGTCACGGAGCATAGCTGCCGAGATTTCTCCAGTATAAGCGCCCCAATCCTCCCAAAAAAGATCCTGGCCTCCGAGCTGGACAGAGCTTCCTTCGATGGTCTTGGCTACTTCATACAGGGAGGTAAAAGGAGGGCAAAGAACAATTTCTGCGCCTAAAAGGGAAGGGGAGGCTTTAACTACTTCCGCGGCCAAGGTTCGGGCTTCGTTTATGGTTTTATTCATTTTCCAGTTTCCCGCCACAAAAGGGAGACGGTTGGTTAAAGGCATTTTGCTCGCTCCTTTTTAGCTTCTCATTCCAGAGCTTCTAACCCGGGCAGGGTGTGATAAGCAATGAATTCCAGGCTGGCTCCTCCTCCGGTGGACACATGAGTTATTTGACTTGTGACCCCAGCTTTTTTTAGAGCAGCTAAGGAATCGCCTCCTCCCAATCTCCAGCGTGCCCCGGGAGAAAGGCTCAACTTCGAAAACACCGAGAGGCCCATTCCAAAAGATGGTTTTAGCTTGACTTAGTAAGGAGCGGAACATGGTTATAGTCTTGGGGCCAATGTCACCCGCCATTACCTCAGAAGGAAAGGGGAAGGATTCTATTACATAAGGCGAAGCTTCAGCCGTAAGAGAAGGAGAGAAGGAGCGACAACATGGTCCATGGGTAAAAAAATGTTAACCCCTATTTGAGCGGCCTGGTCGAGAATTTCTTTGGCCTTATCTATTTGGTCCGGCTCTACCAGAGACTTTCCTACCTCCATTCCTTGCGCCCGGAAAAAGGTGTAAGCCATTGCGCCGCCAATCAAGATGTTATCCGCCTTTTTCATTAAGCTCTGGATAATCGGGATTTTATCGGAAACTTTAGCTCCGCCCAGCACTGCCATGTAAGGCCTTTCCGGTTCTTCGATTGCTTTCCGCAGATAAGCTACCTCCTTTTCCAGGAGGAAACCGGCAGCTTTTTCCGGCACAAATTTAGCTACCCCGACAATCGAGGCATGAGCTCGATGGGAAGCACCGAAGGCGTCGTTGACGAAAACATCAACCTGAGAAGCCAATTCTCGCGCCAAAGCTTCTTCATTGGTTGTTTCGCCCGGATGAAAGCGGAGGTTTTCCAGCAGCAATATATCGCCTGGTTTTAAACTTTCTTTTAATTTTTCTACCTCTGGACCGCTGACATCAGGAGCCTGGATAACCGGACGACCAACCAGTTCCTGGAACCTCAGAGCCACAGGCTTCAGGCTAAATTTTGGGTCATACTTTCCTTTGGGCCGGCCAAGATGCGAAGCTACGATTAAACTGGCGCCAGCATCTAGGAGATAGCGGATTGTCGGCAGAGTAGCTTTGATCCGGGTGTCATCTCTTACCTGACCTTGTTCATCCAAGGGAACGTTAAAATCAACGCGCAGGAAGACCTTTTTTCCCTGAAAATTTATCTCACCGAGGGTCTTCATCGCTGTTTACCTGGAAATATATTTAATTAAATCACGCAGCCGGCAAGAATAACCCCATTCATTATCGTACCAGGCCAGAACCTCCACCAGGTTTTCCTCCACCATGCGGGTAAAAGGCCCGTCGACGATGGCCGAATGTGGGTTGCCCATAAAATCGACCGAAACTAATTCCTCTTCCGTGTAATCCAGAATACCTTTGAGTTCGTTCTGAGATGCCTGGCGAAAAGCTTCATTGACTTCTTTAACGGTGGCTTTTTTCTTAAGCAAGGCAACAAGATTTACTAGGGAAATGTTGGGTGTGGGCACACGGATAGCAATGCCGTCGATTTTACCTTTAAGCTCAGGCAGCACCAGCCCCACCGCTTTCGCTGCTCCTGTCGTGGTCGGAATTTGAATTTGGCTAACCGCCGCGGCTCTGGCTCGACGCAAATCCTTATGCGGCTGGTCGAGCACTCTCTGGTCATTGGTATAAGCATGGATAGTTGTCATAAAGCCTTTTTCGAGACCAAAATGATCATGGAGCACTTTAGCTACGGGAGCGACGCAGTTGGTCGTACAAGAAGCGTTGGAGAGAACATGATGCGTCTCCGCATTATAATCTTTCTCGTTAACCCCCAAAACAATCGTGATATCCGGGTCAGTGGCTGGAGCAGAAAAAATGACTTTCTTTGCTCCTGCTTGAAGATGCTTGGTGGCTTCGGCTTTGGTTTTAAACTTTCCTGTTGCTTCCACGACGATTTCCGCCCCCAGGTCTTTCCAGGGCAGGTTAGCTGGGTCTTTTTCAGCCAGGACCTTAATTTCCTGGCCCCGGACAATTATTGAATTATCCGTCCAACTTACCTCTTCGGGGAAAATGCCCATGATAGAGTCATATTTAAGCAGATGGGCTAGAGTCCGCGCATCGGTAATATCATTCACGGCCACAAAAACAAGGTCAGGGTCTTGGTAAGCCGCACGGAAAAGGCTTCGGCCTATGCGTCCAAAACCATTAATGCCTACCCTTATAGCCATGATGAAACCTCCTTTATATTTTTCTGAATGGAGTTTAATTTGTAACATAAATACCCATGGGAATCAATTCTTTTAGGTGGCTCAATTCTCCCCCCGCAACATGGTTCGAGCGAAAATCGCACCTCCTTCTGGCCTTTTCCTGGCGGAAAATTCCTTAGGTTGATTCTTTTTGAAGATACTTCTAAGTTAATTTTTGGTTTCATCAAGATTCAAGGCTTCTCCTTAGCTTTAGCTTTTTTCATATCTTTATTTCTATACCGTTATATTAAAAATCCAGGTAGCCAAAATTGGTGCTTTTTTGCTGCCGACTCTTTTCAGAAGAG
>FWPV01007436.1_pt1 | contig 19873 bp, 11 predicted proteins | sample 2228371 | NCBI WGS metagenome assembly FWPV01 (sample SAMEA103939776, study PRJEB20133) | metagenome | reverse complement strand
GCTTTTCCAGATTGCTGCCAGTAAAGAGTCAGAATTCACTTCCTTTGCCAAAGCAATTGTGATTGCAAATTTTTTCCTTGCATTTACAGATGCATTTGACTTGCTTACCTTTTGCTTTGCTGGTTTGCTATAAGCTACAACTTTGCCATTCCTCACTCTGAAAACCACATCAGATAAGCTTCCTTTTAATTCACCGATAATACTTCGTTTTACTATTGCCATAATAATTTAATGATTTTTTTTTGCAAATATAATCACATTATAGGCAACAAAGCGTATCTGAAGCGTATGTGGAGCGTATGTGAAGCGTATTTGAATAAGGGATTAGTGGCATTATAATAAATATCAAGCTCTAATATTAAAGGCATAAGATTTTGCTATTAGTTGATACAATCAAATGCAATTTGTAGTTTATATGAAAGTTTTAGAAGCTAATGTATTTTAATAATGTTTATTTCAAAAAAACTAGGTAATAATCTCTTTACACAATATATAAATACTAGCTCTTAATGATTAGTTCTAAAAAAATATTGTTGTCTTTTATAGGTTTGAATGATGCTGGCAATTTAATTGGCCAGAATGATGGTGCGATTATTACTGCATTAAAAAATGAAAAATTTGATGAGGTTATCCTTTTATGGAATAAAGGAAATCAAGAAAAAATATCTTTTCAAACTATTTCTAATTATTTATTTCAAGAAATTAGTAAAAGAGGTTTAGCAAAAAAGGTAAGATTAGAAAAATTAAATATTAAAGATGTTACTGACCACAATGAAATATATATTCTTTTAAAGGAGTTTACTGATACCTTATTGAAAAACTCTGATTTAAGCTATACAGCTGCTATATCTTCAGGCACACCAGCAATGCAGGTTTGTTGGATCTTATTGGCAGAATCCGGTGATTTTTCAGAAACAAATAAATTAAGATTAATTAAAGTAACTGACCCAAGATTTGGTCAATCAAGAAATATAGAAGTAAAAATTGCTTCCACTTTGCCTAAAATAATCAGATTAAAAAAAGAAATAAATTCTCTTAAAAAAAGTTTAATTCCTAAAGCAATTATATCTAAAGAAAAAGCTACACTCCATATTGATGATAAATATATTCCACTATCCCCAATCGAACTATCGTATTATATGTACTTTGTTGATAAATTATTACAAGGAAAAAGTTTCGAAAAATTTACAGGTATATCTGTACCAGATCATTTCTTAAATAAAATTTTGGATTATCATCAAGAATTATTCCCTGATTTAGAAAGTAATAGGTATGAACTAAAAACGATTCAAAAGAAAAAAATAGGTTTATCCATTTATACTTTTAGAGGTAACATTTCTAAATTAAATAAAAAAATAAAAATTGTGCTTGAAAATGAAACTCTAATTAATAGTTTTATTATTCAAGCAAAGGGTAATCGGGGAGCAAAGTTTTACGGCATAGATAATTTACCAGAAAAATTTATTGTTGAAAAATGAAAATTGCGGCAACATTTCCATAACAGAGGTAATTTATTTCCGTAGTAACTTATATAGTAAAATTTTAATAATTCTATGATTTCAAATACCTCAGAACAAGATGCCAGGATAGTAATAAATGACCTGCTCAGAGAGGCAGGTTGGGATATAAATGACAAATTTCAGGTAAGAACAGAAGTACCCGTCTATTTAACAAAAGAAAAACAAGGTTTATATAATAACATAGATTATGATCAGGAAAATTCTATAGGAAGAGCTGATTATGTTCTTTATGACAGAGATGGAAAACCATTAGCAGTAATTGAAGCAAAAAAATCCGCACTGCATCCATATCGGGCAAAAAATCAAACACTACCATATGCAAAAGCAATAGGTGCTCCTTTCATTTTTTTAACGAATGGAGATTTAATTTATTTCTGGGATTACTTAAATGATGATGCAAGAATAGTAAATTCTTTCTTTTCACAAAAAGATTTAGAAAGAATTGTTAAACAAAGAGCCAACAGGTCACCAATGGCTCACATTCCTATACCAGATATTTATACAAGACAGGGTGAAACTAGGAAAGTAAGAGATTATCAAAAAGAAGCTATGCAAGCGCTTGACCAGGCATTGGAATTAGGCAAAAAAAGGTTTCTAATTGAATTGCCAACTGGTACCGGGAAAACTGATCTTATTGTTTTATACATCAAAAGATTGATTGAAGCCGGAAGAGCAGAAAAAGTCTTATTCCTGGTTGATCGTGAGCAACTTGCTAAACAAGCTCTTGAAGCAATTCAGGATATTCTTAGACACTATAGTAGCTATTGGTTAAAACCAGGTGTCATAAAAGAAGAGAAACAAATAACAGTTTGTTTATTACAAACTATGATTTCCCGATATGCAGAATATACAAGCGGATATTTTGATGTGGTTGTTGCCGATGAATGTCACCGTTCAATTTATGGTGCCTGGCAAACTGCATTAACGCATTTCGATGCTTTTCATATAGGATTAACTGCAACTCCTTCAATATACATCGAAAGAAATACTTTTGAATTTTATCAATGCAAGAATCAAACTCCTGATTTTGCATTGCCTATAAAAAAAGCTCTTGAGAATGGTTATTTAATTCCATACAAATTTGCTCAAAGAATCACAAGAATTATTACAGAAGGTGCTGACTTAAATGATGAACATTACGATCCTGCTGAATTTGAAAAGAAATGGACGAATGAAAAAACCAATAGATTGATGATGGATGAATTTGATAAGTTGGCCTGGGAAAATTATAAAGAGCTTGCTCCGGGACAGCAAAAAGGACCGGGGAAAGCAATTGTTTTTGCCATAACAAAAAATCACGCTACAAGACTTACTCAAATATTAAATGAATTACATCCAGAGCTCAGAGGTCAATATGCAGAAGTGATAACCAGTGATATACCAAATGCATATGAGTTAATAAGAAAATTTAAGAGAGAAGACTATCCAATGGTTGCAGTTAGTGTAGGAATGCTTGATACTGGTTTCGATTGTAGGGAGGTGATTCATTTAGTAATGTGCAGAAAGGTTCGTTCCCCAATTCTTTATCAACAAATGAGAGGAAGGGGAACAAGAACTTGTCCTAAAATTGATAAAAAGAAATTTATGATTTATGACTTTTTTGGTAACCACGAGTATTTCAACGACTCTGAAATAGATGTGTTCTCAGGAATTGGATACGGAAGAGCTTATGAAACCAAGCCTGCAAAACTAAAATCACCAAATGCTTTAATTGAATTGGGCTTGGACGATGAATGGATGTTTAATGTAAAATATGTTGAAGTTGGGCCTTTGGGAGAAAGAATTGATAAAAAAGAATATATTACAAATTGGGAGTATATAATTAGTCAGCAATTAAAAGAAGACCCTGTCATAGAAAAGATTAAAAAGCAGACGTTAGTATCAGTTGATGAGAGGGAAAAATATTCACTTACTCCCGAAGAAGAAGAAAAGCTTTCTCAAATTCTTAATAAACCCGAAATGTATTTTAATGAGGATAATCTTAGAAAAGCATATCAAATGCCGGGAGCTACCATTATTGATTTTATTAAGTATGCACTTGGGGCAGAAAAACAAAAATCAAAAGAAGAAATTATAACAGAGAATTTTCACGCCTGGCTGGTAACCAAATCATTATCACCAGAGCAGGCACAATATCTTTCTATGCTTAAAAACAGAGGAATAATAAAAGGTAAAATAGAAATGGAAGAATTATTTAATCCGCCACTCTCAATACTTAATGCTGTTTCAATTGGCATAGAATTATTTGGTGAGGATGGTTTAAAAAAAGTTATTGATGAAATGAATCAGTCATTATTTAAAAATAAGGCCATTTAACAATGAATGCTGAATTACGCAGAAAATTAGACAGAATTACTAATATTTTATTTGCTGGTGGAGTAAATAATCCAGTAACTTATATTGAACAAATTTCTTATCTGATATATCTGAAGTTATTGGATGAAAGAGAAAGCGAAATATCGCTGCAACAGAAACTTGGGGTAAATAGATTAAAATCACTTTATCCTGAACAAGCAAAAAGATACAGATGGTATGAATGGAAAAACCTAAGTGGAGAAAAACTTGTTAAATTTGTACGGGATGAAGTTTTCCCATATATGGCTTCAATTAATAGTGAAAATTATCACATTGCTTCTTATTTCCGCGATGCGCAACTAGAAATTTTAGATCCTGCGGTATTAAAACAAGTAGTTGATGAAATTGATGAAATAAATTTTTCAAAACTTGGTTCTGATGTAAAGGGAGATATTTATGAATATATGCTTACATATCTTAATACTATGGAAGGGGCTTTGCTTGGACAATTCAGAACACCAAGGCAAATCAGAAAAATGATGGTTGAAATTGTTGATCCTGATTTTGGTGATACTGTTTTTGATCCCGCTTGTGGAACCGGTGGCTTTTTAATTGATTTTCTTGAATATATAATGGCTAAATATTCAGAAAAAACTATTGATGTTCCTATTTACGGAGAGGAATGGTTATTAAAACAATTTTTTAATAAACAAAAATCTGAGGGAAAATTAAATTTCTTCGAAGAGGAATTTTCTTTCGAAGATAATCTGCAATTAAGAGAAGAATTTCTTAATGAGTTAAAAAAAGATATTCCTAACTTAATGACCTATAAAAAGGGTAACGGTGACCTTATACCTGATTGGGGAATTCTTGAAGCATCTATTTTTGGAATTGATGTTAGCCGCCAGATAATGCGTATCGCTACGATGAATTTAGTTCTTCACGGAATTGTGAAAGCAAATGTAAAAAGGGGTAACACCTTATCAGAATTGGGAGGACTAACTGAAGAAGATTTAAATCGTAAATACAAAATCATTCTTTCAAATCCACCTTTTGCTGGTATTCTACAAATAGAATCTATTAGAGAAAACCTGCCAAAAAATACAAAGAAAAGTGAACTTCTTTTTCTTGCATTGTTGATGGACTCATTAATTGAAGGTGGATTATGTGCAGTAATCGTACCTGAAGGTGTTTTATTCGGTTCAACTAATGCTCACCTAGAACTACGGGTTAAACTTGTTGAGCAATTTCAGTTACTTTCAGTTATTTCACTACCTGCTGGTGTGTTTAAACCTTATGCAGGGGTCAAAACATCCATATTAGTTTTTAAGAGACCCTTTGAAGATGGAAAAAATGAAGGTAAACCTGCAACTGAAAAAGTATGGTTTTATGAAATAAAAAATGATGGTTATGATCCCGATAAAATAACTGGTGGCGGGAGACCTGAAACTCCCGAAAAAAATGATATTCCTGATTTATTGACTCAATGGAATTTATATAAGAAGTCTGGTTTTAAATATCCACCTGGAGTAGAAGCTTTATCAGTACTTGAACAAGGAAGTGAAGAACCAAAATGCTGGTGGTCAACAATTGATAAAATATCTGAAAAAGATTACAATCTTTCCGCAGGAAGGTATAAGCCACAGATTATCCAGAAAGTCAGTGAAGAAAATCCTGTAGATATTATTAAAGCATTAATTGAACTTGAAAATCAAATTACGGGTAAATTGAATTTTTTGCTCGGTGAGATTGTGGGAGAAAATGAAACCCAGAGTATAGATTTCTAATAAATGCTGTCAAATTAAAAAACACTATTTTGAACTATTTAGAGAGTAAATATTAATGATATTAGAATAATTATATGGAAGTATAAATGGAGTATCAATGTGTTAATTTAACAAGATGCTTAGAAAAAATTGAAACTGGAGGGCGTCCAAAAGGGGGTGCTTTAAATAATTCAAATGGAATATTAATTATTGGAGCTGAACATCTTGGTGATAATGGTGAATTGAGGTTAATAAATAAAAAATTTATTCCTGAAAGTTATTTTGCAAATATGCGACAAGGTATCATACAAGATGAAGATATACTAATTGTTAAGGATGGTGCAACAACAGGGAAAACTGTTTTTATCTCTTCAACTAATTCACTCGGAAAAGCGGCGATAAATGAGCACGTTTTTTTGATAAGGACTGATAAAAAACTATTGCTTCCTAAATTTGCTTTTTATTATTTGATATCTACAAAAGGAAAGAAACAAATACTTTCTAACTTTAAAGGAGCAGCACAAGGAGGAATATCCCGTTCTTTCGCTAAATATGTTAAATTTAATCTTCCACCACTTTCTGAGCAAAAACGCATAGTAGAATTATTGGATCAAGCAGATGAGATTCGTAAACTTCGCAAACAAGCTACTGAAAAAGCTGAAAAAATAATTCCAGCTTTGTTTTATAAGATGTTTGGGGATATTAAGAATAATACTCTTGGCTTTACCAAGAAAAAAATAGGCGAAGTATTAAAAGTTAAAAGTGGAAAATCACTAACATCAGCAATGATGAAAAAAGATGGACAATATCCAGTTTATGGAGGCAACGGAATAAATGGATATCATAATTTATATATGTTTGAAGAACGAAAGATTGTAATTGGAAGATTCGGCGCATATTGCGGAAATGTTTTTTATAGTCTTCCTAAGTGTTGGATTAGTGATAATGCACTTTATGTTAGTGAAAAAACAGATGAGCTAACAGATGAATTTTTAGTTTATCAATTAAAAACTTTAAATCTTAATCAGTATGCTGGAAGAGCCGGACAACCATTGTTATCGGGTAGTAGAATATATCCAATTGAAATAATTATTCCCAATAAAAATTTACAAGACAAATTTGTTTTGAGATTAAAAAAATTTGAAAATACAACAGAATTATTAAAAGAATCAGAAAAAAAGGTTAATAATCTATTTGAAGTAATACTGTCCAAAGCATTCGATGGAAGTTTAACTGCAAACTGGCGAAGAGCACATATGAAAGAGCTTCTTGAGGAAATGGAAGAACAGAAAAAGTATTTAGAAAAAATCAATTTAAGGTAGTGTATGTCACCTCAGAAAAAGGGATTAGACCTTAAAGAGGAAATAATTGAAATCCTAAAAGAAAAACTTAAACCTCTTACAATAGATGAAATTACTAACTTAGTAAATAAAAGAGGTAACTATGAGCAACTTGATGGTTCTCCGATAAGTAATCGTTTAATAGAAAATAAAATTAAAGCATATCCTCAGTTTTTCATTTATGAGAAAAATTTTGTTAGTCTTATAGATTGGGAAAACCTAGGAGAAATAAGGGATATACTGTTAAAAGAAAAAAGAAGATTGACAACAAAAGAAATTGCCGAAAAAATAAATGAAAATAAGAGTAACAGTGAAGAGAAAATAACAGCAGGACAGGTTTATTTAAGAGTAAAAAGGTATCGGAATTTATTTTTAATTGAAGGCGATGAAATTGAACTTATTCAGGAAGAACTTATTGATGCATTAGAAGATCAAAACTATATTAGATTAAAAGAAAAACCTGAAATTAAGATTGGTGAAAGAAAAAATATTATTAAAGAAATTGGTGTTGGCAACTTTAAAGCATTTGCAGATAAACAAAAAATTAAAATAAAACCAATAACATTGATTTTTGGACCAAATAGTTCCGGGAAATCATCAATTATTCATAGTATTTTATATATTCAAAATGCTTTTGCAACCGGTGATTTGGATCCTCATTATATGCAAATCAGTGGGCAGTCAGTAGATTTAGGAGGTTTTAAACAATTTGTTTACAAACGAAGATACCAGAATCGAATTGTTTGGAGTATTAAACTTTCAGCCGACTGTTTTTCAGATAGGTTAAAAGAAATACTTCAGAATATAAATGACATAGTTGTTGAAATAGAAATTGGACAGGGCTTTAAAGAAAAAACCAAAGAGGTATTTAATTCAATAAATAATGAATATGAAATTTTACCAACTGGGGAGCTGATACCGACTGGGAAGCCAAAAGTATATAAATACGATCTTTATACTGATGGATCAAAACTGCTTCAAACGAGTTTGAAATCTGGTAACAGACTATCTATTGATTTCATTGATCTTAGTCATCATTCTTTTCAGAAAATTTTAAAGGCAATTATTGAAGCAAACACATTAGCGTTAAACATAACAGACGAGGATATGAATGTTACAGTAGAAGCTGCTTCTAAAATCTGTACAGAGTTATATACTGAAGACAATATGTTTATACCGCAGAAATTCCAAACTGAGAAATCAGAATCCGCTCAAGATATTTTAATTGTTTCAAAAGTAAGTAAAGAAACCAGAGCTGAAGATTTAACAAGAGCAATAAGATTACACTTTCCCCGCATATTAAATGAAATTTTCGATGGGATTTACAAAGCAATTGAAAAAACATTAGGTGAATTAATATATCTCGGGCCATTAAGATCTTATCCTGAAAGGCACATTGCATTTACTAAACATAACGATCCTAATTGGCAGGCAGGTGGTGGACTAGGGTGGGAAATAGCAAGAGATAATGATGAAGTGAGGGAGAAAGTCAATCTTTGGCTTAATGATGCAAATAAGTTAAGAACCCCTTACAGACTTGAGCTGCGAGAATTAATCGATATAAAAAGTGATGATCTGAACAGAATATTTTCATTATTTAAAGATTCATTATTTAATGATTTAGAAAATGAAATAGACGATTTTAGCAGTTTAGTTTCATCTGATGATATAAATGCAATGGATGAAGAAACCATTAAAACTAAATTAAATGATTTTCTGGAGCAGTATGAATTTGAAATAGGTAAATTACTAGATGATATTAAAGGTGTAGATGTCCTTTCTGATCTTGTTTTAGTAGACCAACGAAGTGACACAATTGTAAGTCACAGAGATGTTGGAATTGGAGTGAGTCAGGTTCTGCCTGTTTTAGTTTATGCTTATGCTAATAGGAATAAGTTCATAGCAATTGAACAACCAGAGATACATTTGCATCCTGCTTTGCAGGCTGAATTAGCAGATGTTTTTATCCAAACAGCAATAGAAAATAATAATACATACATACTTGAGACCCATAGCGAGCACTTTATTTTAAGATTATTACGCAGGATCAGAGAAGGTTATTCAAAAAGCGAAAATCCTGAATTTAAAGTTGATGACATAAGTGTTATTTATGTTAAGCCAACAAACAAAGGAGCAAAGATTTACGAAATACCAGTTACTAAGGATGGTGATTTTGAAGATAACTGGCCTGATGGTTTCTTTCCAGAAAGAGGAGAGGAATTGTTTCTATGATAAAAGAATTTGCAGTTGATCCGGCTCTTTATATTTCAGATAATGAGTGGCTTATCGTATTCCAGCATTTTGGTTTTCATCTTGGCAGGATTATATCAAAATTCCCTTCAGATTGGGAGAGAAGAGCTTATAGAACCCTCAATAATAATTCCCGACTCCGAACAATTGAAAAGCACAGAATGTTAGAAAGACTAAATAATCTCAGAAAATTTATTATTGATTTCAACAGACCTTTTGAAGAGAATTTGAATTGGTATCAAAATGCTTTAAAAGATCATAAAAGAGTTCCTTTTCAGGCGATCATATCAAAAGTTAATCCTGATCAACTGGAATATGTTATAAAAATGGATCAATTAGATGCTGAAAATAAATTATGGTGTATTCAAAATCAGATTACAGAGCAGAGAAAATTCGATATAATAGCTCCTTTAATGAAAAATATATTTCTCTGTGCAAAAAGAATTATATTAGTTGATCCACACTTCCATCCTAAAGAAAAGCGTTATCGTAGTGCTTTAAAATCATTATGTGAAGAAATCTTTAAAAACAAACAAATTCATTCAATAGAATATCATCTTTCAGCTGATCCAAGAGAATCCAGTAAAAATTTTGAAAATAGTTGCAATCATTTTATTAAGCCATTTATCCCAGCTGGTAAAGAATTGAAATTTATAAGGTGGGAAAGTAATAGCTTGGATAATCCGAACAGCGGAGGTCAAAGACTACATCCAAGATTTGTACTGACTGATTTTATGGGAATAAATATTGAATGGGGGCTTGATAATGGCAATGATGGTGATTTTACTATCATCTCTATTTTGAACCAGGAAGTATATAAGAATTATTGGCAACAGCATCAAAAAGAATCAACAACATATGTATTTGTCGATGAGATAGTTATTAAAGGTGGAAATAGTTAAATATTGCCACAACATTGCTGTAATTTTATCCAACTAAAAAGTTATTAATTTTGTTTTGAAAATTTTAGGGGATTTTAAATATGGAAAATTTAATTAATCCTTGGGTTGAAAAACTTTTAGGTGTTTATCAATTCAGTAAAATAGGCAACTCAGATAACAGGGGATTAGATACTGAATTTTCGAAAGAAACTTATATACCCACCAAACTTGATACAGAATTATTACCGGATATAATTAGTAGTAAATTTGTTGCAGTTTTTTTAACAGGCAATGCAGGAGATGGAAAAACCGCATTTCTTGAAAAAGTATTTATTGCCTTAAAAGAAAAAGGGGCTGAAGTTGTTGATAAAAATCCAGCTGGATGGATTGTTAAGTTTAATGAAAAAATTTTTAAGGCATGTTACGACGCTTCAGAATCAGAAAAAAATGGTAAAATATCCTCTAATAAAAGACTTTTAGGATTATATGATCACCTAAGGGGTGATAGTGCACCTCGGACAAATGTTATCGTGTTAACCGCAATTAATGATGGCAAACTTCACTCATTTTTTCAAGACTTCAGAAAAGAGTTTAAATGGCTTTCTGATGCAATATTTAGTCAGGTGTTTGGGAAGAATAAGGGTAAATATGAAAGTGTATGTATTGTTAATCTTAAAGAAAGATCACTTGTAGATTTAGATTTTGATGGTGAAAATGAAAGTTCATTATTTGATCAAACATTAAAAATTTTTACTGAAGTAAAAAGATGGGAGATATGCAATAATTGTAGTTCACAGAAGAGTTGTCCCATTTATTACAATGCAAAAGTATTGGGCTTTTCTGAATTCTCATCCAAAATAAGAGCAAGATTAAAACTGTTGTTTACAATAAGTCATTTGCGAAAACAAAAACATAACACGATGAGAAATATCCGATCAGCTCTCTCTTTTATTGTAACATCAAATTTAGAATGTAAAGATGTTCACCATCTTACTGAAAATTCGGATTTTAATAATGTCTTCAACAACTTATACTTTAATTCAATTTTTACATCACCTGATGAATCTTTAGTTGAGCTTAGAGAAATTGATCCCAGTTTAAAACTTTTCCCTAAAATGGACAAGAAAATATCAAACCTACATAAATCAGGACAGTATGATTTGCTTAAAAGAAATTTATTTTCAACTGAAATAGAAATTGATTTTGATAATCTGAACTTAAAGCCACACGAAATTTTAACCAGCTGGAGAAGAAGATTTTATTTCGAAGGTGATTTTGAAAAAGTAATTGATGATTTTGATGAAGTTGAATCATTCTATGATTTATTGCCCTACTATCATCTAAAGAAATTCATTAAAAATTTAAAGCGAGACGGAAATATTTTTTTATTAAGACAAGACTTGGCAGAAGGAATAGCACAACTTGAAGGAATACGAGAGAAAGAATTAGCTAAGAAAAACATTATGATTAGAATAACTCAGAATTCAAAAGTGGGTCTAACTGTTTGTAAAAAAATTCCAATTGATGAATTTGATGTTTTCACACCAAGAAATGATAACAAATATTTAGAAACGATACCAAATCAAATGTTCTTAAAGCATAGGGATACTGGAATTCAAACGAGGGTAAATCTCGATGTCTATGAGATATTAAAGCGAATGTCTGAAGGACAATTACCTTCATCCGATGAACAAAAACCAGTATTGGATGAATTAATAGAGTTCAAAAGCAGATTACAAAGATTACAGTCAAATGATATTCTTTTAATTGAAAGTAACGGATTTTATCATCATATAACTAAAAATTATGGTAATATAATAAGAGTTAAACAGGCGGGAGTTTAACTTATGAGAATTAAAATACCAAACAGTCCCAAGGGTTTGAAGGGAACATTTTTTTCAAAACTATTTAGCATTGAAATGAATAATTTTTCAATTGAGATGATGTTACCTTCACTTTTTTTTCTTGTTGAATCAAAAGGTCATCAAAGGAGAGGAAGAACTGATTCAACAACAATTGAGGATTATATAAGCTCTTTGAGAAATTCGGAAGCGATTGTTGGATTTGATGATGGTGATGGAAAAAGAATTTTAGATAAATGGGTAAAAACAAGTCTTATGGAAGTAGGTAAAAAAGGTAAGGGAAAAACAATTGATCAGATTGTATATCTTCAACCTTTAACCTATATGACCTTAAAAGCTGGTTTTCCCTCCGAAACAAGCAGACTAAGAAATGTTCACTATTTTATTTATAAATTATTATTGGACGCACTGGTAAGAAAATATGGTGAACCCAAAAAAGCATTATTGGATATCAGAAATGCTTTACGATCTGCATTTGCAGAGGGTGTAAATGGATTACCTGAATCAGATGCAGGAGTTAGCATTGATGGCACTTATGATGGTGTGACAGAACTTGATGTAGAAACCTTGTTATCTTTGAGATTTATGGATGTATTTCCAAAGGCAGAAATTTCAACCAAAAGAGTGGGTGCAGATAGGCCAGTTTGTCAGGGTCAGGCAAAAAGATTTATGGAAGGTTTTGTAAAATTCATAATGGTATATAAAGATAGAATGCCAGCGAGGGAGTTAATCTACAATTTACAGGCACTAATAAATTTTGAGTTACTTATCTATACATTAAAGCTTATTTATGGTACCAATTTCTTAGTCAAAAACCATAAAATCCCATCCCAGTTCGGTGACGATGATGGTTATTCATTTCCTCATTTATATGTTGACTTCGGTGATGTACATAAGAGTCTGAGTAGAGAGATTGCGAGACAGTGTACATCAAGAGATATTCAAGAAATATCACAATTTTTCACCTCTAATCTTTTATTGAGAACATTAGATTTAATTATTGAGAATAATCCTCGCTTTTCATTAAAGTATGATGATTCAGAACCAGCTGATTACCTATTAACTTTACTTGAGTTTAAAGAAGATCCTTATGTTCAGGCAACGGCAGATATCTATATTCACAGTATTAAAAACATAAATGTTGATGAGGGTCATAATAATAACAGTGATTCAGTTATAAATGAGTTTTTTAATAAATGTAACGAGCAATATGAAGATAGTATGGATAGACTTGTTTCAGTATTAGATCAAGCCCAGCGTAATAGCGGTGGTCAGCGACTGTTTTTATGGTTTAGAGATGTGGGAGGGGTTGCTAAGGAATTCGGTATTGTAAAAGGTTCTATTAAAAATAGAAATACCTGGGCATATGTTATGAGTAATGACCTGCTGTGGACTCTCGTTCACCTTGCTGCAATTAATCCGGAAAATTTAAAGCAAGATTACCCTGACCGAATTCGTTTATTAGACTTTTTAGAATTTCTTAAAAAGAGATACGGAATTTTAATAAAAGAGGTTCCGGAAGAATTCAAATCAATTGATGCAAATAAAGCTGCAAGAGAAAACCTCTTCTCGCTTCAGAGAAGATTAAAACAAATGGGCTTGTTTGAAAATTTATCAGATGATTACGAAGCTCAATACATAACACCTCAGTATAGGAAAATCAAAATAGGGGAGGTTTCAAATGAGTTATAAAATTAAAAAAATGGCAGAAAAAATTGCGAAGATTCTTAATAAAAAATCGGAAGGTCACTGTTTGAGAATAAATGACTTACCGGAAAGCGAATGTATTGAACTTTGCGATATTTTATCTGAAAACATAAACTTCAGAACTTATGTTGTTTATTCAAATTCAAAAGATTTAGCAAATAATAATCATAGTAATATAATATCACTAGATACTGCTATTGAATTGAGAAATAAGAAATCCTTTTCACTTTGTTTAATATTTCCGCACGGTGTTGATGTTCCGGCATCTTTATCTAATACTTTTGAAGTTTTTGACTTATTTAATTTTCTGAAAGAGATCAAGAATGATTTGATAAATTCATTGGATGATAAAATTCGTTCTATAATTAGAGAAATTTTAAAGGTTGCTGAAACTGGTCTTTTAGGCAGAGATTTAAAGAATCAGGATATTATTGATTTTCTTGAGATCGTTTCGACTACGAAGGATGTTAATTTAATTGGTAATAATCTATGGATGATTGGATTAATACCTGATAAAAGTGATTCATTCCTTGATAGACTGAATTTAAATTATCATTGTGTTAAAGAAATTTCCAAACCAAGTCGACCTCAAATTACTATTCGCCAAAGGATAGAAAATACCAAATTGCGTAAAGGAAAATTTTTCGATGAATTGGTAAAATTTCTTAGTGATTATTCCTTATATCCTTCTAAAATGTGGTTAAAAGGGATTAGTAAGAATGAAAATTTCACTTTTGATAAATGGGAATTCCCTGAAATTGAGAGATCTGACCTTGAAGAGATTATATTAAAGAAACCTAGAAGATCATCCTTAGGTCTATTATTGGCTGGTTGTGGTAATATTATTTGTGATAGCAGCGACTCTCCGCTTATTGCTAATTGTGGACCTGGTAAAAAAATAAATGTTGTGTGGGAAACAATTCCTAAAAATCCAAAAAATGTTGGAGGTTGGTTAGTAGAATTAATACCATCGCGAGAAGACTATGACGAAAATGAATCAGATAGTGATTTACCACAAATCATAAGTAAACCAAATCAAAAAAAAGCCAAAATTAGTCTTGATTTTGATCTAGAAGATATTCGGACTAAATGGGTTCAAATTCGTATAACTGCTTTAGATGAAAACGAAAACACAATTGTGGATGATCAAAAATTACCAATAGAAGCGCTCTCGGAAAGAATACTTTTAAAAGAAGGTCCAGTAGATGAAAATGATTCAAAACCAAAACAGTTCAGTTATCCAAATTTTCCATTTGGTTTTATTGATTTAGCAAGGTCCTACAGAGGTGAAGAAGAAGAGTGGAATGCTATAACACAAGGTTGGACTGAAGATGAGAACCTTAGTTATTACAAAATACTTGTAAATGAAACTGAAATCTGCAGAGTTGCTGTAAGTTCATTTATAAAAGAGATTGAGTCTAAGATAATAAATGAACCAGAAGTTTATGGAAGATTTAATTATGATGTAATTGATATCGACCAATTTGATACAGAATTGGTTTTTTCAAACAAAATATTTTCAGATGAGTTTGTAGCGAATCAATTTGTAAGAAATTTTCTTGATAAGAGAAGAGATATTTTTAATAAAATAAAAAACAAATATGGTACTAATGCAGTAATTGAAATCATTAGTGATTTTAATGAATTACTGACAAAAGTAAAAAATTATACAGAGAGTTATAATCAACTTATAAATTCAATTAAAGAAAGTGAGGAATTATCCGCAAAAGAAAAAAAGGATTTACTATTTGAAGCATTAACAATTGATACAATAGAGTTGAATATTAAATATAATACAGGGGATCAGAAGGCGGTTTTACTTTTACCCACACATCCCTATAGGTTATTATGGTTTGCTTCATATTCTTTGTTGTTGGATGAATGGCGAAGGAATATACTATGTCTTCCACAAAGTCAAAGGAAAAAATCGATTGATTTGGATTTACTTTCTCAAATACAAGCTTCAAATTTCCCATACATATTACCTAGTAAAATTTTAGATGTAAACGATGAGTGGTTTATTTTTATTAAAAATATCAATTTCTTTGTTGCAATGTTTTTACCATTTGATTGTAAAGATTGGTCCCGAGTTAGTTCTGATGTTGTTAGTTTTCTTGGATATGATGATTCCTATACTGTAAACGAAGTTAAGAGCAGTATGTTAAAGGAAATTTTTAATGAATATTTAGCAATCAATCCAGAGGTCAAATCTAGGGGTATAAACATTGGTATCGTCAATCCTGGCAGTGGTGAGATTTTAGCTTCCGCATTAGAGGGACTACTTTTTAGTAAAACTGAATCTGATTTTCAGGATATTCCCATAAAAAGAATTAATATTTCTGCTATTGCGAATGCTCCTTTACCAATCGAGATAACTGCTTTAGAAAGATTGAAGCAAGAATTTTATTTCTCAGAGGGTATTACAGAAAATAGCTCCGCACTTTATCCAGCTTTATCATACTACCTCTCAGAGAAAGAGGAAAAACCAGAATTTCCTAATGGTAATCAAAATATAACGATATATTATAACGATTTAAGGCCCAAACTTGACATTATGAGATTAGAAAGCTATGAAGATACAGAGGAAATCAGTTTATATGGTCTTGTAAATAGATGGATAGCAAGAAATGTATCAGACCGAAATATCTACCAGTTTATCTACTGGATACCATTTTCCAAGGCTGCACGATACGAACGTCATCCAGTTGATGGAACTCTAACAGATTATTTACTTAATTCATTAAAAACACTTTCAAACTCATTAGCTTATTTAATTAACAGTACTGCCGATGAAAATTCAATTTGTTGTCTAAAGAGTATGATTGGGCCTGACGAAAAAGGTTTTATTGAGTATCTTCATCAACGTTCTGATTGGGTAATCACGATTGATAGATTTCTTGGCCCAGAATTGTTTGATAGCCCAATTGATACTTCAATTTCAAATTTGTCAGAAAAATATCTTATAAATTACAAACCAAATTTTAACGAAGGTATTGGGGAAAGAATGCTCTTATCTACTTGCCATACAGATCAAATTTTTTCCAATATTATTCATCATATTAAGAAAATCAGTCCTACAAATGATCTGAATGTTAATAGTGGGATAATAGATAAAATACTAAGAGCAATAAAACTTTTTTCTGGTAATTTATTTTCTAGATTATTAATTGACTATGATAATGCTGCTGATTATGATTTTGAAAAGAGCATATATATTGGTTTAATAATAAATAATCTTTTGGAGAGAAAATATCTTCAAAATTCCTTCATTTTACCTATTTGGGGAAGCGAAAATTTCCAATATAATCAATGTGATTTTATTATAGTTAGTTCATTAAGCGAAAAGCTAGTTTTTGAGTGTGTTTGTGTTAATTCATCTGATTACAATGAGATTGATGATATACAAAGATGTTTTGATGAAACAGAGAAATTATTAGAAGATATTTTGGGACAAGAAGAGGATAAAGTTGGAAGTATTCTTAATCGATCAAATCTAATCACTCAAATGAGATATTATTTTCGCAAATCAATTAGATACGGTTTAATCAAAGATGACATTAAAATAAAGAAAATAACAGAACTTCTTTCGAAACTTGAGTTTGGTAAACCACTTTATCAAATTAAAAGAAAATCTTTTCTGATTGATATAAACTCAAACTCTGAGAATGAAATCTTTGAAAAAATAAATGATGTAGAAGTCGAAACTCACTCTCTAATGTCTTTAAATCTAATTGAGCAATTTATTAATAATTTTGAAGATACTTATCCTCAAAATGAATCTAGTGAAAAATCAGATGATGAAGTTGAGTCGAACGAAGATGAAAAAGGTATTGAAATTGAAGATATTATTTTGACTCAAAAAAATAATGATTCAGAATATCCCGAATCAGCAAAAGTAGTATTAGGACGATCAAACAACCAAGACATATTATTTGAACCATCTACTACGGGTTCGCCTCACACTTTAATTATCGGAATCCCAGGACAAGGAAAAACTGTTACAATTAATTCTCTATTGACTCAATTGACCCAGCAAGGCATAGGTTCAATAGTATTTGATTTTCACGGGCAGTTCTCTTCAGATTCTAATCCATTTAATAACTACTGCTCTCCCAGAATCTGGGATGTGTTAAGTGAAAAATTACCCTTTAATCCATTTAAACTGGAAAGTGAATTAGATAATGATAATTTAGATTTTTTCATAAAAATGCAGAGTGCTGAGATAGCTGACATTTTTGATTATGTTTGTGATTTAGGAGTTATGCAAAGATATACACTATATGAAGCTATTGTGAGTCTTTATAAAAATAGAATGAATAAGGGAGAACATTTGACAATTAATATTAATGACTTAAAGAGAAAACTAAAACAGTCAGAAAAGGATAACAATATTAAAAATGTTTTGGCAAGAACTAGCAAATTGCTTGAAATGAATTTCTTTACTGATGACTCTCAATGGGATATTCTTTCTACCACAAAAAAGGGTTTGATTCTTAATTTAAAGTCACTCGGTGAAGGTACAATGCAAAATGCTATAAGTGCATTTGTATTGAGAAAATTATACAAAGAGATTTTACATTGGGATGAAACTAACAAATTGAAATTAGCAATTGTCTTAGATGAAGCTCACCGTTTGTCAAAAGATGTTACTTTACCCTTGATAATGCAAGAAGCAAGAAAATTTGGAGTTATGGTTATTATTGCTAGCCAAAATTTAAATCACTTTCACCCTAATGTTATTGGAAATGTCGGTACGAAAATAATATTCCGTACTAATTCACCATCATCAAACCAAGTAGCGCAATTAGTTACTTTGAAACCCGGCAAAGAAGCACGAAAAATTATAGAAAATCTTAAAGTGGGAGAGGCTTTAGTACAAACTCCTCAAATGAAATACGGTGAAATAGTTAAAATGAAATATTTCACAAAAAAGTGATGGAATTAACAATGTCGGATAAAATTATTTTACCATATGGTTATTACGCTGAAATAAAACCAGATAGAGATTTTACTATTTACAATTCAAACGGATATTTCAAAATGAAAGGATTTCCTCACAGATTCTGGGATGCAATTTACGAATATGGTGATTTTGAAAATCATAAATGGGATGGAGAAGGTAATCCGATAACGCCTAATACCAAAAAAGATTTCAACTTTGAAACACTTAGAGATATAGTCTTTCATTCAGTTAAAGAAAAATTAACAGTAAGAGCAAGAGTACTAGCTATTTATAAGGAAAAGTATGGCAAATGATAAAAATTAATTTTATTCTTTCAAGTAATTATTAATGCAAGAGAAGATTTAGTCCTATTTATGATTAAACTCAAAAAACCTTCATCTTCAAAAAGTAATTCATATAAATTTTTGGCTATAGATTTTGAAACTGCTAATCACTACCGTGATAGTGCTTGTGCTGTAGGATTAGTTCGTGTTGAAAATAATAAAATAGTTTCTAAAGATTCATTTCTTATCCGACCACCAAGTAAAAAGTTTGAATTTACTTATTTACATGGTATTACCTGGCAGGATGTAAAAAACGAACCAACATTTGATGAAATATGGCTTGAGATAAAAAATTATTTCAGGGGGATTGACTTTATAGCCGCTCATAATGCCTCTTTTGATCGCAGTGTATTATATAAAACCTGTGAAAGATATAATCTTAAAGCTCCGCGTAAACCATTTATTTGCACAATGCAAATCTCAAGAATTTTCTGGGGCTTAAGTCCTTACGGATTGGAAAGTGTCTGTGAATATTTCCGAATCCCTCTAATTCATCATGAACCTTTATCTGACGCGCTTGCCTGTGCTAAAATAATGATAAAATCATTAAAGAGCGGATATCCTCTCTAAATAATTATTAAAATTAATTCAACTAACTAAATAATCATTGTAGCATTTAACATAATAAATACATAAATCCGTTTGAAATGTTAGCTAATAATCTGAGATTTTAGTTAAATGAAATGAAATCAAAAACAAATAGATCTTTTTGTGTTTCTTTAATACTTTCGGAGAATAATCAGTAATTACTAGGTATTCATTTAATAATCTTCAAAAATTTTTTTCTAAAGACCTAAGGCGGAAAAAATGTCAATATTGCGAAAACACATTCCAAATAATTCACTCAACATTCTTATTTTAATAATATATATTTGATGTGAAAACTCAAATAATTTGGAGACATTCAATGAAAATGAATTGGGAGCCCTTCATCGGTTTTATGGTAAATGTTACGATGCACGAGAA
>FWPV01007435.1_pt1 | contig 19873 bp, 20 predicted proteins | sample 2228371 | NCBI WGS metagenome assembly FWPV01 (sample SAMEA103939776, study PRJEB20133) | metagenome | reverse complement strand
TTGATCGAGAGGAAATCGACGGCCGCGGCAAATTGCTGGGGCAGGGTTTAGAAATGGTCTGGCTGCAGGACATACTTGATGTTTTCTTCCTGCAGATCCAGGGGTCGGGCATGATCGAACTGCCCGACGGGAAAAGGGCTCGGGTGGGGTACGCGGCGAGCAACGGCCGCCCCTATCGAAGCATCGGCAAGTATCTTTTGAAAAAAGGTGCGTTGCAGCGGGAAGAAATTTCACTGCAGTCGATTCGCGCCTACCTGCGGGCTCATCCCGACATGATGGACGAAGTGCTGTGGCACAACGAAAGTTATGTTTTTTTCAGGTGGGTGCAAGACGGGCCATTGGGAAGTTTGAATGTGCCGCTGACCGATGGGCGGTCCATAGCGACGGATCCAGAATTTTTCCCCCGGGGTGGAATTGCGTACCTCTCATCGGAAAAACCCCGTCTCGACACAAATGGTCGGGTCATTGCCTGGGAACCGTTAAATCGGTGGGTGCTCAATCAAGATGCAGGGGGAGCCATTAAAGGCCCCGGGCGGGCGGACCTTTTCTGCGGCAGTGGAGAGGCGGCGGAACAGATCGCCGGCAGACTGAAGCATCCGGGCACCATCTATTTTCTCATAAAGAAACAGAGCGGCGACCATGGGGAAGCTCCCTAGGCCTTATCCGCGGATACACCACGTGGGGCTTCAGATATTGAATTGCGTCATGCGTGACACAACCCCACACCGATTTTGCTGGGTTGCCTACTTGAACCCCACATGCTAAGTACAGCGCCACACAATCAAGTGGCCGAATTCCGCAGGTTGGGTAGAGTCACGCGCTGCGCGCGACGAAACCCAACATGCGGCACTGGACCATGGTGGCTTGTTCGAGCGATCCGGGCTTGCCCCGGTGCAATCCATCCCGACTCGGATAATCGACTTTGGCGCAATCGATTGGGCTGAAGCTCCAGTTCGGCCGGTGCACGTTGATTTTGGTTGATTTTTCTCATTCTTGAGGGTTAGAAATATACCCAATGAGTATGCTGAACAATATACGCATCTCATCAAAGCAGCGACTGATGGTGGTCACAGCTTTGACGGCGTTATCATCTTCGCACTGTCGGGTATTATCCAAAAACGCGAACAGTGCCTGTTGAGCCGCCCTGAAATGGTCGGTAGTCAGTTCCCCTCGAGCCGTGAGCTGCTGGATTATCCATTCAGGTTGAGCATTTTGGCAGATTTTTTCCAATTCCACATACTTGGTTTGGTATTCCTGGGCCAATTGTGCCAAAATTTGTAGATGGTTTGAAGATTGATCTTTCATTGCAACTCCTTTTTCGACGGTTTTTTGTTCAGCTCAAGATCGGGCGCGCTCTGCAATTTTGCCGGTCCAGATCCCCGTCAATCCGGCGGATCCCGGATCAGCACCGTATCCACAGTCAACTCTCCGCGCTCCTTTTCCGAGCATCAAACCTCCGGCATCGTGGAGTGCTGCGCAGCACACCCGGAAATGAGACATTTCAATACATTGTCCGGCCGGATGATGGAATCGCCCACAAACAGGAACAGTGACATTCATAACTCCAGAATCACCGGAAGTCATCAAAAGGAATTTGGTTGAATGAAGATAAAACCTCTTAACATTTTACTGACGGAATGGATCAAAATTCCCTCAGAAGGTTTGCCCCCGCTGTTGGAACGTAAAATCCATGAACGCCTGGTTTTCACCAATCCCGATTACGAACTGCGCCACAATCGGGGCGAATGGATAGGCAGCATCCCACCACAGATTAATTGTCTTCGCCAAAGAGGACGAAACTATCTTTTGCCTCGCGGTTTTCTGGACCAATTTCTCGAGTTATGCAAGAAGTTTCAACAGCCCTATCGTATCATTGATAAACGCCGTTCGTTCGATCCGGTGCCCATTGAATTCCACGGCGGGCTCAAGAGTTATCAACAGGAAGCGGCCGAGACAGCCCTGGAAAGAGACTTCGCCACCCTGGTTGGCGGACACAAGAGCGGTAAGACGGTCATATCCCTGTACGTTTTATCGCAGCGCCAGCAGCCCACTTTGATTCTCATTCCGAGGATGGACCTGCTGGAGGGATGGCTCACCAAGATCGAAAACTTTCTGCAGATTCCACGCTCCGAAGTTGGCGTGTTCACCCGGGGAAATCACCGCATCGGCAAATGGATCACCATTGCTCATACGGGGGAAATGATGCGTTTCTGGCGCAAGATCCACGACCGCATCGGTAATCTCATACTGGACGAATGTCAGCGCTGTCCATCCAAGGTCTTTACTCACCTCATCCCCAACTTCGATACCCGCTACATGTTGGGGCTGTCGAATACAATGCAGCGCAAAGACAGACTTTCCCGCCTCATTTACTATTATGTGGGCGATGTGGTCTATTCGATCAATGAGAAAGACGCGAGAGAAGGAAGGGGAGTCATCGGCGCGCAGGTCGTGGCACGCCCGACGGCGTTTGATTACCCGTATCAGTCGCGCACGGATTACTTTCCAATGCTGCAGGCCCTGATGAGTAACGCAGAGCGGACCAGGCTCATTGTGGACGACATCCAGGCGGAACTCGACCGGCAACAGGGTCCCCTGCTGGTGCTTTCCGGCGGCGATGAGCAAAACGCAGCACTAGGAGCGGAATTGGGGAGGCGCGGAATTGAGACCTTCACCTATGAAGTGGAGGACATAGTCGATGAAGAGGCGGAGGAGCAATCCGATGAGCAAGCCTCCCCCCGTTGCCCGGAAAACATCCCCCAGGGCCGTGTGACCATTTTGCTCACCCCCAAGACGCTGGCTCAGTGTGCCGACAAGCTCAACAGTCAGGTGTTGTTCCTGGCTGTTCCCATCTATTTCCGCAAGCACCTGGCGCACACCATTCGCGATCTTTACCAGAACGGCACGGGTACCCAGGGGCGCCTGAAAATTTACGACTATGTGGATCAGCATATCGGTCTTCTGGAAAATTACTTCAGAATGCGGAGCTACAATTACGGAGTTCATCCGGACGTGTTGTTGAATCCCAATTGAGCTCGAACGAATCAACAGCCCGAAAATCGAATCGGCGGGTCGCACTGGCACCTTTCATTGAGACCTGCCCCAGCGTCTTGACTCTCGGCATTCGACCGTGCCTGGATGACTATTCCGAGTACGAAAGACGGTTGATGCGCGAGGCAACCCGCATCTTCTTTCCGACCCCGAAATACGTGGATGTTTTTAGAGCCTGCCGAATCAGGACATTCCCCAACCCGGTCACCTACCGCTACCAGCGTTCCAGGATTCTTCAGTTGCTGCTTTTGGATTACGCTCATGTTCCCCACCCCAGATCAAGAGTCTATTATGGAAAACGGCAGAAAGCCAAAATCCTGGAGGATTTTCGGCTGCCCGTTGTGGTGGTGCAAACTCGAATAGGCAGAACACCGGAAATAATTGCCCGGCACACGCATGAATTGGCAAAGCTTGCCGGCCTTCAGCATGCGGTGATAATCCGTGAACACATTGCCTGGGAGAAACGTATCCAACTTGTCTGCGTCCAGTTCGAGTGCCTCGGAATACTGCGCTATCCCGTCGGTGGCCGCAGTCAAAAACCCTTGGAACCCGTTGCCCCGGACGATCCGGCTTTCAGGCAACCGGTGCATCTCTCCAAAAGGCTTTTGCGCGCGGCTCAACTGGATGATATCCTTATCGAGTGGGGTGAAGCCAACGGCCGATGGATGGTCATCGGGATGGGGCGCCCACCTGCTGCGTGGCCCACATGCAGCGGCAAGTCGAACCGTTTTCACTACATTTGTGATATGATCCGGACGGGTTTTCTGTGAATCCAGTGACAATCGCATTGAAGGATAGGACTCATGACCGCTAATTGTGTGATCAGAATGTTCGTGTTGATCGGCCTGTTACTGAGCGTGACACAAACCGCGCCCGCTGCGGAGCCATCCGCAGGATTTCCTGCTTTACCCGCCGATATACAATCCTCCGTTAAACGTGTGTTGTCCTCGAAGCCCGACGATCTGTTTGTGGTGCTGAACAATGGGCTTACCGTACTGATGCGCCATTCGGGCGCCGGCGACGTCGTCTCGGCGCAGGTCTTTGTGCGTGCGGGATCGCTCTATGAGGGCCGCTACATGACAGCGGGGCTCTCTCATTATCTGGAACACGTGGTCTCCGGAGGGTCCACAGAATCGTTCAGCGAAGCCGAAGCAAAGAAGAGACTGCAATCCATCGGAGGAGAGACCAATGCCTACACCTCCTACGACCGAACCGTCTACTACATCAATAGTTCCGCAAACAATTGGCGGGAAGCCCTCGACCTGTTGATTTCCTACGTGAGCGAATCCAAGCTGGATCCCCAGGAAGTGGCACGTGAAAAGGCCGTCATTCAGCAGGAATTTAAGATGAGAGAAAACAATCCCGACAGCGAACTGTGGAATCTCCTGATGAAAACCGCCTACCAGGTTCATCCGGTGCGTAATCCCGTGATTGGCTATGAAGAGGTCTTCGTTCAGCAGGACCGCGACTCCCTGCTTGACTACTACTCGCGACGCTATCAGCCCGAAAACATGATCATTTCCGTTGCCGGAAAGATCGACCCGGTGGAAGTGTTGCGGTTCCTCATTCAAAAGACTCAGGATTTCAAACGCAAAGCCGATGAACCGATCGTTTTACCGACCGAACCGACTCAGCTGAACCCCCGCTGGGAGCAGGTCGAATCTCCCCTGGCGAGAATCAAGAAGGTGCTGTTGGGATTCCCTTCTGTAAGTCTGCATCATGAGGATCTCTACGCCCTGGATGTGTTGGCGTTGTTGCTCGGACAGGGAGACACCAGCAGACTGTACCAGCGTTTGAAGGCCGAAGGAAACCTGGTTTTGAGCGTCACCGCTTCCAACTGGACTCCAGCTTATGCACGCGGGCAGTTTATCATTGCTTTGGATCTGGCGACAGAAAACTGGCCGGAGGCTTTTAACAAAATCAAACAAGAATTAGAGCGTTTCAAGAAGGAGCCGGTCACTGCCGAAGAGTTGGAAAAGGCAAAAAAAACCGCCATTGCGCAACACATTTTCGGCAAAGAGACGGCATCGGCCATGGCTTCTTCCCTGGCATCCTCCTACTTTGACACGGGAGACCCCTATTTTGACGAGACTTACCTGGAAGGCCTGCGCGGGGTGACCCCGGAAAAGATTCTGGACGTGGCGGCGCGCTATCTTGAAATGAGCCGGGTGAATGTTTCCATTATCCAACCCCCCACGGAACATGCCGACGCTGCGCAAGGCACTACGGCGCCAGCGGCGCCTTCGCAAGTGGACCATCATAAACTGGACAACAACCTGCGAGTGCTGCTCAAACAGGATGCCTCGCTGCCTGTGGTGACGCTGCAACTGTACGGACTGGGTGGACTGCTGCTGGAAGCGGGAGAGCCCGCCGGAATCTCCTCCTTCACCGCGTCTCTTCTCACAGCGGGGACAGCCGAGCGCAGCAAGCTGGATATCGCCAGGGCCATCGAAGATGTGGGGGGAGACATCGACAGTGGCTCCGGCAACAACACCTATTACATCACAATCAAGGTGCTCAAAGATGATCTCGATATGGCGCTCAACATTCTCGGCGATATCGTGCAAAATTGTCAGTTTCCGCAACAGGAAATAGAAAAGAAACGCGTTGAAACCCTGCTGGCGATCCAGACGCTGGACGAAAGCTGGCAACTTGAAGTCGTTCGACTTTTCAAGCAAAGTTACTTCATCAACTCGCCATACGGCCACGAGCGACTGGGAACCGTCGAGAGTGTCGAAGCCTTCAGCAGGGACCAGCTTCTCGCTTTCTATCGAAAAATGGTCAACCCCCACAACTCGGTTCTCGCCATTTATGGTGATTTTTCGCCGCAAGAGCTCCTTCCAAAAATCCGCAGCAGGTTTTCTGCATGGCATGGGGAATCCGCTCCCCTGCCCACCTGGGACAACGATACAGAGCCTCTGGTTGCGGATCGAACGGTGGAGAAGAAAAATGAAAAGACCTCCGCAGCACTGTTCATCGGCACAAACGGACTCGCTCTTGACAGTGAAAAACGCCCGGTGCTGGACGTTCTCAATACGATTCTCTCCGGTGCCGGAACTCCTTCAGGGCGGCTGTTTGAAGGTCTGCGCGGCGGCCGGGAGGACTTGGTCTATGTAGTCGGCTCCTTTCCCTTCTATGGCAGGAACGCAGGGTATTTTGGGGTGATCACGCAGACCACCATGGGAAACCTGGAGAGGGTCAGAGAGGTGATTTTGCAGAATCTTGAACGATTGCGGCAGGAACGAGTTTCTGAGGAAGAACTCAAGGTTGCTCAAAATATGCTCGTGACCGCACACCACATGCAATTGGAAAGACTGGCCGCGCGCGCCCAAAGCGCTGCAGTCAACGAGGTCCTCGGGTTGGGCTGGGACTATGACCAGAAATACCCCAGACTGGTACAGGAAGTTCAAGCGCAGCAGATCCAGGATTTGGCAAAAGCATTGTTTGCTCACACTCTGATCGTCAAGACTCTTCCCGAAAATCCCGTCGAAACGCTCTCTATTCCTCCCCCGGAGGACGATGTGAAGGTGCAGTAGGCGCGCTGCGCACATATTCCACGTTGTTAAATGAGCAGCGTTCCACCAGGTTTTCTTGTTCCAGGCCCATGAGGACAGCCGCCAGATCGGCTGCCTCCACCCCCAGCGACGCCGCCATTTCGGAAACCGTGCAGGGCCTAATTTTCACCATCGCCACCACGCGGGAAGCGAGCTCGGAATCGAGCTGCGCAGCAGTGGAACTTTGGTAGCGGCCAACGATATGGCTTTTGTCTTGGGGGAAGAACTGCAAGGCGGATCTCATCTGCGCTCCTGTCAATCCACGGGCAGTCACCTCGGCCGGGGGCCTCACCACGGTATTGAGCTCTACCTGGTCGGGGTTGAGCTGATCGATGAAGCGACGCAGTTGGCGCAGATGGTCGGGGTGGTCGTTGAAGCCCGCAACCAGCAGCACTTCCAGGTTGAATTGACCCCGGTAGTCCCTGCGAAAAGCCATCAGTCCTTCCTTGACGGCGGACAGATCGAGACTGGGGTGAGGGGCGTTGATCTTTTTGAACACCTCTGTTGTGGCGGCATCCAGAGAGGGAACGACCCTGTCCGCAGCCATCAGGTCTTTGCGAACCTGCGGATCCCACAGAAGCGATCCGTTGGTGATCACGACCAGAGGCAGCGCCGGGAACTGCTTTTTTATATTGCGCAACAGCTCACCCAGAGCTGCGTACAAAGTCGGCTCTCCGGCGCTGGAGAAAGTGATGGCGTCTGCACCCTGGGGATACTTGCGGAAGTAATCCGACAACTCCTTGAAAACCAGGTCGGGCATCACGAATATTTTGCGTTTGACGGTAAGGAAAGTAGTATGCCCGGACTCGCAGTAGACACAATCAAAACTGCATGTTTTATAAGGAATGACGTCAATCCCCAGGGAACGTCCGAGACGACGGGAGGGAACGGGGCCGAAGATATTTTTCACAGCTGAGACCTCTGCTGCAACGCTGGGATTCTCCTTAAACGCTTAACCGCCCGCAGCGGCGAGGGTGCGGCGCATCAGGAACCATGGGCCTGGTTGCTGTTGATCTCGGAACACTCTCGCAGCATGACATGATTCATCTTTTTGAGGTAGACCTCGCATTCGGCACAGGAATTTCCACTTTCTTTGCACACGCGTGGAACCAGATCCCAGCAGGGGACCGGAAAATTAAGAATGGCCGGACAGTTCTTGCGGATTTCTTCGCCGCAACCGCGGATTTCCCAACAGGGGGCTATGGTGAGAAGTTTTTTGATCCCTGCAATATTGAGCCCCTCTTCGGTGAGCAATTTACGCAGACATTTGAGCCACTGCAGATCATTGTTCGAGTAAAACCGCTTGCCACCGCGCCGTGCCGGCTTGATCAATCCCTCCTGCTCGTAGATGCGCAGGGTTCGCGGGTGTATACTGAGAAGTTCAGCCACAATACCGATGGGATAGAGCGCCTTTTGATTTTCAGAGTCCATAAGCCAGGATCCTTTCCCTATACAAAATGATCACAAAGTCAGTTTAACTGGAGGTGATTATAAAAGCTAGAGCCATGACTGTCAATTCGTTTCCCCACACAGCCTGTATTCCACCGCTTGTCTTTTCTGCTTGCCAGTGACTTCGCCAATAAAGTAACTTTCTTACAAAGGAATTGGAACCAGACTGTAGTCCCGGCAACACGACCACGAGCAGGAATCGGGATTCCGGACGGGAAGAGAATTAACCAGATGAACGAGAAATAGGAACAATTCGTATGCGCAGCGATGCAATGAAAAAAGGTTTGGAAAAGGCCCCTCACAGATCTCTGTTTAAGGCCATGGGATATACGCAGGAGGAACTCAACCGGCCGCTGATCGGAATTGCCAATTCGGTCAACGAAATCATCCCGGGCCATGTACATTTGGACAAAATCGCCAAAGCGGTCAAAGCGGGGGTCCGCCTGGCCGGCGGGACGCCCATCGAATTCAGCACGATCGGGGTGTGTGACGGCATCGCCATGAATCATCCGGGCATGCGCTACTCGCTGGCAAGCCGCGAACTGATTGCGGATTCCGTCGAAATCATGGCCACGGCTCACCCGTTTGACGCCATCGTAATGATTCCCAACTGCGACAAGATCGTGCCCGGCATGTTGATGGCGGCGTTGCGGCTCAATATCCCCGCTATTCTGATCAGTGGCGGTCCCATGCTTGCCGGTCGACTGGGACAGAAACCGGTTGATTTGATTTCTGTATTCGAGGCGGTGGGCGGAGTAAAAACGGGGCTGCTGACCGAGTCCGAATTGCAGGAACTGGAAGATTGTGCCTGTCCCGGTTGTGGGTCGTGTGCCGGCATGTTTACCGCCAACTCCATGAACTGTCTGACCGAAGCACTGGGACTCGCACTTCCGGGCAACGGAACCATACCCGCCGTGACCGCCGCACGCATTCGTCTGGCCAAAACCGCCGGCATGCAAATCATGAAGCTCGTCAACAGCAACCTCCTGCCGCGCGATATTGCAACGCGCAAGGCTTTTGAAAATGCCATTGCCGTCGATATGGCTCTCGGTTGCTCGACCAACACCGTCCTGCACGTGCCAGCCATTGCTCACGAAGCCGGGATAGATCTTGATCTTCAGCTGTTCAACGAGATCAGCCAAAGGACGCCTCACCTTTGCAGTTTGCGCCCGGCCGGAGCGCATTTTTTGCAGGATCTCGATGCCGCCGGCGGAGTATCGGCCGTCATGCAGGAACTCACAAACAAAGGACTGATTCATCTTGATGCCGCCAGCGTTACCGGCCAATCCGTCGGTGCGAACCTGCAGGCCGTATCCATACTGGATCGGACTGTCATCCGTTCCATCGAAGATCCCTACCACATCGAAGGTGGTATAGCCATCCTGTACGGCAACCTTGCCCCGGAAGGGGCGGTCGTGAAGCAATCGGCAGTGGCCCCGGAAATGCTCGTGCGCAAAGGTAGAGCTCGAGTGTTTGAAAGCGAGTCCAGCGCCTCGGAGGCTATTTTGGACAATCGGATCCACCCGGGAGATGTGGTCGTTATCCGTTATGAGGGTCCCAGAGGAGGACCGGGAATGCAGGAAATGCTGACGCCGACCGCAGCAATCATGGGCATGGGCCTCGGCAAAGATGTCGCCCTGATAACTGACGGCAGATTCAGTGGGGGAACCCAGGGAGCGGCTATCGGCCATGTTTCGCCTGAAGCTGCGGAAGGCGGTCCTATTGCCCTGGTGCAGGAAGATGATGAAATTTTGATCGATATTCCCAACAAGAAATTGCAGCTTCTGGTTGACGATGCAAGCTTGCACCAGCGTCTGCAAAGCTGGCGGAATCCAGGGTCACCCAGGGGTATCTGGCGCGTTATGCGCACCTGGTGACGTCGGGGGCCACCGGTGCAGTTCTTAAAACGCACGCGGGCTCAGGTCTATAGCCGGCCCGTAACAGCGCATCATCTTGTGTGGATTGAGGCTGCAGCGTGAGATATATCTTTAACATCGAAGATGCCCGGCGCTACAATGAATGGTATCAATCCGACCTGGGCCAATCGGTGGCGCTGGTGCAGAAAAGGCTTCTCCTTCGCCTGTGGTCTCCCTCGTCCTTTCAAAGGGTGCTGCAGGTGGGCTGCGGAACGGGCATTTTCCTCGAATGGTTTGCCCAACTGGGGCACCAGGTGTCAGGCGTCGATTCTTCAGCCGCCATGCTGAACATTGCGCGACTGCGGCTGCCGCCGCGCATCCTCCTGGAACAGGGTTCACCCGAAGAGCTGCCGTACGAAGACAATGCGTTTGACACGGTGGTCATGATGACGGTACTGGAATTTGCCGATGACCCCGTTCCCGCCCTGCGAGAAGCTTTCAGGGTGGCAAGGCGACATGTCGTACTGGGAGCGTTGAACAAATATTCGATCATTTCCCTGCGCCACTACCTGGAGCGTTTTTGGAAGACTTCCGTTTTCAGCCATGCGCGATTTTTCAGTGTGTTCGAATTGCGCCGTCTGGTGGAAGTCGTCATGGCCGGCCCGGTCCCTCACAGTTGGGGCACCTGTCTGACATTGCCCTATAGTGCGCTGCGCTTCCTGCGATTTCTGGAATGTTCCAAATATTTCCAGTGGCACCCGTTCGGCTATTTTATCGGGATGCGCGTGGATCTTCGCTACCCGCTGCAGACCGTGCTCGATCCTCTCCTGTGCGACCTGGGAGCAGGCCTGGGAGCAAGATTTCAGGCCTATTGGAGGCATTCGCAGGAAAAAGCCGAGGGAAAATTCATTCATCTCGAAAAGCCTCGAGAACGCAACACAGGCACTTGATTTCGTTTTGAATTTCGACCGCTTCTTAATCGATCTCAACCCAACAGGAGCAGCAGATGCATGAGGCCGCATGTTATGAAAAATTGGAAGAGGGCAAGGTGCATTGCTTCCTCTGCTCTCAGCACTGTCGCATCAAACCCGGAAAACGTGGGAAATGCGGGGTTCGAGAGAATCGCGACGGGTCCCTGTGGAGCCTGGTTTATGGCCGGCTGATTGCCCAGCACATTGACCCCATCGAAAAGAAACCGCTGTATCATTTTTTCCCCGGCAGCCGCAGTTATTCCATTGCCACGGCGGGATGCAATTTCAGTTGCCTGTTTTGCCAGAATGCGGACATTTCCCAGGGCCCGCGCGAACACAAGAGCATCTTCGGTCACCCGACCGATCCCGAAGTGGTGGTCACAGAAGCGCGGCAGTCCGGCTGCAAGAGCATTTCTTACACCTACACGGAACCTACTATCTTCCTGGAGTATGCTCTGGATGTCTCGCGTCTGGCGGCCGAGCAGGACATCAAGAATGTTTTTGTGAGCAACGGATTCATGACCGAACAGTCTTTACAGCTGATAGCACCCTATCTGGATGCCGCCAATGTGGACCTCAAATCCTTTACCGATGATTTCTACAAGAAGCAGTGCGGTGCCAGGCTGGATCCAGTGCTGCAGACCCTGGAAAGGATGAAGCGTGCCGGCGTCTGGCTGGAAGTGACCACCCTTCTGATTCCCGGACTCAATGACGACGAAAGCGAATTGCGCCGATTGACGCGCTTCCTGGTGGAGCTGGATGCGGAGATCCCCTGGCATGTCAGCCGCTTCCATCCTACCTACCGGTTGACGGATCGTCCCTCGACACCGGTGGGTACCCTGCACAGGGCGCGGGAAATAGGCCTGGAAGCAGGACTCAGGTATGTCTACACCGGCAACATCCCGGGAGACGATGGGGAGAACACCTTCTGCCATGCATGTGGGAGCCTGCTCATCAGGCGCATGGGATTTTCCATGAAAAAAGAAGGGCTCGATCAGACCAAATGCAAGCAGTGCGGCGCCACCCTCGCGGGAGTAGGCATTGAGGCGTGATGGCGGTGGAACCCGTACCCATGAAGACAGAAGAATCGTCCTGCTACCGGCATCACATGAGCGATGGCCAGTGGCATCGAACCTTGAGCCACCTGAGGAACTCCCTGAAGAATTCAAATTGGGCGTATTGCAGGACTTTGGCTGGGGCTATTCAGGAGAAGATAGCTTGGCTCGATCCCATAATGCACCGGTACTGTTCCCTCACCTGCCGGGAATGCGACGATCCCTGCTGCCAGGCCACCAAAATTTACTTCAATCGAGCCGACATGCTTTATCTTACCGTACTGGACCGGGAACCCCCACCAGGGCAAACGCGCACTGAAGAGTCCGCGCGCTGCCGCTACCTTACCCCGAATGGCTGCAGTTTGGCGCGCGCGGTTCGCCCCTACGTCTGTGTGTGGTTTATCTGTGACGCGCACATGACGCTCTTTCAGCAGGAATCCGGAGTGTGCCAGAGGCGCTTCATCGGAAATCTAGCGGAAATCAGGCAGCACCGGCTGGCCCTCGAAAGCCTTTATGCGCAAGCCGCCCTCCCGTAAACTCGGCGCCGGAACCGGCCGCTTCCCTACAATTTGCCCAATGTTTTTTCTACCGGCCGGCGTTCGGGAACATACCGATCCGGTATTTTCCCTTCATTCCACTCGCGCGACACATAAAGGTTGCAATAGCAGCTTCCATACTCCCTGACATCGGGTTCCCGATACACGCAGGGACAAATGATGTCCTTGTCCCATTCCCGGTCGTTGGCGGCAAGACGACAGGGGCAGCACATGTAGCCGTAGCGTTCCCGATTGATGATAAGGCCCTCCAGAAGCTCGAATACCTTCTTTTTATCCTTGTTAAAATAGTACCCCTTTTTTTCCTGGGCAGTCTTCAACGTTTCGTACAGTTGCTCGACATTCATCATCCTTTGAGCGCCTCCGCGATCTCGTCTTTGCGAAAACCGACAATCACCTTGTCCCCAATAATGATGGTTGGGAACGAACAACTGGGATTGATCTTTTTGATCTCCTCGAGTATGGCATCTCTTTCCTCTTTATCCAGTTTATCCACCTCGACACAGTCATAGTTGACCCCGCAATCATTCAAATATTCTTTGGTGTTCCTGCAATGGATGCACGTGCTCAGAGCATACAGCTTGATATCGCATTCTTTCATGTTCGTCACTTCTCCTCTTCATGCTCGGTAAAGCCATCGTCACAAGTTGTAGAACATCACTTTGTTTCAATTGTCGCTCTGGAGATAATAGCCATTCCCGGATCAACAATTCAATACGCCGCACCTTCACGCCCGGCATTTTTATCCTCGCAGCTGTCAGCGGCTGCGCGAGTCCATCTTTGCCTCCAGGCGTTGGGTCAGATAGGAAAGCGGATAGGTGATCAACAAATAGAGGCCGGCCAATGGGAGGTAGGCTTCAAACGTCTTGTAGGTCGTCGCGTTGATCACTTCGGCTGCCTTGGTGAGCTCCCTTACTGAAATGATTGAGAGCAGAGAAGAATCCTTGATGAGCGAAACAAATTGTCCGGTCACAGGCGGTATGATACGCCGCAGGGCCTGCGGAAAAACAATGTAGCGCATCGTTTGCCGATCACTCAGTCCGGTCGACTTGGCCGCCTCCAGCTGGCCCTTGTCGATGGATTCAATCCCCGCTCTAACCATCTCCGAGATGTAGGCTCCCGAAAAGAAGGCCAGGGTAACGATCCCGATCACTTTGGGATTGTCCAGATGCACCGCGGCGGCGATGCAGAAGTAGAAAATGTAGATTTGAACCAATAACGGCGTCCCGCGAAACAATTCCACATACAGGGTCGCCACTTCACTGGCAACGATATTCCTGGACACGCGCGCCAGACCGCCGAGAACCCCCAGGATGAATCCCAGTACAATGGCGCCCACAGAGACCACGAGGGTATTGTAAAATCCTCGTATGAAGAGTTCCCGGTATTGCAGAGAAACGCGCCAGTTCCACGGATAATCGATACCCGCAAACAGTAAAACGAGCACCACAACCGCCGTCAGTCCAACACACAGCCGCACCAGGATCCGACCATAAGAACCACCCGATCTTTCCATCATTGCAGGATTTCACTGAAATACTTATCATAGAGCTCCTGGTAGCGACCGTCTCTTTTGATGGTATCAAGGTACATGTTGATCCAGTTCCAAAAGTCAAAGTCACCCTTGCGCATGGCGATGGCATACGGTTCGTAGGTGAACGGCGTCAAAAGCGCCCGGGTAGTCTCGGGATTCTGCTTGTGATGCTTGGCAACAGACAGCTGGTCGTAGAGGAATGCGTCCGCTCGCCCCGTCACCACTTCGCGCACACAAGCGGTTTCATCCTTGTAGCGGTTGATCTGGGCATTGGGAAACAGCCTGGCGGTGACAAGATCTCCCGTAGTCCCTACCTTGACTGCAATGATGCGGTCCTCCGCATTCAATTCTCTCGCATCTTTGATGGTGGGGGCCTTTTTCTGACTGAGGAGAGCGCACAGTCCGGTTTCAAAATAGGGCCGGCTGAAGGTAACCGCCTTCGCCCGTTCTAAGGTGGCCGTCATTCCCGATATGATCATATCCACTTTACCGCTTTGCAGTGATGGAATGAGTCCGGTCCACTCGATGTCCTTTATTTCGATTTCAACTCCCAATTCCTTGGCCGCCAGCCTGGCAATATCGACGTCGAATCCGATGGGATTGCCCTTCTCGTCAGCATACTCAAAGGGGAAAAACTCGACCTCCATGCCCACAATCAACTTGTTTCGTTTGATAATCTGATCCAGGGTGCTTGCCTGAAAAATCTCAAAAGGGCTCAAGGCCATAGCCGAACCCAGTGACATGACCAATGTCAGCAACATGGCCATAAGAACGACAGCTTTTCGACGCATTTTCTTCCTCCTCCTCAATTGCATGCCTAGCGAGTCCTGTTAAGTCAATTCATTAATGCTCACCATTCGTGTCCAAGTTGTGCACCTGAGTAACAGTGCCACAAAAAGATGCATTCGTCCACTCACGAGTTCCCTTTGACTGGCAAGAAACATGGGCAGGTCTGCGCAACTTTTTGGCGAATGACAGTGGTTGCTTTGACCTACATCAAGGGATTCAGGTTGCAGCCGTGCTAATCTCCCGGTGAATTGGCAATGTCGCAAACTGGATGGGCAATCGATTCCGGTAGCCATTGCTCAGCAAAGTGATTAACAGATAGCTACGGAACAGACCGTTGGCAAGATTGCAGGAGAAGAATTGTGGAGTGGGGGAAAGAAGCCAAACAAGCCCTGTCGAGGGTTCCCTTCTTTGTTCGCAACAGGGTCAGGAAAAGGGTTGAAGAAGAGGCAATCTCACAAGGGGCTACCAGCGTTGAACTGCGGCATGTCGGGTCATGCCGGCAAAAATTTCTCACGGATATGGAGAGTGATATTGAGGGATACCAGGTGGAACAGTGCTTCGGCCCCAGTGGATGTTCCAACCGGGTTTTGAAGAACGACGATCTGGCAGCCCGGCTCGAGACCATTTTCATGCGAAGAAATCTTAAGGAATTCCTGCGTGAAAAGGTTGCCGGTCCCCTCAGAATGCACCATCAGTTTCGCGTTTCCATCTCCGATTGCCCCAACGCCTGTTCACGGCCGCAAATTGTGGACATCGGGATTATCGGCTGCCGGCAGCCGATGATCGATGGGGAGATTTGCAGTGAATGCGGAACATGTGTCGAAGTGTGCAAAGAACAGGCGCTGGCGCTGGAACCTGGTGGGAATTTCCCAAACCTGGCACGCGACAAGTGCGTGGGCTGTGGTCAGTGCATCGATGTCTGCCCGACCGGCACCCTACAGGAATCGCTAAGCGGCTACCGGGTGCTGCTTGGCGGCAAACTGGGCAGGCATCCGCAGCTGGGAGCCGAGTTGCCGGGTATTTATTCAGCACAACAGGTTCTAACCCTAGTGAACTATTGTTTGGATCATTATCTGAATTATAATCTCAGCGGCGAAAGGTTCGGCGAGATCTTGAGGCGCAAGCCGTTGACCATCGACATGAAAGGCGTTCCCTGCAACAAACAATGAAAAGGAGGAGTATACGATGAAGCACTTAAATCTGTTTGAAGCCAATGACTTTTCCGACAAGGCTTTCAAGCGCATTCTGGTCCATGATTCACCTTATTTTAAGATCTTGAATTTCAACTTTAAGGCGGGGCAGGAACTGCCCGTTCATTCTCATGACATCGAAGGTGAAGTTGCCATAGCCGTCATTGAGGGCAATGGAGAATTTTTGGGCAAAGACGGGGCAACCATTCCAGCCAGGACGGGCGATGTTCTGGTTTGCGCAATAGCCGAGCCCCACGGCATTCGTGCCGCCACTGACATGCGGGTCCTGGTCACCATAGCGCCGCCGATTTAACCATTCCAGGTTGCACAGCGGTGTTCGAGAAACACTATACTTGCGGCGCAGGAGCTGCCGGTGTGGGAACAAGGCTTGGCTGCGCGGTCACGGACCGGCTTCTGCGCTTTTGGTATCAGCAAGCCCCCTCGCCCGTTGAAAAACGGCGGGCTGGCCTCTTGTCTTTCAGCTCGAGCCTCTATCGCTATTTTTTGCAGCGCGATCAACAAAAAGCTTTGCGCCGCCAGCGACGCTTACCCGTGCGCGTCATAAGCGTTGGGAATCTGGTGGTCGGAGGCACCGGCAAGACCCCGTTTACCCTGTGGCTGGCGCAATACGTGCAAAGCCTCGGAAAGCGCGTGGCGATCCTGAGCAGAGGATATGGACGCGGCAGTCATGCCGCACGGCAAGCGCCTGTAAAGGCATCTGCAGACTGGCAGGTGAACGCATTTGGGGATGAGCCGATTTTGCTGGCGCAAAAACTCCCCCACGTTCCCGTCTGGGTCGGCCGAGATCGCTGGCAGGCAGGGAAGTGCCTTATGGACAAACATGCGGTGCAAGTCATTATTCTCGATGATGGTTTTCAACACCTCTTACTCCATAGAGACCTGGATTTTGTCCTGCTCGATACCCAAAATCCCTTTGGCAACGGGCACCTGTTGCCACTCGGGCCACTGCGCGAACCCACCGCTCATCTGCAGCGGGCGGACGCAATTATTGCGACACGCGCGGATGACCCGCAGTCAACCCAACGGGCACTGGCTGCCATCGGTCAAGCATTTCCCGATAAAGCGATCTTTTCCTGCCGCCACCACCTGGCAGGTTTCAGGTTCGGCCTGGCGGGACCCGCCATCCCCCTCGATAAGCTGCAAAGCACACCGTCTGTGGCTTTCGCAGGCATCGCCCGCCCCGAGTCCTTCTTTGCCTCCCTGCAAGAGCTTGATATTCCCTTGGTGGAACGGGTGGCCTTTCCCGATCATTACCCATACCGGCCGGACGATTTGCTGCGTCTGCTGCGGAGTCGCTCGCGCCACAGGGCACAGCTGCTGATCACAACGCAAAAAGACGCGGCCCGGCTGCCTCACGAATTCCGTGAACAGTTGGCAACCGCGGAGCTGCAGCTTGATTTCGGTTCAGATACAGCTCGCCTGACGCGCTACCTCAAAAATTGGTTGAGCGGCTGAGGCGAGCACTCCCCCTTCTTGCTCCGGCAAAAGTGTTTATATTGAAATCGACAAAACCCATCGACAAGGTCTGCAAATAATGAAACATCTGATGCCTAACCGGGATAGAAGCCGGACAGTGACCCGCCGGCAATGGGACAGGATCGAGGGGCAATGGGACTGTTTCGCCGACGGGCGGCGGTGCGGCCGTCCTGCCCTGACCGGCGCCTCTCGGCCTGGCGAATGATCGGCATAACGGTCCTTCGGAACGCGAGGATGAAGTGCTCCGTATCGACGGTTCAAAGCATTCGGGAAGCGGAACGGTGCTGCGCTATGTCGCAGCACTAGCCACCTTAACGCGGCAAGCGGTGAATATTGTCAATATCCGTGCAAGACGAGACAAACCCGGTCTCAGGCCGCAGCATTTGACGGCGTTGCGCGCTTGCTGCACCCTCTGTTCCGGCCGCCTGGAAGGAGACCGGGTGGGATCGCAGGAAATTCGCTACTGGCCCGGAAAATGCGTCAAGGGGGGCGATTTCTCCTGGGACATAGGAACTGCAGGCTCGGCAACCATGCTCGCTTTCACTCTGATCGCCCCGGCTCTGCACGCCAAAACAGTCTGCCGCTTCAACATAACCGGGGGGCTTTTCCAGGACTTTGCTCCAAGCGCCTTTCACATGCAGCATGTTCTGCTTCCGCTGCTGCGCAGAATGGGCGCACACGTCCGACTCGCTATGGGCCGCCCGGGGTATGTGCCAAAAGGAGAAGGCTGTCTGCAGATGACGGTGATACCTCGGCGCAGTGCCTTACAGGCTCTTACCCTATTGGAACAGGGAAACCTTTTGCAAATTCGAGGGATTGCCCTGGCTTCTCACCTGCAGAAGGAACGGGTGAGTGAGCGGATGGCAGAGCATTGCCGGGAAATCCTTACCAAGGCAGGATATCAGGGGCAGGTGGAGGTGCGACACGACCACAGCGCCATTCAGAGAGGCGCCGCTCTGTGCCTCTGGGCGGAGACGGATCAGGGCTGTATTCTCGGATCGGATCAGGCGGGCAAGCGTGGCAGAAGATCGGAAGCGATAGCGGAGGTCGTCTGCAGCAATCTTTTGCAGGACCTGCATTCCGGTGCCACCACCGACCGACACCTGGCGGATCAGCTGATCCTGTTCGCGGCTCTGGCTAAGGGAACAACTCGATATGTGATCCCCATGACAACCGAGCACGTCAAATCCAACCTGTGGCTTGTCGGGAAGATTCTGGGCGCACGGTCACAACTGGCGGACAACAGGTTGTCCCTCGAGGGGACGGGTTTGGGTTTATTTGAGAGCAGTTCGTAGTTAGAGTAAAATTATCTATGGAGTCACGAGTCAAAGTCCAACAGAAAGGGGATTGGTCATGCCGCCTCACACGAAGATCAGGGGTATCCACTCGACGGCTCTAACTAAAATCGCTCTGGATGGAGGCTATCGCGTGGTCGATTCATCGCCCCACATCCGTGAGCGGTTCGGTCTGCCTGCGGATGACACCGCGCCCGGCCTGGTGATCCATGACAAAAACGACCGGCATGGGATCGTGCTCATGGGTGAACCGGAACGGGTCACCCAATTCCTGACTTTTCTCCAGGAAAACCTGGCCGATGCCACATTGCTCCAACTTGAAAGCATGGAAGACTCCGACAGTGTGGTCAAGGCTGCAGTAGAATTTCCCGGTGCGTCGAAAAGCAAACTGGATGAAGTACGCTCCACCATCTGCCCTACTCTTGCAAGGCATCACCGTCTGCGCATCATCGACAGTCATGGCCTGGAACGGTTCGAGCAAACGCTGGCCGGAAATCCGGACGCGAAAGAGCGCCTCGACACTGAGGCCTTCAAGGAAATGATATTGCTGCCGCTGGAAAAATCGGGACTGTTCAAGCTGGAGCACATTCGTCCCTGCGGCAAGCCCATGCGTCCGAGAAAAGGCGCCATATGGGATGCGCAGGCACCCAGGATGATTTTCCATCGGTCATTCACCCAGGGGCGCTACGATGGTCTCGATCTGCCCATTGAGCGCGGCGACTACGGCCTAACGGAAGTTGAGGAGGGCTCCTGGGTCGTCAAACACACCTATTACTCTGTGACTAAACAGCTCAAGGGAGAATACTACAACATCAATACTCCCGTGGAATTTTACCCGTACGGCGCGCGCTACCTGGACCTGGAAATCGATGTAATACGCCGCCCCGGGGAAAAACCCACGCTGATCGATGAGGAAAAGCTGGCCATCCTGGCAAAGGAGGGCCGCATCAGCCGTGAGCTTAGGTCCCGGGCACTGGCTGTGGCGGAAGAGCTGTTGCGGTCACTGCAATGAGGCCTCAACCAACCACACACCATGGCGGATGATCTGTTAATCAAGTACGCTCACCTCTTCACCGCA
>FWPV01007235.1_pt1 | contig 19877 bp, 19 predicted proteins | sample 2228371 | NCBI WGS metagenome assembly FWPV01 (sample SAMEA103939776, study PRJEB20133) | metagenome | reverse complement strand
CTTGATCACATCGTACTTCTCACATCGACTCCCATAGAAGAGGGGTTTTTCCCCTTCGATGCTCACCTTTCGGATAAGACAGAGATTGGGGCAACCCTTACATTCAAAGGAGGAATGTTCATAGCGACGTCTGCTGAGGTCGAATCCTTTAAAACTCGAGCGCTCCCAGGTTCGTTCTTCCAAGGCCAGGATGGCTACGCCAATGGCTCCGGTGACATCATGGTTTTCAGGAACGATAATCTCCTTACCCAATACGCTTTCAAAGGCAGCGACCACTCCCTTATTGAATGCAGTTCCTCCCTGGAAGAAGATTCGATTTCCAATACGACGATCTCCGACCACCCGGTTGAGATAGTTCTGGACAATGGAGTAACTCAGGCCTGCCACCAGGTTGTCTTTTTGAGCCCCCCTCTGTTGATGATGAACCAGATCGGATTCGATAAACACCGTGCACCGTTCGCCCATCCTCACAGGTTCGTCCGCCTGAAGGGCAAGGGAACCGAACTCCTCTTTGATGGAGATATCCAACTTCTCAGCCTGTTCTTCAAGAAAAGAGCCTGTCCCAGCTGCGCAAACCTTGTTCATCTCAAAATCGACCACAACGCCACGATCAATACTGATATATTTTGAATCCTGACCTCCAATCTCAAAGATGGTATCCACAGTGGGGTCAATATGGATGGCCGCAGTGGCCTGAGCGGTAATCTCATTTCGGACCAGATCCGCACCGACAAAATCCGCAGTGAGGTAGCGACCGGATCCTGTGGTCCCCACCCCTTTGATCTCCACTTGATCTCCAATCTCCTCCCCGATCTCTTGAAGCCCAGTGCGAATGGCCTCAATAGGACGTCCTGCGGTCATCAAGTAACGTTTAGCCAGGACCCTCTTTTGCCGATCGATCACCACGAGATTGGTGCTGATCGACCCCACATCTAACCCAAGGTAGGCCTCAATCTTTTCTTCAGAAAGATTTAAGCAGGGACTGGACTCTTCTCGTTTCCTAAGATGATTGGAAGAGAGAAAGAGGGGTTTTAATGGGGTGGCTTCTTCTTTTTGCTCTTTCAGATATTGATGGAGACGACCAAGGCCTGCCCAGCCCTTTTTTGCGTCCTGCTTCTCCTGGGAGATGAGGATAGCACCAATGGCCCCCATCGAAGCAAAATATTTTGGGATGATGAGGTCCCCATCCTTAAGTTCCAGAACCTCCTGAAAAGCCCTTCTCATTCCAACATTGGCAGAGACCCCACCCTGGAAGATAATCGGTTTGATAAATTCTTTTCCTTTGCCAATATTGCTCTTAAAATTTCTTGCAAGGGCAAAGCAGAGGCCGGCCACAATATCATAATCGGGTGTGGCGATCTGCTGGAGGTGGATCATGTCCGATTTTGCAAAGACACTGCACCGGCCTGCGATTCGAGGAGGGTTGGTGGACTTGAGGGCTAACTCTCCAAACTCCTCAATGGTCAGACCTAATCGGCTTGCCTGTTGATCTAAGAAGGAGCCTGTTCCAGCCGCGCAGAGGGTGTTCATTGAAAAATCACTGATCTTGAAATGGCCATTCTCCTCCTCCACCAAAATCAATTTTGAATCCTCTCCTCCGATGTCGATAATCGTCCTGGCCTGGGGGTAGAAATACTGAACTGCCTTGGCCTGAGCAATGATCTCGTTGATAAAATTCCCCCCTAAGAGTTCAGAGAGAAGTTTGCCTCCAATTCCTGTAAAAGAAAGAGTATCAATTTGGTCGGAGGGAAACCGTTGAAGAATATCTTGGAGGATACGATTGACGGTCTGAAGGGGTTGACCCTTAATTCGGGTATAATGTTCCTCAAGCACCTCTCGATCTTCATCCATGAGGATGGTATTGGCACTGACCGAACCTACATCGATTCCCAAATAGAGTCTTTTCATCTCTTTGACTCTTTCACCCCCTTGCGGAAAGAAAACATTAAAATTTTAATGGATTCAAATTTGAGTTTTCAAGTTTAATTTTTAAGGATCCATTCCTATTTTAACAGGGAGGGTTCTATCGGCAGACCATTCTACCCATGATCCCCGATAGAGACGGACATGGGGAATCCCGAGGACATGCTTCAGGGTAAAGTAGAGATGGCTCGCTTCTCTACCGGTTCGGCAATGGACGATGATTTCCTTTCCCTTCGACACTCCTAATTCTGCAAGAAGCCTTTCCAGACTTTCTTTCTTTTTCCAAACCCTGAGCTCTTCTCCTTCAAGCGTGGTTTCCCAGAAAAGATTTTTGGCTCCAGGGATATGTCCTCTCCTTACCTCTTCCCCTTCTTCTCCACTATACTGTTTAGGAGGCCTGGCATCGAGAATTAAGGTTCCTTTCGTGTGGAGTCTATCAAAGACATATTTTTTCTCAGCAAAGGTCTCCTGAATACATTTTCCAAAGAATTTTTTTGAAGGGAAAGAGGGGTAATCCTGAGTGATCGGGTATTTTTCTAAAATCCATTTCTCCCAGCCCCCGTTTAGAATCCCCACCTTTTTATGACCCAAGAGGTCAAGGGTCCAGGCGAGAAAGGTCGCATTGGGATTTGATTTTTCTGAGTAAAGGATCACCCACATCTCGTTGGAGAGGCTTAAATATTCTCCAAGGATTTTTTCCATCACCATTCGATCTGGGGCTTGGGCAGGGACTCCATTTCTTGGGACCCGGAGAGTTTCAAAATGGAGATAGAAGGCATTGGGGATATGTCCTTTCAGGTAGTCCATCAGAGAGGTTCGCATATCCACCACCCGAACCAAGGGATGGTGGATCCTGTTGGCCAGTTCTTCTGGCTCAACCAGTCGGGGTTGGTCGAAGTTTTTGAAGGGAGGGGTTTTAGCATAAAGCAGGGAGGGAAGGATCAGGAGAAGGCAGAGGAGAGATCCCATCCAAATTCTCACCTTGGAATTTAATGGTTTCAATTTAGGTTACTCCTTTCTTCTTCTCTAAGGCTTTTAGGTAAAGTTGAAGGTAGGCCTGAGCAGACCTCTTCCAGGAAAAATCTTCGGACATCGCATTTTGGAGAAGTTGCCTCCAGTGATCGGGTTGATAGTAATAATGGATCGCCACTTTGATCTGGCTCAAAAATTCTCGGGCCTCATAGCGAGTAAATTTGAAGCCATTCCCTTTTTTTGAGACGGGGTCGTAATTTACCACTGTATCGTCAAGCCCTCCAGTCGCTCGAACTACAGGGATCGTCCCATATTTTAAACTGTAAATCTGATTCAGACCACAGGGTTCATATTTGGAGGGCATCAGAAAGAGGTCACAGCCTGCTTCGATTTTGTGAGCCAATCGGTCATCATAGGCGATTCGTATCCCGGCTCGGTCAGGGTATTTCCGGGCAATGGCAGAAAAAAGGTCATGGTACTTTTGTTCCCCTGTTCCTAAAAGGACAAAGCCAACCTCAAGGGTAAAGAGTTCGTCAAGGATTTCACTGAGGAGGTCAAACCCCTTCTGATCTGCCAGTCGAGAGATCATTCCTAAGAGAGGGGCGTTTTCCAGAGAGGGAGGGAGTTTGAATTCTTTTAAAAGATCCCTTTTACATTCTCTCTTACCTGAGAGATCCGTAGGCCCATAATGGGCAATGAGATAGGGATCATGAGAAGGGTCCCATTCCTGATAATCTACCCCATTGAGAATTCCATAGAGGTCTTCTCTCCTCTTCCTTAAAATCCCTTCCAGACCATACCCATATTCCGGAGTCTGAATCTCCTCGCTATATTTCTTGCTCACGGTATTGATCAGATCGGCATAGACAATCCCAGCTTTCATCAGGTTGATTCTCTCCCAGAATTCAATCCCTTCGGGATTATACATCTCTGGCGGAAGCCCTGTAAGCCCGAACTTTTCTTTTTTGAAAATCCCCTGGTAAGCGAGATTGTGGATGGTAAACAGGGTGGCGGTGGATAAGAAGAGGGGATCATTCCGGTAAAGGGATTGGAGATAAGCAGAGACCAGTCCTGTTTGCCATTCGTGGTGGTGAATGATGTCAGGAGAGAAGCCCATTTTTCGACAGAGGAGGAGAGAGGCCTTTGAAAAGAAGATGAACCTTTCCGCATTATCGAAATAGTCCCCCTTCGGGGTGCTGTAAAGGTATTCCCGGTCATAAAATTCATCCCGACCGATGAAATAGACTGGGATCTCCCCGGGAAGCGTTCCCTGATAAAGATCAGCCCTTAGGGTTTCATCCCCCAAGGGGACTTGGATCTCCTCCCCTAAGTATTGAAGAGGAAGCCCCGACTGCCTGACCATTCGGTAGTAAGGCATCACCAGTCTGACGTCACATCCAATCTCCTTTAGAAACTTCGGGAGGGCACCACACACATCTGCCAGGCCGCCTGTCTTAGCAAACGGCACCGCCTCTGAGGTTACAAAGAAGATGCTGAGGGGGGTTTTGTTCATTTTTAAACCTCATTGAAAAAGGATTTCTGTCAATGAAAAATTGCAATTATAAAATGGAAGGATACTGTTAAGGTTCATTTTTCCTCGAGAGGCTTCCTGGGTTCTCCCCATAGAAGTACTCGGTGAGGGAGGGGAATCTCAATCCCTTTTTCATCAAATCGGATCTTGATCCTTCTTCTCAACTCCCTTCCCACCTCCCACTGTTTGAGGGGCACGGTTTTAATCATCATCCGGATGACCAGTTGAGATTCTCCAAATTCTTCTACTCCTAAGATCTGAAGGGGCTCGAGGATCGCACTCTTGTAAGGTTCCTCGGATTGGAGTTCCTTCCCTATCTGGGTAAGTAAATCAAAAACCTGGTCCAGATCTTCACGGTAAGAGATGCCCAGATCCAGCACCGAACGAGACCATTCTTTGGAAAGGTTACTGACCACTTTGATCTCTCCATTGGGGATCGTGTGAACCCTTCCTCCCAAGTCTCTTAGAACCGTCCGCCTTAAATTGAAGGATTCGACCAGGCCCGATACTCCTGCCACCTCGATCACATCTCCAATTCGATATTGATTCTCAAGAATGATGAAGAATCCATTGATCACATCCTTGACCAGACTCTGAGCCCCAAACCCGATGGCCAACGCCCCAATGCCAGCGGTGGCCAGAAGGGGCCCAAGTTGAATTCCTAACTCCCCAAGGATCATCAAAATGGCGACAAAGGAGATCAGGACGAGAAAGACATGGCGAAGGATATTCCCTAAGGTCTGGGCCCTTTTCTTGATTTCAGAGGCCTGGAGGGGATCCTTTTCCGGAATCCATTTTTCAATCCACCTCACCATCCATCTGGATGCTTGGGAAAGGACGAAGAGGGCAACGAGAATTCCGAATACCTTGATCCCAGAGGTGGTGAGCCATTGACTGAGAGGGTTGAGGATTTCGGGCATGAAAATCTATCTTTCAGTTAACCTACTCCACTTTCTCTGTTTTACGGATAAATTTCTCCATCCGATCTAAGGCATCAGCGGTTTTCTCCCTCAGGGCATCTGCCATGGCCGACAGGGCATCGATTTCCTTCTTCAGGTCAACCGATGAGGTCTTCGATTCCAACTGGCGTTTAAGATCCGCCAGCCCCCCGGTCCGTTGATAGGCCAGAATCGAGATGATGAGTGCCACGACTGCAATCAGAAGCGTGATCGCCTCCATGGTTAAGGACCTCCTTCAATTTTTGGATTAACATAATCGATCCGTTTAAAATTTTCAATCGATTCTTTCCTTTTACCGATCTCGGGGAGAGAAACAGGAAGGGTGGGTGGGGTGACGATGCCTGCGGACATGATGGCCTTGATGGCCTCTTCAATCGTCATCTGAGAAGGAAAGATTTTCTCTTTGGGGAGAAAGAGCAGAAACCCCTGGGGAGGAACAAAGGCGGTAGGGATGAAGACCGTCACCTTCGTTTGATGGCTGAGGTCTTTCAATTCATTGGTGATGAAGCCAAGGACAAAGTTACCCTCCTGGGGAAATTCCACAAAGACCGCTTGGCGGAAAGATCCTTTCCGGGAGGAGGAGAAGGCATCGGTCAACTGTTTGGAAGAGAGATAGATGTTCTTGACCACCGGAATGGCGGTGACAAGCCTATCGCCCCAACCCACAATTTTTTTTCCCATCACGTTGGTGGCGATTAAACCAACCAAATAGAGAAGAAGGAAGAAACCGATGATCCCCAGCCCAGGAAGATAGAATTCTCGTTGGAAGAGATGGACTTTCAACCCTGGCATCAGAGGTTTAAGAATACTATCCAGGGTGTTAAATACAAGATTTAAGACAAACAGGGTGATCGCAAGGGGAAGGATGACGAGAATCCCTGCAATCACCTTTGATCGGAGATGTTTGAGTAGGGTCTTGATCATCCGCTGGCTTCTGAAAGGTGGAGAATCTTTTTGAGATCCGCCTCCTCCACGACCTCCTTTTCTAAGAGCAGTTGGGCAAGTTCTTCCAATTCCTTTCTCCTAAAAGTGAGGATCTGTTTGGCTTTGTTGTAGGTCTCGTCAATAATCTTTTTCACCTCTTCATCAATCTGTCGAGCTGTCTCCTCACTATACTCCCTTGAAGAGAATAGGGGGGAGGGCATAAAAAGGGGTCTCTTCTCTTTCTCAAAGGTGACATATCCCAATTTTTCACTCATCCCATACTCTTTGACCATGCTGGTGGCAATATCGGTGGCCCGTTGGAGATCATTATGGGCCCCCGTGGATATTTCGTTAAACTTAATCTCCTCGGCCACTCTTCCACCCAAAAGCACGGCGAGGCGGTCGAGAAGTTCTGTCCGGGTCATTAGATACCTGTCTTCGGTTGGAAGTTGAAGGGTGTAGCCTAAGGCGGAGATCCCTCTCGGAATGATGGAGATTCGACGGACCGGGTCCACATTAGGCAGGGAGGAGGCAACGATTGCATGGCCGGATTCATGGAAGGCCACGATCTCCTTCTCTTTCTTTGACATCAGCCTACGCTTCTTTTCCAATCCTGCCACCACCCGATCAATCGCCTCTTCAATATCGGACATCTCCACAAATTCTTTGTTCTTTCGGGCAGCCAGTAGGGCGGCTTCATTGACGATATTAGCAAGGTCTGCGCCCACGAACCCCGGGGTCCTTGAGGCAATCACCTTCAGATCGACATCCGGTGAGAGTTTCACATTTCGGGTATGAATTTTAAGGATCTCTTCACGACCCACCAGATCGGGCCGATCCACCACCACATGCCGGTCGAACCTCCCTGGCCTCAGAAGAGCAGGATCGAGAATCTCAGGACGATTGGTGGCAGCCATGATGATCACTCCGGTATTCGGGTCGAACCCATCCATCTCCGCAAGCAGTTGATTGAGGGTCTGTTCCTGCTCATCATGTCGTCCAAGGGGATTGACGCCTCGTGCTTTTCCCAGGGCATCGAGTTCGTCGATGAAGATGATACAGGGAGCGTGGTTTTGGGCCTGGGCGAAGAGGTCTCTTACCCTTGCTGCTCCCACTCCGACAAACATCTCGACAAAGTCTGAACCACTGATGGAAAAGAAAGGCACATTGGCCTCCCCCGCCACGGCGCGGGCCAGAAGGGTTTTTCCTGTTCCGGGCATCCCGACCAAGAGAACCCCTTTCGGGATCTTTCCGCCGAGGCGCTGAAATTTTTTCGGGTTCTTTAGAAATTCAACAACCTCTTTTAACTCCTCCTTGGCCTCATCAATGCCTGCCACATCGGCAAAGGTGACCTTCTTCTCCTTCTCGGCATAGAGTTTGGCACGGCTCTTCCCAAAGGAGATGACACTACTCTCTGGTCCAATTCGTGAGAAGAGGAGCCTCCAGATGAAAAAGAAGAAGACGAGAGGAATAATCCAGGAGAGGATATTGGTAAGCCATTTGCTATCCACTTTCCCAGTATATTTCACGTGATTGGCTTCCAATTCCTTCACCAGATCTGGATCCTCAACCCGGACCGTTTGAAACTTTCGTGATCCCTTTTCTGTTTCCCTTTCTCCCTGGATGGTCTCCTGGCTGATGGTCAGTTCTTTGATTTTACCTGTTCTCAGGGCCTGTTTAAATTCACTATAGGGGATCACATCCTCAGACCTTTTCTGAACGACATAGTTCTGAATGAGGAAGATGATGAGAAGCGCAATGACAAAATACCAGATGGTAAAATGGGTCTTCTTCAGGACAGGCTTCTTTCCACCTCGATTGGATGGCTCTTTGAGGCGAAGGAGATCTTTTAAATCAGGAGGAGGTCTCTGATCTTTCTTCATTTATGAATCCTTAAAGACCCTTTCAAAAATATCGTCCACATGTTTGAGGTGATGATGGAGATTAAAAGTGGCCTCCAGTTCCTCTTGATCTAATAGATTTTTGATCGCCTCATCCTTCAAAAGGAGGGTTTTAAAATCTTGACCTTCCTCCCAAACCTTCATGGCGTTTCTTTGAACGAGGTGATAGGCCTCTTCCCTTGAAAGGCCTTTCCGGGTAAGAAGCAGAAGCACAGACTCAGAAAAGATGAGGCCCCGGGTCTTTTCAAGGTTGGCCTTCATATTCTCAGGGTAGACGATCAGGTTTTCAATCAATGAGGTGAGTCGGTTAAGCATGTAGTCGACCAGAATGGTGGCGTCAGGACCGATCACCCTCTCGACAGAGGAATGGCTGATGTCACGCTCATGCCAGAGAGGAATGTTTTCCATGGCAGAGAGGCTGTAGGATCGTACCACCCTTGCCAGACCTGAGAGGTTTTCTGCAGAGATAGGATTCCGTTTATGGGGCATGGCGGAGGAGCCTTTCTGTCCTTTTGAGAAGAATTCTTCCGCTTCAAGAACCTCAGTTCTCTGCAAATGCCTCAGTTCCACCGCCATTTTTTCGACGGACGAGGCGATTAAAGCCAGGGTGGTAAAGAATTCACCGTGATGGTCTCTCTGAACGATCTGGGTGGAGATAGGAGCCGGTTTAAGTCCCAACCTTTTACAGACAAACTCTTCCACCGAAGGAGGGATATGGGCAAAGGTTCCTACCGCTCCTGAAACCTTTCCGACACTAATCGCTTCTTTTGCCCTCTCCATTCGGATCTGGTTTCGCCTCATCTCATCATACCAGAGGGCCAGTTTAAGACCAAAGGTGATGGGTTCCGCATGAACCCCATGGGATCGTCCGATCATCACCGTGTCTTTGTATTGAAAGGCTTGTTTTTTCAAGACATCGAGCAACCGCTGGATGTCCTGAAGGATGATCTCAGAGGCCTCTTTAAGAAGAAGAGCAAAGGAGGTGTCAAGGATGTCGGAGGAAGTCAGTCCATAATGAAGGTATTTGGAGAGCTCCCCAATCGATTCTCCCACATTGGTCAGAAAAGCAATCACATCATGCTTGGTCACCTGTTCAATCTCAAGGATGCGGTCAATGTTGAAGGAGGCCTTCTTTCGCATCTCCTTGACCGCTTCCTCCGGAATCCATCCCAATTGAGAAAGGGCTTCGCAGGCCAGAAGTTCAATCTCCAGCCAGGTTTCAAACTTCCGCCTATCGGTCCAGATCTTCCCCATTTCAGGCCGGGTATATCTTGGGATCATCATCTCACCTCAATAGTTCTATTTTACTGGATAGGTGTGAAAAGTCAATATAATAAAGGCCGTTAAATATTGACAATTCAAGGGTTGAAATGCATACTAAATGTTGTGATTATTATTAAATCCCTTCGGGAAATTGAACTTTTGAGGAAATCGAACATCATTGTGGCAGAGGTCTTTAAGAAATTAAAAGGGATGATTGCTCCTGGGGTGACCACCAAGGAGTTAGATCTGGTGGCAGAGGATTGGATTCGCTCAAGGGGTGGGGTTCCTGCCTTTAAGGGCTATCGGGGATTTCCTGCCACGCTTTGTACTTCTATCAATGAAGAGGTTGTCCATGGTATCCCTGGCCAACGTAAATTAAAAGAAGGGGATATTATCAGCATCGATGTCGGGGTCAATTTTAAAGGTTATTTTGGAGACGCTGCCATGACCTTTCCTGTGGGCGAGATAGACGAAGAGGCCCGAAGGCTTCTAAAGGTAACGGAAAAAGCCCTTTGGATTGGGATTCAAGAGGCGAAGTTGGGAAATCGTCTTTATGATATCTCCTACGCCATTCAGACATGGGTGGAAGGGCATGGGTTTTCTGTGGTCAGGGACTTTGTTGGCCATGGCATCGGTCGTGACCTCCACGAAGAGCCCCAGATTCCCAATTTCGGTTCCCCTCACCAGGGTCCAAGATTGGAGAAAGGGATGGTGTTTGCCTTAGAGCCCATGGTCAACGAGGGGACTTACGAAGTTAAAGTTCTTCAGGATGGTTGGACGGTGGTGACTTCGGATGGAAAGCGTTCAGCCCATTTTGAACATAGTATTGCGATTACTGACGGAGAAGCCGAAATCTTAAGTTTAATATAGAAATGGAAAACGTCTTCTGGTTAAGGTTAAGGCAAAGAAGCCTGTTTAGGTTAGGTAATTGGATTATGGTTTTAAGGACCGTTCCACAGCCTTCTACCCAGACTGGCATCTTTACCCTGACCATTGGATCTTAAACCTGTTATTGGTAAGGGGGGCGTAGATGTATCGGGTAGCCAAGGACATGATTGATTTGGTCGGATGTACTCCTCTGGTCAAGATCAATCATATCGTTCCTAACAAGAAGGTAAAGGTCTATGCGAAGTTAGAAAAATATAATCCCGCGGGTTCTGTCAAAGACCGGATTGCTAAGTATATGATTGAATACGGGGAAAGGGAAGGCCTATTGACCAAAGATAAGATTGTGATTGAACCGACCAGTGGAAATACGGGAATTGCCCTGGCGATGATCTGTGCGGTCAAGGGGTACCGGTTGGAACTGGTGATGCCTGAGACCATGAGCATGGAGAGAAGAAAGATTCTTACGGCCTTTGGTGCAAAGATTATTTTAAGCGAGGGTTCCAAGGGAATGGATGGAGCGATTGACCTGGCGGAGGAGATGGCTAAAGACCCAAAATACTATATGCCCCATCAATTTGAGAATCAATATAATGTGCTTGCCCACTACGAGACCACTGGCGAGGAGATTTGGAGGGCAACCAAGGGAAGAGTGAAGATGTTTGTGGCAGGCCTTGGGACCACTGGAACGTTGATGGGCGTATCCAAAAGATTGAAGGAATATAATCCAGAAATTAAGATTGTTGGAGTGGAGCCTTACCCCAATTCAGCGATTCAGGGATTGAAGAACCTCAGCTCCCAGTATGTCCCCGAAATCTATGATCCCACTCGATTGGATGAAAAGATCAATGTCCGAGATGAAGATGCCTTTGAGATGGCACGAATCCTCACGATTCGAGAGGGAATCTTCTGTGGCATCAGTTCGGGGGCAGCGATGTGGGGAACCCTCCAGAAGGCCAAAGAGTTGGATCATGGGATGATCGTTACGCTATTTCCTGATGGGGGCGAGAAGTATGTGAGCACCCCTCTCTATGAACCCAGTAAGTGTTTCGAATGCCTGAAGAAACACCGAATCCCAACCTGCATGACCGAGGAATATATTACCGCCTTAGAGTGTCTGGTGAAAAATGAAGGTTGATCGAACTAATTCCCCATGGCCGCGGGGCCATCTGCGAACCATTAAAATGGCCCCTTGGTCAGGGTTAGGTTTAAGGCTAACCTGCCTGCCGGCAGGGAGGTTAGTTTGGTCTATAGGTAAAGGTTATTTCCAATGATTTAAAACCGTTACCATAACCTATAGACGAAACCGGCATCCTTGCCCTTACCTTAACCAAAGACTTATTTTCTAACTGATCCTGAAGAAATCCAAAAGATCTAAATTTTTTATGAACTAAGGGTAATCCCAAATCAAAAACTTTCAATCTTATCCCGGATATGTTAAATTATGGGGGGTTTACTCAAAGGGGAGGACCGATGAGAAAGAATTTTAAAAAAATCTTTTTCTCCCTCCTTATCCTACTCATCATGTTAATGTTAGCCTTTCTGGGGAATGGAAGGGAAGTCTTCTCCCAGCCCGTTTTAAAAGGAAAAGAAGAGAAAGGGCCCCAGATCAGGTTTGGAAAAATCACTTTTCTTCATAAAGAGATTGAAACAAAGCCTAATCCTCTAAACATCTTGGAGGTGCAAGTCGAAGTGATCAATCAGAGTCGGAGGCTCATTGTTCCTCCGAATACCCTACGAGTGGTGATTATTCCTAAGGAAATCGTTTTTTTAGGTGAGCCTCCTTCGGAGGGGTTTCAATTGAGCCCTGAGGAGTCCACCCTCAATCTTCCTCTTCCTCCAGGGACAGGACGGATGTTAATCATTGGGTTTCCTTTACCAAAAGAGAGATTGGAGTCTATCACTTTTGAAGTTCAGATCAATCCTCCTGAAGGAGAGATGAAAGTGGTAAGTTGGCAGGCCTCATAACCGATAAGAGGGACGGTTTCACCTCTTTGGAAGATAGACATTTGGAACAGTTCCATCCCAATTCCATAAAATCCCTCTATCAGGATCTACGGAAGGAATAAGGGAGAGGGTTCGGCCATCAACAGAGCTATCGATATTGGTTAGGGTGGCCTGAATTTCACCAGTCTCTTGAGAGATCTGGATGGCACTAATTCTTGGTACTCCAACCCCTAGACCCAGAGTGTTTTTGATGGATTCCATATCCGGACAGTTTGGCCAGGCAAGGGTTCCTCCATGGATTCCCAATTCCTGAACATATATGCTGACTGCAGAGGCGACATGCCTCATTGCATTAGTGACTTCGGTCATCCTGGCCCTGATGATGTGACTTCTGTACGCAGGAATTGCAATGGCGGCCAGAATGCCAATGATGGCTATGACGATGAGCAATTCCAAAAGGGTAAATCCTTTCTTATTTTTATTTCGGAACATTTGGACTCTCTCCTTTGAAAATTATCTTTTCTATATGGGTTTATAAAATATTTTAACCCCACACTTTGTCATTCCAACGGAAGCAGGAATCCAGAATCCAATTCCGCCAGCCGCGCATCATACTCTTTCGGATAAAGTCAATAAATTCTGGATGCCTGCTTTCGCATGCATGACAAAAATTTTTTAAACTACAATAAAATTAACAATCCAATTTCTCTTAAATTAGAGTTTAAGCATAATCTATGCCAGGTTGAAAAATTTTAAGTAACCATAATCGACTGATATCATTAGATTTTTTAAAAGATAGATTTCGATATACGTATTCCCCAGAAATTTTGTGACATTTTGTCATAAAACTGTCAATTTTTTTGTTACTCTTTCTGGTTAAAACTTTTAACCCAGGCTATGGCTTCAATCTCAATCTCTGCGTTTTTGGGTAGGTCTGAAACTTGAAGGGTGGATCGAGCAGGTGGAGTTTTGGAGAAGTAGGTTGCATACAATTCGTTTATTTGACTAAAATTTCTTAAGTCCTTTAAGTAGATGGTCACCTTTACAAGGTCATCCATCTCCAGTCCCTGAGAGTTTAGTATGGATTTGATATTCTCCAAGACCCTTCGGGTTTGCTCTCGGATATCTCCCGTGACCAATTCTCCGCTCTCTGGATCAATGGGGATCTGTCCAGAGAGGAAGAGGTAAGGCCCTGCCTGAATGGCCTGAGAATAGGGACCAATCGGTTTGGGTGCCTTTTCAGTATAGATTGCCTTTTTTTCCATCGGATTCCTCCGTTATTCTTCTCACTCTAACACCTGGTATATTTCGGTGGCATCTCTTAATATGTAGTCAGCCCCTGCCATTTCAAACTCCTCCCTCTTTGTCTTTCCACTTAAAACCCCAACAGTCTTCATCCCTGCCTTCTTCCCTGCCTGGATGTCGATGGGATGATCACCCACCATGACTGACTCTTTCCCTGAAAGATGAAGCCCTTTCAGGACCGAATCGAGATGGTCAGGATGGGGTTTGACCCTTCCAATCGAATCCCTTGAAATGAAGATATCGCAATATTCATTGAGATTGGGAAAGACCTTTAAGACCGCCTCTTTGCAATTTCTTGTGACAATCCCAACTTTGATTCCTTTTTCTCTCAACCCTTTTAAGGTGGCTTCAATGCCCGGAATCAATCTTCCCTTTGAGGCAGCATAAAGCTCCACCTCCTTAAGCATCTGATGAGCCCTTTGATAAAAATCCTTGGCCTTGGAGGGATTCCTTTCTTGCAAGATCAGATAGACTTCGTTGATCATTTCCAAAACATATCGTTCCCTGATCAATCCCTTTTCGATTCCAAAAAGGTTGACCAACTCGAAGAACCGCTCCCTCATCAATTGGAAATCGATATTGAGGACCGCAAGGGTTCCATCAAAATCGAAGACCACCGCCCTGATGTTTTTTGATAGGCTTGGGTTCATAAGTAATCCATCGGGTTTGAATTTTGGATTTTGGTCATTCGAGATGTTTTGAGTTTCGGATTTTGTGCTTCGAGTTTGAAAATCCCGGTTCCTTATTCCCTCCTCAAATCCCTCTCCGTGATCCCCAGACAGTAGAGCACTCCTTTCAGATGCTCACGATTAATCGCCCCATCTGCCACCTCTTTTAGAATCTCTTTCGCATTGAAGGCAATCCCCAATCCAGCGTTGGCCACCATGATCCGATCGTTCGACCCATCACCGACCGCTACGACCTCATCCCGTGTGATTCCTTCTTTTCTGCAGATCTCGTCCATGATCTCCGCCTTTCTCTTCGCATCGATAATTCTTCCTTTTACTCTCCCTGTAAGCCTTCCCCGTTTAACCTCCAAGCGATTGCCATAGGCATAATCGAATCCCAGTCGTTTTTTCAAAATATCTGTAAAGTAGGTGAACCCTCCACTGATGAGGGCAATTTTGAAGCCCATCTCCTTGAGGGCCCTTATCAATTCTTCGCTTCCTTTGGTGAGCCTGAGGGACCTGGCAAGCGACTCCAGGTTCTTTACTCTTAACCCCTTGAGCAGGGAGACCCTCTCCCGGAGCGATTGAACATAGTCGACCTTTCCCTCCATCCCCTTCTTTGTGATGGAGGCTACCTTCTCTCTCACACCTGCCAACCTGGCCATCTCATCGATGGTCTCTTCTTCGATAAGGGTTGAATCCATATCAAACACAATCACCTTCTTCCTCTTTTTAAAAAGAGACTCAGGTTGAATGATAATATCCATTTTTATCTTCTTTGCCTCCCTGAGGAGCGAAGAACGAAGATGGGAGAAATTGGCTTCCCGGAGGTCTACCCACATCTCCATGGCCAGAAATTCTCCCCTTGCGATCATCTTGATCCTTTCAATATTACAGTGGTGCCTTGCAAGGACAGAAGAAAAACCAGCGACCACTCCGGGACGGTCCGTTCCCAGAATGGTCAGCACATAGGGGTTTTTCATCTCAGCGAACCTCAGCCCCCTGAATTGATGGAGTGGGGTGAGGGTGATTTTCATCTTCAGTCTTTTGGCCAGGAGGCTCAAATCGGTCTTGAGTTGATTGAGATGAAGGTGAGGGCGAAGGGGTTGAATGAGAAGAACCATGGTGAACTGAGAGTGGATCACCGATTGCTCAATGTCCACAATGTTGAAGCCTCGGCGGAAGAGAAATTGGGTCACCTCCGAGACAATTCCCACCCGATCTTCTCCAATCACGGAGACAACATAGAGGTTCCCTTTTTGAGTAAAGGAATCCAGTGGCATCTTAAAAAATTTTTATCATATTCAAGCCCTCTGAGCAATGAGAAAAACAATTTTCCTACCCAAAACTTCATTTAAGGGCGGGATATATCCTTGGACCATCAAGATGCCTACCTGCCCTCTAAAATTTAAATAGAGAGTCTCTATTTACCCAGGGTTTTTACTTCCAAAATTAGTATTTTTCTGGTATGATTAAAATCAAAACGTGGGTTCTTAATGAACGCTCCTTCCTCTTAGGAGGGAGGGGAGAGTGAGATTTTAGTCAAAGAGGAGAAATTCTACCAAAGCCGGTGATTACAAAGTCATCTTTCGCATCGTTTCAGTGAAAGAAGAACTTGCCTCAAATAAAGCCACAAAGGAAAGATTTTTTAATCTTGATGATAAAAAACCCATAGAGTATATTTCCTCTGCCCTTGTGGGAGAGGATAAAGGTGAGGGGTTTTAGAAGAGTCTATGGAGAAAAAGAAGTTCGTCATAAAAACCGAGTATGTGATAACGAGGGACCGGGCGCCAACATAATTTTATGATGAGATTTGGAATAACAAGGAGCAACGAAAAGAGTTGAGTGACCTGGGGTTTGAGATACCAAAAATTGCGAGGGGGATGAAAAGAAATCTCTATTCATTCTTGAAGAAAGAGACGGCAAAGAAATTGCTATCATCTGGAGAAAGTATGAGGGAAAATGGAATGAGGGCGTTTAAAAAGAGGTAAGGAGTTTATTATCAAAGAACTTGAGTCCTGAGCACCACACATTGTCTATGTTAATGGGCAAAGTGTCTTGACTTCCAATCTTTGTAAGCACACGGTTGAAGTCAGGTATATAGAGCCTGAATTTAAACGTTTAATGGAGGAATGGATATGAAATCGCTTGAGGAAATAAGAAAAATTCTGTCAGAACGTAAAGAAGAATTGAGGGGAAAATATGGAGTAATTAAAATAGGTGTTTTTGGGTCTTATGCCAGGAAGGAACAGCGAAGAGGCAGCGATATCGATATTCTCGTTGAATTTGAGCGCCCCATAGGTCTGAAGTTTGTTAGTTTAGCCGATGAGCTTGAGGAAATGCTTGGGGAAAAGGTTGAGATAGTTAGCTTGCCGGCATTAGAACAGAGGCCCCGTTTACTGAAAAGCGTGATGGAGGACTTAACTTATGTCTAAAAGGGACTACAAACTTTATTTTGAAGATATCCTGGAGTCCATAAATAAAATAGAAGGTTATATTCATGGCATGACCTATAAGGATTTTATTAGGGATAAAAAGACAATAGATGCAGTCCTCAGAAACTTGGAAGTTATTGGAGAAGCGGCAAGGCAAGTCCCACAATTTATCAAGTCAAAATATCATTATATTCCATGGAAAGAGATAACTGGACTTAGAAATAGAGTAATTCATGAATATTTTGGTGTGGACCTCCAAATCGTATGGGAAATAATCACCTGTGATCTGAAACAACTAAAGGAGCAAGTTGAAAGAGCCCTGAACGAAGAATAGAGAGGAATCATAGAAAAATATCTTATCCAAGATTTTTCCATGATTGTTTTTATAGAATATCGCCCAATTTAGGTTAAAAACTAAATCGCCCCCCTGATGTTCTTCGAACCTGCCGAATAATACGTGCTCCCATAAGAGTTTTTAATCACAATTGCAACCTTCTTGATCCTCAAGGAGGGATTTGTTATGAAATCTTTTGAGGAGGGCTTGAGAGATGGGATCTTTGGAAGAGAGGATAAAAGTCGCTTCAGGCGAGGGTAAAGCAGATCTCCTTATTAAAAACGGAAGGGTGATCAATGTCTTTACGGGTGAAATTGAGAGGAAGGACGTAGCCATCTTCGATGGCTTCGTTATTGGATTTGGAGACTATAAGGCAAAAACCATTATCGATGTAGAGGGAGACTTTCTCTGCCCGGGTCTAATCGACGGCCATCTCCACATCGAATCCAGTATGGTAACGATTCCTCAATTCGCCCAAGCGGTATTACCTCATGGAACCACGACAGTGGTCATCGACCCTCACGAGATCGCTAATGTGATGGGGATCGAAGGGATTCGCTTCATGGCCAAATCAGCCAAAGGAATCCCTCTTAATGTCTTCATGATGCTTCCCTCCTGCGTTCCTGCTACCTTTATGGAGACCTCTGGAGCCTATCTCAAAGCAAAGGATTTAAAACCTCTTTGGAATGAGCCCTGGGTTCTTGGACTGGCAGAGATGATGAACTTCCCAGGAGTGATCTACAGAGACAGAGAGGTCCTGAAAAAGATTGAGATGGCCAGAGGGAAAAGAATCGACGGCCATGCGCCCCTTCTCTCAGGAAAAGGGCTTTATGCATACCTGACTGCCGGCATCCGCTCTGACCATGAGTGCACAACCCCTGAAGAAGCCTCTGAGAAATTAAAGAGTGGGATGTGGATTATGGTCAGAGAAGGCTCCACCGCAAGGAATCTCAAGGATCTTCTTCCCCTCATTCACACCAAGAATTCGAGAAGATTCTTATTCGTCACCGATGATCGTCATCCCAAAGAACTTCTCGAAGAGGGCCATATCGATAGCATGGTTAGAAAGGCGATTGGTTTGGGATTAGATCCAATATTGGCGATTCAGATGGCCACCCTGAATCCGGCTGAATATTTCAGATTGGATGATCTTGGGGCGATCGCTCCTGGCTATCGGGCGGATATCATCAGCTTTGACCATCTTTCAAGGTTTCGCATCAAGAAGGTATTTAAAGATGGTCTCTTGGTCGCTCAGAATGGGAAGAGATTAACGGGGAAGATTCCATTCTCGAGAGAGAAAAAATACAAAAATTCGATTCACCTTGGACCCATCCGGAAAGATTCCCTCATTCTTAAAACCAATCAACCCCTGGCCAAAGTGATCCAACTAATCTCAGATCAGATTATTACAAAGAAGGTGGTAAAGAGGATTCCTCTTAAAGACAGGATTGCCTATCCTGATCTCAAGGAGGATGTGCTTAAGATTGTGGTCGTGGAGAGGCACCAAGCCACTGGAAATATAGGAATCGGTTTTGTTCAGGGGTTTGGGTTAAAAAAGGGAGCCATCGGCTCCTCGGTTGCCCACGATTCGCATAACCTAGTCATCGTGGGTACCAACGATGAAGATATATTCAAGGCAATTCTCACTCTCAAAGAGATGGGAGGAGGATTGGTAGTAGTCTCGAATGGAAAGGTTTTGGCCTCCCTTGCCCTTCCCATAGCAGGGTTGATGTCAGAGGCTCCTGTTAGAGAAGTTTATAAGAAATTGGAAGGTCTTTATAGAGCAACCAGAAGCCTTGGGTGTAAAGTTTCAGATCCTTTTATGACGCTCTCTTTTCTTTCACTTCCTGTGATTCCTGAATTAAAAATCACTGACAAAGGATTGGTGGATGTCAATCGATTTAGGATCGTGCCGGTCTTTGGAGAAGAATGAGAATCAATTGGGGATTACGAATTTCAGAATGCGGATTTAATTAAGAAAAAATGAACGCTATAGACTTATGAACTTGGAGGAAGTCAATGGATTGGGACAAGTTAGTGGGTGAAGCGACTGGTTACCTTCAACAATATATTCGGATCAATACGGTCAACCCTCCTGGGAACGAGATTGAGGGGGCAAAGTTTTTAAAGAAGATTTTCGATTCCGAATCTATCCACTCTGAGATCTTTGAACCCATATCAGGACGGGGAAACCTCCTTGCCATTCTTAAAGGAAGTGGGAAGAGGAGGCCTCTTCTTCTTCTCAACCATATCGATGTCGTTCCGGTAGAAAAGGAACGCTGGAGTATTGATCCTTTCTCCGGAGTGATTCAAAACGGATACCTCTATGGCAGGGGGGCGATCGACGATAAGGCGATGGGAATCGTGGAGATGATGGCTCTCATTATCTTGAAAAGGGAAAGGATCCCTCTGGAGAGAGATATCCTCTTTTTTGCCAGTGCGGATGAGGAGGCAGGAGGAAACTGGGGAATCCGATGGGCCTTAGAGCATCTTCCTTCCTTGAAGGAGGCAGAATATGCCTTAAATGAAGGAGGATATGTGATCTTAAGGGAATCGGGGATGGCTGACCGATATGAGGTCTCAAGCGGGCAGAAGATGGTCTTTCAGTTACGATTGAAAGCCCGAGGAACCGCAGGCCATGCCTCAATGCCTCATCCTGACAACCCCAATGTAAAATTGGTTCGTGGCCTGGAGGCAGTGACCCGATGGGAAACTCCTTTCCAGATTCTTCCAATGGTCAAGGAGTACTTCTCCAAGATCGCTCCCAAACAGCCGCCTGAGGAGAGAAAATTTTTCGAGGATATTGAAGAAGGGCTTCGCCATCCTTCAT
>FWPV01003322.1_pt1 | contig 19880 bp, 13 predicted proteins | sample 2228371 | NCBI WGS metagenome assembly FWPV01 (sample SAMEA103939776, study PRJEB20133) | metagenome | reverse complement strand
CGGATTACTGCATAGAACTGAATTCTGGTCTGGATGACCTGGCGTGCCGCATCCTCGCCTTGCCGGCGCTTCAGTTGATGGGGTATTACCGCGCCCTGCAAAAAGGGCTTGATCCCGATCATCCCACCAACCTGGAAGCCGTTGTCCGACTCTAGCGCAGAGTCTGTTGCAACTTTCTCACTCCGAACAGGCAGCGGCGTACTGCGCAACAATTTCGCGAATTTTATCGTAAATAAGGGGCAGGGGGCAATACTCCAATATTCCCTGACGCACCTTCCAATACTGCACCGGCAGGTATTGACTGAGCAGGTTGAGGGGTGGAGGATCTTGCTCTAAACGGGAGAGCATCTCGTTGAGAGCCTGTTCCACCTCTGGGAGCGCCCAATAGTAGCGGATACGGTCGCTGTAACTGTATCGGCGCGACAATGCCAGCCGAGACGCATCGCCGCGATAATATCTGCGCCAGTGAGATGAGTCGGCGAGCATTGCTGCCTCGAGCGCTGCCGGCAGGCGAGATTCGCCCTGCCATTCCTGTTGTATGGCTGCCAGAGCAAAGACCGCCTCGCGAAAGGCAAAGGTGAGCGCCGGTCCGACCTTGAGGATGGCAAAATGGTCGTTCACCATTCGACGCAGGGAGGTGGGGGTCTGGTAATCGGTGGAATGGGCTTCGTAAACCTGGTGCGGCTGGCTCTCGATGAAGCGGGCAAGCTCCCTTGCCGCCTCAGGGTTGTAATCCACAACGTAATTGTCGCCAAATTCTATCCCCGGATCGACGACCAGTGCAACCACCCGCTCCCAGGCGCTCTCTAAACCGCGCTCCTGGAATGCCCGACGGTGCAACTCGATGGTGCGGTGGACATCCTCGGCTCGGGTGAGTGTCACGCCGCTTTGAGATTGTAAAGCCCCACCAGGCGGCGGGACATCGCTGCCGATAACATAAACTGACCGATCGGGAGTAACCTCCTCCACAGCCATGCAGAGATCGGCGGCGCGAGCGGCGGCGCGGGCAGGATCAAGCGGAATGGCATCCCCACCCAGGGGCATACTGGCATCCAGATGAAATTTAACGAAACCGGCGCGGGCGTAATCCTGTACCAGTTGGCGGGCTTTCTCCAGGGCAATGTCTGCCGCCTCCCCTGCCCAGGGATTGGGACCAATGTGGTCGCCCCCCAAAACCAGCCGTTCTAGGGGTAATCCCACACTGGCAGCGATCTGGCAGGTGAACTCAACAAAGGCAAACGCGTCCAGCCCGGTATAGCCGCCAAACTGGTTGACCTGATTGGACGTGGCTTCTAGCAGTAAAAAGGTGCCCTCTTGCAGCGCCTGTTGCATGCAGGCGGCGATAACGTGGCGGTTGGCGGAGCAGATGGAATACATGCCAACAGGCTGACCGCGCCGGTGAGCCCGGATGGTTTCTAGCAGAGGGGTAGGAGAGAAATGGGCGGATGACATATACACTTTCCGCCTATTCCTCCAGGGTGACCTTGTCGATATGGCGAAAACTCCCCGGGACGACGCCTCGGCGCTCAGCCAGGCGGTAGCTCAGGAGTTGCGCCGGGATAATCTCCGCCAGCGGCAGCCCAGCCCCGCCCGCCTGAGGCAGGGGCAGATACCCCTCTTCCGCTTCTTTCTGCCAGGCGACGAGCAGGCGGGCGTTCACCCCCAGCTTGCGCAAATCTTCCCACAGCTTGCGGTTCAACCTCCAGGCGGGCGAGCCTGCCTCCCCGGCAAAGACCCAGGCGCCCATTCCTGGGGATGCCATTTCCAGCGGACCGTGGCGGAACTCTCCAGCCTGGAAGCCCAGAGCGGGCGTCTTGGCGGCTTCCTGCAGGTAGAGCGCGCCGCACAAGGCAGAAGCCAGCGAGGCGCCGCGCCCAATCAGAACGATGGTCGGCGGGGCACCCGGCGCCAGCGCATCCAGAAAGGCGTCTATCTGCTGCATCACCCCCATCCATTGCTCCAGGTAGCTCTCAATCGCCCCCGCCGCGGCGGATAAATCTCGCTTCAGGCTGGCAACCTGCGGCGGCGAGAGCAACGCCTGCGCAGCGAGCTGAGCCAGCGCCAGGGTGTTGAGATAGGTGCGGGTGGAGACGGTGGCTTCCGCCTCAGCCCACAGCGGTAGCAGATGCCCGCTTTTCCATTCCCGGGCGACCTGACCCAATGGGCTGTGCGGCTCATTGGTCAACGCCAGCAGGGCGGCGGGGCGGCGCTCCTGGGCAAGGCGCGCCAGACTCACCACCTCGGCGCTGCGCCCGGATTGGGAGGCGACCCATAACATCGTCCGCTCGCCCAGGAGCGCCGGGGCGTGGTGAATCAGTTCGGCAGCGTCCACCCACAGCGCCGGCAGCCCGGCAGCCGCCAGGCGCAGCCAGGCGGGGTAGAGCGCGTAGAACGAGGCGCCCATCCCGCTCAGGATGAGGCGGTCGTAATGTCCGCTTGCCAGGTCGGCGTGGCGCAACTCCAGGGGAGAGAGGTCGGTGTTTTCCAGCATCAGGCGCAGCGCCTGGGGCTGGCTGAGGATATCGGCAAGGTAGGGATTCATAGATTCCTTTCGGAGAGAGGATGAATTTGCAATTGAGGGTGGCGGATGGCGAGCAGCAGGGCGTACGCTGCCCCATAGACCCCGGCGTAGTAGCCCAGGCGGGCGGGCAGGATGCGCAAGCGCTCGATGGGCAGGTAGACGGACGCCGAACGCAGCATCGCCTCGATGGCGGGCATGAACAAATCGCTGCTGCGCATCACCCCCCCGCTCAAGACAATCAACTCAGGGAAGAAGAGCATCAGGATGTTGAAGACGCCCAGGGCAAAGGCGTTGGCGGCGCGCGCCATCACCTCGCCGGCGAGCGGGTCGCCCTGCCGCGCCGCCTCGGCGACCAGGCGGGCATCCACCCGTTCCACCTCGCCCCCGGCAAGCTGGAGCAGCAGGCTTCCCGCCTCGGGCGAAGCGCGCAGAGCGGCGCGCCCCATCTGCCCAATCGCCGTGCCGCTGCACAGACTCTCCCAGCAGCCCCGCCCCCCGCAATAACACTGCGGACCGGAGGGGTCAACGATTTGATGACCGCCTTCGGGGTGGAAACCCTGCGCGCCGCGCACCACCTGCCCATCCAGGATAAACGCCGTGCCTACCCCCGTGCCCACGGTGATGGCGTACAGGCTGCGCACGGGCGGTTCGTCGGGGTGGGTGGGGCGCCCAACCCCCTGCCAGTACTCGCCCAGGGCGGCGGCGTCGGCGTCGTTCTCCAGACAGACCGGCGCCTGAAAACGCTCTTGCAGTTGGGCGACGATGGGCACGTTCAGCCAGCCCGGCATGGTGCCCGGGTTGACGAGCAGACCGCGGACGGAGTCGGTCGGTCCGGTGGAGCCGACGCCAATGCCCAGCAGTCTGCGCTGGCGCAGCTCCTCTCGCTCCAGCAGGTTTTGAATCAGAGCGGCGATGCGTTCCAGTCCGGCTTGCGGACCCTGCTCGGCGTGAATTTCGCCCTCCAGGCTGGCGATGAGCGCCCCGTCCGGCTGGAACGCGCCCAGGCGGATGCGGGTGGCGCCCAGGTCCATCCCAAGCGCAAATTCAGACCGGTTCGTTGGTGGGGCAGAGGGGTGGACAGCCATACGCCTCGCGCCGTTAGCCTTTGACCGCGCCGGCGGTCAGCCCGCTGACGATATAGCGGGAGAAGATGAGCGAGAGCAGCACCGGCGGAATTGCTGCCAGCACGCCGCCGGTCATCATCCCGCCCACATCTACCACATAGCGCCCGGTGAACTCGGCAATCGCTACCGGCACCGTCTTGGCGGCGGTGGTGCTGGTGAACAGCAGGGCGAAGAAGAATTCATCCCAGGCGGTGAGGAAGACGAACAGGGCGGTCGAGACCAGCCCCGGGGCGGAGATGGGCAGGATAATCGAGAACAGGGTGCGCAGGTGGGATGCGCCGTCTATGCGGGCGGCGTCTTCCAGCTCGATTGGGATGGTCTCGAAGAAGGCGACCATCAGCCAGATGGCGAACGGCAGGGCGAAGCTCAGGTAGGTCAAGATCAGCACCGGCGGCTTGTTGTACAGCCCTACCCGCACGGCGATGATGTAAAGCGGGATGACCAGCGAGACCTCCGGGATCATGCGGATGCCCATGATGCCGATCAGCATGGCGTTGCGGAAGCCCAGACGCATGCGCGCCAGGGCGTAGGCGGCAAGCGACCCCACCGCCAGCGAGATGAGCGTCACCGAGCCGGCGACCACCAGCGAATTGCGCAAGGTGGCTTTGAAGGTGCGCGCCACCTCCGAGGTGGCGGTGCCCGGGGTGAGGATGTCAATATAATTCTTCAGGGTGGGGTTGTGCGGTATCCAATGTATGGGGGTGGAGAGCAGCTCCGCCCGGGTGGAGATGGACGAGATGACCAGCCATGCCACCGGCATATAAATGAATAACAAGACCGGGATGGTCAGCAAGAAGAGCAGCAGGCGGTTCAGGTGGCGTCTCATAGGGCGCGGTCCTCCGGGCGGTAGAGGAAGCGGATGTAGAGAATCGCCATCACCAGGGTGAAGGCGGAGATGAGGAAGGAGAGCGCCGCCCCCCGCCCCACATGACCGAAGCTGAAGGTCTCCAGATAGGTGAGGAAGGAGATGGTGGTTGTCCCAAACGCCGGTCCGCCGTTGGTGATGACGTAGATGATGTCGAAAACGCGGAAGGCTTCCACAGTGCGGATCACCAACGCCACCAGGATGGCGGAGCGCAACAGCGGCAGGCGGATGAGGAAGAAGCGCTGCCAGGCGTTGGCGCCGTCCACTGCGGCGGCTTCCTCCAGTTCGGAGGGCAGCGTCGCCAGCGCCGCCTGCAAAATCAGGGCGATGAACGGCACGCTGTGCCAGATGTCCGCCAGGATCACCAGGTTCATCGCCGTCCTGGGTTGAGTCAGCCAGGGGATATAGCGGTCAATGATGCCGAGCTGGGTGAGCAGCCCGTTCAGCGCGCCGTAGTCGGCGTTGTAAATCCAGCGCCACATCGTCCCGTTGACGATAGTTGGCACCGCCCAGGGGATGATCAGGCTCACCCGCAGGAACTTCCAGCCGAAGGGGCGGGAATCGATCAACTGGGCGATGCCCAGCCCCAGCAACAGCTCCAAGCCGACCGAGACCACGGTGAAATACAGCGTGCGCTGGATGGTGACCCAGAAGACCTTATCGGCGAGCAGGTCGGTGTAGTTTTTTAGACCGATGAAGACATTGACGGCGGTCTTGCTCAGGCTGGCTTTGAAGAAACTGAGGTAGAAGGTGCTGAGCACCGGCTGCAGGGTGATGCCGAGGATGATGAGCAGCGCCGGCAGCACAAACAGCAACCCGATCAGATGTTCGCGGCGGCTGAGGGACATGGTCGTTTCCGGTGGTCAATCAGCCAAAGACCTGAGGGTTCGCCCGAACCCTCAGGTCTGGCTTGCAAAAGCGAGGTTATTTCATCAAATCCAGCCACTTGGCGGCTGCGTCGTCCAGCGCCTGCTTGGGGCTTTTCTGTTTGGTCAACGCCTCCTGCAGGGCGAGCTGCAGCGCCTTGGACGCCTCGGGGTAGAAGGGCACCTTGGGGCGCACATGCGAGAAGGGGAACTGCTGCTGGAACATGGGCACGGTCACTTTGGTGACCTCACTGACGTTGGCGAGCTTTTCGCCGCTGGCGCCGGCGAAGCTGGTCTGCCAGATGGGCAGCATGTGGGCAGAGTATTTCTCCTGCACCGGCTGGGAGGTGAGGTACTCCACATACGCCCAGGCTGCATCGGGGTTGGCGGAGGTGGCAGCCACCGAGAAGCCCATCGAGCCGTCAATCGTGGCGCTCTCCACCCCGCTGCCGGCGAAGGCAGGCATCAATGCCATCTTGATTTGCCCGGTGACCTGCGATTGATCGGGCTGGAAGTTCACCAGATCATACATGTAGTTCCAGTTCAGGGCAAAGACCGCCTTGCCCTGAGAGAAGACGTTGCGCACGTCCTCCTCGACGTAGGAGACCGAGGCGGGGTTGGTGATGCCGTCGTCTATGGTCTTGATCATCCATTCCAGGGTCTTGACCCCGATATCGCTGTTGAAGAGCGGCTTGTTGGCTGCGTCTGCCATGGCGCCGCCGTTGCCGTAGAGCAGGGTCACCCAGTCGCAGATGGCGGCTTCATACTGCCCCCACGACCAGACGATGGGGAACTCGGCAATCCCTTTCTCTTTGATCACCTTCGATTGCTCCACCAGCTCCTCCCAGGTGCGGGGCGGGGCGTCGAAGCCGGCGTCTTTGAGCAGTTTCTCATTGTAGAAGAAGTACTTCTGGTCCAGCAGCCAGGGCATGCCGTACACCTTGCCGCCCACGGTGGTGATATCCCAGGCAGCCTGGAAGATGCCATCTCGCATCGGCTGGGTGATGCGGTTGGTCACATCCAGCACGTAACCCTTGTCGGCGAACTCGGCGTACCAGATGTCGTCCACCAGGAAGACATCATAGGCGGGCGGGGTGGACGCCAGGGCGGTGGTGATCTTGTCGTGCAGGGCGTCGTAAGAGACGTAGTCAATCAAGACGGTGACATTCGGTTGTTGAGTGTTGAACTCGGTGACGATCTGGTTCATCTCCTCCACGGTTGGACCCGCCTGCTCCATGGTCAGGACGCGGATGGTGACTTTCTCAGGGGGCTTCTGCGCCTGGGTTTGCTCGACTGCGGGGGTGGGTGAGGGGGCGCAGCCAGCCAGCACGAAGGCAGCCACCAGCAGGATCGAGATGCAGCGAAATATGCTTTTCATAAAAATCTCCTCCATTTGTCTGTGGTTTGAAATCCAATCGTCGGTAGTCGCTTGCCTGTCATCTGTCCTTGGGGGATGTCCATCACCTCCTTTGATGAAATTAAAGTCGCGGCTTAAGCCTCGCCGCGGCGGAAGGAAAAATAGAACTGGCTATACCGGTTATGGGCGACGGAGCAGGAATATTCGACCACCTCGCCCTCCGCCGTGTACGCCACGCTCTCGCTGAAGATGGAGGGCGAACCCGGCTCTGCGCCCAGCAGCTCAGCCTGCTCCGGGCTCAGCGTCACTGCTTTGAGCGTCTGGTCAATACGGGCGACGGTCACGCCGTACTCGCGGCTCATGCACTCGTAGAGCGAGCCGCTCGCCAGGGCGGGGTTGCTCTCGATGCCCGGGAAGCGCCGGCTGGAGAGGTAGGCGGTCTCGTGCAACAGGGGGACGCCGTCCGCCAGACGCAAGCGCACCACCTCTGCCACCGGCTGCGCCTCAGCCAGCGAGAGACGCTGGGCGATCTGGACATCGGCGGGAATGACTCGGCTGCTGATCAGGCGGCTGGAGGGGCGGCGACCGATGGCGAGCATCTCCTGGGTGAAGCTCAGGTGGCTGGGGATGATGGCGGCGACGGTGGGGTGGGAGACGAAGGTGCCCACCCCGTGGCGGCGGCTGAGCCATCCCTGGCGCGCCAGGTCGTCCAGGGCGCGGCGCACGGTGAGGCGGCTGACGCCGTACATGCCTGCCAGCTCCCACTCGGAGGGGACGACGGCGCCCGGCGCGAGCCAGCCGCCGAGGATCAACTGGCGCAGGTTGCGCGCAATCTGCTCATAAAGCGGCAGCTTATCCTGGCGGTCAATGTGGAAGCGTTCCGGCGATGTGGCTTGGGTCGGGGTAGCCATACGAACTCCAGAGAGGGCGTCGGGTGGAGACGGCGATGCCGTCTATTTGAAGGCGCAATGGAGCGGCGGAGTTGTATAGATGTATTGACATCTATATAGATTATAGGGGAGAAAATGTGAAAGTCAAGCCCCTTTGATTGGCGTCTCTGGCGTTTTGACCGAATTGCCTGACCTGGCGCAAAAACCCTCTCCCGCTGGCGGGAGATCAAGCGATGGTTGTATATCGCCAGGGTTAGGGCTGGGCAGACGCGGGATCGAATCCTGCCCTACCGGAGGGGGCATATCCGCAGCGGGGAGCAGAATCCCGCCTGGCGTATAAACCCTCTCCCGCTGGCGGGAGATCAAGCGATGGTTGTATATCGCCAGGGTGAGGGCTGACTGGCGGGATCGAATCCCGCCCTACCGGAGGGGGCATATCCGCAGCGGGGAGCAGAATCCCGCCTGAGGCAGGCTTAAGGCGGACAAACGGCGGGATCGCATCCCGCCTCATGAGCTTCTTTAACCCGGGGTTGTTTCTCTAAGAAAATTTCCTCTTGACCGCAGCTTGAACTCCAGATAATATCCAGTCACTTAAGATAGCGAGAAAAACCCTGAGGACAGCGATATTCAAGGATTCTAATATGCCCAAAAAGAAATTGTCACAAGCCTCGAAAATGCCTTCCATGCCCCGACGGATGGCTGATGACCTGTACGAAGCCAGCCAGCTCCTGATAGATGGAAAGCCCCAGGAAGCACGCGATATCCTGGAAGAACTTGATCGTCGCTACCCGGGCAAGGCGCCTGTGCTGGAAATGCTGCTGGATGCCTGTTACGACCTCAGGGACATACTCAGCTACGAGTGGGTTTGTTATCGGCTGTGCAAGCTCAAACCGGATGACGCTGACCTGACTATGGCGATGGCAGGCGCTTATATTATGAATTTCCGCCCGGCGCTGGCAATCCAGACCCTGGAGAAGTTCCTGCGCCGCTGGTCGGGGCACGAGCGCGCCGACGAAGCCCGCCAGACTTTGGAGGATATCCGCAAGGGTCTGAGGCTGGAACTCGGTGAACTGGATTTGGCGGAAGCGGAGGCTTTTGAGCTCGCCCGCATGAACGATGAAGTGCGCTTCTTCCTGGAGCATGGGCTATACCCGCAGGGCAAACTGGCGGCGGAGAAGTTGCTTAAGCGCTACCCGGCTTTTGTCCCCGCGCTCAACAATTTGAGCCAGATCCATGCCGCGCAGGGTGAGAACGAGCGCGCCATCGAGCTGTGCCGCCAGGCGCTCGAGATCGAGCCTGATAACATACATGCCCTCTCCAACCTGACGCGTTTTCTTTTCCTGGGAGGGCAGCCAGAGGAAGCCGCCAGCGTGGCAGAGCGGCTGAAAGCCTCGCAGGCGCCCGCATCTGATTTCTGGAGCAAGAAAGTCGAAGCCTTCGCCATCATGGGCGAAGACCAGGTAGTGTTGGACCTGTACAAGCAGGCAAAAGCTGCCAAGGAGCTCGAATCGCCAGAGACCAGCCCGCTGTTCTTCCACCTGGCGGCGGTGGCGCACTGGCAGACGGGCAAAGAAAAGCAAGCGCGTCGCCTGTGGCAAAAGGCGCTAGAGCGGGCGCCAAATTATGATCTGGCTCAGCAACAGCTCGACGACTTAGAAAAGCCCCCAGGCGAGCGCGTTGGGGTGTGGGCGTTCCCGATAAGCATCTGGCTGACCAAAAGCCTGATTGGTGAACTCGCCAGGACGGTTGAATCGGCTGCCCGTCGTAAGCAAGAGGCGGGGGTACAGGCTGCCATAAACCAGTTCCTGGACAGGCACCCCGAACTGATCTTCCTGGCGCCGCATCTGCTCCAGCGCGGCGATCAGGCGACGATTGATTTTTTCATCAAACTGGCGGGGATTTCGCATCACCCCACTTTATTGGCGGCGCTCAAAGATTTTGTCCTGGGGCAGCACGGCACCGACGATCAGCGTATGAAGGCTTCCCAGTACGTCAACGAAGCCGGCTTGCTCCCCAGCGGCACCAACCGCATGTGGGTGCAGGGCAAATGGCGGGATGTGCTGCTGCTGAATTTTCAGATCAGCGACGAACCGGTGCCGGGGGGTTATAGCCCCAAGGTGGAACGCCTGGCTGAAGAAGCTTATTATGCTTTGCAGGATAACCAGCCCGAACGCGCCCAGCGATTGCTGGAGCAGGCGATTGCTCAGGAGCCGGATTCGCCCACCTTGCTGAACAACCTGGCGATGGCGCTCGAAATGCAAGGCGAAAGTGAGAAGGCTCATGCCATGGTCATCGACATCCACCAACGCTTCCCAGACTATTTCTTTGCCGTGATCTCGGTTGCGCGCATGGCGATACACGAAGGTGACTTCGAGAAAGCTCACTCCCTGCTGAGTGGATTGATGCAACGCAAGCAGTTGCATTACAGCGAGTACGACGCCCTGTGCATGGCGCAGATTGACCTGTATCTGGCGGAAGAGAACGAAGAAGCCGCCCGCTCCTGGTTTGAGATGTGGGAGAGTGTGGATGCAGAGAACCCCAAACTGGAACGGTATCGCTGGCGAGTGGGGTTGGCTGACCCCGACACGATCCTCAGGAAATTGATGCGCCGCCGAAAGCTAAGAGGGTAGCGATGCTGGGGCGGCGGAATCCCGCCCGGTGCAAAAACCCTCTCCCGCTGGCGGGAGAGCAAGCGATGGTTGTATCGCCAGGGTGAGGGCTGATGGCGGGATCGAATCCCGCCCTACCGGAGGGGGGCATATCCGCAGCGGGGAGCAGAATCCCGCCTGGCGTATAAACCCTCTCCCGCTGGCGGGAGAGCAAGCGATGGTTGTATATCGCCAGGGCGAGGGCTGACTGGCGGGAGAGCGAGCGATGGTTGTATCGCCAGGGTGATGGCGAGCAGACGGCGGGATCGAATCCCGCCCTACCGGATGGGGCTGAAGATTGGAACCTGGCTTACACAATCTCCAGCCACAATGTCTGATAACCCTTCAACGTAATCTCGAAATCCGCAGAACGGTTCGTGAGCAAATCACGAGCCGGGCGCTTTATGGGGTTCTTGGTCTCCAATGTTCGTGGAGTTACGTTCTGGAGACATAAGACTTGTCTTGCCCGATCAGGGGAAATCCGCATCACGCCAAAGATGTCCTTCCCCATATCCAACACATTCTGACCTCCATGCGGATCGAAAGCGGAAGAGTTCGAACGCGCGGAGAGTAATTGGCGATAGCGCGAAAACACTTTTGAACGCAGGGAGCTGGCGTTCGCAAGGTCGGCTTCCAGTTCGGCGCGTGTGAATTTTTGACGGTTGATGGCGCGGTTGTGTCTTGTGATTTCCACACCTTCACGCCAGTTGCGCGAGCCAAAGAGACTGTGAAAGTAAATCCCTGGCACGCCAATGAGAGACAACATGATCGCCTGCGCCGCCATGAAGCGCTCAACTTGTAAATCGAGCGGCTCGTCGCTGTTTGGATCGGAAAGCGCGTCGAAGTAGTTGATGTTCATTTCGTAGGGGCTGGTCGAGCCGTCCGCGTTGTGCTTGTAGGAAATCAAGCCCCCGTGTGCAAGGGTCTGTGCGACGAGCGCATCAATATCAGCGGAGGAAAGAATTCCTCGGACAGGATTCAGCCCAATCCCGTCGTGCGAAGCGAGGAAGTTGAAGAAGGTCGTTCGGTCGGAGGGCAGCCTCAGGCTCGAAGCCCATCCCGATAAAAGGCTTGCGTCCCCTGTGCGGAAGGTGTGAAGCGTGAGCGGTGGCAGCGCGAAGTTATAGACGAGTTGCGCTTCGTTCGTCCCGTCGCCGAAGTAGGAGAGATTGTCTTCGTGAGGGACGTTGGTCTCGGTGATAAGGTACACGTGCGGCGCGACCTCATCAAGAACGGCGCGCAGAAGTTGAATGACCTTATGCGTTTGCGGCAGGTGGAGGCAGGGTGTGCCGATTTGCTTCCAAAGATATGCGATGGCGTCGAGGCGCAGGAACTGCGCGCCGCGCTCGGCGTACATGAGCAGGATATCGAAGATTTCAAGCAGGACCTCGGGATTTCGAAAGTTGAGGTCCGCCTGGTCGGCGCTGAAGGTCGTCCACACTTTGCGTTTGCCTGCAGCGGTTTGAAATTCGGTCAGCAGCGGCAAGGCGCGCGGGCGGACAACCTGCGAGAGGTCAGGCTCGCCCTCCACAGTGACGAAATAATCGCGGTATGGTTCTTCATCGCGTAAAAACTTTTGAAACCACTCACCCTGCACGGAGGCATGATTGATGACGCCGTCGAACATCAGGCGAAAGGATTTGCACAGCCGCTCGATGTCGCTCCACCCTCCCAATGCGGGGTCCACCGCGCGGTAATCCTTGACCGAGAAGCCATCGTCCGAAGACCAGGAATAGAACGGCAGGATATGAATCCCACTGACCACGCCGCGCAGATGCGTTTCGCAAAACTCAGCCAGCGTTTGCAGGTGCGCTCTTCCGCTCGCCTGGACCTGATCGCCGTAGGTGATGAGCATCGAGTCGCCTTCTGTCAACGAGGGATTTTCTGGCTTTGGGATTCGTCCGCGATAGCGGTTGATCAGTTCTTGTAAGCGTTCATTGACAGCAGGAGCGAGTTCATCGCCGTATAATTCACTTAGAGTTGTGGTATAAAAAGTTTGCATCGTGCGGCTGATTCTACTCCAAAGAGGAAACCATCCACGAGTAAAAGCCGCAAACGCTCGAAGGCACAAATTGCCTTCACACACTTGCACTGAGCTCGTCGAAGCGCCCGTGATAATAATTCGTGGACGGTAACCCAACACGGCAATCAACCATTCGCGTGCAGGGGAACCTCTTGCGAAGGGTTTGTTGCCATATGACCGTTTTTGTTTTGCCGTTGCGACCTTTTTAAGGTCTTTTTCTGGAGTTTTCAGACACTCTCTTGCCAATAAGGAGACAGAATATGACGCCCACACGAAAAATCGGCTTTATCTCCACCCGTTTTGCCGGCACAGACGGCGTTTCGCTCGAAACGAGCAAGTGGGCAACCATCCTCGAACGGATGGGGCATGAGTGCTTTTACTTCTGCGGCGAATGCGACCGTCCCGCCGAAAAAAGTTACATTGTCCCCGAAGCCTTCTACCGCCACCCGGAAATAGACGCAATCAACCGGATTGCCTATCAGGGTACATGGGGCAGGTTGCATGAGGGGCGCAAGATGCACCCCGAAATTCACATCCAACGCAAGGACTTCTTCTCGGTTTATATCCGTCCTGCCCATGTCACACAGCGCATTCAGGAACTGCGCTTCTACATCAAGGAGGAGCTCTACAAATTCGCGCATAAATTCAAGCTGGAACTGCTCATCGTCGAAAACGCGTTGACCATTCCGCTCAACCTGCCGCTTGGGCTTGCCATCACCGAGTTCATCGCCGAGACAGGCTACCCCGTCATCGCGCATCACCACGACTTCCACTGGGAACGTCAGCGCTTCATGAACAACTCGGTGCATGACTACATCGCCGCTGCCTTTCCTCCCGACCTGCCGTCAATTCGGCACGTGACCATCAATTCCCTGCAGGCGCATCAACTTGCCTGGCGGAAGGGCGTCAACTCGATGGTGATTCCCAACGTGATGGACTTCGACTCTCCTCCTCCGCCCCCCGATGATTACGCAAGCACGGTTCGCGCGGACCTGGGGGTTGCCCCCGATCAATATCTTTTTCTGCAACCGACGCGCATCATCCCGCGCAAGGGTATCGAACACGCCATCGAGCTGACGCGGCGCATCGGCGCGCCCGCGGAACTGGTCATCTCGCATGCCTCCGGCGATGAAGGCACAGATTACGAAAAGCGCGTGCGGGAGTTTGCCGCGCTGCTTGGGGTGACCGTGAATTTCGAGGCGCAGATCATCGGCGAGAAGAGAGGCGTCACGCCCGACGGACGGAAAATTTACTCGCTGGGCGACGTGTACCAAAAGGCGGACCTCGTCACCTATCCTTCCAGCCTCGAAGGCTTTGGCAACGCCTTCCTCGAAGCGATTTATTACAAGCGTCCGCTGGTGGTCAACAACTATTCCATCTACGAAGCCGACATCAAGCCGAAGGGGTTCAAAGTCATCGAGTTCGACGGTTTCATCAGCAACGCGACGCTGGAAGAGACGCGCTACGTCCTCAAGCATCCCGAAGAATCGGCAGAACACGCCGAGCACAACTACAAGCTTGCCCAGCGATATTACTCCTACACCATGCTCCAAAACCATCTGGAATTGTTGCTGTCCGACTGCTTCGGAGAGACCGCTGCATCGGCTCGGCGTGCCGCGCGATAGTATTCCTGTTATGGAGAAAGATAATGAAAATTACATTGCTGCACTATTCCTCACCGCCCATCGTGGGAGGTGTAGAAAGCGTCCTGGCGCACCATGCGCGGTTGATGACGAACGCAGGTCATGAGGTGACCATCCTTGCCGGGCGCGGCGAAACCTTCGACGAGCGGATTCCGGTGCGCCTCCTGCCGCGGCTCGACTCGCGTCACCCAGACGTGATGGAGGTCAAAAGATTTCTTGACGCCGGCAAACGCACACCTGCTTTCGAAGAGCTGAGAGAAAACATCAAGCGGGAATTATTGAGTGAATTGCGAGATTGCGACGTACTCATCGCGCACAACGTCGCATCGCTGCACAAAAACCTGGCTTTGACCGCCGCCTTGCACGAAATGTACTCAACGCCTGGCTTTCCTCATCTGATCCTCTGGCACCACGACCTGGCATGGACGACGCCGCGCTACCGCCACGAATTGCACGAGGGCTATCCCTGGAATTTGCTGCGCACGCATTGGCAAGGCGTAACACAGGTGGTGGTTTCAGAGTTGCGCAAAGGGGAACTGGTAGAATTGCTCGCTATTCCCGGCGATTCGATCCGCGTCATCCCCAACGGCGTGGACATCCACGCCTTCTTCAAACTCGAACCGCAAACCATCGAATTGCTGGAGAGGCTGAAACTTCTCGATGCCGACCCGCTGTTCCTCCTGCCTGTCCGCCTGACCCCGCGCAAGCACATCGAACTGGCACTACGGGTGATGGTGGAGTTGCGAAAAGATTATCCAAAAGCCATGCTCCTGGTCACGGGACCCGAGGGACCTCACAACCCTGCCAATCAAGCTTACAAGGAAAAATTGTTCGACCTGCGCGATGAATTACACTTGCAGGGCGCGGCGCATTTCCTGGCGGAGGTCTCGTCTGAGTTCATGCCGGACGCGGTCATTGCCGATTTCTACCGCCTTGCCGACGCGCTGCTCTTCCCAAGCCAGGAGGAGGGATTTGGCATTCCCATCATCGAGGCTGCCTTCAGCAGGATGCCGGTCTTCTGCGCCGATATTCCCGCCCTGCGGGAACTGGGCGGGGACGATGTCACGTACTTTGCCCCAGACGCGCACCCTGCCGAGGTGGCGGAGCAGGTTCGGGTCAGGTTGGAAGCGGAGACCACGTCGCGCTGGGGACGGCGGGTGAAACAGAACTATACGTGGGAGCAAATCCAGCGCATCCACATTGTCCCATTGCTCGAGGAGGTGATCCGATGACCAAAAAGATCGTTTCGATCAAGACCGCGTTGGTGCCGATCGGGCTGGGCTCGGAGGGGGAACAGGCGCTTGCCCTGGCGCACAACATCGCCTCGGAGGTCATCCTGGTTGGGATCGTTCCCATAAGAGATGGGCAACCTGTCAGCGCAGGCGCGCAAGCCGCGCGGCAGATCCGCAAACGCCTGCTTTCGTTGAGCAACACAAACATCCGTTTCAAATCAACGGTCATTGTCTCTATAACGCCATGGGAGGACCTCAAGAACGTCATCCACGACGAGAAGCCCGATATCCTGGTTTTGGAATGGAGGGATGGAAAAACGCTCTGGGGCGAAGCGGTTTCGAACTTGCTGGCGAAACCTGTGTGCGATACGGCGATCGTGCGCGGCAAAGTGCCAGCCAAGCCGGGGCGGGCGCTGGTGGCAATGCGCGGCGGACCTTATGCAGAACTCGCCCTGCGGGTTGGGATCAGCCTGCAAACCTGTCAACTGGACGTGCTGCACATTGCCATCACCGGCGCCGAAACGGACGCGCCCTTCAGGGGAATGAGCGAGTTCATCCAACAGATCCCGGGGTTGAATCTGCGCTCACTCACCTCCAACGACGCCTCAGCTACGATCTTCGAGGAGGCGAGGAACTACGACGTTGTCATCCTCGGCGTCACGGCAAGCCGGGCGATGGGCGTCTCTCCCATCGGACCGGTTGCAGAAAAAATGTTGAGCGACCCATCGAAGACCACCGTGATCGTCAAGTCGCGCCTGCCCATGTCTGAGTCTATGTTAGATGAAAGCATCGGCGCTCGGGCGATCTCGGTGCTGGTGGACAAATGGTTCGCGGAAAACACCTTCCATGCCAGCGAGTTCGAGGATTTGCAAAATCTCATGGCGCTCAAGGAAAAACAGGGTTCGACCATCAGCCTTGCGTTTCCGGCATTGAACGAAGAGAAGACCGTTGGCAAAGTCATCGGGACCATCAAGAAAGCCCTGATGGATGACACGCCTCTTCTGGATGAGATCGTGCTGATGGACTCCAGCTCCACCGATCGCACCCGCGAGATCGCCAGGGACCTCGGCGTGCCGGTCTACATCCATCAGCACCTGCTCACAGACTTGAAGCCACGCGTGGGCAAGGGCGAGGCGTTGTGGAAGAGTCTGCTGGTGACGAAGGGAGACATCATCGCCTGGATTGACACGGACATTCTCAACATCCATCCGCGTTTTGTGTATGGGATCATCGGTCCGCTTTTGCTCAACCGAAAAATACAACTGGTAAAGGGCTTCTATCGTCGTCCGCTGCGAGTGGGGGACAAGGTACAGGCGGGTGGGGGTGGACGTGTGACCGAACTCACGGCTCGTCCTTTGCTCAATCTTTTCTACCCGGAACTCTCCGGCGTCGTCCAGCCGTTATCGGGAGAATATGCAGGTCGGCGCGAAGCATTGGAGAAAGTGCCCTTCTTCTCCGGCTATGGCGTGGAGACGGGATTGCTGATAGATATTTTCGAACAATACGGTCTGAGCGCCATTGCGCAGGTGGACTTGCAGGAACGCATCCATCACAACCAGGAACTGGAGGCGCTGAGCAAGATGTCCTTCCAGATCATCCAGGCTGTGCTCCGCAAGCTGGAGTCGCGCTTCGAACGCTCCTTTATCAAGGACATCAATAAAACGATGAAGTTGATCAAATACGCGAAAGGCGGCTATTACCTCGAAGTGGAGGAGGTCGCCGAGCGCGAACGCCCGCCGATGATCACCATCCCTGCCTACCGGGAGCCCTTCGCCAAATGACGCAACTTTGCCTCGTCCGGCACGGTCAGACCAACTGGAATCTCGAAGGGCGTTATCAAGGGCAGAGCGATACGCCGCTCAACGACCATGGGCGCGCTCAGGCAAAGGCTCTTGCCGAGCAATTGAAAAGGTTCGCCTTCGCCGCCATCTATTCGAGCGACCTGGCGCGGGCGCGCCAAACCGCTGAAATCATCGCCGGTGAAATCAGCCTGCCCGTGAAGATCGAGCCGCGTCTGCGCGAGATCAACCAGGGCAAATGGGAAGGCATGCTGGTGGAGGACATCAAAGCGCGGTATGCCAGTTTGTGGTCACAGCGTACGGTGGACCCAGCCAGCGTCCGTCCGCCGGGGGGCGAAACGGTCGCCGAGGTGGCGGCAAGAGTCTACGCCGCCCTGGACGACATCGCCCGCCTCTTCCCGACCGAGCGCGTGCTCGTCGTTTCCCATGGCTTGTCCATCGCCACAGCCATCTGCCGCGATAAAGGCATCCCTTTGGGACAGGCGTACACGGTCATTCCCGACAACCTCCAACCTGTGTGGATGATATGGAAGCGGGATGAAAGGCGCTGAGGCGCCCGCCTCGGGCATCGTCCCCAATGGCGATTCCCCAAAACCTGCCCTCAGCCCTATATGTGGATAACATCCCCCCATCCGGCAGAGTGGCATATCCACAGCCCGGTGCAAAAACCCTCTCCCGCTGGCGGGAGAGCAAGCGATGGTTGTATATCGCCAGGGTGAGGGCTGGGCAAGATGGCGGGATCGAATCCCGCCCTACCGGAGGGGGCTTTAATTCTTGACTCAAGCCAGAACTGCTCTAAAATAAACACAAAGCAGGTCAACCACACACGACCAGGCGGGATGATATGGCAGATGGCGCACAGATGGGGAAAATTGGGACCAGGCTGCTGCTGGCTTTCCTGAAGCAGCAGGCGAAGAACCTGTTCGGCGATGAGATCACCGACGAGCTGGGGGATATGAGCAAGGAAGTGCTCGGTTTGAGCGTCGATTCCTGGTTGGAGACGAAAGAAAAGCAAATTGCCCAGGCGGAGGCGAAAGCCCGCGAGTGCTTCGAGCGGGCGTGCCGGGAGGAGGGTCTGGCGCATGGCGATGAACTGCTGCAGTGGACGGTCTCACTGCCCCTGGAGAACCTGCCCCGCCTGCAGGAAGCCATCGCTCGCCTGCCAGAGGCGACCGATGACAGCGAACTGAGGCGCGCATTACAGGCTGAGATCGCCGCCGCCTGGGTAACGCTCACGCCTGAGCAAACCAGCCGGGCGGCTGAGCGGTACTTGTTCTGCCTGAAAGCCGGTCTGGCAACCCAGCCCGATTTTCAATCCACAATCATGGTCAAGGAAATCCTGCGCCAGTCCTGCCAGCTCGACCAGATCAAGCAGGATACGGCGCTCATCCATAAAATTCTGGCGATACTGGAGCGTATGGAAGCCAGGCTTGAGATCACCCGCAGAGAATCCGAAACATCCTTCATCTCCATCCCCGACCCGCCGGCGGACTTCACCGGGCGGGAGAAACAAATCGAGCAGGTGCTGCGCTATTTCGAGCAGGCGGAACAGGCGCCCGAGGGGCGCTCGGCGGCGCTCATCTCCGGGCTGATCGGCGGGGCGGGGATCGGCAAGACCGCCCTGGCGCGCCGGCTGGCGCAGCGGCTCAGAGGACACTTCCCCCACCTGCAGCAGGAGATCAACCTGCTGGGCACTTCCCCCCAACCTCTAACCCCGCAAGAGGCGATGCGCCGCCTGCTGACGCCCATCTTGCCGGGTCAGTTGCCAGACGACCCCGGCGAGCTAAGGGCGGTTTACATTGACGCTTACCGCAAGCGCAAGGCGTTGCTGCTGCTGGATAATGCCCGCGACGCCGCCCAGGTGCGCGATTTGTTGCCCCCGGCGCCCTCCGCCGCTATCGTCACCTCGCGCAACGCCATCCACATCACCGAAAAGGGGTTGCACCCGCTGCGCCTGGAGGTGCTCAGCCCGGCGGAAGCCCGGCGCCTGCTGCGGCGCGTCTCTCCCCGCTTGAAGGGGGAGAAAAACCCGCTTCTGGACGAGCTGGCGGGCTACTGCGGGCGTCTGCCGCTGGCGTTGCGCGTGGCGGCTTCGCTGTATGAGAGCAACCCGCACTGGGAGCTGGGTGAATTCATGGGAAGGCTGAAAGACGAGCGTTCACGCCTGGAGGCGCTCAGCCCGGGCGAGCCAGACCTGGACGTGCGGGCTGCCCTCAAGCTCTCGTACGACCTGCTGGGGGAGGGGCTGCAGCAGCGCCTGCGCCTTCTGGCGGTCTTCCCGGCGCCGTTCGATCGAAAAGCCCTGGCGGCGGTGTGGGAGGGCGAAGCGGAGCTGCCGGAAGCCGCCCGGCATGACCTGGACGAGCTGCTCAGGCTGAACCTGCTGGACTACCGGCGCAAGACGCGGGACTACGCCCTGCACGATCTGACGCGGCTGTTCGCCCAGGAGCAACTGCTGTCATGCCCCGAAGAGGCGCAGCTCGCTCTGCGACGCCACGCGGAATATTACCTGGGGCTGGGCTCTTACGCCGACGACCTGATTCAGGGCAAGGAAATCCTCTCCGGGCTGAGCCTGTTCGAGTATGCCTGGGCGCACCTGGCGCCCGCCTGGGCGCGCCTGCAGCCCGGGGGCGGCTTCCCCGCCTGGGAGGGCGCCACCGAATGGCTGAGCAATTTCAGCGGGTGGATGGCTTACGCCCTGGAGCTGCGCCTTCCGCCCAGGGAGCGCCTGCCCTATCTGGAAGCCTCGCTGAGGGCGGCGCGGCAGCTCGGCGACCGAGGCGGCGAAGGCAACCACCTGGGCAACCTGGGTCTCGCCTACTTCTCACTGGGCGATGCCCGCCGGGCGATCGAGTACTACGAACAGGCGCTGGCGATTGCGCGGGAGATCGGCGACCGGCGCAACGAAGGCA
>FWPV01006483.1_pt1 | contig 19881 bp, 15 predicted proteins | sample 2228371 | NCBI WGS metagenome assembly FWPV01 (sample SAMEA103939776, study PRJEB20133) | metagenome | reverse complement strand
ATCAAAATTAAGTTTGAGCGAATATCCATTCTTGAAAAAAGAAGGTAACTGGAATGCAAATTGAACAAAACCACCGAAAGCAACACCTATAGCAACAGCAACAATCGGCTGGGACATTTTTTGTACAAGTATTAATACTGTGATGATAATTGTTATATTAAGCATTGCTGGAGCCATGGATGGAATAAAAAAAATTCGTTTTGTGTTTAAAGCACCCATTATTAATGAAGCAAGGCTTATAAATAATAAAAACGGTAGCATTATTCTTGTAAGAATTACTGTTAAGGAAAATTTACTGGCAACAGGAATAAACCCTGGAGCTATAATTGAGACAATTGCTGGTGAGAAAATAATTCCAGTAAAGCATATAAGTCCGACAAATACTAAAATGAAAGTAAAAGTTGCTCTGACAAGTCTTTTTGCTTCTTCTTCACCGTGCTTTGTATGATATTCTGTCAATACTGGAATAAAAGCTGAAGACATAGAACCTTCAGCAAATAACTCCCTCAATAGATTGGGGATTCTGAAAGCCACAAAAAACGCATCAGCGGTCCCTGTTGCACCGAATATTCCTGCAAGAATCATATCCTTTACATAGCCAAGAACCCTGCTTATAAAAGTAGCGATGGACATAAGTCCTGCTGCTTTGATTATGTTTCCTTTTCTTTCAGTTGAAGTCATTAGATATGGTATTTTAGATGGTATTTTTAATCTTCCTGATGCTTTCAGTTTCTCCTATCAGTATTACAGCGTCTCCTGAGTTAATTAATTCTTCATCAGAAGGATTGAATAAATATTTATCACCTTTTTTAAAAGCCACCACAGTCACTCCTTTCTGGCCAAGAAGACCGGAATCCTTCAGAGTTTTTCCATTATAAACAGAATTATCAGAAATAATAATATCTTCAACTCTGTACACCTGGTCATATTCTCTCAACATTTTATCAAGAAAATTTACAGCAGCAGGTCTTACCATTTCAGAAGCCATCCTTAAACCTCCAATGAATAATGGGCTTACAACTCCATCTGCTCCTGCCTTTCTCATTTTATGCTCTGATTCTCTTTCATTTGCTTTTGAAATTATTCTCATCCCTGAGTTTATTTCTCTTGCTGATAATATAAGGAGGAGATTATCTGCATCATTTGGAAGTGCACAAAATAAGCCCTTTGCATGTTCTACATTTGCAGACTTCAGAACTTCATAACTTGTTGCATCTCCTTTTATATGTAATATTCCTTTCTCTAATAATTCCTTGCATGCTTCTTCATCTTTTTCTATAGCAACATGTGGTCTTTTTGTATTCTTCATTTCGTAAATTATATGTTTACCGATTCTTCCTGTCCCGCATATTATATAATGGTCTTTCAATTTTGCTATCTGTTTTTCCATCTTTCGCCTCCTTAATAATTCATTAAGTTCTCCTTCTACTAAAAAAGCTGTAAAAGTCGAAATGCCAAACATTAGCACCCCAATTCCGAATATAATTAAAAAGATAGTAAAAATCCTGCCCTGTGTTGTAAGCGGATAAACTTCCATATAACCGACTGACGCTATAGTAATGACAGTCATATAAAGAGAATCGAGGAAACCCCAGTGCTCGATAAGCATATAACCCAGTATTCCAGCAGCGCAAATACACATTAATAGTAAGAAAGCTATTATGAGTCTCTTTGTTCTCATTATGTGGATTATAACAGAAAAAATACAGGAATTTATAAATTAATCTGCGAATATACTTAACCTTAAGGAAGCCGAAACAATTATTGGGTAATATCTTTATTTCCTCTATACAATGCAAATTTTAAAATTATCAAGTATTTATCTTGAGCTTTTGAATTTTGTCGGCCTTTGAAGCTTTAAGTTTTTTCTTCTTATGTTTTCATTGACAATATCTTATCTTTTGAATTAAACTGAACATAAGTTCACATGAACAAACGTTCAGGCATAGAAACAAAAAAACGCATCCTAAAAGCATCCATGGATATCTTCTCCCGTAAAGGATATGCTGCATCAAACATAAGGGAAATTGCAAAAGCTGCTGATATAAGCATTGGAACAGTTTATATATATTTTAAGAACAAAGAAGAGCTTTACAAAAGTCTCATAGAAGATAAGAAACAGGAACTTACAGATAGAATCGGTGCTATGTGCTTTGAAGAAAAACCTGCCACAGAATCTCTAAAAAATTTTATCCAGATTCATCTTGAATATGCTGTCAAACATAGAGAATTTATTCTCTTACATATAAGAGAACACGGTTTCTCTTTTGGGATAGAAAAGAAAAGAGCTTTCTTTAATCAACAAATCGAAATTATAGAAAAAATAATCCAGAGAGGAATTATTTCGGATGAATTTCGGGAAACTGATGCAAGAAGTATTGCAAGTATTATTATGGGCACATTGAGAGGAATAATACTCACAATAGCACTGGATAATATAGATATAAACTTAAATGAACTGAGCGACTTTATTTTATGTGCACTTTTAAAGAATAGCAACAAAAATAAAATTCTTTGAAAGAGGTTTAATAAAATGCAACGAGTATTATTAAAAAATTTATTTTTAATTTCATTATCCTTAGCTTTATTTATATGCCAGCCCTCCTGCAAAAGCAGGCAGTCTCAGCCAAAAAAGCCTCCAGTGCCTGTAACTTCAGCTACTGCAGTTCGAAAAGATATGCCTGTAGTGATTAATGTCATAGGTAATATTGAAGCTTATTCTACAGTATCTGTGAAGTCACAGATTGGAGGTATTCTTACACATGTACATTTCAAAGAAGGTAAAGATGTAATTAAAGGTGCTCTGCTTTTTACAATTGATCCACGTCCTTATGAAGCAGCATTAAAACAGGCAGAAGCAAACCTTGCGAAGGATAATGCTCAGCTTGAGAATGCAAGGGAAGAAGTCAGGCGCTATGAAGAGCTTGTAAAAAAGGGTTATGTAGCTCGGCAGGAATACGATCGTATTCGTACTAATGCATCAAGCTTTGAAGAAATAGTGAATGCTGATAGGGCAATGGTAGAGAACGCCCGCCTTCAACTGAAGTATTGTTATATTTATTCTCCTATAAACGGGCGGACAGGTGACCTTGAAACCAGGGAAGGCAATCTGATTAAAGCAAATGCAGATAATCCAATGGTTGTTATCAAACAGATTCAACCTATATATGCAACATTCTCTGTTCCTGAACAAAATCTTCCTGAGATAAAGAAATATATGCACTATGGAAAAATTAAGGTAAAAGTTTTTATTTCAAAAGAAGATAAAAATCCAGAGGAAGGTGTATTGAGTTTTATAGACAATACAATTGATACAGCCACTGGAACAATTAAACTAAAAGCGATTTTCTCAAATACTAATAAAAAGCTCTGGCCCGGCCAGTTCGTTGATATTGTAATGGTACTGACAACCAAGTCCGATGCTATCGTTGTTCCTTCACAGGCAATTCAGACAGGTCAAAAAGGACAGTATGTTTTTGTTATAAAAGATGATCTTACAGTCGAGGACCGTCCTGTAGTTACAGGCATGACATTTAACGAAGAAACCGTAATAGAAGAAGGGCTTCAGCAGGGCGAGAAAGTTGTAACAGATGGTCAGCTTAGACTTATTCCTGGAGCTAAAGTGCAGCTCAAAGAAAATCTTTTGAACAGTAAATAATGAACATCCCGGAACTTTTTATCAGACGTCCAATCATGACTACACTTGTCATGTTATCAATCCTTGTTTCTGGATTGGCAGCTTATAGACTTCTTCCGGTGAGTGATCTTCCCAATGTTGACTTCCCCACAATACAAGTAAATGCAAGCCTTCCTGGGGCAGGTCCTGAAACAATGGCATCTGCTGTTGCGACTCCTCTGGAGAGACAATTCTCCACTATAGCAGGACTTGATTCCATGACTTCAACTAACTCGATAGGAAATACCAGGATTACATTACAGTTTGATCTTAGCAGGGATATAGATGATGCTGGTCAGGATGTACAGGCAATGATTGCAAAAGCTGCAAAACAGCTTCCTCAAAATATGCCGTCTCCTCCAACATATACTAAAGTAAATCCGGCTGACCAGCCTGTTATATATCTTGCGCTAAGTTCACCAACTCTTCCAGTTTCCTCAGTTTATGAATATGCTGATACATTTATTGCTCAGCGCATTTCAATGATTAAAGGTGTTGCACAGGTTCAGGTATTTGGCTCACAGAAATATGCAGTTAGAGTGCAGCTTAATCCGAAAGCTCTTGCAGCAAGAAAAATAGGGATAGATGAGATTGGAAATGCTGTTGCTCTGGGAAATGTAAATTTGCCTACAGGCACACTCGAAGGACAAAAAAGGACATTTACTATTCAAGCAACAGGACAACTTTACAATGCTGCTGATTATAGGCCTTTAATTGTTGCTTACAGAAATGGTTCACCTGTAAGGCTTGCAGAATTAGGTAAGGTTTACGACAGTGTTGAAAACGATAAAGTTGCCAATTGGTACAATGATGAGCGAGCAGTTGTCCTTGCTATACAACGTCAGCCAGGAACTAACACAGTAGAAGTAGTTGACAGTATTAAAAAACTTCTTCCTTCTTTCAGAGCACAGATTCCCCCTTCTGTTAAGCTTGAAGTTCTTTACGACAGATCTGTTTCTATTCTTGAATCAATCAGGGATGTAAAATTTACTCTTTTTCTTGCTTTATGTCTGGTTGTTCTGGTTATTTTTCTTTTCCTTCGCAATCTCTCAGCAACGCTCATACCGAGTCTTGCATTGCCATTTTCTATTATCGGAACTTTTGCTGCAATGTATTTGATGGGGTTCAGCGTAAACAATATTTCTCTTATGGCGCTTACTCTTTCTGTTGGATTTGTGGTAGATGATGCAATCGTAATGCTCGAAAATATAATACGCCATATAGAAAAAGGCGAGAGCGTTTACAGTGCTGCGCTGATAGGCTCCAGAGAAATTGGATTTACAATTTTATCAATGACCCTTTCCCTTGTTGCAGTATTTATACCAGTGCTTTTTATGGGAGGAATTATCGGCAGGATTCTTCATGAATTTGCTGTAACAATTAGCATGGCAATCTTAATATCAGGCTTTGTTTCTCTTACACTCACACCAATGCTCTGTAGCCGTTTTATTAAACCTGCGCGGGAACAAAAACATGGGAAGCTTTACTTATTAGTGGAACGTTTTTTTCAGAAGATGCTCTATGCATATGAAAGCACTTTAAATTTAATTCTTAACTACCGCCGCACAACATTAGCTGTTACAATTATTCTTACTTTAATAACGATTTTCTTATTCTTAAAAATGCCCATGGGTTTTCTACCATCAGAAGATACAGGACAGATTTTTGCATTTACAGAAGCAGCACAGGGTATTTCATTTGAAGATATGGTGAGACATCAGAAAGCTCTTGCTGAGATAGTATCAAAAGATCAAAATGTTGATGCATTTATGTCAGCAGTAGGCGCCAGTGGAATAAGCATAGCAAACAACACTGGAAGAATGTTTATACGCTTGAAACCCCGCAAGGAGAGAAAACTTAGTGCAGACGAAATTATACAGGAGCTTAGGCCAAAGGTTTCTCAGGTTCCAGGTATTATGATGTTCATGCAGAATCTACCCGCCATACGTATAGGAGGTCAACTTACAAAAAGTCAATATCAGTTTGCTCTTCAGAGCCCTGATACCTCAGAACTCTATCGTTCTGCAATAGAACTGGAACATAAAATGAAGTTGTTACCCCAGCTCCAGGACGTTACAAGTGATCTTCAAATTAATAATCCGCAGGTTAATGTTGATATAAATCGCGATAGGTCATCAGCCTTGGGTATTACAGCTCATCAGATAGAAGATGCTCTTTATTATGCATATGGTTCACGTCAGGTTTCAACAATTTATGCACCGAATAACCAATATCAGGTTATTCTCGAATTAGAACCTCAATATAGAACCGATCCGTCAGTTTTGTCAATGTTATATATTTATTCAAAAACAGGGCAACTGGTGCCTTTAAATTCTCTGGCCACTTTAAAACAGGATACAGGTCCACTTTCTGTCAATCATCTTGGACAATTACCTGCTGTAACCATTTCTTTTAATCTGAAACCAGGTGTATCGCTCAGCGAAGCTGTTAATGTAGTTGAGAAACTTGCACATGAAACATTACCTCAGTCAATCAGTACAAGCTTTCAGGGAGCAGCACAGGCATTTCAATCTTCAATGAAGGGACTCTGGCTTCTATTAATAATGGCTCTTCTTGTAATTTACATTGTGCTTGGTATTTTATATGAAAGCTTTATTCATCCTTTTACTATTCTTTCAGGACTTCCTGCTGCTGGCTTTGGAGCTCTTGTAACGCTTATGCTTTTTCATAAGGAACTCAATATCTATGCCTTTGTTGGTATTATTATGCTCCTTGGAATTGTAAAAAAGAATGCTATCATGATGATTGACTTTGCTCTTGATGCACAAAGAAATGAAGGCAGGTCCCCTCTGGAGGCTATTACTCAGGGTGCTTTGATACGTTTTCGACCAATTATGATGACTACAATGGCAGCTCTTATGGGAACACTTCCAATTGCTATTGGGTTTGGTGCAGGTGCTGAATCTCGCAGGCCGCTCGGATTAGCGGTTGTTGGAGGTCTTATTGTTTCACAACTATTAACACTTTATATAACACCTGTTGTTTTCTATTATATGGACAAAGTTCAAGAAAAGTTCAAGGTTTGGAGCGGGAAAAATAAGAGTAAAATAAAAATGGTTAACAGGTTTTAAATACTAAATTATAATGAAAAGGATTGAATATAATGGAGGTAAACAATGAGATATAATTATTTTATTGTATTATTGATATTTTTTCTTTGCATACCTGTTCAAGCTAACTCAGAGGAAGTTATAAAAAAAGATGAGATGTTAAATCTTCAGAGATGCATCGAGATAGCTTTAAAGAAACATCCTGATATTATCGCTGCAACAAATAATGTCAATGCATATACAAATAAAGTCGGGCAATCCCGTGCGGATTATTATCCGCAGATAAATTTATATTCAGGCTATAGCAGAATTTCTCCGGCAAAAAGTGCAAATGGTTCATATGATAATTATTCAACAGGCGTTAATATCAATCAGATTATATACGATTTTGGCAAAACCTCTGCACAGGTTAATATTCAGAATCTGAATCTTAATGCAGCCAGAACAGATCTTGAGAGCATTTCTGATAGAATAATATTTAATGTTAAGCAGAAATACTTCGCTTTACTTCAATCAAAGAGAAACAAAGAAGTGGCTGAGGAAACTGTTAAACAATATCAACAGCATCTTGAACAGGCTAAGGGATTCTTTGAGGTTGGAGTAAAACCAAAGTTTGATGTTACAAAAGCAGAAGTTGATCTCGGAACCGCAAGACTGAACCTGATTATAGCAGAAAATGCTCTGAAAACAGCTAAAGCAAATCTTGATAATGCAATGGGTATCTACGATGCTCCTGAATATATCATTGAAGATAACTTGCAGATGGAAAAATATACAATTATTTTTGACGATGCTATCTCAAACGCTTACAGGAATAGACCTGAACTAAAATCTATAATTTCAAGAAGAGAAGCTGCTGCTAAAGCTATAGAACTTGCAAAAAAAGGGTTCTATCCTGTATTAACAGGAAATGCTTCATATAACTGGTCAGGTGATAATTTCCCACTTGATGATGGATGGAATGCAGGGTTAACTCTTTCTTTACCGGTTTTTAGCGGGTTTCTTACAAAATATCAGGTCGAAGAAGCGAAAGCTAATCTGAACGTGCAGAAAGCAAATGAAGAATCTTTAAGACAATCAATTTTTCTTGAAGTCCAGCAGGCATATCTTAAATTTAAAGAAGCAGAAGAAAGAATACCTGTTGCAGAGCTTAATGTTAAACAGGCTCAAGAAAATTTTGAATTAGCAGATGGAAGATATTCTGCAGGTGTTGGGAACCCTATTGAAGTTACAGATGCGAGTGTTGCTCTGACAAACGCAAAAACAGCCTTTATTCAAGCATTGTATGATTATAAAATAGCTATAGCAAGTCTCGAAAAGGCTATGGGGGTAAAATGAAGAAATTATTAATTATTATTTTTTCAGTGATCGCAATTGCCTCAGTTGTATATTTTACATTCAGGAGTAAAAACGGAGATACAACCTATCTTACAGAGAAAGTTTCAAAAGGTGACATAGTAATGTCAATTACTGCAACAGGAACAGTTAATGCGGTTACTACTGTTCAGGTAGGCACACAGGTCTCGGGAACAATAAAAGAGATATTTGTTGATTTTAATTCTCCTGTTAAAAAAGGGCAGATTATAGCAAAAATAGACCCTGCATTGTTTGAAGCGCAGGAAGAACAGGCAAATGCAAATCTTCAGGTAGCAAAAGCAAATCTCTTAAAAGCTGAAACTGCTCTTATAGATGCAAAGAGAAATTTTGAAAGAGCCAGGCAACTTTTCTCAAAAAATTTAATTGCACAAAGTGAAGTTGACACAGCAGAAACAAATTATGATACAGCAAGAGCTGCTGTTAATGCTGCGAAGTCACAAATTTCACAGGCAGAGGCATCTCTTAAGCTCGCAAGGACAAATCTGAGATATACGAATATACTATCACCTGTTGATGGTATAGTAATTTCAAGAAATGTAGATGTGGGACAGACAGTTGCTGCAAGTTTTCAGACACCTACTCTATTTTCTATTGCGCAGGATCTAACAAAAATGCAGATTGATGCAAATATTGATGAAGCAGATATTGGGAAAATAAAAGCTGGACAGGATGTTGAATTCACAGTTGATGCTTATCCAGATTCACCTTTTGAAGGTAAGGTCTGGCAGGTAAGAAGTGCCCCACAGACAGTACAGAATGTTGTTACATATGACGTTGTAATAAAAGTTGATAATCCTGAATATAAGTTGAAACCCGGTATGACTGCAAATGTGTCAGTAATAATAGAAACAAAGGAAAATGTCCTGAGAGTTCCGAATGCTGCTTTGAGATTTAAGATGGATGAAAAGGCAAAGAAAATCTCTGATAAGAAAGAGGCAGGGAAATCATGGGTCTGGATACTTGAGCAGAAAAAACCAAGAAGGATACAGGTTACCACAGGAATCAGTGACGGCCAATATACAGAAATTGTATCAGGTGATATTAAAGAAGGACAGGAAGTAATAACAGAATCATTGAGCAGGAAAAATTCTTCTTCGCCTCCTCCGGGACCGAGGTTCATGTAAGAATGGCTTTAATAGAAGTAAAAGATATTTGCAGAACTTATGATCTCGGTGATGTCAAAGTGAAAGCTCTATGCGGAGTTTCACTTGAAATAGAGAAAGGTGAATTTGTTTCAATCATGGGCCCATCTGGTTCAGGAAAATCTACATTTATGAATATACTTGGATGTCTTGATAAACCGACATCAGGCAATTATTTTCTGGAAGGTATAGATGTTTCAAAATTGAGCAGAGATGATCTTGCTGGTATAAGAAACAAAAAAATCGGGTTTGTTTTTCAGGGATTCAATCTTTTACCCCGTACAACTGCCATAGAAAATGTAGAATTGCCTCTACTATATGATGGAATGAATGCAAAACAGAGAAAAGAGCTTGCTGTTGAAGCTCTTAAAAAGGTCGGGCTTGAAGAAAAAATTAACTATTATCCGAATCAGCTTTCTGGGGGGCAACAGCAGAGAGTCGCAATCGCAAGAGCACTCGTGAACAATGCTTCTTTAATTCTTGCTGATGAACCAACAGGTAATCTTGATTCAAAAACAAGTTTTGAAATTATGGAGCTTTTTGTTAATTTGAATACTGAAAAAAATATCACGATAGTTGTTGTTACTCATGAAAATGATATTGCTGCATTCAGTAGAAGAATGATCAAATTTCTTGATGGCTCTGTTATAAATGATATGAAGGTAATTAAAGATGGTTAATATTTCATCAACTTTAAAGATAGCTTTTCGAGCATTAAAAGTAAATAAGATGAGGTCAGCTCTCACAATGCTTGGAATAATAATTGGTGTTGGAGCGGTCATCGCAATGCTTGCAGTTGGAACAGGAGCAAGTAAAAAAATTGCTGACCAGATATCAAGCATAGGCAGTAATCTCATAATGATACTCCCGGGCTCAACAACAGCAGGAGGAGTCAGGATGGGTGCAGGAACACAGCCCACACTTACAACTTTTGACGCAGAAGCAATTCAGAGAGAATGCCCGGCAGTATTAGAAGCTGCTCCTGTTTTAAATGGAGTTGCACAGGTTGTTTATGGAAATCTAAACTGGTCAACAGGAATAATAGGAACTACTCCAAATATGCTTGCCGTAAGAGACTGGCCTATCTCATCAGGCAGAGCATTTACTCAGCAGGATGTAAAAAGTTCTACTAAAGTATGTCTTTTAGGACAGACAGTCGTTGACAATTTATTCGGAGACAATAACCCCATAGGTCATGTTGTAAGAATTAAAAAAGTTCCTTTTACTGTTATAGGTGTTCTTGCTCCTAAGGGCCAATCACCAAACGGACAGGATCAGGATGATACCATATATGTTCCTGTGACAACTGCACAGAAAAAACTTTTTGGCACTTCTTTTCCTGGCATGGTCAGAATAATAATGGTTAAAGCCAAAAGCACTCAGGAATTAAGCCTTGCCGAAAAACAAATAACAGAACTTCTCAGACAGAGACATAGAATCGGACAAAAACAGGATAATGATTTTACTGTGCGTAATCTTACACAAATCATGCAAACACAGGAGCAGTCAGCAAGAATAATGTCAATCTTACTTGGTGCAATAGCATCGATCTCACTTATAGTGGGTGGTATAGGCATTATGAACATTATGCTCGTTTCTGTAACCGAGAGAACGCGTGAAATAGGCATACGAATGGCAATAGGTGCAAAGACATGGGATATAAGGCTTCAATTTATTATAGAAGCAATGATACTCTCACTCGTTGGTGGAGCAGCTGGAACAATGGCAGGTCTTATAAGTTCTATGATACTTGCTAAAGCCACTGGCTGGTCAGTTGTAATATCTCCAATTTCAATTTTGATAGCCTTTGGATTTTCTGGAATCGTCGGGATATTTTTTGGTTTTTATCCTGCATATAAGGCATCACTCCTTGACCCGATAGAAGCATTGAGATACGAGTAAAAAATATATGAACCTAATATCCCTGAAACTGTGATTAGAATAATACAGTTTTATGCTTGGCTCATTTTTATCTCATAGCATTTATGTGCTAATTCTATAAGCTCATTCAATCCCCATGTCTGCCTGTCTGTCAGGTATTTTGTAAGACCTGAAGGTATTGCATTAATGCCGAGGAATGCTCCACTGATTGCACCTGCCATTGCTGCAGTTGTATCAGTATCTCCTCCGCCGGAAATCGCGGTACATATTGTTTCCATATAGTCATACGGGCTCTTTAAAAAAGAATATAGACTCCAGAGAACACTGCTTACAACGTATCCTGAAATTCCTTTCCATTCATCATCGTCAACGAATTCTTCATCGTATCCTGCTTTTGATATTTCTTCAAAAGCATCTTCATACGGTAAGGTTAACCAGAAAGAAAGTTTTTTTAATTCAGATGAGAATATATTAGAAAATCTTCCTGTCCATTCTTCAAGTTTTGAGAGGAATAATTTTTGGTCAAAGGTTTTCAGGCTTAAAACAAGAGCAACAGCTCCACTTATAGCCACAGCTCCTGCTGAACTTCTCGGGTCCTGATGTGTTATCCTGCCCTGATCATGAGCTGCTTTGATAAGCATTTCTGGATTATCGTAAAAGAATAATCCTATCGGGCCTGCTCTCATAGCACTTCCATTACCAGCAGCAGGCGGAGGTGCGCCGGATTCTTCCCATGAGACTCCTACACACAGTCTTTTTGCAGCTTCTTTTGTAGAGTAACCAAAAGCAATTATTCTTTTCTCCACAAATGTCATTGCAATCCTTTTAGCATAATCCGCTGGATCGAACTTTTTACATGCAACATAACTCTGCATCAGCTCACGTGCAAGTTGTGAATCATCTGAATATTGCCCGAAAGAAAACGGGAATCTGCCAAGTTCAATAGCAAGACCTGTCTTCAGATAATCTTCTACATAACGTATAGATGCCTGAGGCGAATAGCCTTCTGTGACAAATCCTGCAGCATCGCCAAGACATTGTCCAATAATACAACCACTGAATTTATCTTTGAGTTCAATCATCTATCTTCTGTAAACTTCATCAAGTATTATTTTTGCACCTCTGGCTAAAATATCTTCGGCGAGTTCAATACCGATCTTTTCAGCATCAGAAACAGCGCCTTTCTTATTTCCTCTAATTATCCTGTCACCTTTTATACTTCCAACAAGTCCATCAAGGGAAATAGTGTTTTTATCTAAAAATATTGCATGGGCTGCAATCGGAACCTGACAGCCGCCTTCCAGTCTTTTCAAGAATGCTCTTTCTGCCTTTACACAAATAGCAGTGTCTTCATGATTCAAAGGTGATATTAGTCTATTAACAAATTCATCATCATTTCTGCATTCAATCCCGATAGCACCCTGCCCTATTGCTGGAAGGCTTACTTCAAATGAGAGGAACTCTGTAATTCTATTGCCGAGCCCCAATCTTTTTGCACCTGCAGCAGCAAGTATGATTGCATCATACATTCCTTCATCAAGTTTACGAATTCTTGTATCAACATTGCCTCTTAATTGTTCGATTATTAAATCAGGTCTTATATTCAAAAGCTGGCAGGAGCGCCTCAGGCTGCTCGTTCCGATTTTTGCTTTATGCGGAATTGAATTGAAATTTTTAATCCTGAACTTTGAATCTTGAACTCTTGATATAAGCACATCTCTTGGATCTTCTCGCCTGCAGATTACAGCAAGATGAAGACCATCGGGGAATTCTGTTGGCACATCCTTCATACTGTGCACTGCTATATCTGCCTCGCCTCTTAATAATGCCTCTTCTATTTCTTTAACAAAAAGACCTTTGCCACCGACTTTCGCAAGTGGCACATCGAGAATTTTATCTCCTGTTGTTTTTATTTTATTTAGCTCTATATTGATCTCGGGATAAAGCTTATGTAGTTCTGACTTAACAAATTCTGCCTGCCAGAGTGCTAATTTACTGCTTCTTGTACCGATAATTATCTTGTTTCTCATAAAACAGAAAAATACCTTTTACCCTTTCTTTCCGTCCATACCATATAATTTTCTAATAGCAGCCACCAAAATATCTCTATCTTCAGAATCCTCTTTCAGAGCTGCTGTTGGTGGATGAATCAATTTATTTACTATAGCGGTAGCCATGTACTCAATAGCTTCCTTCTCTTTTTGGCTTATATTGGGTATCTTATGCATTAATTTTTCGAGTTCTTCTTTTTTTATCTCTTCAGCCTTTTCTCTGATGGCAATAATAGTTGGCACTGAATCAAGAGATTGAAGCCACTTTGAAAAAGTCTCGATCTCTTCTTCGATAATCCGCTCTGCTTTTTCAGCCTCTTTCTTTCTTTCAAACAGATTTGAATCAACAATTCCCTGAAGATCATCAACATTATAAAGATAGACATTATCGAGTTCGTTTATCTCTGGATCTATATTTCTTGGGACTGAAATATCAATTATGAAGACCTGTCTTTGCTTTCTTTCCTTCATTACTTTTTGCATCTGATTTTTTGAAAGGATATAATGCGATGCACCGGTAGAACAGATTATTATGTCGGCTCTATGCATTTCATCAATGAAATTCTCGAATTTTACAGGTCTTCCGTTAAACTCTTTTGCAAGGTCACATGCTCTCTCATATGTTCTATTTGCAACAATAACTTCTCTGACTCCATTATTTATAAGGTGCCTTGCAGCAAGTTCAGCCATTTCACCTGCACCGAGCAACATGAATATTTTACTGGAGAGGTCTGTGAAAATTTTTTTTGCTAATTCAACTGCTGCAAAACTTATTGAAACAGCATTTTCTGCTATCTTTGTTTCTGTTCTCACGCGTTTTGCAACTGATATGGCTTTTTTCATTAATTTGTTCAAAAGTATGCCTGTGGTTTTTTTTGCAAGAGCAAGTTCAAAAGCATCTTTCAATTGCCCGAGAATCTGTGGTTCACCAATTACCATAGAATCAAGACTTGAAGCAACTCTGAAGATATGCTTTACAGCATCAACATCGGAATGGATATATAAAGACCTGTCAAGGGCTATTCTGTTGATTTTGTGATAGTCTGAAAGAAAAACCCTTGTTGCTTCCGCTGCTTTTTCTACGTCGTCTACATTTGCATATAGTTCAACCCTGTTACAGGTTGATAGAATAATGCTTTCTTTAATATGTGGAACTTTGTGAAAAAGTAATAAGCCTTCCTCAAGTTTCGGGCCATTAAAAGCAAGCCTTTCCCTCACATCTACATCTGCAACTTTATGATTCAAGCCTACTACAAGAACTTTCATAGAAAAACGTGGAGACCTTTCTTAAGGAGTTTAATTCCGAAGAAAGCTATCAGTATTGTTAAGAATCCAACAATTGATAGAATTGCAGCTCTTTTCCCGCGCCATCCAGCCACAAAACGGGCATGAAGGATAATCGCATAGATAAACCATGTTATCAATGACCATGTTTCTCTTGGGTCCCAGTTCCAGTAACTTCCCCATGCGGTCTGTGCCCATAATGCCCCTGTTATAATCGCAAAGGTAAATAAAGGAAAACCAAAGGTTATAAGTCTATAATTTATTTCATCAAGACTCTGTAAACTCGGAAGTCTTTCAAACAATCCTGATATTCTTTTAGTTTTAACATGATGTTCCTGAACAAGATACATAATGCCTATTCCAAAGGCAAGAGCAAAAGCTGCATTTCCAAGAAAAGCAAAAACTGTATGAATGCCGAGCCAGTAACTCTGCAAAACCGGACTCAATGGTCTTATTTCTCTTGGCAGCATCGATGAAGACAACATGAGTAATAAAACAAAAGGCATTATAAAAGAAGGAAGAAGGTTTATCCTGTATCTAAAGTTCAGTATAAAAAAAATCAATACTATACACCACGAGAAAAAAGAAGTTGCTTCATGAGGATTGGTTATTGGTATATGTCCGGCAACAACATAACGATAAATAATGTTGACAGTATGGATGCAAAACCCTGCTGCTCCTGCAACAAGCATTATTTTATGAGTAATTTTTGATTCTTTGAAGATTTCTGTAATGCTTACTATTGCTGAAGCAAAGTAGCAAGTAAGAGCCAGTTCAAAAAGAATCACATCCATTAGAAACAACCAAGCTCACAACTTATTATTTTGACCTTCAGTTCATCAGCACATTTGCCAACATCGCGATAAGAAACCGAAAGGTCTTCAGCTATCTTTCTTGCCACCTTACAGGGTATTTTGTTATCAATAGCTCTTTTCTTTATTTCTTCGACAATTTTCTCTTTCATAGTGATATATAAAAATATTACACCAGAAAGTATCGAAAACTCAAATATATTGAACCGGGGATATATGTATTCAGGATTTTAATTGTTATTTCTTAAGCCAGTGCATTATTCTTGAATAAACAGAATATAGCGGTTTGTTCTCTATTTCTGCAACAGCACCTGTTGTAAGCTGAATTTTTTTCCTGATTTGAGCTTTCTGCTCCTGTGTCCCTGCTGTCAAAATAGCTTCTCCATATGCAGGTGCTCCGCTTCCTATTTTAATATTACTTTTAATAATAATTTCAGAACTACTGGTTTCATCTATTGCATCAGGTGAGAGTATTGCAATATTTGAGGGAGACATTCCTGTGTTGTACTCAACAGCATAGAGATATGAACTTCCGCCGTATGAACACACATCTGAGTCTGGTTCATAACTGACAAAATCTGCAAGACCACCACTTAGCATTGGTCGTGAAATGATTCTCTGGCCATAAGGAAGGTAGATTTTCCATCCATTTTTTGGTTCATGATGTTTTCCTGAAACAAGTTTTACTGTTGAAGGCATTTCTTTTAAAATGAATTTATTTAATGAATGGTCATAAATACACACTGGCTTTTTATACAAAACCTCAACTCGTGTTTTATCGTTTGTTGTATCAATTAGATCTTCTTCATTGAATGTTTTTCCAGTATCTTTAAAGCCAATAAAAATCTGACGTGACTTATCTCTTTCATCAATATCACTATAATATTTACCCGAACCAGCATAAACCCATAAATCTCCTTTTGAATCTCTGACACCAACAGGTGATGCAGTAAAAGGATAGTCTCCTGAAAAAAGAACCGAACACGCTCCATAATGAGAAATCTCGCTCCATGATATTTGCTTTTTTAACCCTGTTAATTCCATTATCTTTTCAATATCAAGGCTGAATATATTTCCTTTCCAGCTGTTCGATGTTTTATATGATGTCCCGAAATATATTTTTTCTGAAGTATAATTCATATCACTATCTATTGATGAAAGATCACTCACAATATGATTTACTCCTCCATAGGTTAATGAGATTTTTTTTACGAGTTCGCCTGAGTATAAATCAAGAATATACAGGTAACCTTTCTTATTCCTTCCAATATCTGTATTCCCCTTAGGTAGAATGTTAGACCCGGAGCCGAAAATAACATACCATCTGCCATTCCTGTTTGGCTCACCGATCCTTACAACCGCGGGCAAGCTTGTTGTATAACCAAGGTCTGCATCACTGAATTCCCCTAAAGGTAAGGGTTTTTCAGGATTTGTAATATCTATCGCAAAATAAGAAGAAAATCCTGAGTTCAATTCTTTATCAGTTTTTATATCCGATAATGTCCCATTACATTCCGCCGAACCTCCAAATCTCATACCACCAATGAGTATTGACCTCCAGCTTTCTTTTGTTTTTTCCGCATATTCACCTCCAAAAATACTTGCATCAACAATCTTTACAGAAAGATCAACATAAGGGATATGACAGTAATATGGATTCGCAAGATATTTCAGATAAGGAAATGCATTATAGGGAATGAATGCCCATATTTCTTCACCAATATCTCCATGATCGTCTTCACCAGAGCCAAAAGCTCTTTTGAATAATGCTTTGACATTATTTAAAAGTCCTGAATTCTGAAGGTATCCTGCTCTGAAAGCATGGAGCATACCATCATTTGAGCCCGCAAAGATAACAGAGAAACTTTTACTATAATTATTATCCGAGATAAATTCGTAATAAGAATAATCTCCGTAATCTATATGGAATGTATTAACTGGACCTGCATGAAATAATTTCGGAGAAGAATTTACCATGTCACCGAGTTTCCAGACACCTCTACTTCCGTCAACATAAACTCTTCTGTCTCTAAACAAGGGATTCCTTTTATTTCCACAGTTTCCTCCTTCGGAATTAAAAGTTTCAATACATTCACCTCTAACATATTTTATAATTGAATCAGCAGTATAAAACCGTTCGGGATATAGAGAATTTTTCATCTTGTTACTCATCCCGGTATTGAAAAATACTACACCTGAACCTGAAACAATTTTATCCTCGCCCCTTATTATATTCGATGAAGTAAAAATAACTCTTTCAGAAGGATTCTTTTTAAATAGTTGCCTGCCAGCTTCCCATATAGCTTTAATTTCCTCTAAATTTTTCGGGGTTTCACTTTCTGAAGGACAACCCGATCCCCCTGCATCTGAGGAAAACAATGAAACAGATGAGTTTAAATCTTCTGAATTATAGCGAACTATTTTATCCTGATCCAGAATTAACTTAAAATCATTTGATGTATCCTCTCTGATATTTTTATCAGGATCGAGCCAGAGATTTTGCAAATATCCCAGCCATCTTACTTCATTAGAACCATCATATTTTAGCGGTGAATAAAATGCCTGATAAATTCCTCCTGCCCTATCTCCTCCATTAGTTAAAATAGTAACTGCTGTTCCAGAAGCAAAACCAGAGGCAATGTCCTGAATAATATTTTCCATAGAAGCTAAAAAATCTTCTACATCAGAAGCTTTAAAGTATGTATCAGGCATATCATCTTCATTCATATCCCATTCTGATTCATCAGGTTTGTTATTCCCATTAATATCTATAAATCCTCCATACTTTGCAATTTCTCTCAATAAATTTTTTCCGTTTTCAGTTCCAGCAACATGAATAGTATAAAAAATAATATTCTGGAACCCTTTAATGTCATTTCTTATATCATTCACATGGCTTTCTCTTACCAAATTACTTAAATCATATTTATAATCTGTTGCATCGCCACTTCCAATCGCAACTACAACATTCTTCCTGCAGTGCACAGATGAAGAAGGGTCTTTTTTGCAGGAACAATTAGTGCATTTATTTTTAAAATAATCAATTGACTTCTGAATCGCACTGTAAAGAGGAACTTCTACTCCGTTTTTATCAGGGAAAGGAATATTTTTATTTATAAATTCTGCTATACTTCCCGAATGTTCTGTACAACAGGCAAGCATTTCTGCTTGATTAGATGAATAGCTTATAATACCAATTCTCGGACTTCCATTATCCCAGATTCCATCATGGTCAGAATCACCAAGATTCTGGATTATACCAGTATATTTATTAGACCCCTGTTCCTGTAAGAATATTACAATTGGTACACCTTCAGGAGATGTTTCAGGCAATTTACAACTCCCCTCACTTGAAATAATCAGATTACCTTCATCAGTTATTTTAAAAATACAACCCTTCAAAGAAGACGTTGTTTTCTCATACCCCTGATTTACTCCTCTTAACTTTTTCCTTGAAGAAGGCTCAGGTGTTCCCATGCCACCTATCAAAACTTTCATCATAACATCGTATCTACTCATTGTTGCCCAGTTAAGAACACTGCCGGGATATAAACCTTTATCAGGATATTCACATTCTTCAGCCTCATAAAATCCTGAAGAAGATGCACAGTACTTCTTATCTGCTTCAAAGTAACCCCAATAATTATTTGCCTTTTCAGGCATATATTCACCTGTATAAAAAGGCTGAAGCATTGAAGAAGAATTATCAATAATAAACAATATATTGGGTGGCACTGAACGGGTTACATAAGGAGGTGAAGTACAATAATCCCTCATGGACTGAGTATATAAAAAAGACGGAATCAAGCTGAGCAATAAAACAAGAAATATAATTTTAATCTTGCGCATTTTTCCGCCTTAATTATTATTAATGTTTGCATAATTCGGGTTAATGAACATATCTGTATAAAACTGTTGTTTCTGCTTTAGTACCATCAGGCCCTGTAGCAACTGTATTTATTCTGTAAAAAACAGATGAGCCTTTACTTTTTGTAAAATCTAAATCAGAACCTGGTGATTGAACTGAATAAAGTCTTTTTACTGCTATGTCAGCATGATAATATTTGAATATTTCTGTATCAGGTAGAATTAGAGAAACTGTACATTCTATATCACCTGCTACGATCGATTTAACAAGGCATGATGAATTGTCAGAAATTGGCAGGTTTTCAATCTTATCACCAATCATTAAAAGATTTATAACATCTTCCATTACCTGCACTGCGCCATCTGCTGCTTCTTCTGCGGTAGAATATCGTTTTCCTGCACCTGATATTCCTGTTGATATTACGAGGAAATAGATGGTGCCTGATATTAGTACCATTACCACAAGGCTTATAACAAGTGCTGTTACAAGCGCTACCCCGTTTTTACTGTAAAAAGAAAATTTTTTCATTAAAGATTTCTTGGCGACACACTGAATGAAATTAATCTCCAGTGGTAATTTTTCTGGTTATTCTTAATAACCACCTTTCTATCCTTACTACCAACATATACAGTCTCCGGAGAATCAGGATTATCAGGATTTTTATAAATATAATCAGGGTCATAATTGCCTTTTTGTACCAGTAAATAAACTTTTACCTG
>FWPV01005658.1_pt1 | contig 19881 bp, 16 predicted proteins | sample 2228371 | NCBI WGS metagenome assembly FWPV01 (sample SAMEA103939776, study PRJEB20133) | metagenome | reverse complement strand
TCCCTAAGAACCATATACAGATTAAAAGAAAAAATTAAAGAAAATTCAGATCCACTTATAGCTTTACTATCGAAAACGGAACTAAGAGGAAATCGAGAGTCCAGGCTGAACAAGACCGTCCTTTTAATAATGGATGAATTTTATGAGATTTTGTTAAAACCATCACCACCCTCGGTCTACTCAGTATATGGAAAATTTGTTGCAGAGTGTCAAAAAAGAGCATTACCGGAATGCTCCTATAAAACTTTCAATGAACGATTTAAGAAGTTTGATATTCATTATGTAACACTCAAGCAGAAAGGGTTTCGCGCCGCCTACGCGCTGGGCCCTCAACCTCGAGAAATAGACCTAGATTGGGATCTTCCCTACCATGGTGATTTTATTTTTGAAATAGCGCATGTCGATCACACTCCGATAGAACTAACTCTTATTTCAAAATTAAACGGTGAAGTGCTTGAAGGAACGCTAACACTGAGCATCATGTATGACGGCCACAGCCGTGTCATTTTGGCAGTTTACATTTCATTTGAGAAACCCTCATATCGCTCAACCATGATGCTCCTGCGCGAGTGTTATCGCCGCTTCAAACGCCTCCCACTATTTTTGGCTGTTGACCACGGACCAGATTTTGAAAGTGTATATTTTGATTCGACCTTGGCTGATCTTGGAATGAATAAACGTAGACGTCCTAAAAGTGCCTCTCGTCATGGATCAATTATTGAAAGGGTTTTTGGCACCACGGAAAGCGAGCTGATCCACACACTTGCTGGCAACAAACAATTACAAAAGCTGGGCAGAGGCCAATCCACAACCCATAAATCAGAGAAATTTGCTGCATGGACACCGGATGAATTTAACACTCGGCTAAAGGATTATACCTACCTACATTACCCAACCATAAATCGTCGTGGAATTTCCGAAACACCGCAAAACAGATGGGATTTCTCCCTTAAAAAATTTGATGAAATACCGGGAACAAAAGTTTTATCAGAAGCTAGTTTTTTTATATCAACACTTCCAGACGCCGATGGTGATGAATTCAAAACACTCAGAAAAAACCAACTTACCTTTCGCCACACCACGTATGTGCTGTCAAAAAAAGTGACTGGATATTCCGGAGGAAAAATTAAAGTCCGTGTCAAATATAACCCCTACGATTACTGCCACATTTGGGCACTAGTTGAAAGCCACTGGGTGAGAATGACAACAAATGATGTTTTGGTACGTGAATGTCACGACAAAGGTATTCAACTTCCGCATATGGAAATATTCTCTCGCCACCTGAGAAGCGGGAGGCGCTATCGAAAAGGCCCAAAGGAATCAGCAACCATGCACTTCAACAATCCAGAGCATGAACAACACGCATTCAACGCAAGAAATTCTGGTCTTGGTGTGCCCATTCTTCAAGAAATGGAAAATCTATCTACCAATTATTCAATTGATATCAAATCAATTGAAATCCTGCCAATAAAAAATGACGAGGAGAACAAAGATGAACAGTGAAACTCTCAACCTTCTTGAAAATCATATCACATTGATGCATAAAAACTTTGAAGGTGTATTTAACGAAATACTCTGCACTACCCAGCACGGGCGAAAAGATGAGATTGTAACTGTTATTGGTCCGGCAGGTATTGGAAAAAGCACTATGATGAAATACCTGGCAAATTATTTAATGAAGCAGCAGTCTGCTGGATGGAAAGATGACCACTTTCCGCCAATTATTGTAGAAGCTCCCGTAGCAATAAAAGGTGAATTTCCTTGGCGTTCTTTTTTGGAAGAAATCCTTGAAAAACTCGGAGAGCCGAATGTTAGCAGCAAATTGGATTTGGAGGATGCTGAAACCAGAAAAAAACAAGGTAGGACCAGTACGCGCGGAAAGCCAACTATTGGGCAGCTTGAGCAGTTAATGCGCTTGAGAATTAAATCTTTCCGGCCCGTCGCAATTTTAATAGATGAATGTCAAAACACCGTTGATGGAATTCCCGAAAAAGACAGGGTATCAAATATAAAAAGACTAAAGTACTGGGCAAACAAAATGAATACAAAGTTCATTTTGTTTGGAACTCACACAGCAAAGGAGCTATTAAATATGAATGAAGAGCTTGCACGACGCGTTGTCGCGATTTATTTTCCTCGCTATCAACGTGATAGTGATGCCGAAGTTAAATGTTTTGCTCAATTTTTTTACTCATTAATAAAACATTTAAATATACGTATCGACAGTAAAACGTATGAAAACTTCTACGACATTTACGACTATTCACTTGGTTGCCCCGGCCTTCTTGTTTCTTGGTTGCACAAGGCTATTGCATTGTGCATAACCAACAACTCGCTCAAAATCACCACTGCCGTCATGAAAAAAACACGATACCCGAAGAGCACATTAATAACTACGGAGAAAGCCATTAAAAATTTTGAAGCGTATTATCATAAAACGCTTGAAGACTTTAATCCTAATGAGGTTCTTGCAGACCCTGACGAACAATATCAACCTGATTTTTTGCAGCAACAAACACCACCAAAAGTGGTAAAGCGCAAACTCAAACCAGGCCAACAAAACCCGAGATACCATAAGGTCCATGAAAATAGATTTGAATGAGATAGAACTACTTAGCCTGGAGGAAATCGACTTTATCGCAAGTCGATTTCCTTACTTTATCCCACTAGAACCGGCTGGATATCGTAATGGGGAAGTAGAAGCAATGAGTTCCTATTTATGTCGACAAGCAGAAATGGTGATGGAGTGGTCTCATGTTTACAGCAGGCGCTTGTTAGACTATTTTGTTTCAACGCAAACGCTTCCGACATGCAGAAAAGATTCGGCTGAAGTGCTCAGGCTGTGCAATAGTATTGGCGTCATAGCAAGCAGATATATTGAAGCTTTAACCGCAGCATCTAACGGAAAAATAAACTCTCAATTTTTAACACTCTACCCGTTGCGTTATTTATGCGAAGACAACGCACGCGGCTTGCAAAAGCAGCATATGGAGTGGTGCCCAGAGTGCTGGAAAGAAGATCGAGAGTCAGGAGAATCGCCTTATGTACGCTTATACTGGCTTGTCGAAAGCACTAAAATCTGTGTTGTTCATGATCATCGGCTATCGACATACTGCCCTGCATGCGGTGATGTAAAGTTGCAATTTCCAAAATTTCCCCGGCAGTGGATATGTGACAAGTGTGGAGAAGACCTATCAAAGCCGGACGAAAAACATATACCTGACAATTTCACCACAAAAGATGCCTGGGTATCACATGCTATTTATAGACTCATAGAACGAGTGTATTCGGATGAACTCGTGTTAGACCAGTTCATTGTTGCGAAAGCAATTAGAAGATTAATACAGGGGTCTAAATTATCCCAGATTGAGTTTTGCCATAAATTAAATATCGAATCTAAATCAATCAAGAATATGCTTGACCCAAAACGCAGACCTTATTTTTTAGCGTTACTGGATCTTTGTTATCGGCTTGATATTCCACCTGATCAGTTTTTGTTGGATAAGGATGTTCTTACTTCTGCCGAACTATGGCGAGGACTGCAAAAGCCAGCTTTTACAAGCAAAGTGAATTTAAACCACAAGAAAAAAAGCCACATTCGTGATGAACTGAAAAAAATTTTAGCTGATAACCCCACCCCACCGATCAGAGTCAGCCACCTGGCAAAGAAATTTGACATAAGTTATACCTGCCTACAATACAATTTCCCCGATGAGTATCGCGAGCTACGAACACGCTGGACACAGTGGGACAAAAATTACAGAAAGAATAACCATACTGCAAGACTGGAACATTTTGCGAGCGCAGTTTTCTCCCTCACAAAACATGGTATTTATCCAAGTGAGCGAAAATTGCGAGACCTTGAATTAGTGTTGCCCAGTGATCTTCGAAGAGAGGATGTTAAGTGCCTCCTAAAAACACTTCAGGAAATCTATTCGAATCTACAATTTAATTAACCACCACTCGACAGTGAGCAATCCGATGTTAAATACCTTAAATTATATATACATGCGTATTGTTAATGTATGGCGGCCTCTATGAATTTCACTTCAAACTTACCTGAGCGAGATAGAGATCGTATTAGCAAAATGTTACTAACGCTCTTCAAACACTGGAAACTATCATCAGAAGATCGATTAGGCGTACTGGGCTGTTCAAAAGAATTTTACGAACAGCTGGCCCGCTTTCCCGAAGAAGTAGCATTATTTGACAACGGAGATCTATTTGAACGTGCTGATTTATTGTTAGTTATAAATAAATCTTTGCATCGGCTATTTCCTCAAAATCGGAATTTAGCATACTTATGGATGACCACACCAAATCAGTTTTTTAATGGATTTACGCCCATAAGCGTGGTGCAAGAACGAGGAATTAAAGGGCTTTATGCGGTGAGGGATTACCTTGATCGCAAATTAAATGAGTAGTAACCCAGAAAATTACGAACTAACCACCATCACAACCCCTACGCATAGGCCCCGAATAATTAGCTCTTTAAAAATGCTGAGGAAGGACTCAATAAAGGTCGAGTGAGCTTTTTCTCTGCCGAATGAAAAGCCCGGCAATGATGCCGGGCTCTAGATTGGTTGGCCGGATCCATCTGTGGGACTATGCTCCAAACCAGATGGGCGACCAAACTTGCTTTGCGGGCATCTCCCTGGTTGGTTAAACATAATTGAAAGCCAGTCATGCTGCAACCATTAACAAACTTACCTTGATAATCAATTAAACGAAGGAATTCATCTTATGATCCAATCTAAATATTGGGACTTGTTACAAGACTTCTAAACATTCTCCAGTTGGTTATTTAAAAGCGCCTCATCATTACCCATTGGAACACTAACGTAAACAGATCCATCCTCAAGGGGCCAGGGGAAAATTTGAAATATCCAAAGCAGTCGTTCGACATGTCTATCCAGCGAGTATATATTTACCTCGTTAAATTGCCCCTCTACATCATACAGGCGGCTCAAGTCGCGCCCCAATAAAACAATCCATGAATCAAGACCAAAAGCCTTTAACTCAGTTAGAAGCGCAATCCGAGAGAAATCATCCTGTTCGACCTCACCATCTTGATGACCTACCCACTGAGCAGCATGAGCAATAATGAATGACATTTGGGTAACAGCAGTTTTAAGCAAACTATCGAGGTCATTATCCACTCTATACATCAACCTTGCTGCGACAACTACTTCATGCGCCACTTTAATACAGTCGAGCAATAAATCCGCGTAACGCCCTCCTGCATTTGTGTCACAAAATGCACTTTGCCTAGCAGAAAAATAACTCCCGGGAGCACAGGAGACTCCCATATGAAAAAGTTGGCTAAATTTATCTGGCACGAAAGTTTTGTCTTGTAGCTTTTTTTCGTAAAGCACTTCATGACCAATATGAGAAAGCATACTTACTATTATATGTATTGATGACATGCGCTCATTTTCGTCATCGGAAAGCAAACTAACGGCGATAACTGCGTCAACAACAATATGGTTTTTACTTTTACCTTCACGGTTAACCGTGACGCACTTTGCAACACCGCGACCATAGCCGCGCGGCTGAGTTAAATCGGGAGCTAAATTCGGATCACCACGATCCAGATTTTGTAAAGTATGAGCATAATCCGAGGAAAATGTAAAACCATCGATTGAGGACAATGGCATGCTGCGACCAAGCTCTTGCACAATAATCTGTATAATGTTGCCAAGCTTCATTGAAAATTTAGAATCCGCAAAACCAACACAAGCTAGAGAAAATGAAAAAGGCTTAAAATAATCATCTGATACTATAGATTGTTGTACCTCAGCAAACTTGAAGAGGGAGCTATTGGCCAAGTCAGACATTGATTCCTTTACGACAGCATTAATTGTGTTAGCGCACCTTTCACCAATCAAATTAGACAAACCAGAGAGATCATTATCTTGATGAGATATAAAAAACCTATCACTGCATTCTGCAGCAAAAAAATTTATAGATTCAATATTTATATCGGAATTTTCCTTACAAGAACCAATTAAAACTTTATTGTGTGCTATCGGGAAAAAAACTGATTCTATCTTATTAGGGGAGCTTAGAATAAGTGGTACGATAGATCCATCTGGTTCACCTACCAATACAACACAATCGGGTAATATTGCGTTCGCCACACTGAAAGTCTTCCACGTGAATTGGGATAACCTGTCTTCCCAAGAGGAATGCTTCATCTCCATGAGTGATTTATTGTGCGCATCACGAGTTATTGTAGGAATAACGCCAATCACTTCAACTATTTTTTGCGAAAGGTCGGCCTGAACTCCTTGATAAAAAGAATCAAATAACTCTCGCACATAAAAGGAAAGCATTCTTTTTGTAAGTTCTGTAGGTAACGGATATTTTTCTAGATATAATGCGTCAAACGCATCATTCATTGGGGTTGCAATTTTTTTAATTGAGGTTGGCACGTCGATTCCTAGCAACCCCCTCATTTTTACTGTATCTAAAACCAACCCCGCCATTTCATCAACAATTTTTTCTGCTCCTTGGGAGAACAGAGAGCGAACATGATTGGTTCTGATTGCGAGATGGGCCACCAAACGTGCTGCTATTTCAGCATCAACATGCTGCCCAACAGGTGTGGATCTGATGAGATTCAGGTCTCCATCTAGATCTCTTTCAAATTCGGTAATTAGATCATCCAGAGTTTTTATCCCATCAGACGAGAGCTTTGAGTAAAAGTATTCACCAACTCCAACATCACGGATACCAACAAGGCTTGGTTTCGCTCCGCGCCTATACAGCCAGGTTCTATCAGCTTTCGAATCGGAAGCATCCAAAAAGCCACGCTGAAGAAAACGGGGAATGTAATGCTGACGCTTACCGGCCATGTAGCTTTCCCTCTCGCACGTTTAAATGCCTGCAAAAAATCAGTTGAGATTTTGAGAATCTGTAAGACAGTTATTTAAGGAAAAATATAAGAAGCAGCCAATCCCACAAATGCGCTGATAACAATCACTTTGATAACACCGACTTTGTAGCGAAACAGTGCGATGCCAGCCCCTAATGCGATCAACGCAGATGGCCATTCAAAATTTCCTTCAAAACCCTGAGGCCAAAGCACGTGATATCCGAAGAACACAGCGAGATTTAAAATCACACCGACTACGGCTGCGGTAATTGCAGAAAGTGGAGCGGTGAATTTCAAATCGTTATGGGTAGTTTCAATGAACGGTGCGCCCGCGAGAATAAAAATAAACGATGGCAAGAAGGTAAACCAGGTAACAATACTTGCAGCAACTGCACCAGCCAGAAATACCATGTCAGGGCCAAACACCGCTTTAACATAACCGCCAACAAAACCCACAAACGCAACCACCATAATGAGCGGCCCCGGTGTGGTTTCACCGAGAGCTAAACCATCAATCATTTGCGTGGGAGTTAGCCAACCGTAGTGACCGACAGAACCTTGATAAACATAAGGCAATACTGCATAAGCTCCACCAAATGTTAATAACGCTGCTTTAGTAAAAAACCAGGCCATTTGTGTGAGCGTGTGATCCCAACTGAAATAGCTCCAGAGTGCTGCGAGTGGAATGGCCCACAATAAAATCCCGGCAACTAAAATGATTCCCAGGCGCGACCAATTGAATATGGCATGCGGAGGCGTTGGTGTGTGGTCATCAATTAATGCGGCACCAAATGATTTATCTGTTTTGCCGTGACCAGCACCGCCTTTGAAATATTCCGGTGAAAAACGCCCGCCGAAATAACCTATCAATGCAGCCGCAATGACGATGTAAGGGAATGGGATATTGAGTGCAAATATCGCGACAAATGCAGCGGCAGCAATTGCCCACATCACATTATTTTTTAATGCGCGCGAACCTATGCGATGCGCAGCGTGAACAACAATGGCCGTCACCGCCGGTTTGATTCCGTAAAATAAACCCGCTACCCAACTCACATCACCGTAAGCAATATAAATCCAGGAGAGTGCAATTAAAATAAACAGCGATGGCAATACAAAGAGACCACCCGCAATAATGCCACCCCAGGTGCGATGCATTAGCCAACCAATGTAAGTTGCCAATTGTTGCGCTTCCGGGCCAGGTAATACCATGCAGTAATTGAGCGCATGTAAAAAACGTTTCTCACTGATCCAGCGGCGACGTTCAACTAATTCCTGATGCATGATGGCGATTTGCCCGGCAGGCCCACCGAAACTGATAAAGCCCAATTTAAGCCAGAAGCGAAAGGCTTCCCAAAAACTGACGGGTGCAGGTGCATCCATTACTTGATCTTTTACGATGTCAGATGCAGAGGAGTTCATACTTTTTCCTTATGAGTAAACGCGGCGAGCAGTGCATCAAACACGCCTTCAGCAGCAGCAATTAATTGATCATCATTGGTGATGCTGTTGCGCAAGCCCCAGAGGATTTGCTCCAGCCCACTGGCTTCCATCGGTTGCAATCCACCCACATCAAGGTAGTGAACGAGTGCGCCCATCCGCAGCAATTCCGGTTGGTTTAATCCGAAACTGGCGAGCAACACTTCAAACGAAACACGATCACCGACATGCGTAAAATCAGCACCATCAAAGTCAAAACCCAATGCATCTGCCGGACAGTCATTCGGAGATTCCAGCCACAGGAATTGCGCTTTAGTATCAATGAATTTTTTAATCAACCAGGCACAGGCAATGCGATCTACCCAAGGACGCTTACGCGTTGCCCAAACACGATTTTGATATTGCGAAATATCGCGCTGCGCAATATCACCAGCTGCGAACTCGGGTTCGTTGGGTGATAGCTGGCGGTTGATTTGAACCTCTAGCGCTTGCAATGTTTGTTGGGTTTGGATTTGCGAATCATTTGGAAAGAAATCGATGGAAGTAACCGCAGTAAAACTTTTCCGGAGTTTGCGCAGTTGTTTGAGGGCATCTTGCAGACTGTTACCTGCGAGTTGGGTTGTCAACTGCTGCAATTCATTTTGTATCGCCTGATAGTCTTCACGGCGATCAAACAGTTGACCTAGCTCGGTCACATCGTCGGTATCCGTCGTGAAGATGTAGGCAGAACCTTCATTGGTGATCACATCGCGACTCACCTCTTCAAAAACCGCGTGGTTCGCAGGGCTCGATGGAATCAGGTAAACGCCATCCCGCAGAACCGCTGCCCCGGAAGCTTTAAGGCTGCGCCAAGCCCGCATGCGCGTAGCCGTATTACTGGTTGGAAGCGAAAGAATCAGTAGTATCCAGTTCATATTTTGTAGAGTATGCAATGAAATATAGATATATATTCTACATATTCTTTATCCAAAGGGAACCACATCATTGCTTTTGCGATGACTTGATCGAAATTCGGCCATTTAAAATATAAAAAACCGATTGCGCATCGGTTTTTATATGACTAAGCTTTGCCCATCCATAAAACCAAGAGAATTAACCGTGCAGCTCGGAGAATTGGAAAAACTGGTTCTGAACCACCTGTGGGATGTCGGCAGTGCCGATGCCAAGCAGGTATTCGACCATTTTAAGAAAAGCCGGGGTGGTAGTTTGAACACGATTCAAAGCACCCTGGATCGCTTACACAAAAAAGGCATCCTCAAGCGTGAGAAACAAGGTCACGCCTACCAATACCGTGCCGGTATGGAGAAAGAGGCTTTTTTGGGTCAACTGATTCGCAATGTCACTCAGGATTTTTCTGATGACCACGATCATCTGTTGGCCGCGTTTGTCAGTTTATCTGCCGATCTGGATGAAGCCCATCTGGATCGCCTTGAAGCATTGATTCGCGATTCCCGCGAACAGAAGAAGGATAGCTAGCCATGACGACAGGCATTGGCGGTTTGATGTTGCATCTCTGGGTTATCGCCGGAGGCACGCTTATCGTTACTGCTTTGTTGACGAGCCTAGTTCGTCGTTATTTGCTGTCTTTCTTATCCTGTTTTGGCCCGGCGGCACGCCAGCGTTTTATTTGGTGTATCGCCGCGTTGCCTTGGGCGTTGGGTTTAATTGCTGCGTTGCTCACGTTAGTTCCTTCTGTCGGGCACGCGGTGGGCATTACTGTTGATCACTGCCACACGCACGGTAATCTTCATGGTCATTTGTGCTGGTTCCATCCACCGGAGTTTGTGTGGCTCAGCTGGAAAGGTGTATGCGCTGCAATACTTATCGGCATTACCACCTGGAAAATAGTCACCAGTGCCATTCGCTTGTGGGAACAACGTAAACATTTGAGTACGCTGCTCGCTTTTGCAGATCGCGAAAGTGATGGCAGTTATCTGCTGGATAGCAAAATTCCAAGCGCATTTACCGCCGGTTTAGTTGCTCCAAAAATTCTGCTGAGCAAATCATTAGTCGCTGCGCTTAATGAGCAGGAATTACGTATTGTTCAACGGCACGAACAAGTTCATCAGCAACGTCGTGATCCATTGAAATTGTGGATTTTTAATTTATTGACCTGTGTGCTCTTACCCGCTGCGCGTCGCGACTTGTACAACGCATTGGAATTAAGCATGGAGCAAACGGTTGATGCAGAGGTTGCAAAATATGATGACGCTGCGACCGTTGCTACTACGCTAATCAAAGTGAACCGACTGAATTTGCATTACCTGAAGCAACAACATGCTGATGCAGCGATGTGTTCGTTTGTTGCAGCAGCCGTTGAAGAACGCATTCAACAATTACTCAAAACCAATAAAGGCCGCCGCTTTCCCTGGGGCAGCTTTCTTGTATCACTCGCACTCGTGATGGCAGCAGCGGTTTATTACGCTGATGGTTTACATCACGTTGTCGAGACATTTCTGCACACTCATCCCTAATTACTGAGACTCATCAAAATGCTGTCCATTTTTCGACAACGCACGCATTTAAAACCGATCATCAATCGGTTTTTTAAGGCGCCGCTCACTCATTTTCACCACATCATTTTTGGTGGATTGTTATTGTCAGCTCCACTAATGAGTTACGCCGTTGAATCAGCGGGCAACGCATTAACCTGGCAACAAGCCATGTCGTTAACGATGGAACGCAATCCATCACTCGCCGCATTTGGTTTTCAATTGACGGCGCAAGAAGGCCGTTTACTGCAAGCCGGTTTGCGTTCCAATCCTGAATTGGCCTTTACCGTTGATGATGCGTTTGGCAGTGGTAATTTCAAAAGTATGGACTCTGCGGAAAGCACACTCAGTATCAGTTGGTTGCTGGAAGGCAAGCAACGCCGTGAGCGTGTGAATTCTGCAAAAGCACAATCAGCCGTATTGGAAGTAGAACGGGATATTGGTCGCCTCGATGCAGCAGCCGATACCGCACGTTTGTACATCACTGCATTGTCACTGCAAGTTCGACAGCAAGAAGCAAAACAGGCAGTGGGTTTTGCTCGACAAGCCGTTGAGGTTATTCAAAAGCGTGTGAGCGCCGGTAATTCACCAGCGGCAGAAGCGGCGCGTGCGCGTGTGGAGTTATCGCGATTGTTATTAGAAGAGGAAGATATCGAGCACCAACTGTTGGTGAACTACAGAATGCTCGCTGCGCAATGGGGCAGCTCCCAACCCGACTTTTCCCGCGTGCAAGGCAATCTCGATGAGTTGCCAGTCATTGCAGGTTTTACTGAGTTGCAAGATCGTCTCCGCAAAAACCCTCGCCTTGAATACTTCGGTACTAAAGCACGCGTAGAAGAATCACAACTTGCTCTCGCACGAGCGCAAGCAAGACCGCAATGGCGAGTGTCTGCTGGTGTAAAAAATTTAGCCGCGACCGATGACCAGGCATTGGTTGCCGGTGTTTCAGTTCCACTCGGTGTATTTGATCGACAACAAGGGCGTGTTGCTGAAGCCCGTGCGCTGATGGAATTGAATCGCGCGCAACGTGATGCAGAAACCTTTCGCCTGGATGCGACCCTCTTCGACGTTCACCAGGAGTTATTGCACAGCCTGCACGTGGTGAACACTTACCGCAAAGACATATTGCCCGCGCTCGAACAAAGCCTGGCAGAAACGCGCCGCGCATATGACGTTGGTCGCTACAGCTATCTGGAATGGCAAAGCGTACAACGCGATTACCTTGCTGCACGAACACTGTTGATTGATGCCAGCGTCACCGCGCATCTCAACGCAATTGAAATTGAACGTTTGACCGGCGTAGCAATACGGAACTGATCAGCAGTTGCGAAACTGATAAACAATGAGGCTTGTTATGAAGTTAATAATGAAACACAGCTGGCGCATGGTGCTGCTGGCTTTAGTTACCACTCTGCTGGCTTGTGGTGAAGCGCCGAAAAACGAAGCCGGTGGTCATGAAGCGGCTGAGCCTGTGGTGGAAAAAGGTGCGAACAATGGTCGCCTGTTAAAAGATAAAAATTTCACACTGGAACTCGCCATTTTTGAAACCGGTGTGCCGCCTGAATATCGCGCATGGATTTATTTGGATGGGAAACCAGTGAAACCGAATGAAGTGAAGTTACAAATTCGCCTTACACGTCTGGGCAATAAAGTGGACGTTATCGATTTTGCACCGCAGAGCGATTTCCTGCGCGGCAACTCGGTCATTTACGAGCCGCACTCATTTATCGTTTCTATTGAGGCCAATCACAAAGGCACGGTTCACCGCTGGAAGTATGACAACTTCGAAGGCCGCACCCGTATCGAGCCGGCAGTAGCAAAAGCGCTGGAAATAGTTACCGAAGCAGCAGGCCCGGCAACCTTGAAAGAAACCATCGATGTATTTGGAAAAATTTCTGCTGATCCATCACGCGAACGTGAAATTAACGCGCGCTTTGATGGTGTGATCACCGGTGTACAGGTTGTATTAGGACAAACCGTTACGGCCGGTCAGTCCTTGTTGACCGTTGAGAGCAACGAGAGCTTACGCAGCTACGACATTAAAGCGCCGATTGCCGGTGTGGTCACTCGCCTCGATGCAAAAGTCGGTCAACAAACACGTGGCAATGCGTTAGTCAAAATTGTTGATAACTCACGTACAACAGCTGAGCTTGCAATATTCCCTGCACAACTTGCCCGTGTAAAAACCGGTGCAGAAGTCACGGTGAATTTTCAAGGTGAAGAGTTAACAGGAACCATTGACCAACTTGCGTTGGAAACCAATCCGAATCAATCAGTGACCGCGCGCGTATCGCTCGATAAACCATTGCCACTGGGTGCACAAATTACGGCGCGTGTTCAGATTGATGAATACGAAGTACCGCTCGCAGTGAAACGCGCAGGCCTGCAAGCCTTCCGAGATTTCACCGTGGTATATGCGCAAGTGGGTGAAGAATATGAAGTGCGGATGTTGGAGTTAGGTCGTGAGGCCGGTGAATGGGTAGAAGTATTGGGTGGACTAGAACCCGGCACTCACTATGTAACGGACAACAGCTACGTCATCAAATCCGATATCGAAAAATCTGGCGCATCCCATGATCATTGATTCATTTAATCACTAAAGCCTTGTCTTAATCAGGCTACAGGAACTCACCATGTTGGAATTTTTAATTAATTTCTCGTTGCGCCGCCGCGCCCTGGTATTGGGGGCCGTGCTTTTAGTGTGCGCAGTCGGGTTATGGAATTTCAATCGATTGCCGATTGACGCAGTGCCCGATATCACCAATGTGCAAGTGGTAGTGAATACCGCTGCACCCGGTTATACCCCGCTCGAAGTTGAACAGCGTGTAACTTTCGCGCTGGAAAATACCATGACCGGTATTAAAGGCTTGAGTTATACCCGTTCGTTGTCCCGTTACGGTTTATCACAAATCACGTTGATCTTTCAGGATGGAACGGACATCTATTTTGCTCGTCAACAAGTAGCAGAGCGATTGTTATCAGCCAGTGATCAATTACCGCCGGGATTAACACCCAAGCTCGGCCCGGTTTCTACCGGCCTGGGTGAAATTTTTATGTTCACGGTTGATGCAGAGCCAGGAGCAAAAAATAAAGAAGGCCGCGAATATACCCCAACAGATTTACGCTCCATCCACGACTGGATTATTCGCCCGCAATTATTGCGTGTACCCGGTGTGGTTGAAGTTAACCCAATTGGTGGTCACAAACGCGAAATTCTTGTCGCACTTGATCCGGCAAAAATGCTTGCGAGAAATGTTACACAAGAGCAAATCATCGCCGCGCTTGAAAGCAGTTCACAAAATCGTGGCGCTGGCTATGTTGAGCACAGCGGTGCGCAGTGGTTAATCCGGGTACCTGGCCAGGCACAAACCCTTGCGGATATTGAAAATACATTGTTGTTTGAATCTGACAGCATTCCTGTGCGCGTGAAAGATGTTGCCAGTGTTGAAGAAGGTCTTGAGTTGCGCTCAGGTGCTGCATCACAGAATGGTCGCGAAGTGGTAATGAGTACCGTGTTCATGCTGATCGGCGAAAACAGCCGTAAGGTCGCTATGGACGTTGGTAAAAAACTCGAAGAAGTGAATTCAACCTTACCAGAAGGTATCACTGCAACAGCCGTGTACGACCGCACCAGTTTGGTTAATAAAACGCTGGAAACCGTTCAGAAAAACTTACTGGAAGGTGCATTACTCGTCATCGTGATTTTGTTCGTATTGCTTGGCAATTTGCGCGCTGCATTGATCACCGCCGCCGTAATTCCTATCGCAATGCTGATGACGATTACCGGAATGGTACAAACCCGCGTGAGTGCAAACCTGATGAGTTTAGGTGCGCTCGACTTTGGATTGATAGTGGATGGTGCCGTTATTATTGTGGAAAACTGTCTACGTCGCTTGGGTGAAGCACAGCGTCAACAAGCATTGTCACTCAACGAGCGACTTTCATTGGTCTTTGATGCAACCCGTGAAGTCATTCGCCCCGCATTGTTTGGTGTATTTATTATCACGGCGGTTTACCTTCCTATTTTCGCACTCAGCGGTGTGGAAGGAAAAATGTTCCACCCAATGGCATTAACGGTCATTATCGCACTGGTCAGCGCCATCATTCTTTCTATCACTTTTGTACCGGCTGCAATCGCATTCTTGTTTAACAAGCCTATCAAAGAACATGCGAGTCCTGTTGCAGAACGTAGTCGTGCTTTTTATGAACCTTTGTTAAAGCGCTCATTGGAATTACGTGTATGGATTGTTGGCGGCGCTGTTGCTTTGGTTGTGGTTTGTAGTTTGGCAGCTACTCGCTTGGGCAGTGAATTTATTCCCAATCTGGATGAAGGCGATATTGCGATGCACGCATTGCGTATTCCAGGTACGTCGCTGACGCAAGCTTTGGAATTCCAGCAACAACTGGAATCCAAAATTAAAACTATGCCGGAAGTGGAGCGTGTGTTTGCCAAAATTGGTACGGCGGAAGTAGCAACTGACCCAATGCCGCCGAGTGTTGCTGACAACTTCATCATATTAAAGCCACGCAGCGAATGGCCAGATCCATCCAAACCAAAAACCGAAGTCGTCGCAGAACTTGAAGCTTTGGTAACACCGATTCCAGGAAATCGCTATGAGTTCCTGCAACCGATCCAAATGCGTTTCAACGAATTGCTGGCCGGTGTGCGTGCTGAACTGGCTATCAAAGTGTTCGGAGATAATTTCGAGGAATTAATTGCCGCCGGTGAAGCGATTGAAGCCGTGGTAAAAACCGTTCCCGGTGCGGCGGATGTTGCACTCGAACAAGCAACCGGTTTGCCTGTACTGACAATGCAGCCTAATTTGGAAGTCATGGCACGTTACGGCGTTACCCTGGAATATCTACAGGATTCCGTAGCAACGGCATTTGGTGGCGAAACAGCCGCGCAATTTTACGAAGGCGATAGACGCGCTGACATCGTAGTGCGTTTGCCGGAATCAGTTCGCTCCAATATCGATACCATGGGCAATTTACCTATAAGCTTGCCAAACAATTCCTATGTACCCTTGAGTGAGTTGGTCACCTTTGAAAAAGCCACTGGTTACAACCAGGTGTATCGTGAAAATGGCAAACGCCGCATGGTGATTACCGCCAATGTGCGTGGCACCGACCTTGGATCATTTGTCGATGCCGTACGCGAAAAAGTCGAAGCACAAGTCGAATTGCCATCAGGTTATTGGGTCGAATACGGCGGTACCTATCAACAATTGCAATCGGCATCCGAGCGTTTGTCATGGGTAGTTCCCTTAACGCTTGTCTTGATTCTCGGTTTGCTCGTTATGGCGCTCGGCTCCTGGAAAGATGCATTCATCATTTTCACCGGCGTGCCCCTGGCATTAACGGGTGGTTTACTCGCACTACTACTTCGCGATATTCCATTTTCGATTTCCGCTGCGGTCGGCTTTATCGCCCTATCGGGTATTGCAGTGCTTAACGGCTTGGTGATGGTGTCGTTTATCCGTGATCTTCGTCAGCACGGCCTCGCGTTAGAAGAAGCAATCATTCAAGGCGCGATCACACGCTTGCGTCCAGTACTGACCACTGCACTGGTTGCCGGTTTAGGATTTGTTCCTATGGCCTTCAACACCGGTATTGGTTCTGAAGTGCAACGCCCACTGGCGACGGTGGTTATCGGCGGCATTATTTCATCAACGCTGTTAACTCTGGTGGTACTGCCAGCGCTGTATCGCTTGCTCCATAAAGATTCCATAAAACACAACAACAATCCGCAACCGACTATTCAACATTCTTGAAGCTAATTTATGAACCTGAGGAATTCACTGTGAAATTTTTATTGTTTTTTTGTTTAACACTTGCGAGCAACTTTGCGCTCGCTCACGGCATGTCCGCCGAAGATCAGGCCCGCATTTTAAATGCAGGTTATTTTGAGTTTATCCATCTGGGCGCTACTCACATGCTCAGTGGTTACGACCATTTACTCTTCCTGTTTGGTGTGCTGTTTTTCCTGACGCGCTTTAAAGACATCCTGGTATTGATTACGGCCTTCACTATTGGTCACTCAATCACCCTGGTGTTTGCAACCATTGCAGGTATTACGGCTAACTACTACCTGATCGACGCCGTTATTGCTTTAACTGTCTGCTATAAAGCGTTCGAAAACCTGGATGGCTTTAAAAAATACCTGCAAGTTCGCTCGCCGAGTTTGACCTGGATGGTATTTGCTTTTGGCCTTATCCACGGCTTTGGATTATCAACCCGCTTGCAGCAATTGCCGCTCGGTGATGATGGCATCGTGTTGAAAATTTTATCGTTCAACGTTGGGGTTGAGGTCGGACAAATTATTGCGCTGAGCATTATTTTTGTGCTGTTGGCCGGTTGGCGGAAGACAGAATCATTCCAGAAATTCAGTGCAGCCGCGAACGTACTGCTGATGTTTGTGGGTGGCTTATTGTTGCTCATGCAATTACACGGTTACCAACACAGTGCGTATCCGGATGATTTCCCATTGAATAAAGATGATCACTCTCACGTTCATGAAGATATGAAGAAATCCGAATCGCCGTTGTCCAATTACCCCAAACGCTTGAATTTCAATGCAGAACCGGAGGATACAACCACCGATGAATCCGGTGCTCATTCACACGACGGCGAAAATTATCACATTCACTAACCATTGAAATAATAGAGGAAAAAATCATGAAAAAATTCGCACCCTTAGTACTGGCTGGTTTATTGGCATGTACAAATCAAGTGATGGCCCATGCCGATCACGAGCATGCATACATCACTGAAACTGCTGCGGTTGCAGTAGGACAAAAAACAGTGGTTAGCCTGACACAGAAAGATGCTGGTTTGGGTTTTGGAAAGTTGCCAGCAAGCTGGGCCGCATTATCAGCAGATAAAGTAAAGTTGAAGAAGAACGGTAATGGCTACTACATTGTGGCGGCAACCAACGATACAGAAGGAAAAACGCTGTACATCCTGATGTCATCAGAAGATGGTGAAGTTTACGACGCAAACTTCTCCGGCGAATTTAAAAACCTGAAAGAGTAATCAATATACGTTCATCGGTAGAAACTATTAATGTTTCTACCGATGGATGTTCAGTTTTAACGCGCTGAGAAATCTTGATGAAACCAGGTAAAAAGAGTTTTCTTAAATCCGCTCCCGCTTTAATTCTTATAGTGATTTTTCTGGCCATTTTAATTGCAGCAGATATTTATTTTATTGCTTCCAAGAAGTACACAGGTCATAAAGCGGAAACTCAGACCTCATCCTCTATACAGAAAAATGGCAAGTAATATCTCGTTGTTTGTGGTTTTCTCCACAGTGCATCATCAACCCACAAGGTGAATATATGTATTGGATTATTACAAAATACCTTATTACCGCAGCAGTAGTTGTGTTAGTAACAGAAGCTGCAAAGCGCAGCGACAAACTAGGCGGCTTTATTGCTGCCTTACCTTTGGTCACAATACTGGCGTTAGTTTGGCTATATGTAGAAAATCAATCCACTGAGAAAATCGCCAACCATGCCTGGTACACCTTCTGGTATGTGGTGCCGACGCTACCCATGTTTTTAGTATTCCCATGGTTACTCTCGCGTTGGGGATTCTGGCCAACATTGGGCGCGTGCGTTGTTATAACCGTTGTGTGCTTCGGTTTATTTGCGCTAGCGGTAAAACGTTTTGGGATTGAGTTGTTGTAGCGAAGCCCTTGAGCAACTAACGGATTAAAATTTCCCTGTCATGCTGAAGGCTTAGCAATCGCTCGACTGGAAAGAATCAACTGCTGAGCCAGTTTGTCCGGTGTGGCGGCATAAACACCCGTCAACCAATCGCTTAATAAAGATAGCTGAAACGAGGCTAGTGCCTGAGCAATAGCAGAGATTGGCACATACCGGCTTTGTGGCGGAGAAGACAGGCTGCGTAATTGCTCGGCGAGTATTTGACTCAAGCAACGGCTGACATGTTTACGCGTGCTACCGGTCAGGATGGGGCGAGCAAAACTTCTGTTCTCCCAAAAGTGCTGCAATATTCCCTGCACATCCAACACCTTTCCTGATGGCAACATAGCAGAAGCCAAAATAGTCATAGGCCAGTGCAGACTGGCGTACAGCAGATCGTCTTTGTTTTTATAATGCTCATAAAACGTCGAGCGCCCCACTTCTGCCTTGGCAATGATGTCTGCAATTTTTATCCTGCTGTAAGGCTGCGATAACACCAGTTCAAAAAACGCGTTACGTAATGCTAACCGCGTCCGCTCGATTCGCTTATCTCCTTCAAATTCATCTGCCACACGTTTTTCCTACGGTTTTATTTTAGATGCCGGACATTCTAGCTGCATTGTCCGCCAAGTCTCCATACGCTCTTGTTAGGCTGACAATCTAATTGATCGGATGCATTTGGAGGAATCGTGTTAAACGAAAAAGAACTGACAACAATTGCACACTACCGCCTGATTGGTTGGTGTTTGCTTGGCTTATCCGTACTGGCAAATGTGGCAATGGCCCATCACCCCTACCTCACGCCGTCAGACCCACATTCCCAGATTGGTCAGGTGACCGAAATTGCTCCGCTTGCTGCCTACGTGCATGGGTTATTAATACTTGTCGTACTGATCTACGTCTGGTTGTTCATCCTCTATGGCGTCGCGAAAAATACACCTGTGGCTTGGCTTGGAAGTGGCACCTTTGCTGTAGGCGGGCTAGCAATGATGGGCGCGGCTCTGATTAGCGGCTTCCTCTTGCCCAGAATGATGCTAAGCGCACCGCTCGACACTACCGAGCAGTTGGCCATATTTAAATTTCAATCCAGGCTCCTATGGCACTCGAATCAGGTACTCGCTAACGCTGGAACCTTTACATGGTTGTGCGCGATTATTTGTTGGGGTAGCAATATGGTTCGAGATAACAAATTTTCCCGTTGGGTAGGATTAGCAGGATTGTTGATTGGTAGCATCAACTTGTTCGGTCTTATTACTGGCAAGTGGAAGCCGGATGTAGCCGGAATGGGGCTATTGGTGATGATCCTCACCGGTTGGTTTTGTGTACTTGCCTGTTATTTGTTGTGGAGTGCACGCAGACATAAG
>FWPV01007432.1_pt1 | contig 19892 bp, 16 predicted proteins | sample 2228371 | NCBI WGS metagenome assembly FWPV01 (sample SAMEA103939776, study PRJEB20133) | metagenome | reverse complement strand
ACGGGCCGCCAGACCCTGGCGGGCGGAAACCAGAAAAACCTCCGGGTCCCCGCCAAGATGGATAGCGTATTGATCGCGCACAAAATCCGCCACCGTCTGCCGCTGGTCAGCTTCCAACAGATCAACCTGGTTGACGATAACGAGCACGCTCTTGCCGTAGCGCTTGAGGGTAGCCAGATATTCCAGATTGGAGGCGGTGAGTACCCGCGTGGCCAGCATCACCAGCACCACCCAGTCGCTGCGATGCAGAAACGAATCGGTGCGTGCGCTGTGCTGGGCGAACACGGATTCCAGACCGGGCGTATCAACCAGGCTGATCGTCCTGAGCAGATCAGCCGGGTAGAACACAGTCTCAATCCCGTCCTGACCGCTGATCCGCTCCAGGCTGGCGCCATAGCGCAGGATGGTCACATGTTCGGTCGTCGGCACCGGACCGCTGGGCAGCACCTCTGCGCCCAGCAGGGCGTTGACGAGCGTGGATTTGCCCGCGCCAAACGGGCCGATCAGCGTCAGAAGAAAAGGATGATCCGTGTGAAAGACGGCATCGCGTGCCTGGTCAATCACCGCCGGCGACAGGCCGTCCACGCGCGGCAGTGTATCCAGCAGCCGCAACAGCGCTTCGTTTTCACGGCGACGGAGATCATCGTAAGCCAGCAAAATGTCCGGCGTTGTGCTGAACAACCGGGAGATCACGATTCAACACTCCAGTCTGGCCCGCGCAAGGCTCAGCATACCGCGTTTGGGAGCAGGCGACAATATACCCCCTCAGGCGTCACGACGAGCTTCGTAGCCCGGTCCGCGCCGGAAGAAGTCATAGTTGCCCTGAATGTCGGCCTGCAGAAAATCGGGGACAGCCTCCTCCGGCCAGATAGCGTTGTACGGGCAGACCGCCACGCACAGACCGCAGTCGATGCAGGCATCCGGATCGATGTAGAAGTACGGCCACACGTCCGGCGGCTCGCCGGGAACAATACAATCGACCGGGCATACCCTGACACACCCTCCAGACCGGTTACACAGGCCGGTGATCACATGCGTCATGCTGTCTCTCCGCCAAAGGCTTCCACCACCACGCGCAGCAACCTGCCCTCCCGGCAAGCTCTCATGGTCAACTCTCACCAACTCCGTCGCAGGAGATCACGAATTCAGTGTGAGCCTGGACAGCTTTGTGGTAACATCTTTCCGGCGCTTTCCATATCAAAGCCCACTGTCTCAAGCCACCGCAATCCAGGTGTGGATGCAATAAGGAGAACCGTCTATGCGTATCGCCGTACTGACCGGCGGGGGCGATGTGCCGGGACTCAACCCCGCCATCAAAGCCATTGTAAATCGTGCCATTGACAACGGCTATGAAGTCCTCGGCATCCGCCGGGGCTGGGCCGGCCTGCTGGAGTACAACCTGGAGGACGATCGCGAAAACTGGCGCTGCGTCATCCCGCTCGACCGGCAGGCTGTGCGCCGGGTTGACCGTACAGGCGGCACCTTCCTGCATACCTCCCGGACGAACCCGGCCAAGGTCAAGCCCAGCGCCATCCCGGAATTCCTGCGCGAACCGGGCAAAGAATACGAAGGCCCCCAGGATTTCACGCCACACGTGCTGAAGGTCATCGAGGCCCTGGGCATTGATTGCCTGATCCCGATCGGCGGCGATGACACGCTGAGCTATGGCGAGCGCCTGCATAACGAAGGCGTGCGCGTGATCGCCATCCCCAAGACCATGGACAACGACGTCTACGGGACCGATTACTGCATCGGCTTCTCCACCGCCGTCACCCGCAGTGTGCAGTTCATCCACAACCTGCGCACGGCTGCCGGTTCCCATGAGCGTATCGCTGTCGTTGAACTGTTTGGCCGCAACTCCGGCGAGACCTCGCTGATCTCTGCCTATCTGGCCGGCGTCGACCGCGCCCTGATCTCCGAAGTGCCCTTCAATATTGAGCGCGTTGCCGAACTGATCCTCAAGGATAAGCGGGACAATCCCAGCAACTACGCCATGCTGACCATCTCTGAAGGCGCTCACCAGCAGGGCGGCGTCCCCGTCGAGTATGGCGAGGAAGACGCTTACGGTCACCGCAAGCTCGGTGGCATCGGCGAAATTGTCGGCGAGGAGCTTAAGGCGCTCACCGGTGAGAACATCCTGTATCAGAAGATCGGCTATCTGATGCGCTCCGGCGCGCCGGACTCGCTTGACCTGATGGTCGCGGCCAACTATGCTCAGATGGCGATGGGCCTGGTGGAGCGCGGCGAATCGGGCCGGCTGGTCTGCCTGCAACGCGGGGTCTACAGCGATATCCCGATCTCGACTCTGTCCCAGGGCACCAAGCGCGTCAACGTACCGGAGCTGTACGATATCGACCAGTACCGCCCCCGGATCCGGCACGTTTTTGGCATGCCGATGTTCATGACCTAACCCACTACCTGCGCTGCAACATCCAGCGACGAAGTGCACCGGGGCGCCCCTCAGCGCCCCGGTGTTGCTATACCTTCTTGGTGACTCTGAACTGGATCGGCATGCCAAAGAGCAGCAGCGTTTGAGCTTGAATAGTGGGGATGGCCAGCACAACCAGCGTTAGCAGGGGCAACAGGGGAAAGCTCAGGATCGTCCCCAGAACGTCCTTCAACGTCCAGGGGCGTGGCCGGTGCGGGCGCTGGCGGATATCCAGAATCATCACCACCGCACCAAGAATCGAGACGATGGCCAGCGAGATCTGCAGAAGCAGGAAGAACGGCGTGTTCCACTCCGCCACAAATAGCTCTGGATACAACAGGAAGACCAGCTGCGGCCCCACGGTCATGATCACCCAGCCAGCCCCCGCCAGGATGATGTCGTGCGCCACACGGAAGAACAGCCGCAGCCCCCTCCAGAGCGGAATTTCCGGGTACTCCACGATACGGGCCAGCGTATACCCCACCTCTTTCGATCCCCAGGCATGGCGCACTGACTGCTGGTAGCGGTTCTTGAGGCTCTCCCACAGGCTATCACCGCCGGTGGCATCCGCAGTGAACGGCAGATACACGCGCTCCAACCTGACCTGGCCGTCCCGCTGGAAAAACGCCTTGATGAACATATGCCATTCATCGGCAATGACATCACCATCCCAGTACCCTACCCCATCCAGCAGGCGCAGGCTGAGCGAATAAGAGGACATAGGCAGGGGTATCCAGCCCGGCGCAGAAAGATAGGCCAGCTCCCAGGCGGAGGCGTAGGCATGCACCAGGGCGATGGCCGCGTTGATGTTCCAGATATTGTTGTGGTAGCGGATGGGCGCCTGCCAGAAGCGCAGATGGCGCTGCGGATGAAGCGCAAACAAGGTGGTCAGGCAGGCGAAGTGATTGGGATGCCAGATTGTATCAGCATCCATCGTCGTGACCAGAATGTGATCGAGGTTGTAGCCGGCTTCGTCGACCAGGCGGCGCTTGATCCAGCGCGCTGCCCAGGCTTCATTGGCCGATTTGCACTGCATCTCACCGGGCAGCCCCTTGGGATGGATCGTGTAATACACGTGGGCAAAGTGGGAACGGTAGCGATTCTGTAGAGTCTGGGCCTTGCTCGCCGCCTCCGGATCCGCCCCCTCCATCGCCAGGACAACGGTCATGCGGGTGGCGGCATCCTCCTGCCGGGAAAGCGCATCCAGGGTCCGGCACAGGACGGAGAGCGGCTCCTTGTAGTTCGGAATGATCACCACATGATGCACGCGATCACGGGGGAGACTATCCGCTCCGGCCCGGTGTGCATATTCCGCCTTCCAGTCGATGCGTTCCCACTGCCGGATACGCCGCAGCCCGATCACATTGGCTATGGCGCCCACCACAAAGCGCACCGCTGTGTAGAAGCCAAGCACTGCCGCCAGTCCCACCACGATCCGGGGACGGAGAACTGCGCCCGCCACTGTCAGCAACAGGGCCAGCCAGGCCAGAAAACCCGGGATGCCATCCAGAACCTGCTCCGGGATGGCTGGCGGTGGCGAACCCGTCCAGATCGAACGACCCACACCGAACTGGACGCTATTTCGCCGGGTACCACTCGAACGATAGGGCATAAGCGATGCTTATCCTGACCAACATCAGCACGCGGTATAGCGACTTCCCGCCGCCAGCGCGTTGCAGGCAATACCGGGGCCAAACAAAGCGGCCATTATAGCAGAAGACCCGCCCGTCCGGGCAACAGTCGCGGATGAACTATTCCCGCGATTCCAGGAGCAATGTCAGCGCATAGGCGCCGCTGGTTGTGCCCTGGGCCTGCTGGAAACGCGTTGCCAGGATGATGTAGTCGCCGGTTGCTGGCAAACGGTAGCCGCTGATTTGCGCGTTCGTGGTAGCCGGATCAGCCGGGCTGGGCGCATCATCATTCGCGGCCAACTCATGCCCGGCGATGTCCATCAATTGCAGGTATGGATCCAGGCTCTCCGCCGGGTTAAGACGCGCCAGCCTGATCCGTACAACGTCACCCTGCTCTCCGCTGAACACATAGGCGACAGCCGGTCTGCCATCCGTAATCACCCCGGTGACCGTCTGCCCGTAAGCGATCCGTTGCGGGCCAGCAGGACCCGGCGTAGCCGTGGCAGGCACTCCTGCTCGCTGGAGTGTCAGGCGGAATTCCCCGCTGGTCGTCCCCGCTCCGTGCTGAAAGCGCGTGGCAACGATCGTGTACGTATCACTGGCCGGCAGACGGAATTGCTCGATCCGCGAATCAGAGGGCACCGGCCCTGCCGCATCGTCGTTAGCGGCCAGCTCATGCCCGGCGGAATTCAGCAGCGCCAGCATGGTATCCAGGTCACCGCTCTGCCGCTCCAGCCTGATCGTAACCACATCACCGCGATTGCCAGCGAAGGTGTACAGGTGTTCCGGCTGCGCGTCAGAGATCATCCCCGACCGTTCCTCACCGTAGGCAATAGCCTGCGGGCCGATCGGGGTCTGCGTGGCGGTCGGTACCGGCGTCCGGGTCGCGGTAGGGGAGGACGTCCATGTCGGCGATGAGGTATCGGTCGGAGCAACAGTCGTGGCCGGAATTGCCGTCGGCTCCGGCGTGAAAGTCGGCGCAACAGTCGTCGCCGGGGCCACCGTCAGTGGGAGGGTGTCAGCCGGGGCCTCAGTAGGCACAGGAGACACGGTCGGCCTCGGCAGCAGCGTGCCGGTTGGAAGCGGGGATGCCGGCGGCATGGTCGGCAGGGGGAGCGGCGTCAGTGTGGCAGTCTCCACTGGCAAGGCGGTTTCCAGCAGCGTGGGCGAAGGCCCCGCTGTCACAGGAATCCGCGTCGGCAGCACGGCACCACTGCGCGCCGCAGGTGAAGCCACCAGCGTGCAGGCCGCCAGCAGACAGCCCGCCAGACTGCAGGCAAGCGCCATACGCCCCGCAAGCCTTCTCATGGCATCCCTCACCTTCAGCCGGCATACCAGACCAGGCTATCCTGATTGTATAGTAGGGATGCGTTCCGCGGCGAGTCTCAGGCGGGCAATTGCCTTCCCCATCCCCCTGCCTGTACCCGGCAGTCTTAACCCTTCAGCCCTTTAACGCCCTTCAGCCCTTTGGCAGCGGCATGGGCCACCAAGCCCGTCTTGTAGTTGTAGCGGGTCTGCCGCTTCTGGGCATATGCCTCAAATGCCAGCCGGATCAGTTCATCGACCAGGTTGCTCGGCGATAGCCCCTCCGCCTCCCACAGGTAAAAGGCCAGGGAACCGGGCATGGTATTGATCTCGTTCACCACAACCTGACCATCCGCTTCCTTAACCAGGAAGTCCACGCGCGCCGTGCCACGCCCGCCAATGGCCCTGAAGGCAGCAACCGCCGTCTGCTGAATGTGGCGGGTCATGTCCTCGCTGATCGGCGCGGGGATTTTGCGTTCGGCGCCCTTCATCCCGCCGCCTTCCCGCATGTACTTCTCCTCGTAAGTCAGGAACTCCTCCCAGGTGATCGGCTGCTCGCATACCGACGGGCGCACATCATCGTCATTACCCAGCACTGCGCAGTTGACCTCGATCGCACCTTCCATCGCTGGCTCGATCAGGACGCGCTGGTCAAAGTTGGCTGCCACATCGATGTGGTTGCCCAGCGCCTCGCGATCGGAGACACGAGCGATGCCAATGCTGGAGCCAAGCGTCGCCGGCTTGACAAACAGCGGGTACGGGAAACGTCCTTCCAGACGATCCAGAACGGCCTCCCGCGCCCGGATCCACTCGGAACGCCGCACCACTTCCCAGGGCAACACGCTGATCCCGTGCGCGGAGAGCACCGTCTTGGTCATCGCTTTGTCGATGGCAATAGCAGAAGCCATCACTCCGCAGCCAACATAAGGCAGGTCGACCAGCTCCAGCAGGCCCTGGAGCGTACCATCCTCGCCGTGCGAGCCATGTACCACCGGAAAGACCACATCCAGCTTGCGCAACGCATTGCGGCCCACCAGCCCGGAAATTGGCGGGATGATCAGCCCTTTGTAGTCTGTGCTGCAACTCAGTACAGCATCTTTGATACCCAGCATCTCGGCAACCCGATCGGCTTCGAACGTGCCGATCTCACGCAGCGGGTCGCCGACCAGCCAGCCGCCTTCCCGCGTGATATAGACCGGCACCACGCTGTACCGATCGGGGTTTAACGCCCGCATCACCTGCTGGGCTGTAACAATGGAGACATCGTGTTCAACCGACCGGCTGCCAAAGATCACGCCAACCGTCTGTTTTGTGGTCATGACTGCTCAAGCTCCTGTGGTAAAGGCCACTCACACGCGGCGACAACCGCTGTTGTCGGTCACCGCCTGGCTGCCAGAAGCGCCTCACAGATACGTATCCGGCAGATCATTCAGAAACAGGACGGCATCGCCTGGCCGGGCATGCTCACGCAGCCAGGCCACCGCCCCGGCGTGGGTTTCAAAGACATGCAAACGAGAACGATCGAACGATGTCGCCAGCACACCCTCCGCGATCGGACGAGTCTGTTCCACACCGACCAGGAGGATATCCGTCGCAACAGCCGCTGCGTCTTCGCCCAGGCGGCGGTTTTCCTCATATTGCCGCTCTCCCAGCTCAACCATGCCCGGTGTGATCAGAATCCGTCGCCCATCCTGGTGCAGGTCCAGAACACGCAGGGCACTGCGTGCACCAACCGGGTTGGCGCTGTAGGCGTCATCCAGCACGATCAGCCCACCCGGTTGCACTTTACGCTGCAGCCGATGCTCAAAAGCCTCCAGGCCGGCCACTCGAAGGGCAATTTCCCCCAGCGAAAGGCCCAGTTGCCGCGCCGCCGCAGTCGCCAGCAACAGGTTGGTCACGTTATGAATACCGTAAAGGGGGGCATGGAAATGACGCGTCTCGCCACTGGCAGTGTCCACCACGTCAAAGCTCAGGCCGTCCAGGGTCTCTTTGACATTGCGGGCCACCAGGGATGCACCCGCCGCATCTTCCCGGCTGACCAACACCGTCTGCCCGACCTGCGCCCAATCCGCCATCTGCCGCACGCGAGGATCGTCGCCATTCAGGATAGCCACCCCATCCGGCGGTAGAGCCGCCACGATCTCATACTTGGCCCTGGCAATTGCCTCAAGCGACCCGAAGCGTTCCAGATGCTGTGGCCCAACGGCAGTCACGATACTCATCCGGGGACGCGTAAGACGGCAGATCTCGGCGATTTCGCCCTCGATATACGCCCCCATCTCCACAATGAAGTAATCCAACGCGGTCTCCTGCCGGAGCATGGTATTGATGGCCAGGGAAACGCCCATCAGCGTGTTATAGCTGCGGGGCGTGGCGATAGCCTGGTAACGTCCGTTAAGGATATGGGCCAGGTAGTGTTTGGTGCTGGTCTTGCCATAACTCCCCGTGATGCCGATCACGGTCGGTTGCAGCCGCTGGATCACCCGCCGCGCCCGTTCCAGGTACAACCGCCGCAGGGCAGCCTCTACCGGCGCGGCCAGCCAGTTACCAGGAATCAGCGCCAAGGGCGCCAGCAGGAACAGGATCATACCGGCCAGTGTCGCCAGCAGATGCGCGGAGAGCGGCAGCGCTGCCACTGACCAGCCACCCACCAACCACTGAAGCATGATCGTGGCCCCGCCAAAGATAAGCGCCGACGCCACCAGCAGGCGGAGCGCCCGCGACGTGCGCACAAAGCGTTTTTTGACCTCTTTCTCTCGCCCGGGCCAGACAGCGATCAGCGTTGCCGGGCCAAAGATCGCCAGGGCCAGCACATCCGTCGCACTTTCCAGCAGGAAGAACCCAAGTATCAGGGCCACTGACCAGACCAACAGCGGCCGCTGCCATCCCCAGCGCTGCGGCGTGTGCAGCAACCAGCGGAAGTAACGAGCGTTCTGGTACTCCTCGATCTGGAAGAATCGGGCGAAGCGGTAGATGCGCGCCATCCCGCCCAGAAACCACACGACGGCCACAATAGCGGACATGCCTACCCTACTCCCGATTCGGTCATAAAGAAATGATCGACAATGCGCACATAGTCCGGCAGGCGCTCCAGATAGCTGAAATGTCCCGCGCCCTCAAAGATGACCAGTCCTGCGTCGGGGATGGTCTGCTCCAGCCGACGCCCCTGCCAGAGGGGTGTATCACGATCGCGGTCCCCCCAGATCAGGAGCGTCGGGCGACTGATCCGTGCCGCCTGCGGCAACAAGTCCTGACCTATCACTTTCAGAAATGTCTCCCGCAGTGGCCCGGCTTCCAGATAATCGGTCGCACCAAGCTGTTCGTAAGCGCGGCGGCGAACCGGCTCGTACAACCGGCGCAGCCCCGGCAGATGCAAAATAGTCTTGGCAGCCCGCACTGCCACATCACGCAGGGGATCAGGTGGGTTGGGCACGCCAGCGCTGTTGGCCAGCACCATCCGGTCGACCCGCTCGGCATACTCCGCGCCAAGCACCAACCCGATCCGCCCGCCAAAGGAATGCCCCAGGACATGCACTCTGGTCAGACCACGTTCCGCCATATAGGCTGCCACGAAAGCCGCGTAATCCGATACATCCCAGGGGGCAGGCGGCAAGGCACTTTTGCCAAAGCCGGGCAGATCGAGCAGATGGATGGTATAGCGACCCGATCGGTTAAGTTGCAGAGCAACCGGCCAGAAGCTCTCAATGCTACCCCCCCAGCCATGCAGGGCGAGGATCGCAGCCGGACCATTGCCAACGACGGTGCAGGCGATCTTCAGACCGTGGACAACCAGCGTCTCGCGTTCAGGTTCAAGCATGACCCATGTCCGTCTGTCCGTAGTCCGCGCCGCCTAGCGGCTCAGGACTCTGATCTGCGCGCCAATGGCCTCCAGGCGGCGCAGTACATCCCCAAAGTTCCACTCGAACATCTCCGCACCATCAATGATCGTCTCGCCATCCGCACAGAGGGCAGCGCCCAACAGACCCAGCCCCGTCCGCACGTCAGGCGAATCCAGATAGTCCGCCCGCAGGTGCGTGCGTCCGACCACCACCGCGCGGTGCGGATCGCACAGGACGATCTGCGCTCCGAATCCCTTGAGCTTGTCCACAAAAAGCATTCGGTCCCGGAAGAGTTTCTCATGGATCAGGATCGTGCCCTGAGCCTGCGTGGCGATCAGCGTCGCTACCGCGACCAGATCCGAAGGGAAACCGGGCCACGGGGCAGTCTCAATGCTGACATCCACTTCTTCATCGCGGCTGGAGATGGCAAAATCGTCGTGGCGTGGCACATACAGATGGCCATCATCCAGTTCCAGGCGCACCCCCAGCCGCGCATAGACCTTGGCGATCATGCGCAGGTCAGCAGCCCGCACACCCTCGATGGTCAGCCGTCCACCGGTCAGCGCAGCGAAAGCGGCCACACTGGCCACCTCGATGTGATCCGGGGCGATGGTCTGCTCAGCCCCACCCAGGCCGTCCGGACAACCGCGAATCCGCAGCAGGTTGGAGCCGATCCCCTCAACAGACGCACCCATGGCGCCCAGCATGAGCAACAGATCGCAGACATGCGGCTCTGAAGCCGCATTATAGATCACCGTCTGGCCGGGCTGGGCTGCAGCCAGCATGGCCACCAGCGCCGTAGCCGTCACGCTGGGCTGCATCAGCACAACTTCACGGTGTTCCCAGGGCGTGAAGCGTAGTTCCAGCAGGCCGCCATTGATCGTGACCCCACAGCCCAGATCGCGCAGCGCTGTCAGATGGGCATGCAGGCGACTGACCGGGTAATCCACCTCCAGATGCACATGCTGGCGCCGGATCAACAGCGCGGGCAGGAACAGGATCACCCCAACCTTGGCCGCCGTCATGGCCCGGTTCAGGCTGCGGGTGGTGATCGCCGGCGTGCGCAGCCTGACCATGCCCGGCGCATCCGCTTGCCGTTCCACCTGAGCGCCCAGCATGGCCGCCACATCCAGCATCACCGCTACGCTGGTTGTCTCCGGTACACTGCGCAACACTACCGGCTGCTCGGTCAGCAGCGAGGCAGCAATCATGGCCATCGCTGCGTTGCTGTTCCCGCCCGGTGTATAGGTTCCACGCAGAGGCTGCTTGCCGGTAACACCGATACGCATCGGAGCATCCTTACCCCGCAGGCTGGCACAAGAGTCGCGCTGATTATACCAGTTACCCCTGCGGACTGAAGGGCCAGCCCTGGCCCGCCCTGTGGCCCACTCTTGATCAATCCATTCACCTGGGCAATCATAGGAAAAGAGCCACTACCAGCAGGTCCCTGTATACCAACATGACCGTCCTGGATGTAATTGCCGCCTTCCTCACCGGCCAGACCTCTGCTCTGGAAGTTATCCTGACCAGTCCCGGGCTGCCGCTCATCCCGCTGCAGATCGTCGCCCTGGCCGGACTATCTGAATCAATCGGGCAGAGCGCCATTCTGTTCGCCAACCGGGTTACGCCTCGCCGCTTCGTCGTCAGCCTGCTTGTCTCGGCCCTGATCTACGTCGGTGGCTTCTTCGTGTGGGTTTTCTCCATCGCCGTTGTCGCCCGCGTCCTGTTCGAGCGCAGCGGGACGATCAACGCCATCGCTGGAGCGGTCAGTCTCAGCTACGTGCCATTACTCTTCGGCTTCCTCACCTTTCTGCCCTATCTGGGCAGCCCGATCATCAAGGGTCTGTACCTGTGGGCATTCCTGGCCCAGGTTGCCGAGTTACGCTACGCACTCGGCCTCAATCATGCCCAGGCAGTGATGTGCAGCATGGTCGGGGCGCTCTTCATCCTGGTCATCCGGGCGACAGTTGGCCGCCCGGTCATCTGGCTGGAAAATCGCCTGCGGAACTGGGTCGCCGGTAAGCCGCTGGAATTCGACCTCAAGACCCTGCTGGCCTCCACCCGCTGCCAGCGCCGGTCAGACAAGCCAAACAGGAACAGACTGCCATGACGATCAACCCGGAATGGATCATTGTGCTCATCCTGGCCTGGCTGTTGATCGCCGCCCTGCTTTCGCCACTGGAGGCGCTGGGCTGGTGGGCGGGCTGGTTTCGCGGGCTGAATGATGCGTCCCTGACGGAGGAAACCCTGTCCCCCACCAAACCAACCCCGCCAACCAGGCGCTACGTGGCCTATCTGACCGGCATCGCCAGCGCCGCTGAAGGTGTCCACCTGCCCCGTGAGCAGCACTTTCTGGAAGCGCTGGCCGCCCGCCTGCCAGACACAGTATTGATCGGCGATATCTTCCCCTATTCCATCACCCACCGCGCCCTGACCGGCCAGCGGGTCTTCGCCTGGTTCTGGCGCTATGTCTTCAGGCGCAAGACCGAGGGTAGCCCGGTTGGCTTCCTGATCAACCTGCGCAATCTCTTTCAGGTACTGGTCTCCGCTGACAGCCGTTACGGGCCGATCTACAACCAGGGCGGCGCCAGCCTGATCGTCAACGCCCTGCGCCGGCATGGTTACCCCTTCGGCAGCGGAACGCCGGTCATCCTGATCGGCTACAGCGGCGGTGGTCAGATCTGCCTGGGCGCTGCGCCTTACCTTAAAGCCATCATCAGAGCGCCCGTCACGTTGATCTCGCTCGGCGGTGTGCTGTGCTCCGATCCAGGCATTGCCGAGGTAGAGCGCCTGTACCACATTCAGGGCAGCCGGGACTGGGTACAGCAGATCGGCGCGGTGGTCTTCCCCGGTCGCTGGCCCCTGCTGCCCAACTCCACCTGGAACCGGGCCAAGGCCCAGGGACGGATCCAGACCATCTGCCCCGGCCCGTTCAGCCACACTGGCAAAGGCGGCTATCTGGATGCAGAGACACACCTGCCGGATGGCCGGACCTGTCTGGAAGTCACGCTGGACACGGTGATCGGCCTGATCCAACGTTGCCCGGCAACCCCGCGCCGGGTAACCGTACGACGTACCCGGCGCTCGCTCCGGGAGAGAATGCAATAACTGTTGTCGGGCGGTCTTGGAAATCCGTCTGCACCGCATTACCATAATAAGCAGAAGCCCGTCTGGAGTTCAGGGATCAGGATAAAGCGCATGACCCAGTCACCCGCTGCTCAATATCAGGCACAGGTTCACACCAGCACGGAAGCCATCGACCCTGAGTTCTGGGCCAACCCGCAGGGGGTCGAGGTTCCTTACGATAACCTGAAGTTCCTGTACATCCCCGATCATGTGTCAGCCTACATCGCTGCCCAGGTCGCGCGCAAGGTGTACCGCTACCAGATCGACAACATCTGCACCAGGGAGCAGATCACCCATGCGGTGATGATCACCATGGGCGGCCTGCTGCCAGGTGTGCTGCTCCACGATCACCTGGCCTGGACGCTTAACAAGAATATTCCGCCGATCGAATTCGGCACCCTGGGTGTCAAGTACTACGCCGGGCCGGGCCAGCCGCTGGACAGCCCGACCATCATCCACCCGCTATCGATCGAGGTAGAGGGCCGGGTCATTGGCGTGGTGGAAGATCTGGTCGATCTGGGAGGGACGGCCCGCTTCGTCGCCAATTACCTGACAGACGAACGCAAGGCGCGCAAGGTCGTCCTGATCGCCCCGTACCTGAAGAGCACCGGCGTCCTGGAGGAAATGGACGTGATCTACTACGGCCATGTGCCCAAGGACACCTGGATCATCACCCCGCGCGAGCGGGTGGAGACGCTGATCAAACGGGTGCCCTACTGGCGCGACCGGGGAGCCACGCTACGCGAGTGCGAGCAAAGCCTGCGCGAGATCGGCTACCCACCCTACCTGCTGGAGATTTACCTGCGGGCAACCTACGAGCGCGGCTGATCTCCCCGCTGCAAACAACACAAGAGCGACACCCCGGTCGCTCTTGTGATTCACGGTACCGATCCGTCACTGGCCTATCTTGGCTCAAGCGGGATAATCGCCTCCGTTCGGCGGCCACGCTGTTCGCGGGGCACAACCGGCGGACACTCCCAGGCGTCAGCGGGCGTTGTTGCACGCACGTCCTTGAAGCGAGGCAGGATGCCACAGGCAAAGCACTGGTTGCGGCAGTCTATGCGGGTCTCGCCCTTCAGCGACATCAGATAGTCTTCCTGAAGGTATTTTTTCCTGACGGCAATACTCAGGTGATCCCAGGGGAAGACTTCATCCAGGCTGCGCGGACGGTGGGTGTAAAAGTGCATGTCAAGTCCGCAGTCAGCAAACGCCTGCCGCCACGCATCCGCCCGGTAATGATCCTGCCAGGCGTCGAAGCGGGTGCCCAGCTCCCAGGCACGGAGAATCACCGCCCCCAGACGGCGATCCCCCCGACTCAGGAAGGCCTCCAGCAGCGTCTCCTCCACGTCGTTCCAGCGGAGATGCAATCCGTGCCCGCGCAGGGTCTGTTGCAGGAGCGCCTGCTTGGCCCGGATGCTCTCCGGTGTATCCAGCGATACCCACTGGAACGGCGTATGCGGCTTGGGGACAAAGGTGCTGACACCGACATTGACATTGGCCTTGTTGCCGTGCACCTTACGCCCTTCCGCCAGAACTGCTCTGACCAGATCGGCGATGGCTTGCACGTCTTCCAGAGTTTCCTCCGGGTGGCCGATCATGAAGTAGAGCTTGATCGTGCGCCAGCCGCGTGTGTAAATCTCGCGGGCAGTATCCAGGACCTGCTGATGGGGGACAAACTTGTTGATGATCCGGCGCATTTTCTCCGTCGCCGCCTCCGGAGCCAGGGTAAACCCGCCACGGCGCGTATCTTTGAGTGCGTCCAGCAGGTCGACGCTCATCGACTCGATACGCAGGCTGGGCAGGCTGATGCTCAGCCCCCTGCTCCCGTACTTCTCGCCGATGATCTGCACCAGCTCCCGCACCTGGGTGTAGTCGGACGACGACAGGCTGAGTAAGCCGATCTCCTCGAAGCCGGTGTTGCGGACGATCTCATCTACCGCCGCGACAATCTCCTCGACCGTGCGCTCGCGCACCGGGCGGGTGACCATCCCGGCGTGGCAAAAGCGGCAGCCCCGCGTGCAGCCACGCATGATCTCGATCGGCGCCCGGTTGTGTACCGTGCTCACGTTGGGCACCAGGAAGCGGGTGAACGGCTTCGGTAGCACCGGAACAATACGCTTGGTAACCGTTGCCGGGACACCGGGCCGGTTAGGCGTCACGGCAGCGATCGTGCCGTCCGGGTGGTAGGCCACATCATAGAAGCGCGGCACGTAGAAGCCCTCCAGCCGGGCCAGCGCCATCAGCTGTGCATCGCGCGGTTGCCCCTTCATCTCCAGGAGCACCCGCCCGATCTCCACGATGATCTCCTCGCCCTCGCCGATCACGAAGCCATCGATGAAATCGGCCATCGGCTCCGGGTTATAGCAGGCATGACCGCCAGCGATTACCAGGGGATAGGAGGAATCACGCTCACGGGCCAGCAGGGGCATCCCCGCCAGGTCAAGCAGGGTCAGAACATTGGTGTAAAGTTGCTCGTATGGCAGGCTGATGGCAAACACGTCGAAGTCGCGGACGGCGTGCTTGGTCTCCAGGCTATATAGCGGAATCGCTTCCTGCCGCATAAGCGCTTCCATATCCGTCCAGGGGTGAAAGACGCGCTCGGCCAGCATATCCGGCTGGCGGTTAATCGCATCATAGAGCAGCATCACCCCCAGGTTTGACATGCCCAGGTCGTAGATATCCGGGAAAGTCATGGCCACCCGGAAAGGAACCTGCGCCCAGTCCTTGACGACGCTGTTGTACTCACCGCCGACGTAGCGACCGGGTCGGTCGACCTGCAGCAGGATCCGATCTAAGGTGCGCTCGATCTGCTCCGGAGTCATCATGGCACGCCACCCTGAATTTTTCTGACGGATAGTAAACAAATTCCGATTATAGCGATCCACCCGGTACGTGTAAAGCACGCTGTCCTGTCGTTCCTTCAGCTCAAATGCGACTCGGCGAACTCAGTCGGTATCCTCATAACAAGGGAAAGATGAAGCCTGCTGTGATAGTAGTCCAGAAACTCATCAGCAACTTGCTGGGCTTCAGCCAGCTATTCCGAATGGAACATCTCGTAGCCCGGGGCTTGGCATCAGCCGCCTGTTCAGGGCTACAATTACGCCTGACTGTTTCCGTGATTGGATCGAGTTCCTATGCAATCCTTCCCGGCCAGCCCGGACTTCCATTTCCTTGTGTTTGCCCCCGGCCTGGATGCCTGGATCTTCCGGGCAGCCCGGCGTTACTGGGCCACCTACCGCCCGATCCTGTACGCCATGCGCACACCGGAAGACTTCGCCCTGGTCGGCTACGCCGCCGCCGAAGGGCGCGTCGTCGTGATGACGCTCGCCATGCGCCGCGACACCGCCGCTACCGTCCGCGCAGCAGCGGAAACCCTGTTGCCATCTGTGACGCTGGATCCGCTGGTTTACGACACACCAACCGACCTCCAGATCACCCTCAATGCACGTGCGGAGTTCAAACAGCGCTTCGGCGTACCGGAGACATCCGCCGGGCCGGGCATCCAGCCGACCAGCACACCGGGGCCGATTCCGCTCGGTTGAACGAACGGAGCAACCATGCGTCTTGACGAGTACCAGTGGTCGCGTAACCCGCGCGGCATGCACAACAGTGGAGTCTACCGCTACGATCTACGACGCTACCGGGAGATCAGGGCCGGCTGGGTGAAGCTGGTCTCCGCCGACCACGAGTTTGTGCCCAACATCCCGGAGTTACTGGCGGCAGGCATCACGCCGATCATCCGTGTCTATCGCGCCGGATGGGGCAGCCGCGCCGCCGACGCCCAGATCTACAGCGACATCGCCCGCTATATTCAGGCCGGCGCGCGCTGGTTCGAGTTATGGAACGAGCCGAATCTGGGCAACGAATGGCCTGCGCCGCTAGGCGCGGCGCTCGACCCCAACAACATTGGCGTGTACATCGCCCCCCTCATGGATCACTGGGTGGAATGGGCCGAGCGCGTGATCGAGATGGGGGGCTATCCGGCGTTCATCGCCCTGGCGGAAAGCGACAGCCCGCCGCACCACACCACCGGCTGGTTGCGCAACATGATGGGGTATCTGCGCGATGTCCACGCTGCCCGCTTCCGCCGTATCCTGGGCAACGGGCTATGGCTGGCCACCCATCCCTATATCTACAATCACTTCTACCAGGAAATCCCCGGCGGCGGCCCCCTCACCGCCCGCCCACCGGAACAGCAGAACGCGGCCCAGGGCGGCTGGCACTTTGAGTACCCCTACGACCCGATCGGCCAGGCTGACGATCCCGGACGCACCGTCTGGGGCAACACGCCGCGCACCCCTTATGGCGATCCCAACGGCCTGACCAGCGTCGGCCACGCCTTCATGGAGTTGCTGCGAGACTACTTTGGTGGTGGCGTAGTGCCGGTCGTGGGTACGGAAGGGGGTATCTGGCCCTGGCCGGGACCGGGTGACGGCGTGCGCATCGATGACGCGCGTTATCCTGGCGTAACCTGGCAGAGTCACGCCGAAGCGACCGCCGCCATGTTCAACTGGATCGCCAGCAGCGCCGCCCCGCCCTGGTTGTTTGGTGTCGCACTCTGGAAGGAGGATGCCTACTGGGAAAGCCCGCATGGAGTCGCTCCGGCTGTCCAGCGCCTGGCGAGCCTGACCGCACCACTCAAGGAGGTACCACCGCTGGATACCGGCGGTACCGTCTGGTCCAGCCCTCTGCAGCCTAACGCAGTCGCTACTCCCCTACCGGAAGGCCCCGGCCCGGTGCACGGCGGCCCGGACTATCACTTCATTATCCTTGCGCCAGGCATCGACCCGGAGTGGTTCTTTCAGGCGGCGGAACAGTACTGGCTGCGCTTTGCCCCCGTCCTCCTCGATTCGCCGGCCCTGATCGCCGAATTGCCTTACGACAAGACCCTGGCCGTGACGGTCATCGCCACCCCCGATCAGGCCGAAGCGATGAATGCCAGCCTCCGTGACCGCTGGCCGACAATCTGGTACGACCTGATTCTCGTCCAGTCGCCTGAAGATGTGCTGGCTGTCTTCAACCAGCGCCTGAACACCAACCGGCGCTTTGGCTAAAGGGGATGCCTGATGGCCCGGCCATACCATCCCCCTGCAACCAGCACGGGCAGCGGGCGGCGGCTCCCCGGCTGCCGGGTCATCATCCGCCGCACCCTGCTCGCGCCGTTCTACCTGCTGCGTTTTCTGGTCCTGCTGCCGCTTCGCCTGCTCCGCTTCATCATTCACCTGCCCCGCAATATCTGGCGGTTATGGACACGCGGCGCGCGCGGTATCGTAGCGCTGGAACAGCAGATCGTCCGGCTGTGGCGTGCCTCAAGGGAAGGCCTGCGCCTGCTCCGCCTTTACGCTCCACGCCAGGAGATCGCCCGTGCACTGTACGCCGGGCTGCATCCGCTGCGCCTCTGGCATGGTCTGTGCACCCTGCGTCCGCGTCTGAAGCCCGCCCTGTGGGACGCCCGGCCCGGCCTGGCGCACGTGCCACGGGCGCTGCAGTGGGCGCGCCAGTACCGGCGGCATCAATCACGCTTCGAGGATATTGAGGCGCTGCGATCCATCCTCTACACGGACAATACCCCCCTTCCAGAGGAACCATTAACGCCCACCGTTGGCCTGATCGGACGCCGTCTGAGTGTACGCCCGCGCTGGGGGGCGTTCCTGCACGGCCTGACCCGTTACAGTGGTGCACAGCGAATCCTGGAAATTGGAACCGGCTACGGCATTTCCGGCCTGTACCTGGCACGCGGCCTGCTGGAGAACTACCCCATCCGTACCTGTCTGCTCATCACCCTGGAGCAGGATGGCGACCGTGCCGATTACGCCCGCAAAAACTTCCATCGCCTGGGCTTCAAAGAGATCGTCGATGTGCGCATCGGCAACCTGCCGACAACACTGGAGACCGCCCTCCGCGACATCGCGCCACTTAACATGGCCGTCATCGATGGGCCACAGGATGAGGATACTGTTCTGCGTTGCGTTTCACAAATCAAGCGCCATGCCCGTCCCGGCGCCCTCATTCTCCTGCGCGACATTCATCGCACACCGGCGATGGCCCGCACCTGGCGCACGATCCGGCACATGCCGCAGATCGCGGCTACGGTTGACCTGTGGCAATGGGGCGTGATTCTGGTCGGTCAGGGGCCAGCCCTGCACCTGTGCGCCCGGCTGTAACAGAGACAGGGAACTACAGGCGCCCGGCAGCAGCCTCATCGATCATCCACAGCAGGCGGCCCTTATCCGGGCGGATGATCTGGGCGGGCAGGAGCGTTGGCTGGTACGGGCCATAAAGCACCTGGCGCAGGCGTGCTGCCTTCTCTGCTCCGGTCACCAGGAACGTCACCTGGTGGGCAGCATTGATGGCAACCGGCGTCAGGGTGATCCGCCAGGCGTTCAGGCTGTCCACATGATAGGCGGCCACCCAGCGCCGTTCCTCCCGGATAGCTGGCGCACCGGGGAATAGTGAGGCCGTGTGCCCATCCTCGCCCATACCCAGCAACACCAGATCGAAACGAGGCAGAAGCTGCTGCCGATCTCCCAGCGCTGCCTTAAAAAAATCGCGCAGCTTGGCTTCGTATTCGGCTGCTGCCGCAGCAGGGGGCATCTCCCCACTGATCCGGTGGATATTCTGCGGTGGGATCGGCACATGATCCAGCAGGGTATCGCAGGCCATGCGGTAGTTGCTGTCTTCGTGGCCCGGCGGCACGGCTCGCTCATCGCCCCAGAAGACATGCGTCACCAGCCAGTCCACCTGATCGATCATGTCTGGCTCAGCCAGGCGCGTGTACACAGCTGCCGGTGTAGTCCCCCCGGAGAGCGCCAGCACGAATCGCCCTCGCGCTGCCACCGCCGCCTGGGCTTTGGCCGCCACATGCTGAGCCGCTGCTTCGGCCAGTTCTGCCGGATTGGAGAAGGTTCGTATGGTGCTCATGCCTTATCCTTGTTTTCGTGGTCCCCACAGCCCAGCCACCAGCGGCGATCCTCAGCTGCCAGGAATGCATCGGCTCGCTCCGGCCCCCATGTTCCCGGTTCATAGGTCAGCAGCGGAGAAACCTCCGGCGAGGTCTGCCAGCCCTGAATAACCGGATCAATGATACCCCAGGCCAGCTCAATCTCATCACTGCGGGCAAAGAGGGAAGCATCCCCCTGGAGCGCATCCAACAGTAACCGTTCATAGGCATCAGGCAACGATTGCCGGTTGAAGGCCGTCTGGTAATGGAATTCCATGTCTACCGGGCGCATAGCCTGCGCTGAATCCGGCACCTTGACCTGAAACTTCAAATGAACGCCCTCATCGGGCTGGATGCATAGCGCCAGGACATTGGGGGTCAGTTTGAAGCCGGGCGGCAGATCAAACATGACATGCGGCGGACGCTGAAACTGGATGCTGATCTCACTGGCTTTCGCTTTGAGAGCTTTACCTGAACGCAGGTAGAACGGCACACCCTTCCAGCGCCAGTTGTCAATGTACAGCCTGAGCGCGGCGTAGGTCGGAGTCTGGGAATCCGGAGCAACACCTTCTGCGTCGCGGTAGCCGCGGTACTGGGCGCGGATGGTATCGGCCAGGTCAATG